>Ga0247831_1000721_pt1 | contig 70967 bp, 58 predicted proteins | sample LaCruzMarch2015__9_FD_192406 | JGI IMG/M metagenome (GOLD analysis project Ga0247831, IMG submission 192406) | Freshwater microbial communities from meromictic Lake La Cruz, Castile-La Mancha, Spain - LaCruzMarch2015_1m | ecosystem: Environmental > Aquatic > Freshwater > Lake | place: Spain...
TCGTTTTATAACCAAAAACGAAGACATTCGACATTAGGCAATATTTCGCCTGTAGAATATGAAGCAAGGTTAAAAAATCTAAACAATGTCTCTAACTAATTGTTGCAGAAAACTAGACCATTACACAGTTAATTTACCACCACTTGAAGAACAGAAAGTCATCGCCTCAATCCTTAGCAGTTTGGATGACAAAATCGACCTACTCCACCGCCAAAACACCACCTTAGAACATATGGCCGAAACGCTTTTTAGACAGTGGTTTATAGAAGAAGCGCAGGAGGATTGGGATGAATGTACTCTCGCTGACTTAATTGCCGTTAAAGGTGGAACAACACCAAGCACCAAGGAGCCAAGTTTTTGGAATGGCGATATAAATTGGACATCCCCTAGAGATTTGTCAAATCAACAATCAGTGTTCATGTTTGATACTGAGCGAAAAATTACTAAAAAAGGTTTAGCTCAAATTGGGTCTGGACTTTTGCCAGTTGGCACACTCTTAATGTCATCAAGAGCACCTATCGGTTACCTCGCTATAAGCGATATTCCAGTCGCTATTAATCAAGGTTATATCGCAATTGTTTGCGACAAGTCAGTTTCAAATTTCTTTATGTACCTATGGTGCAAAGTAAATATGGAGCAAATCAAAAACGCTGGCAATGGCTCAACATTTGAAGAAATTTCAAAATCAAACTTTAAAGAGTTATCGACATTGAAACCTTCAATACAAGCTATTACAAAGTTCGATAAAACTGTAGAACCTGTTTTTGCAAAAATTAAAACTAATCAAAAGCAAATCCTAAGCCTAGAAAAACTGCGCGATAACTTGCTACCCAAGCTGATGAGCGGAGAGGTGAAATTTGTATGAGTGCTCAAATTAAACCGTGGGCTAGAAAAGCGTTTGAATTAATTTATCACGCTGAAACTCATTGGATCATAAAAGATGATTATGATAAACGGCTAGCTTTGATTAGCTTTGACAATGCAATTGAAGTTTCAATCTCGATGTATCTAGGGTTAAATCCCGTTCAAAGGGGAAATAGAAGCTACCCTAAAGAAGATGTAGTTAATTGGCTAAAAAAATATCCTACAAAACTTGATTTTTATTTCAAAGAAATCAATACCAGAGGTTTGCCGATAATTTTTGACAATCCAACTATACTTTGGCTGCATGACCAAAGAAATGAAATTTACCATGGCAGCTCTTCTGGAATTCCAGCAGAATCGACCTTGGAGGACATTAGAAAAGTTTCTTTATGGGTTTTCTCTGTTCTATTCGATAGTCCAGATATTGAGGCAATACTAGCCGAGTCAATAGCCACCTCTGAGAAGTATGAGCACCGTCCTAAAAACCAGTTTTATGATGAAGAGCAAGAAAAAGCAAAAAAGCAGAACTTAAATCCAGAACAGCTTAATTCTCTTACTGTAGCAACACTTGCAGGAAAATGGGATGAGGATAATCAGAATGATATGGAAGTCATAAAGAGGCTGGCAGATGGATTCTAAAATTGTTTTGTCAAATCTTCGGCAATTGGTTCAATCCGATGAAAGCAATTCTGCCCCTGTCTTAACGCTAAATTCAGGCAAGGTTTGGAATATTGACAAACAAAATGTGGATGTGGTTTTTAGCAATATTTTTAATAAGCATTTGGAAAATTTTAAAGTAGCATGTATTGAAGTCTTAGGAGAGATTGACCCAGCTTTAGAGCTATCAAAGGAGGAAAGGTATAGCGCCTCCATCTATGGAAAAAATAGAAAGTATTCGGAATCACTAAGAACAGGGCTTGCGGAAACACTTGTATGGCTAAGTTTGAACGAAGATAAGTTAGTGAACTGCTCCACGCATTTTTCCGAGAGAATAATTATATCTACCATAAGGAACTTGCTTAAAAAAAAGCAATGGCAAGCATGGGCATCCATCAATAGGTATTTACCAGTCATTGCAGAGGCAAATCCTGCTGAATTTTTAAATTGTATTGAGTTAGCGTTGAAAGATGAACCGTCTCCTTTTGAAGGACTATATGCCCAAGAGGACACGGGCTTTGGTGGCGCAAACTATATGACAGGATTGTTGTGGGGGCTTGAAAACTTAGCATGGACTGAGGATTTATTAGCAAGGGTCTGTTTAATTCTCGCAGAATTAGCTTCTATAGATTCAGGTGGAAATTGGGCAAATCGACCAATTAATTCATTAAAAACTATTTTATTACCTTGGCTGCCACAAACACAAGCAAATAAAGATAAACGAATAAGTGCAATTAAACCAGTTGTTAGAGACTTTCCTGATATTGCTTGGCGAGTGATAATTGCGATGTTACCAAATCAACATGAAACATCTTCTGGTAGCCATAAACCCAAATGGAGAAACCCTATCCCAGATGACTTTAAGCAGACGGTGTCGAATCTTGACTATTGGGATGAGGTTACGCAATACGCAAATTTAGCAGTTGATATGGCAGAAAAAGATATAACCAAGCTTACACAATTAGCTAAAGAGTTTGATCATTTACCTAAACCTGCATTTGAGCGATTAAATTCATTACTTGCTTCTGAAATTGTTTTAAATCTACCTGAAGAAGAAAAAGCCAAAATTTGGAAAAACCTTACAGAATTTACTCAAAAACATCGCAGATTCCCAGATGCTGGTTGGGTATTGCCTCCAGATATTTTAGAAAAAATTGAGGTAGTTTCCAGTCACTTAGCCCCTACAGACTTATTGCTGAAGTATGAAAGACTTTTTGGTAATAATGATTGGGATTTGTATGATGAAGACGCCCACACTGAAAAAAATTGGGAATTACAGCAAGAGAAGCTTGGAGTTAAAAGAACAAAAGCTATTTCAGAAATTTATTTAGCGCAAGGTATTGATGGCATTTATAAATTTATCAATCAAGTTAAATCACCTAATAACGTTGGTATTGCACTTGCAGACTTCAGTGATGGTGAACTGACTCCAAATGTAATACCTAAACATATCAATGATGATAGTAATCAACTTAAACAGTTCGCAATAGGTTTTGCTGCAAAAGCGTTTCATAAATATGGGTGGCGTTGGGCAAAGGCATTTGATTTTTCAAGTTGGTCAGTTGAGCAAGTGGTAACTTTTTTAACATGTTTGCCATTTGATACTAAATCCATAGAGTTTGTTAAAGAGAAATTAGGTGCTGATGAAAACCTTTATTGGCAGGTCGCTTTTATAAATTCGTATCACACTGATATAGATTTACTTTTGTTGGTTGATAAATTGCTTGAGGTAAAAAGAATCCATTCTGCAATTGATGTGCTTCATCATAGGGTCAGAGAAGGGAAGGGACTTGATATTGCGAGATCTGTAAAAGCCTTACTTTCAATAAATGATTCAGTAGATAATACAAATCAAATGAGTAATTACGATACTGAAGAGCTGATTAAAGCTTTACAAGCAGATCCAAATACGCCTGAAGATGATTTATTTAAAGTTGAATGGTTTTATGTGCAACTGTTAGATGATCTGCATGGAAATAAGCCTGTCATTTTGCAGAAAAAACTTGCAACAGAGCCTCCATTTTTTGCTCAGTTGATGCGACTAATGTACAAGCCAGATGATGCTAGCGAAGACTATCCTACACCGAGTGAAGCTGATTCAAAGCTTGCAACTAATGCTTGGAGGTTGCTGCAAAATTGGAAATTGCCCCCTGGGTTGAAGGATGGTGTATTTAATGCAGTCGAATTTATTAATTGGGTTGATGCTGTTAAGACTCAAGCCAAAATTGATAAGCGTTACGTAATTACAATGCAAGAAGTTGGAAAGGTATTTCTTTACTTCCCAGAGAATGATAATAGTTTATGGCTACCAAAAGAGGTGGCAGAAGTGATTGACGGCAAAGATGCTGAGCATATACGAACTGGTTATGCCCTAGGGATTTACAACTCAAGAGGTGTGCATACAGTTGACCCAGAAGGTAAGCCTGAGCTAGCTTTGGCGGAAAAATGGGAGGATAGGGCTAAAATTGCCGAACACGAGGGTTACCCTAGGTTTGGCGCGAAATTGCGTGAAGTAGCAGAATCATATAGACGTGAAGCACAAAGAAATATTGATGACTTTTCAAATAGAAAGTAAATGAAGTTAACGGAATCCTCAATCGAAACTCTTACCATTGAGCGCTTGCAAGCGCTCGGTTTTGACTATGTTTACGCACCCGACTTTGCGCCAGATTCTACCAACCCAGAACGTGAGAGTTTTTCAGAGGTATTGCTCACAAGGCGCATGCGCAATGCTATTGCTCGCATTAATCGAACGCTACCACCTGCCGCCTTAGATGAGGCGATTAAAACCATTCAACGGATTAGCTCACCTGAGTTATTAGCAAATAATGAAGCTTTTCACCGCCTGCTTACTGAAGGTGTGAATGTGAGCTATCAAAAAGATGGCAACACACGCGGGGATTTGGTTTGGTTGGTGGATTTTGATAACCCTGATAACAACGAATTTATGGTGGCGAACCAGTTCACTATTATTGAAAACAACCAGAATAAGCGCCCAGATTTGATTTTGTTTGTAAATGGCTTGCCGCTGGTGGTGATTGAGCTTAAAAACGCAATAGATGAAAACACCACCCTCAACTCAGCTTATAGGCAATTAGAAACTTACAAACAAACAATCCCTAGCCTGTTTACTTACAATGGTTTTGTAGTCATCTCCGATGGGTTAGAAGCCAAAGCAGGTAGTATTTCTGCTGGTTTAAGCCGCTTTATGGCTTGGAAAAGTGCCGATGGAGTGGCTGAAGCATCACACCTTGTTAGTCAGCTAGAAACGCTGATTGATGGCATGCTTAACAAAGCAACGCTTCTTGATTTAATCCGTCACTTTATCATCTTTGAAAAATCCTCTAAAGAAGACGCATTAACCAAGCAAATTAGCATCAGCACAGTTAAAAAGTTGGCAGCGTATCATCAATATTACGCGGTGAATGCAGCAGTGGTTTCTACCTTGCGGGCGGCTGCTGAAAGTTCTGGCACTGCACAAACACCTGCTAGTTATGGCTTGGGCGATGTACGCAGCCAACCCAAGGGCGACCGCAAAGCTGGCGTGGTTTGGCATACGCAAGGCAGCGGTAAATCTCTAAGTATGGTGTTTTATACAGGCAAAATTGTATTGGCATTAAATAACCCAACTATTGTGGTGATTACTGACCGCAATGACTTAGATGATCAGTTGTTTGACACCTTTGCTGCATCTAGCCAGTTATTGCGCCAAGAACCCAAACAAGTAGAAGACAGACAACAACTTAAAGAACTGCTTAAAGTGGCATCAGGTGGCGTCATATTTACCACTATCCAAAAATTTCAGCCTGAAGAAGGCAATGTGTACGAGACTTTATCAGAGCGCAGAAATATTGTCGTCATCGCCGATGAAGCGCATCGTACACAATATGGTTTTAAAGCGAAAACAGTAGATGATAAAAACGAAGCTGGTGTAGTTATTGGCCAAAAAGTCGTATACGGCTTTGCAAAGTACATGCGCGATGCATTACCAAACGCAACCTACCTTGGCTTTACAGGCACGCCGATTGAAAGTACCGATGTTAATACACCTGCAGTTTTTGGCAATTACGTCGACGTGTACGACATCGCTCAAGCAGTTGAAGATGGTGCAACGGTGCGCATTTATTATGAGAGCCGCTTAGCTAAAGTACAACTCTCTGATGAAGGTCGCAAGCTGGTGGCAGAGTTAGATGAAGAGCTAGATCAAGATGAACTGACCGAAACCCAAAAAGCCAAATCACGCTGGACACAAATTGAAGCATTAATTGGTAGCGAAAAGCGTATTCAAAATATTGCAAAAGACATTGTGCAACACTTTGAGCAACGCCAAGAGGTATTTGCAGGTAAAGGCATGATTGTGAGTATGTCACGCCGTATTGCAGCAGCGCTATATGAAGAAATTATCAAGCTCAAGCCTGAATGGCATTCTGACGACTTAAGCAAAGGTACTATCAAGGTGGTGATGACTGCATCATCTAGTGACGGGCCCCAACTCGCTAAACATCACACCACCAAGCAACAACGCCGCAATTTAGCCGAACGCATGAAAGACCCAGATGATGAGTTAAAACTCGTTATTGTTCGTGATATGTGGCTCACTGGATTTGATGCGCCGAGCATGCATACTTTGTATATCGACAAGCCAATGAAAGGACATAACCTGATGCAAGCAATTGCACGGGTGAACCGCGTATACAAAGATAAGCCAGGCGGTTTGGTAGTAGATTACTTGGGTATTGCTGCCGATTTGAAACAAGCGCTTTCATTTTACTCAGATGCAGGTGGTAAAGGTGACCCAGCGTTAGCACAAGAACAAGCCATTGAGATGATGCTTGAGAAGCTAGAAGTTGTAGCTAATATGTACCACGGTTTTGCATATCAAGATTACTTCCATGCAGATACCTCTAAAAAGCTCTCACTTATATTAGCTGCTGAAGAACATATTCTAAATATTGAGGATGGCAAAAAACGCTATATCAATGAAGTGACCATGCTCTCGCAAACGTTTGCTATCGCAATTCCACATGAAAAAGCCATGGATGTCAAAGATGAAGTCGCTTTCTTCCAAGCAGTTAAGGCAAGACTAGCTAAGTTTGATAGCACGGGCGAAGGCCGCACTGATGAGGCAATAGAAACCACCATACGCCAAGTAATAGACCAAGCACTTGTGAGTGAGCAAGTAATAGATGTATATGATGCGGCGGGCATTAAGAAACCTGACATCTCAATTTTAAGTGATGAGTTTCTCATGGAACTGAAAAACCATGAACATAAAAACATCGCGCTAGAAGTGCTTAAAAAACTCCTGAATGAGGAAATCAAAGTCAGAGAAAAAACTAACTTAATCCAGAGTCGCAGTTTGATGGAAATGCTTCAAAACTCGATTAAGCGCTACCAAAATAAAATTATTACGGCAGCTGAGTTGATGGATGAGTTAATTAAAGTGAGTAAAGAAATCGTTCATGGCGATAGTGAAGCAGAACGTATGAAGCTCTCTCCGCTAGAATTCGCTTTTTACACTGCTGTAGCTAATAACAATAGCGCCAAAGAACTAATGCAACAAGACAAGCTACGTGAGCTTGCCGTGGTTTTGTTGCAGCGTGTTCGCGAAAACGCTTCTATTGACTGGACCATCAAAGAAAGTGTGAAAGCCAAGCTAAAAGTCATCGTCAAACGTACACTCCGGCAGTTTGGCTATCCGCCTGACATGGAAGTGCTGGCAACTGAGACTGTTCTAAGACAGGCTGAATTGATAGCAGCAGAACTTTCAAATTAAACACTTAAGTTTTATTATTTATCATATTTCCATCCGCCAAATATGATGATCTCGGGGATAAAGATCCTCGTATTTTTTCAAACTATTTGGGTTATTTGATTTCAGCGCTTCGATGGCAGGAATAACTGGCTTCATGTAACTATTCATAGCTTCGATGATAATTTCTTTTGATAAAGCATCTTCACCTTTTTCATAAGCAACTTTATGACTTACAACCCATAAATTTGTGTAAACCCTCGGAATACATGCTGTTAAATCAAAGAATAGATCACGTAACTCCTCAGATTTTTGTACTTTATTTTTAACCCATTGATATTCTGTAAATATTGGGAAAATAGTGTTTGAAAAGTGTTTATCGTCTGCTGTTGATGGTACATCCAACTGATGATGTCCTCCAGTTGTTAGTCGTTGCGAAGTGCTAAGCCTAGACCTAAATATAGCCAAACCGTCAGGAGTACCGGAAGCAAGCAAAGGTATTCTATGCTTATTCGTAAAATTAACAATTGAATTAAGTGTCTGATTATCTGCAATTCTTATCTCTAATTTATCATCAGTTTTATTTCTGAGCCTCTCCTTTTTTGGTTCAAGTTTAAAAAAATTCTGAATTTCATCAATGACCAAAAAACCAAGCATGTGCTTATTAGCAATGTCTACCCACTCATCAAACATAGTTGGTGGTCTTTTTTCTTTTTTAAGTGAAGCTTCAAAGTACTCAGTCCCAAGCGCTTGATTCGTTGCAAGCATCAAGTCGTAAGCCAAATCGCCTAACTTTCCACTTTTTGGGGCATCTACTTTTAACCAGATAAGTTGCGTAAACTTACCTATATAGCCTGGTAGTGACTGATGTACATGGTACTGGGGATATAAATTTAATATTCTTTCTATTGAAATTGTTTTTCCCGCGCCTGAAATACCGACCAGCGTCGCTGCGCACGCCGGAGCTTGCGTATTACTTTTAGTTTTACAGTAAAATGATTTCCAGAATTCGCTCGTACCAGGTCTTGTTTTCGAATAACCCTGCCTAATCATTACATCAACACTTTCAGCTAACGATATACATACTGGATTAGGAATAAATAAATCTCTTATCGAGGGAACAATATGCTTTCGTATGTAAAATGGCAGATTAACACTTTCCCTTGGTAACTCTGGTAAATGTGTTAAAGCCTTACCAATTTCATGAGGATCTAAAATAGGGCCGCAGGCAGAAATTAAGGGGTTATTTGCATAGGCAGAGATAAGTTGATTATTATCAAACATTTAGACCCCCAACAGAATCTTTGAGAATCTGGTAGATTAAGTTTGAGTAAGAAGAATCATAGGTGGAATCAGGTTGAGGGCTCACTTCGGATTTTTGATGATGTTCAGCTTGATAGATTTGATTCTCAAGTGCTTTTATTTCTTTTATTTGTGGCCTTTGTATTCCTAAATAGGCCTTTTCAGCTTCCTCAGTTGCTTCCTTGGCGCTAGTTATTATTTTGTTTGCTTGATTTAAAGCCAACATTGAATTATAGGTTCGTTGATACTCGCGGTCTTGACTCTTGAGTTTTTCAACCATAATTGCATCGAGAAGCTCATCATGACTTAGATTCGGCTTGGCTGAAGCATCAGCCGACAAATTAAACTCTGTAATTCCTGATGGGCCCTCTGGCAACCAAATTTTTGAAACCGAGCCAGGGAAATAGTGAGCTTGACTTTCAGACGCACCAAAATTCCTCGCCAGAGTTGACCAATTTTTCGTAAATTCAAGGTTAGATTCGTAGGGCTGTCCTCCAAACCACAAACCCTTTTTATTGATTCTAGTTGGGCCAACCGGGAGTAAATTTTTAATAAGCGTTTGTTGAGACGTATTTTTTCTATAGCCCAATCCAACCTGATGGCCCCATGACCACAAACTAGATGGATTGGGTGATATGTTGTCAGCAATCATATCAATCGTTAATCGTGACCTCAAATCAGCAGTTTGGTTAAATTTGTTAAATAAAATGATTAAATATTGGACATATTCTCGCAGTATCAATGAAGATGCACTGGGGTCGTATTTACGCAATTCCATTTCCGCTCGTCGTGCATTTAATGCACCAGGTATGAATCCATATTGAGCATCCTTGGCAATTCTATGCAAAACCTCAACAATGCCTTTTAAGTCAGGTCGATAGCCAGGGTTGTAACTTAACGAAAACATTGTTTTTAATGCAGTCTCTGTCGCGGCCAATGATAAATACTCGCCCCTATCAGAAAGAAACTCGAAAGGTAAGGTAGGAGCAGGATCTAGGTAAATCCAATTTTCACTCCCCCATAGAGATGCTAATGATTGTTGGTGATAAGCGGTACAAAATAGTGCTACCTTTGCCATATCCCAGGATGGCCCTCGCCAGCAAACGAAAAAACCTACAATACAACCTGACCAGACATCAACAACGATATAGACAATAGGCCTCCCGCAAACCCATGCTCTATTTACAGTACTCCTAAGATAAGCGTCTGCAATAGTTGAATCAATGGCAAAAACATGCCCTGGGCCAGCAACATTTTGATAGTTATTTCCTTGTAACCCCCTCAAATTTCTATTGAAATGACCAGCAGTTGTGCTCAATTCAATTTTTTTTACTTTGTCAATGTCGCTAATTATGTGTCTGAACTGTCTCTTATTAATAAAAGATCCTGGCTCAGGTAAAACAAACTCAATGGCGTTTCCTGTTAGTTTTATTTGTTTGGAATACAGTATATTAATAATCTCAACATATACATCACTATCTGATTTTTTAGGTGTTTTAATTTTTTTGTAAAGGGCAATTATTTTTGCGTATTCATTTTGTTCCACCATTTTCTGTGGATGAGAATCCTCACCTTGAATCTTTTGACGATTTGATTTTCTGCCTGCTTTTTTTCTAATGCCGTTTGCAAACCTTTTTTTACCCTTACCACCGCATTTGTTGAACTGAGGATTTAGCGAAGAAGAAACAAAACCATGTAAAAAAAGTAGCGACAACCATCGATAGACAATCGCCTTAGATAATCCATGCTTTCTTTTAATCTCAGAAACTAGTGAAGCAATTCCACCTTCTGAAAAAATATGATGCGCCAAAATGTCTGGATTAAAAAATGGTCTCATTGCAGCTTCACGCTTTATAAATATTTCTTTTTCTCTTTTGTTTAGTTGAGAGACTCCCTGTTGCAATTTATTTGATGAGATTACTTCTAGTTCTCGCACCTCTCCCATTTCTTCAATCGCTGAAAGAACCTCTAGGTTTATTTTTCGTATTGAAGAGTAATTTGCTGAATTATTGTTTTTTGAGTCATTATTTGAATTTGTTACGTTTAAAGGTATAAGCGCAACATCCCGAGTTTGTTGGCTAATTGCAATAATCCTATATATTCCATTGAGCTCGTACTGTTCTGAATTTATATATGCCACATTGTTATAATAAATTACAGACATGCTGACCTCCGCGCCACAACAGGATTTTGTGCCCAAAAGTCTTTTTCTGATACAAACTTGAGAATCTCTGATGGAAACTTCAATATTGTAAGATCTAGATAAAGTAGTCCCGACCACACCGTTTGCCAAAAAACGATAGGAGAATCATCTTCAGAAATTAATAGTTCTTTAGATATTATTAAAATTGCCTGACGATATGTTTTCCCATCAATTTCATTTTTAAGCAAAGCGCATTTTTGTTTAATATCAGTTGAAAATTGTACAGGATGCAAAATCCAAGGAAGAACCCGTTTTGCAGTGTCTCCAACTAATTTTGAAAATTTTTGTTCTGTAATGAGTAGCCAATCTGCATGCTCAAGCTCCCAATATGTTTTTTCAATTGTTAGTTTTTCTCTTGTTCTTTTTTTAATTAACTCCTTTTGATATTTAAAAGCGATAGCTATGATTTTGTATGTTTGATTGGTTTTAATGGTTAGAACAAAATCTGAAGTCATGACCCATTTTCCAACCCCAGATTTTCCATTAACAATAGGATGCTGAACCTTTAAGTCATTTGCAATTTCAACTGTACCTTTATCAATAAAGAAGGTATTTTTTATGTTGTACTTCGATAATTCGCAATAATGTTCATATCGTTCCAATTTAAACTGTTCGCGAATGTCAATACAGCCAGGTACCATTAAACAAAATGAAAGAACGGTCTGTTCACCATCTGACAGCTGATGTCGCATTCTGTCGGTTATTGGGCAGTAAGTGAGGTGGGACCTTCCACGGCTAGATGGATCGGATCGAGAGATTTTATGCCAGGGCTCATAATCCCCAAATTCCCCGACCCCTCTAATACCTTCTTGATCCCATTGTTCTACTATTTCAAAAGTGAAGTTTTTACGTGCCATAACTCTCTCCGATTTAATTTGTTTATGAAAACCTTCAAATGGATTTTCATTCAGGGAAATTAAAAACAGAGGGGAGTTGACATGTCTTTAAAAGATATGTATCGTTGAGTTATGTAGTTGCTCTATGGACTCACCTCCATTTTAAGAAAAAGACCAAACGTCTGAGTCTGCAAACTAAGACGTTTGGTCAATCAACAATGTTTTTCACAGTCATCTCCAAAGCAATATAAAAAATAGTTCATTTGGCAGAATATCAATAAATTTGATATTGTCAACAGGTATTTTTTATCTAACTATTTGATTGATATACACTTTTATGTATACTTTTAAGTTTACTTTTCTTTTATTCTGGTTTTTTGTTCCTAGTTATTTATGCTTTAATCCAGCAATTAGATAAATTAAATGATTAAAAAATTTGAAGTGTTAAATCATCACAAATCAATCATTTAATAATTAAAGAAATAATTTAATATTTCTTATAGATTTAGATTGCGAGTAAACGACTTTATTGGCATGTATACGACTTTATTGGCATGTATACGACTTTATTGTCCATGAACATTAAATCTAATAGAATGAACTTTTTTCTACTAGCACTCTCATAAGTAGAGTGCTAAAATAGTAATGTTACTTAATCAAAGGAGCTCTACCATAAACGCTTTAACGATACCGTCAATCACGTCACTAGACAGTTTTGATCAATACATGCGTGCAATCAAGGCCTTTCCGCTATTAAGCGCTGAGGAAGAATACGACTACGCAACACGTTTGAAAAACGATAATGATATAGAAGCCGCACAGATGCTAATTGTTTCGCACCTGCGTCTTGTCGTGAGTATTGCACGTGGTTATATGGGTTATGGCTTAGCGCAATCTGATTTAATTCAAGAAGGTAATATTGGCTTAATGAAGGCAGTAAAACGTTTCGACCCAGACCGTGGAGTGCGTTTAGTTTCTTTTGCCATGCATTGGATCAAAGCTGAGATTAATGAATTTATTGTGCGCAATTGGCGTTTAGTTAAAACGGCAACCACTAAAGCACAGCGTAAGTTATTTTTTAATTTACGTAGCATGAAACAAGGCCACGACACATTACACCCAGATGAAGTTAACCGTATAGCGCGCGAACTCAATGTAAAGCCTGAAGAAGTGCAAGAAATGGAATATCGTTTAAATGGTCATGAAATTTCATTAGATGCAAATATTGATGATGACGGTGATGAGAGTTTCAGCCCAATTGCTTATTTAGAAGATGAAAGTCCTGAGCCATCTGAATTCTTAGAGATTCAGCAAACTGAGGCTTTGCAATCGACGGGCTTAAGTAAAGCGCTTGCTTCTTTAGATGAGCGTAGCCGCCGTATTTTAGAAGCACGCTGGTTAAGCGAAAATTCAAACTTAACTTTGCATGATTTAGCAGCCGAATTTAATGTATCTGCTGAGCGAATTCGTCAAATTGAGCAAAAGGCAATGCAAAAAATTAAAAGCCATATGCTGGCTGTTTAATTGATTTTAAATAATAAAAAAGCCGACTTCAAGTCGGCTTTATTGTTTTAATACTTTTTTAACACCTAGGCAGCTTTACTTTCTTCCGCCCCTTCAAACGCTAGTGCGTTGCCCATATGCTGACGCAATATTTGCAAATCAGTAATTTGGGCACGAATACTTTTTTCGATATTTTCAAGTTCTAAAATACGGTCTTCTAACGTATCGGTCGCTTTATAAATGCGTTTAATACTTTCTAGACGGCGACGTAATTGTAATTGGTGTTCACGTACTTGAGATTCCATTGGCGCAATCACCGCTTTTAACCAGTTTTCTACATCACGGTTAGCCACTTCATACACATGTATTACACGACTTGCGAGCGTTTCAAAAAACTTGCTGGTTAAAGTCATTTTCTCATTCGCAATCATATTAAAGGCAGTATTAAATTGCTCTTTATATGCGCGCTCTAACTTTGCCAACTCTTTTTGATAACGCAATGTTGAAAATGCAGGTGGTTCAGATTTACGTAAGCCATGCTCTTTAGAGAACTTATCATACATCACATCCATCATTTTCTTAATCTCATCAATTTGTGCATCAGATGACACCAAACGCGCTTTAAGATCTAAGAAAAAATTATCCATCGCATCACGAATTGTTTTTGTAAACTTAGCCGAAACCATGGTTTCGCGGGTTGTATGTACTTGCACTTTCAGCGCTTCCATCCCCAGCAAGGTAAACAATTTATTGGTTTGTTGCGAAAATACACTACGTAAAGCCTGAAAGCGCTGTAAGCCTTTTTCAAAGTTTTCTTTGTCAAGCTTAACCTTGTTCATCATGTGCTCAACCACATCTTCGTTTTTGCCACGCAAGCCACGAAGCTCTTCAAGCTGTTCAACCACGCCAGTCACGCGCGATTCCAACACCATATTTGAGTTGGCGATTAAATCTTCAATCTCGTTTTTAGTGTTGTCACGTACAATTTCTTTTTTAGATGGAATGAGTTCATCAGATAACGCTTTTTCAAGCTCTGGCAGGCGACTTTGTACAAGCAATGCCTCATCGCCATTAATTTTAGCCAACAAGCCTTTTTGTGCGGATGTTGGGAAAATCTGGTTTGTTTCTAAACCAAGTAGCTCTGCACTTGTTTTAACTTGCTTAAGAATTTCTTTTTCAATTTCTTTTTCGTTCTTAAGCTCGTCCCATAAACCATCAATTTTATTCAATACGGCCAAGCGACCTTTTTGCTTCCAACGGGTGCCACTAATATATTGGCGCCAAACGTCGATTTCAGATTTAGTAACGCCTGTATCTGCCGCTAAAATAAACAAGACTGCATGTGCATTTGGCAACATATTGAGCGTTAACTCAGGCTCTGTACCAATCGCGTTTAAACCAGGGGTATCTAAAATCACTAAGCCTTGCTCTAGCAAGGGATGTGGGAAATTAATCATGGCATAGCGCCAGCATGGGATATCAATAGTGCCGTCTTTATTCAGACTCATGGCATCATCGCTGCTGTTTGGGTCAAACAAACCGAATTTCTCAGCTTCTAACGCACTTACTACTTTGGTTTTGCTGACCTCTTTAAAAGCAGCCACCATGCTGTCATTGTTGTTGACATCAAAAGTAACCGTATGCCATTCATCTGGATAGCGCTTATATTCGGTCGTGGTCGCATCTGATGAGCGCGTCTCAATTGGCAACATCATAATCGACGTTGGTTTTGTTGCATCGTAAAGCAGTTCGGTTGGGCACATGGTGGTGCGGCCAGCACTAGAAGGCAATAAGCGTTGGCCATAATCTGCAAAGAAAATCGCATTAATAAGCTCAGACTTGCCGCGTGAGAATTCCGCTACAAAAGCAACGTTTAATTTATCTTCACGCAAGCGCTCTAATAAATTAGTAATACGCTGATCAATCTGCGCATCGTTAAGTTCTTGCTCATTTAGCCAGCTACGGTAGTCACAAATACTATCCACAAGGGCTTTTCGCCACTGAGAATACTCTGCAAACTGATACGCTAGTTTATTTTCTGCCATACTAACCCCCAAAATTTAGCTAAAATAAGCTACTTTTCTAGTAATTGCACTGTATCACGACAAACTAAATAGTCAAATAAATCAGATACATTTTAATACTCATTTAATCTAATTTCTGATTAAAGGTTGCTTTTTAGTAACAAACGGTACAAAAATTAAATAATTTGTTGCAACAACCGCCATTATATTAGGGAATCGCCTTGTTCTGCTATCATCTTGTTTTGATTTAATTTGACTAAAAACATGAGTGGACTAAAGAAATGAGTGGACTTAGCGCAAACTCGCCAACGCCAATAGATATTCGCTTACACCAAGCATCTAGATTGTTAGAAATTAAGTTTGATAACAACACTGAATGCATGCTTTCATGTGAATTTTTGCGTGTTTATTCCCCTTCCGCCGAGGTGCGTGGGCATGGCGCTGGCCAAGAGGTTTTACAGATTGGTAAAGAAGATGTGAATATCGCTGCAATTGAACCCATCGGCAATTACGCAGTCAAGTTAGTGTTTACAGATGGTCATGATACCGGACTTTATTCATGGGATTATTTGTATTATTTGGCCGAAAATTACGAAGCGATGTGGCAAGACTATATTGCAAAACTTGAAATGGCTGGCCACAAAAGGACTGATAGCGTTTAAGGACATAAGCATGAGCGACAACCATTCAAACAATACAACACACTTTGGTTTTAAAACTGTGAGTGAGTCTGAAAAGCAGCAAAAAGTGGGCGAGGTGTTTCACTCGGTTGCGAGCAAATATGACATTATGAACGATGTCATGTCCGCGGGCTTACATCGAGGCTGGAAGCGCTTTGCAGTTGCAATAAGTGGTGTTAAAGCAGGTGACAGTGTCTTGGATATTGCTGGTGGTAGCGGGGATTTATCTAAACTATTTGCCAAAAAAGTCGGTACCAATGGCAAGGTCATTTTAACTGACATCAACGCAAGCATGCTGGGTGTAGGTCGTGACCGCATGATTGATGCAGGCCTAAACGTGCCCGCGAGCCAATGCAATGCCGAGCAATTACCATTTGCAGATAACACGTTTGATTGCGTAATTGTGGCGTTTGGTTTACGCAACATGACACACAAAGACCTTGCGCTAAAAGAAATGCAACGCGTTTTAAAAACAGGCGGCAGGTTGCTTGTTTTAGAATTCTCTAAAGTGTGGCAACCGCTTGAAAAACTTTATGATGCATACTCATTTAAGTTTTTGCCATTTATGGGCAAGTTAATTGCCAAAGATGCTGAAAGTTACCAATATTTGGCGGAATCGATTCGCATGCACCCAGACCAAGAAACGCTCAAGCAAATGATGACAGATGCTGGATTAGCTAAAGTGGATTATTACAACCTCAGTGCTGGCGTTGTGGCGTTGCATAAAGGTTATAAAGTTTAGTGCATTAAACCCCTATGATCAAACCTTTAGTCACGCATTTTTTACAGCACCTCACAGCGCAAAATGCGTGGTCACGCCCGCATTTACAGCCTTTTGCAGGTAAAACTGTTTGTATTGATTTTGTGTTAGCAAAAGCCAACTTGCTAATTTTAGAAGATGGTAGTTTAGCGCTCGCAGGGGATAACAGTAGCGAAACAGCATCGCCAGAAGCCAATATCCACCTGCCTCCCAGTCTTGCCTTAAGAATCATGTCGGGTGACGTACAAGCTAAAATGTTAATTAAAGTCGATGGTGATACGCATTTGGCGACCGAATTTAGCAAAGTCTTGCAACATATGCGCTGGGATATTGAAGATGATTTGAGTAAAGTGGTGGGTGATATCGGTGCCTATAAAATTGGCAAAGTTGCTAAAAACACTTTTGCAAATATCAAACAAAAAGGCATTAGTACGGCTGAAATGCTCAGTGAATATTGGCAAGAAGAAAAACCCTTGCTCGCAAAGAAACGCCATGTTGAGCAATTTAACGCAGATGTAGATACGCTCAAAAACGATATTGCTCGACTAGAAAAACGATTGCAAAAACTTACAAAATCGCTAGAAAAAAAAGTGCACTGAAGATGCATTATTTCCGCCTTATCACCATTGTTTTTGTCATCTTTAAGTATGGCCTAGATGACTTTATTGGCGCACATATCAAATTTAAGTTTTTGCACAAATGTATTAAAACCTTGTTTTTTTGGCGCAATACTTCAAAACCACGTGGTGAACGCCTACGCCTAGCATTAGAAAAACTAGGCCCAATTTTTGTTAAGTTTGGGCAAATGCTCTCCACTCGGCGTGATTTATTACCGCCAGATGTCGCAGATGAACTCGCAAAGCTACAAGACCGTGTGCCGCCATTTGCATTTAGCGAAGTTAAAACCAGCATTGAAGCGGCATTTAATTTACCTCTGAATCAAGTATATAGCGACTTTAACGAGGTTGCGATAGCAAGCGCCTCAGTTGCACAAGTGCACTTTGCGCATTTGTTAGACGGCACACCTGTTGCCGTTAAAGTGTTGCGACCTGGCATTGCAAAGGTCATCAATCAAGACTTAACAATTTTAAAATCGCTTGCTTGGCTATTACAAACCATATCTTCTGAAGGCAAGCGCTTGAAACCGAAAGAAGTGGTAGAAGAGTTTGCGCGGCATACCCAACATGAACTAGACTTGACTTTAGAGGCAGCCAATTGCAGCCAATTATCACGTAACTTCCCCGATAAAAAATTACTTGTGCCAGAAGTGCATTGGGATTTTTGCCGCAAAGAAGTAATGAGCATGCAGCGTATGTATGGCACACCAGTGAGTCAAATCGAGGTGTTACGGGCTAAAGGCATTAATATCACAAAGCTTGCGCATGATGGTGTTGAGATATTTTTTACACAGGTGTTTAGAGATGGTTTTTTTCATGCCGATATGCACCCTGGCAATATTCAGGTGGCAGATGATGGGCGTTATATTGCACTCGATTTCGGCATCATGGGCAGCCTCAACGATACCGATAAATATTACCTTGCACGCAATTTTTTAGCTTTTTTTAATCGGGACTATCGCGATGTGGCAGTAGCACATATTGAATCTGGCTGGGTGCCCAAAGATACCAATGTGGATGAGTTAGAAACCTGTATTCGCGCTATTTGTGAGCCTATCTTTAACAAGACTCTAAAAGATATTTCATTTGGACGCACACTTCTCAGCCTATTTCAAATGTCTCGTCGGTTTGGTGTAGTGATTCAACCGCAACTTGTCATGCTGCAAAAGACCTTGCTCAATATCGAAGGTTTAGGGCGCGATTTAGACCCTAATATTGATTTATGGCAATCAGCCAAACCTTTTTTAAAACGCTGGATGAGTGAGCAAATGGGTTGGCGCAGTGTTGCGAAATCGCTTAAAAAAGAACTGCCGTTTATATTAAAAACAGCGCCACAAATGCCAAGATTATTACATCAATTTTTAAGCCAACAAACGCGCGCAGAGCAAGATGCGCCATTAAGAGCGAACATAGAAGCCCTCATCGAAGCACAACAAAAACAAGCACGCTGGCAAAAACGTTTAACATGGGCAATATATTTGTTAGTATTGATTCAGTTAGCAATTTTAATGAGTTTGTTTCAAGGAGTAATTTTATGAAATCATCTAATAAAATTATAGGCTTATGTCTATTCTTTTGTTCAACTTTAGCCTTTGCTGCCTCTCCCGCTGGCTTGTGGAAAAGCATAGACGACAAATCTGGTAAACCACGCTCACTGATTCGCATTACCGAGCATAACGGTGCATATAGTGCGGTAATAGAGAAAGGTCTATTAGCAACAGATACTGGTGAAGCAGTTTGCGATAAATGTACCGATGAGCGCAAAGGTCAAAAAATTATTGGCATGACTATTGTTAAAGGCCTCAAAGAAAAAGACGGTGTTTATGAAGGCGGCGAAATTTTAGACCCTGAAAATGGCAAAACCTATAAATGCAAAATGAAATTAGACGATTCTGGCAATAAGCTTGAAGTGCGTGGTTTTATCGGTATTTCACTATTTGGACGCTCGCAAATTTGGACGCGAGAAGAATAGTAGCGCAAAGAGATAACGAATTTTAAAGTTAAATAAATAATACTTTTTTATGAATTTTTGTATCACTTGTTTCAACATTATTTTTAATTCGTTGAACAAAAGACAATAATGCAGAAAGTAGCGCTCGCGTGAATAACCCTGTGGTTTACTTTGAAATTCCTGTCAATGATATAGATCGTGCCGTGATATTTTATCAAAATGTATTTGGCTATCAATTTGAACGCACCTCAATTGATGGTAACGAAATGGCTATATTTCCAAACGATGAAGATGGATTTGGTATCTCAGGTGCGCTGGCAAAAGGTGATAGTTATTTGCCTGGTAAGCAAGGTGCACACGTTTATTTTAATGCGAATAACATTGATGAAATATTAAGCAAAGCTGTGGCCGCTGGCGGAAAAGTGGCCTACCCAAAAACATCCATAGGTGAGTTAGGCTGGGTAGCTGAATTTGAAGATTGCGAAGGTAATATTATTGCATTACATAGTAATTAATGATGAACCATTAAAGTACATGCCCTACAAGCCAATACCCATATGCCTCATAAGTCAGGGCATTTTTCTCGTACATAGCAGGTGACAAACTATCACTTAGGTTTTTGACATTGTGCACAGTAAAATGTTGAGCGCTGTCCAAGTCGAATACATTTGATGGGTTTTCCACATACTTTGCAGGGTTCGTTAGTGCGCCCATACACAAAGTACTCTTGCTGAAAATAGCCGATATTGCCATCTACGCCAAAAAAATCACGCAAACTACTTCCGCCTGCACTCAGCGCATCGTTTAATGTGGCTTTAATCTCAAACACTAATTTTTCACACTGTTTTAGTGTTAAGTTTTTAGCAGGAACTTCAGGGTGTATACGGGCGCGGAATAAAGATTCAGAGGCGTATATATTACCTACGCCAACCACTAGATGACTATCCATAATCGCCACTTTAATGGCTGCACTACGGCTACTTAACTCTGCATGCAGGTACTTTGCATTAAATTGCGCTTCGAGTGGCTCTGGACCTAATGGCTCAAGAAGCACATGGCTATTGGGCTCCAGCCCCGCCCATAAAACAGCACCAAATCGTCGTGGGTCATGCAAGCGCAACACGCTGCCTTCTTTAAAAGCGATATCAAAATGATCGTGTTTTTCTGGTGGGTAATTTCTATCTAACAGGCTAATGCGGCCAGACATTCCAAGGTGTAGCAGTAATGTCCCTGCTTTTTCGCCAGCCTGATTATTGAATTCTGCTAAGATGTATTTGGCGCGGCGCGTTAGGGCAACTAAAGTCTGATTTTCCAATGTCTGTGGCAAGTGCGCTGGAATCGGCCAGCGCATACTTGCATTGCGAATGACGACATTGCTAACTGTTTGATTGATGAGTGGAATTAACCCGCGTCGTGTAATTTCAACCTCGGGCAACTCTGGCATGACATTACTCTAAATTCAGTGGTGGATTAAGCATGGTGAACCCAACGTCATTATTGAAATGATACAAAATACCTTCGTCAGGCCTACCTAGCAATAATTCAGGTGATTCTTGAATTTTTTCAAAACGAACCTTAGTACCACCGTTAAGTTTTACTTCAAATGATGGGTAAGTCGATTTGCTATCTGGCGAATATAACTCGACCTGTTTTGCTTGGGCTTGCTTCCAGCTAAATTCTAACCATTCATTGAGTTCGTCTTGTGTGGGCTTCGCTTTGGGCACATTGACTTTCCATTTGCCATCAGCAATATCCACATTTAAGCCAACTTCTTCCCACTGTTCTAAATGTGCAAAATTAAAGCCAGCAATTGATTTCGCCTCTTTTCTAGAAAGTGGATTTTTATCAACTAATTCAATTGGTTGCGTACTAGCCGCCTCTGAGTAACTACCAGGCAAAAGATACACACCATCTTTATAGGCCACATACTGCTCTTCAGTAATCGAATTAAAAGTGCCAAAAATAAACTCTTCTAAACCAGTTGCTTTATTCAGTTTTAATCTCAACTCTGGATTATCTAGGCCATATTTCGCTAAATCTGTTGCTGGGAGTTTTTCAGTACTCTTAGCTGCGATAATCGCCAAAATACGTTGCACCAGCACTTGATCTGCCCGTGATTTATACGGCGATGTCATATGCCATAATCCATCTACTTTTTCAAAACTTGTTGGCTTTTGCGTTGGAAACACCACCTCAATCGCATTGAAATCTGCCAGCTTTAGGGTGGAAACCTCATATTGCTTCGGGCCGCTGTTATCGGCTTGCGGGCGCAAATACAAAAATGTGACCAAGCCTGCAACAACAAGCAACATCAACAAATTCAGTAACCATCTTTTTTTCATATACTTATTTCAACTATGTATAAAAATTTTGTTAATACTAACCGTTAAGCTTTTCTGCGCTTCCACCAAAAGAAGAAGCCTAAAATAAAGAACACCAGCGGAATAATATATTGAAAGCCATGGAACACAATCCAAGCAATCACAAAGCTTTTTCTATCAGCTGGGATGGTGACATTGATATCTTTTAGTGGCATAGGCTGAATAGTAATCAGACTATCATCGCCAGCCAGCCAATTGACAATATTAATACCAAAATCAAGATTTCCGCCGTTAGTTACAAAAGTATTCGATAAGAAACTAGCGTTACCCATCACAACCACGCGCTGGCCTTTTTTGCCATATGCACGCTCTAAAGCAACCCCAATATTAATTGGGCCGCGCTTATCTTTTTTATCATCAAAAACAGCTTTTTGGTTTTTGCCACCGTTTACAATCTTCTCAGATTCTAACCAGCCATTTGGTGCGACATCCACCAAACGCCCTACTTTCCAACCTAGCTCATAAGATGCTTTTGCATCAATTTCATGCGCTTCTGAAAACTGCGTGCGTAATAGAAAGTTTCGTGTAATCGCATGGTCACCATAAGCAGAGGCAAATGCTACTTTTGCATCTGCATTAAATTGCGCTGCACTTAAATCTACTGCAATACCAGGTGATACCGTCATACCCAAGTAATCTGCGACTTCATTTAAACCTCTTAAGTTATCGTCATCAAGCAGCCATAATATATTGCCGCCAGACTCCAAATAGGCTTTTATTTTTTTTGCTTCAACAGGGCTCAAATCCACTTGTGGGCTTGCGATCACTAGCATCGCACCATTTGCAGGCACTGCTTGTGCAATGGTTAAATCTGGATTCGCAAGTTTAAAACCTTTGGTTTCTAGTTGCTTACCAAACTCACCAAGGTCATTATTTTTTACCCCTTGCAAATGGCGCTCACCATGGCCATCCAAAAACATAATTGGCCGCGTGTTAGTCCGTGATAATCGCACCAACAAATTCGTCATCTCTTGTTCTGCAATTGGTGGAGAGATATGCTCAGTACGCTTGTTATACTCTACAACGACTTCACCATCTTCTTTAATGTTGGCTTCTTGGGCAAGCTTTGGTTCTAATGAAGGATTAATAAATTTCAGTGAAATATCGTTCTTTTCGCGCTGATAGCGCGCCATAAAATCAATCATGCCTTTTCTGAAAGTATCACCACGATTGGCGTCATCATTTGTGGCAAACACTGTGATATTAATCGGATCTTTCATGCTTTTAAGCACGTTAACACTACCTGGTGTGAGAATATTCCGATTAGCCTGCGTAATATCTTTTGCAACATGGTACTGGCTAGCCAAATAACCCAGCACCACAATTAAACAAATAAAGATAATCACAAAAAGCCAACTTTGTGCCAACATCTGAAAACGAAGATTTCTATTGATTTTCATATACTTAACTCTACTAGCCTCTTAAACGGTCTGCGTCTAAGCGACGAATCGTTAATGTTAAAAAAGTGATAATAAATAAGACAAAATAAGCAATATCTGCGGTATCAATCAACCCACCCGCAAACGATTGAAAATGGCGCATCAATGAGAGTTTCGCCATCGTACTACTTGGATCACCTGCAAAAAAACGGTCTAACAACATCAAAGCAAATAGTGCAATAAAGCTTAAAATCGCTGCAACCACTGGTTGTGAAGTTAAGCTAGAAAAATAAAGCCCAAGCGCAGAGAAACTCGCAACCAGCAAAAATAAACCAAGAGAGTTAGCCCAAATATAGCCGAAGTCGATATCTGTCCAAATATTAAGCGTAAATAACATGAGTGCGATGTACACAATTAAGATACTTAAAAAAGCCACTAATCCTATAAATTTTCCCAATACAATTTCGGTAAGTGAAAGTGGTGCACTAAATAAAAATGGTAATGTTTGACTGCGACGTTCTTCTGAAATTAAACGCATAGAAAGTAATGGCACCGCAAACAACATGATAAATGAAGCTAAACCATATACATTTTGACCTACAAACTGAGTTACGCCTGAACGCTCAGCTGGACGAATTGCCCCAGACATCACCTCAAAATAATCATTTACGCCGTTTAGGTAATAGGTACCAAATGAAAACATCAACAAAGCTAGAATAATCCAGCCCATGGGTGAAGCAAATACGCTTTTTAGTTCTTTTCTTGCAATATTTAATATCATTTTTATACTCTTAAATTATATTTAAACTGCTTCTGTAGTCGCAGCAACATCCTGAGCTGCAGCATCTTGATAGGTGAGCTGAACAAATACGTCTTCCAAACTGGTTTGGTCAGGTGCGATTTGGTACAAGCCCCATTTATGCTTAACCGAAGCCTGCACAATCGCCTCGTGCGGCATCATGTCTTCAGCAAAACGTACACGCATCATATTGTTTTCAGTAAATTCTGCTTCAGTAACACCTTTAATTTTTAACACATCTTCTAGCGCAGGCCTGTTACTAAATCCTATTAATAGCTTATTACCTATACGTTGGCGTTTAAGTACGTCTATTCCGCCGTTAAACACCAACTTGCCTTTATCGATAATCTGCACATGCCCACAAACCATTTCAACTTCTGGCAAAATGTGCGTAGATAAAATTACACTATGTTCGCCACCAATTTCTCGAATCAACGCACGAATATCTCGAATTTGTATCGGGTCTAAACCAACTGTCGGCTCATCTAGAATTACTACCATTGGGCTATGAATAATAGCTTGTGCAATACCGACACGTTGCTGATATCCATTTGATAAATTTTCAATCAAACGTTTACTCATATGGCCTAAGCCACAACGTTCTTTGGCAATTTCTACTGCTTTTTTAATATGTTTGCCACTGACTCTATGTAAACGTGCAGCGATGGTAAGGTATTCATCTACAGTAAACTCTTTATAGAGTGGCCGCATTTCTGGCAAATATCCAATTAGCGCTTTGGCCTCTTTTGGGTTCTCTATCATATCGATACCGCAAATCTTTACCGAGCCCGCGCTTGGCGCTAAGTTACCGGTTAGCATCTTCATGGTAGTTGATTTACCCGCTCCGTTTGGCCCTAAAAAACCAAGCACTTCGCCCTGCTTGACTGAAAAGCTCACATTGCTTACTGCCTCACGTCCACCGTAAAGCCTAGTTAATTCAACCGCTTCTACTGTTAAGTTATCCATAAATTTTGCTAAATACCCTAATAAAACATCCAAATAACGCGTTATAACAAATAGTTAAAAATAAAGCTTTAAGAAACAAAAATGCTAGATAAGTTTCATACAAAAAGTTATAGTCACATTTAAAGTAATATGAATTTGTTACGTAACCTTTAATTATGGCTGAACTTGCGCATACTGTCACGGACTAAACAATACTTAATACATAATCGCGGATTAAATTGAATGCCCCAAATTAGAAAAATAGTTGCTTGTATATTAACAAGCTTTGCAATAGCAAATGCGCCTTCTGCCCTTGCAGACTCTAGTACAGCGCCTACAATAACCTCTGCAAATCCAGAGTTTGTGTATAAGTTTTTGCTAGGTGAAATTGCTGGTCAACGCGGTGATGTCATATTAGCGAGCCAGTTATTTTTAGACTTGGCCAGACAAACACGTGATGCCCGCTTAGCTGAGCGCGCAGCACGAGCTGCAGCTTATGCAAACCAACCTGGCATGGCGTTACAAGCGGCCATTTTATGGGCTGAATTAGATCCAAGCTCCATGGAAGCGCAACAAGCCTCAAGCCAATTGCTTGTTGCTAGCGGCAATTTAAAGCAAGCTAAACCGCATATTCAAAAGTTATTAGCAAAAGAGGAAACACGCGCAAACGGCTTTTTATTTTTAAATAGCTTGCTTGTAAACCAAAAAGATAAAAACGAAGTATTAACTGCAATCACCGAGTTTGCTGCACCTTACCCCAAACTACCAGAAGCGCACTTTGCCATTGCACAAGCTGCACTCAATGCAGAAAAAAACGATTTAGCTAAAAAAGAACTTGAAACAGCCAATAAGTTACGCCCAGGCTGGGAAATTGGGGCGCAATTACAAGGCCAAATGCTTATAAAAGAATCGCCTGAAAAAGGCATCAGTTTTTACCAAGGTTTTTTAAAGAAATACCCCAAAGCGAATGATGTGCGGATGGCTTATGCAAAACTGTTGGTTAGCCAAAAACGCCATGCCGAAGCTAAACCAGAGTTTGTAAAACTTGTTGAAAGTTCTAATAGCAATCCTGAGGTTGCTGCTGTTGTAGGTTTGTTATCGTTAGAATCAAACGATTTATTAATGGCAGACAAGTATTTACAACAAGCGATTGCTTCTGGTTTCAAAGACCCTGAGCAACTATATGGTTATTTAGGTCGTAGTGCTGAACGTCAAAAAAACGACGCAAAAGCGCTTGAGTGGTATGACAAAATTCTATCTGGTGATCATTTTCTTGAAGGCAGAGTCTCAGCCGCAAACGTAATTGCTCGCACTGTGAATGTCGACGCCGCAATTAAAATGCTTGATGAAGTGGATAATTTAACGCCAGAACAACAAATGTCAGTTGTTCAAATTGAAGCAAATTTATTAAGCCAAGCTAAGCGCAATCAAGAATCTTTTGACTTAATGGATAAGGCTATAAAAAATTGGCCAGACTCTAATGAGCTTTTATATGACTACGCCATGGCAGCAGAGCGCGTTGGTAAATACGACTTAATGGAAACCGCTCTCTATAAACTAATCAAGATTAAGCCAGATTATGCAGCTGCCTACAACGCATTGGGTTACTCATTTGCAGACCGTAATGTAAAATTAAAAGAAGCTCTATCTCTGCTTGAAACTGCGGTTAAGTTATCGCCAGAGGATCACTACATGATAGATAGCTTAGGTTGGGTGCATTATCGCTTGGGCAATTTGAGTTTAGCTGCAGATTATTTAAGAAAAGCATATAACATGCAGGCTGATCCTGAAATTGCTGCGCATTTGGGCGAAGTGCTTTGGAAACAAGGCTTGCAAGAAGAAGCTAAAAAAATCTGGGCAAGTGCCTTAAAAGAATTCCCCGAGAACGATGTATTGGTTGCTACTTCTAAAAAATTTAGTTCTTAAGTTTTAATTTAAGGGCTCAATTTGCAGCTTTGTCACTTTAATCTGCGTAATCTATGTGCTTTGTTGCTATTTTTAAGCATCGCCGCTTGTTCACCAATAGCAACTAAACCATCTATTAATCAGGCTGAGGTGAGCCTTAATCAAAAACACCTAGCATCGCTCGCCAATATTCAATCGTTTTCACTTAAAGGCAGAATTGGCGTAACGACCAATCCACGCGGTTTTTCTGGTGGAATTGCTTGGCAACACGCCATAGCAAATGACAACATCGATATTTTCTCACCTTTAGGTGGAAAAACAGCGAATATTGTTAAAACTCCTAGCGAAGTGATACTCACCTCACAAAACGGTCATAGTATAAGAGCACAAGATGCAGAGAGCCTCACCGAAGCCACGCTGGGTTGGCGCTTGCCTCTAAACGGTTTAAGCGACTGGGTACTAGGAAAACCCACAAAAAGCAAAATAGACGACTCAACTTGGGATGAAAATGGTTGGCTTACTACCTTAAAACAAGATGGCTGGGATATAAACTACGAGAACTACACCGAAACTAACGGCATTTTTTTACCAAAAAAAGTGCTACTTAAAAGTGATAAAGTTAATTTAAAATTAATTGTGGATGAATGGTTAAATACTAGCAAATGAAATTAAGTTTTGTGTCTTACAGCAATTAGTCAAAATCCTTCTTAACATGAAACTTGCGAAAAATTGTTGTTTAATCAACTCAAAGTCGTCTTAAACTGGTGTATCTTTTTTGCGATTGTTGTCATGTTAAGTATTTAATTAAGCTTTATCTAGCTTATAGTATTAGAAATCAGAAACTTGCTATTTTAGTTTCTAACAATTTGATTTCTGCGTGCAGCTTCTTAGGAGATAAATTCATTACTTTTGCTATTTCAGCAAATCGCCATCTCCAATCAAGTCTTTCTAGAGACATTTTATAATTTAATGTTGCTTGATCTGGTCTCCAAGATTCAACCGCATTTGAAATCAACTTAAGTCCCTGTTTAATTTCAACTGATTTTAAATCTAGCGTTGCACCATTCCAAAGTAATCTATTTATACTTTGTTCGTTTGGCGGGACACCAGCTACTATCGCCCCGCAAGCAAGGGCATCAGTCCATCGTGCAGAGATGTATTGACGTGAAGGGTGCGTGTAAGTGCTACTGTCTACCGTATTTGAAAAAGCGAGTAAGAATTTTGTTTGTTTGTAATGCTCCATTAGTAGCCTCTGATTTTTGTCAGAAGTATCCCCACCCTTTATCCTACCATGAAAACGCAGTCCTAAGCCTTCACAAGAACGCTCCGTATTCGCATCATCATCCCACTCAGGTGGTTGACGGCCAATTCTCGTCAAATCCCATTGTCGATCCGAACCAGTTCCACCACGTCGCAAAACATCACTCCCCCAAGCCAGCCAAGATGTAGGTGTCTTGATTGCATCAATCCAGACAGGTATATCTTCTTCAGTAGTGATAAAAACATGATCAAAGTGATGTGTTAACTTTATTATTCTAGGGACACGATCAGGATAAAAAGAATCTATCACCCAAGCCGAAACAAAGCTGAAACGCTTTCGCCATCCAGGAACAGAAAACAAATTAAGAAGAGCTTTTTCATCAGGCGCTATTAGCAAGCACGTTTCTGCTCCTGGATTGATTTGCCTTTTAAAGAAAATAATCTCAAGCTGGGAGAAAAAGGTTGGCGATTTATCATCTAAGATAATTAGTTCAGCATCAAATAGTTCAGCTGCTAATTTAACCATTTCTTCAACGGGCTCCCAACCTTGCCCATAAATGGTGGATACAATAATCATTATAAATTAGTTCTTTTGGTGTATAAATTCGTTTTTATATCAAACTTAACTCTACACATTGTTATTAAATAACGCTAATGGTTTATGAATTTTCTGGCAAAGTTTTTTTGAATTAAGTTATTAAGATAATCACTTGATATCAGTTAAACAGTTACTAAATTAAGAACAATTTTTGTAAAATACGCCTTTACATGTTTTATCTCTCCCTTTAAACGCTGAAAGCTGCCCAATTAATTATGAATCAAGAAACACTAGAAGAGTGGTTAAAATCGCAAATTGCGAGAGGCTGCACGTTAGAATCAATGATTTCAAGCATGCAAGTTGCTGGCTATTCTGCAGGAATTTCGCGTGACACAGTGTCAAAAGCGTTTGCCGAAGCAGGCAAATTTCCAGACCACATCGTCAGCGCAAAAACAGCATGGCAAAGTATTATCCATCAACGTAAAAATTTAGATGTATTTAAACCTGTGATATCACTTAAATCACCACGTTTAATGGTTTTTGATGATTTTTTAAGCGAGGCTGAATGCGACACTTTGGTGATGCACTCTAAAGCGAAAATGGAAGACTCAACAGTCATTGACCCCGTTACAGGCAAATTTGTAAAGCATCCAGAGCGCACCTCACGCGGAACTCACTTTGAGCACCAAAGTAGCGATGTTGTTATTGCCATCGAAAATAGAATTACAGAAGTCTTTGGTTTTGCGACCAAGCAGCAAGAGGCGATACAAATATTGCAATATTCTTTAGGTGGAGAATACAAAGCCCATTTCGATTTCTTTTCACCATCTGACGCAAGTAGCCAAGCGCTGATTGCAGAAGGCGGTCAGCGCTTGGCTACTTTGATTATGTATTTAAATACCCCTAAAGCAGGTGGAAGCACAGATTTACCTAATTTAGGGCTGAGCATACGTGCTAAAAAAGGCTCTGCACTTTACTTCGAGAACGTAAGCCAACAAGGTGAAGTGGATGAAAGAACTTTGCATGCAGGTATGCCAGTGATTGCAGGCGAAAAATGGATTGCAACAAAATGGCTACGTGAACGTGACTTGTTTTAGGCTATATTTCAAGATCTAAACCTTAGAATTAAGGCTTAATTCCAGCACTTTTTTTGACTTAAAAATGGTTTGTTTTTGCGCATAATTGTGCGTATGTATAAACACTTTGTATTTTCCATTGCTTTTTTCTTCATCTGCACTAGTAGTCATGCAGCAAATTGGGTGCGCCTAGGGGATAACGATAATTCGAAACTCATGCTGGATAAGCAAACTATATTACAACAAGACAGCTATAAAAAAGCTTGGGTAAAAGTTGATTATAAAAAACCACACATCAATCCTGAAACATTAGATACACAATATAACTCTGCCAAACTTCTTTGGTTGTTCGACTGTAATGCACAAAAATCAGCTACTTCTCAAGTGTTTCAATATTTTAATAATGTACTTGTATATTCTGCTGGCGTTGAAGCCAAAAATGCCGAGTTTATAGAGCCCGTACCAGAATCGGACGTAGATGTTGCAATGCGCTATGTGTGCCAAGATAAAAAACCTGCGGCCGCTGAATCAACCGTTAAAACAGAAAAATCTAAGGATTCAAAACCAACCGATGCTAAACCAAGCGATTCGAAAACTAATGAAGCTAAACCAAGCGATGCTAAACCAACCGATGCTAAAACTGAAGAAGTAAAAGCTGAAACACCCACCAAGACAGAGGCGGCTGAGGCAAAACCTGCATCATCAATTAAAAAAGCAGATGCAAAAGATACTTCGACAAAATCAAAAACTTCAAAAGCAGACACTACAAAACCTACATGGTCTTATGAAGGCAAGGATGGCCCAGAAAACTGGGGTAAATTAGATAGCGCGTTTTCTACATGCGCAACTGGACTCAACCAATCGCCAATTAATATCGAAAACACCTTACATGCAACTTTAAAACCTGTACGTGGTATACATAAATTCCCCGCCAAGGAAGTGATTAACAATGGCCATACCGTGCAAGTTAATTTCAAAACAGGCAATATGTTAGTGCTTGATAGCGCGGCCTATCAGTTGAAAGAGTTGCATTTTCACGCCCCCAGTGAAAACACCATCAATAAAAAGTCTTTTCCGCTAGAAGCGCAATTGATACATGCTGACAATAAGGGTAACTTAACCATCATTAGCGTTATGTTTAAAGATGGAAACGCAAACGCAGCGCTTGATAAACTATGGTTGCAACTATCAAGTAAAAACGGTGAGCCTGCATCAATTAAAACTAGGGTAATCCCCAGCGAATTAATGCCAGAAAATCGCAGTTATTATCGCTTTAGTGGTTCTCTTACCAAGCCGCCATGTACCGAAGGTGTACGCTGGATAGTGCTCAAAACGCCTATGACCGCTTCTAAGGCGCAAATCGAAACATTTGAAGCCGCAATTAAACACAAAAATAATCGCCCCATACAAGCAATCAATGGGCGCGTTGTTGTAGAACAGTAAGCTCGACAACTAAAAACATGGTGAAAGTTAGGATATTTTAGCTAAACCATTCGGTCATTCAAATGCATAGGTTAAAATGTGTTGATATGCAAAATATTCCTATGCAAAGTAAAAGCGCACAACAATTTCATGCCGACCAAGACTTTCAATCTTTTTTGGCTCCAGCAAAAATAAACCTGTTTTTGCACATTACTGGGCGACGTGATAATGGCTACCACACGCTTCAAAGCGTGTTTCAACTGTTAGATTTTTACGATATGCTTAAGGTAAAGCCTACCAATACAGGTGAGATAAAACGTATCAACCATATTGAAGGCGTACCAGCGATAGATGATTTATGTATGCGGGCGGCAGTTAAATTGCAACAAGCAACTGGCTGTAAAATGGGGGTTGAATATAGCGTTGAAAAAAATATCCCCATGGGGGGCGGCTTAGGCGGTGGAAGCTCTGATGCGGCAACAATGTTATTAGCACTTAACCAATTATGGCAGCTAAAATTAAGTCGCGAACAATTGATGCAAATTGGCTTAAGTTTGGGCGCAGATGTGCCAGTGTTTGTGTTTGGCCAAAACGCTTGGGCTGAAGGTGTGGGCGAAGAACTGACTGCAATGGAATTAGAACCTAGCTATTATGTGGTACTAACACCGTCGGTACATGTGTCTACTGCACAAGTTTTTGCCAATTCCACATTGACAAGAGACACGAAACCGTTGAAAATAGCGGACTTTTCAAGCGGTGCGTATTCTGATGTTTTTAGAAACGACCTTGAAGCAGTAGTTTGTAAAGAATTTCCTGCAGTTGCATCAACCCTAAACTGGCTTAGTCGCTTTCAAATAAGAGATGGTGGCAAGCCTAGAATGAGCGGCTCGGGTGCATCTGTGTTTTTAGCGGTAAATTCAAAACAGGAAGCTGACGCAATTTTTGCACAAAAACCAAATGATACTGCTGGTTTTGTAGCAAAAAGTTTAAGTCGTCACCCTTTATTTGAGTTTGCACAATGAGTTTATTGGGGAGTCGCCAAGCTGGTTAAGGCACCGGATTTTGATTCCGGCATGCGAAGGTTCGAATCCTTCCTCCCCAGCCAAGTTATATTGCAGGGTTCAACCTGCAAATTTTTGATAACAATAAGCGTGTAGATTTAGCCATTTACACGCTTTAATTTTTTTATTTTTTTGTATAGCGGGCTGTCAATTGAGCATCGAAAATTTAATGGTATTTACAGGCAATGCCAATCCAGAACTTGCAAAGCAAGTGACTGCGCATTTGGGTATTGAGCTTGGCCGTGCCGATGTGGGTAAATTTTCTGATGGTGAAATCATGCTTGAGCTGTTAGAAAACGTGCGCGGTCGCGATGTGTTTATATTGCAATCAACAAGCTACCCCACCAATGACACCTTAATGGAAGTCTTGGTGATGGTAGATGCCTTGCGCCGCGCTTCAGCTGGCCGGATTACGGCTGCGATACCATACCTTGGTTATTCGCGCCAAGATCGCCGCCCACGCTCTGCGCGCGTTGCGATTACGGCTAAAGTAGTGGCAAATATGCTCACGAGTGTGGGTGTTAACCGATTACTAACGATGGATTTGCATTCTGACCAGATTCAAGGCTTTTTTGATATCCCAGTGGATAACATTTATGCGACACCGATTTTGTTGGATCACTTGCTTCAACAACACTATGAAGATTTAGTTGTCGTTTCGCCAGATGTTGGCGGTGTGGTGCGTGCGCGAGCTGCGGCTAAGCAGTTGGGTTCTGACTTGGCGATTATTGACAAACGTCGCCCAAAACCAAATGTAGCAAAAGTGATGAATATTATTGGTGACGTTGCTGGCCGTACCTGTGTGATTATGGATGACATGGTCGATACAGCCAATACGCTTTGCGAAGCGGCGGCGGCGTTAAAATTGAATGGCGCTAAAAAGGTAGTGGCTTATGCGACGCACCCAGTGTTATCTGGCAATGCGGCAGAGCGTATTATGAATTCTGAACTTGATGAATTGGTAGTCACTAACACCATTAAATTAAGCGAAGCTTCGGAAAATTGCAAAAAAATCCGCCAAATTAGCGCAGCTGGCTTGTTTGCAGAAACAATTAGAAGAATTAGCCAAGAGGAGTCTGTTTCCTCGTTATTTTTAGATTAGATTTAGTTTTTAGCCTGCTTTCTGGTCGCGGAAAGCAGTTTTTAGTGTAGTGCCAACTGGCTTTTTGAGCAGTTGTTTAAGGAGTAATCAAATGAGTATTTCAATTAATGCAGTCAAACGTGACGTTAAAGGTACGGGTGCGAGCCGCCGTGCACGTCGCGCTGGCAATGTGCCGGGTGTTGTTTATGGTGGCGGTCAACCCGCTGTTAATTTATCGCTAGATCATAAAGAATTGTTTTTACAGTTCCGTCATGAAGCGTTCCACGCTTCTATTTTAGATTTAGTGTTAGATGGCAAAAAAGAAAGCGTTTTATTGCGCGATTACCAAATGCACCCAGTGCGTAATACAATTCAACACATTGATTTTCAACGTGTTTCTGCTAACGAGAAAATTCACGTTAAAGTGCCTTTCCATTTCTTACACGAAGATACAGCGCCTGGCGTTAAAATTGGTGGCGGTATTGTGGCGCACATTTTGACAGAGGCAGAAGTAAGCTGCTTACCAAAAGATTTGCCAGAGTTTATTGAGGTAGATTTAGGTGCGCTTGAAATGGGTCAATCTGTACATTTATCACAAATTAACTTACCAAAAGGCATTGAGTTTGTAGCACTTGCTCATGGTAACGATGCAGCGGTTGCAGCGATTGCTAAAACACGAGGTGGCGTTTCTGATGATGCTACTGATGATGCTCCAGCTTCTACTGCTGCTGCAGAACCAAAAGCTGAGTAATTAGTTTAGCCAAAAATAAAACGCGTGCTTAATGTTAAGTACGCGTTTTTTATTTTAAACTTACAGTATGTCTATAAAACTAATCGTTGGCTTGGGCAACCCTGGCGATAAATACGCGGCCACGCGGCATAACGCGGGCTTTTGGTTTGTTGATGCGCTTGCCGCGCAAACCAATAGCAAATTGGCAATGGATGCCAAAATGTTTGGCGTAGTCGGCAAAATGAGCCCGCACGCAGATATTTGGTTGCTGATGCCAACCACGTTTATGAACGCGAGCGGCAAAGCGGTTGCGGCGCTTACCAATTACTACAAAATTAAACCTGCCGAGATTTTGGTTGCGCACGACGAGTTAGATTTGCCCACAGGCAAAGCTAAACTAAAGTTTGGTGGTGGGCATGGCGGCCATAATGGCTTGCGCGATATTCACGCAGCACTTGGCACGGCAGATTATTGGCGCTTGCGCTTGGGTATTGACCACCCGGGCGATAAGAACGAAGTGGTGAATTACGTGCTTAAAGCCCCTAGCCGAGCAGAAAACGATGCCCTGCAAGACAGTATCCATGCGGCTTCTGGCGTGGTGGATTTGCTGATTAAGGGTGAGTTTGAAAACGCCATGTTAAAATTGCACACAAAAGAAAATTAAGTATATTTAGAAATAACTGTCGCACTATATAGATTAAACGCAGAAATTGCGCAAAGGATGAACGGAATAATATGCAATGTGGAATTGTTGGCCTACCTAACGTAGGAAAATCTACCCTCTTTAACGCCATTACCAAAGCTGGTATTGCGGCAGAGAACTACCCTTTTTGCACCATTGAGCCTAACGTGGGCATTGTAGAGGTGCCAGACACGCGCTTACAACCGCTGATTGATATTGTAAAACCACAAAAAGTGCAGCCTGCCATTGTGGAGTTTGTCGATATTGCTGGGCTTGTGGCTGGCGCATCTAAGGGTGAAGGCTTGGGTAACAAGTTTTTGGCGAACATCCGCGAGACAGACGCGATTGCGCACGTGGTAAGGTGTTTTGAGGATGGCAACGTGATACACGTAGCGAATAAGGTTGATCCGCTTTCTGATATTGAGGTGATTAATACCGAGCTTGCGTTGGCAGATATGGAAACGGTAGAAAAAACCATGCAGCGCGAGGGCAAAAAAGCCAAAAGTGGCGATAAAGAAGCGATTGCGCTGTTAAAAGTATTAGAAAAAGTAGTCCCGTGTTTAGACCAAGCCAAAGCTGTGCGCACGCTGGGTTTAGATGCCGAAGAATTGCAATTATTAAAACCGCTGTGTTTAATTACGGTTAAACCTGTGATGTACCTTGCCAATGTTGATGAAAAAGGCTTTGAGAATAACCCGCATTTAGACAAAGTGGTTGCGCTGGGCAAAGCCGAAAACGCGCCTGTGGTGTGCATTTGCGCCAAGATTGAAGGCGAAATTTCAGAGCTGGATGACGAAGACAAACTGCTATTTTTAAGCGAATTGGGTCAAGATGAACCTGGTTTAAACCGCGTGATTCGCGCAGCTTATAGCTTACTTGGGTTGCAAACTTATTTTACCGCTGGAGTGCAAGAAGTGCGCGCTTGGACAGTGAAAAAAGGCGCCACCGCACCGCAAGCAGCTGGGGTGATTCATACCGACTTTGAAAAAGGCTTTATTCGCGCAGAAGTCATTGCCTATGACGAATACGTAAAAAACAAAGGCGAGCAAGGCAGTAAAGAGGCTGGCAAAATGCGGCTAGAAGGCAAAGAATACATTGTGCAAGATGGCGATGTGATGCACTTTAGGTTTAATGTTTAGGTATAACTTGGCTTAATTTTTAGACTAAACAAGATTTAGCGTATAAATTGTTTACATGCTTTAGTTTTAATGGTTTTTGCTTTGACAACAAACGCTTAAACCACTAGAATTGCGCCCTTGCTAAAGTTTAACGCAACGATTTAAACGGTGATGTAGCTCAGCTGGTTAGAGCACAGGATTCATAATCCTGGGGTCGAGGGTTCAAGTCCCTCTTTCACCACCAATAAAGACGCCCCTCTCGAGAGATTGGGGCGTTTTCATTTGGGCACCGTGCCCATTTTGTGTCTATCTCGTGCCCCATTTTTTACCAGCAATTTTTAGCTTTACCCAATTTGACTCTAGGATAAATTTTTAAATTTATAGGTTTGCTTCAACATAAGAGTATTCAATACCTTCTAATGATTTTAGAATACTTTCAAATACTACTTTAGCTCCTATTGGCGGAACCGCCATACCAATCTGCCTCCTAACATCTTCTTTTTTACCACAAAATTTAAAGTTGTCAGGGAAGGTTTGCAATCTTGCGCGCTCACGATTTGTTAATGCTCTACACTCTGACCAATGATATACGTGTGTTCCACCTCCACCAGAACCAGTAATTGTGTATGAAGGTTTATTTGGGTCAAGTCTTTTGTAAATCTGGCTAAGTTTTGCTCCTTTTACATTAAGTTTCAAATTTTCAGGCAAACTAGCATTCCAGGCATTTTCACCTGGCAAAATATATTTTAATCTTTCGACAACACGTGGATCTTGTTGTGTTAACTCATTATTGTCTGCGTTTGGAGGTATTGCAGGTCTAGTAATGGCTATCTTGCAAGATAGAAAATTATCTATATGAGTTGGAGCCGGAGGTTTAAATTTTAGATTTAGATCTTTTCTAAAACCCACCAGAATAATTCTATGTCTGCACTGTGGCACTCCATACTCTTCAAATTTATACAAATGAGCTGTAATTTCATAACCTTTTCCCGCAAGTGACAAATCCTTAATAATTTGCCTTAGTGCCTCTCCATTATGTGATCCTCTCAAACCACCAACATTCTCCGCTATAAAAAATTTTGGATTAAATAGATTTAAAATTTCTACTCCATACTTATAAAGTGGACCAAATTCACCATTTAAACCTTTTTGTTCGCCAACTAGGCTGTAGTCATTACAAGGGAAACCATAAGCAAATCCATCAATTTCAGAAATTTTCTTTAAAAGTTTAAAGTCTAAGTTTCTTACATCGGCACACAAAACTGATTCTTTGGAGGCTCCGCATATATTTTCAATAAAGGTGTCAACTGTAGAGCTATGATAATCAACTGCCCAAGCATGCTTTATTTTAGTTTTTAAATGAGTCGCCAACTCAAGAGTTGCCATTTCAGCACCTAGCGAAATCCCTCCAGGCCCGCAAAAGAGCTCTCCGAGCTTTAATTCTTTCATATTTTTATCTTAAATTTAAAACCTGATTTTAGAGGAAATGTTTATAAAACGCAGCTTAACTGAATTGTAAGTTAATTGAAATAGAAACTACATTTTTCTTGAGCGATTTCCTACCAGATTATTTTTACTTTCAAACAATCCAAGCAAGAATTTAAATCTAAACCAACTTCAGATTTTGGAAGAACTAAGTATTTATGTACATAATCATTTCCAGCAGAATGCATAAATAGTTGACCTACAGCTGTATATATCGATTGAGAGTCTGATGAAGTCTTTACTTCAAATAGAGTAGTTATTTTGTGGTCATGTTCAATTGCTAGATCAATTTTCTGCGTATTATAAATTAATGTATGTTCAAAATTATTGCTGGCAAACTCTTTTAATGAATCAACAACCAAACCGTGATAAACAAAAAACTCACTACCATCTTTAGCCTTAACACTTTTATTGCCGCTGAACTCAGATGAAAAGTACTTTAGACCTAATTTATTTTTAATTATATTCTTTTTATTAGCTAAGGTTGAATCGTATGAAGTTACTGCAAGTGGCCTTATGTAATCCCATAACTCAATTTCATCTAACTTTTGCAACCTTAAAAATACATCTTGGTTTAAAGCAGATAGTTTTTCTGGATGGCCATTACTATCCATCCAACCTGTTCTATTATTTTCAATATGGCTGTCAAAATGATCTCTCAAATTTTTTAGACTGTTCTGGAACTGCTTTGCATCCTTATTCTGTCCCAGTGAAGGATAAAACTTCTCGTAAGCTTCCTTCCACGTGATTGCATTTAATTGTTTAGGCGGGTTTTTCTTGCCCAATCTAGATAGAAAGTAACCCACTTCGACCAACTTTTCATCGAGTTTGTTAGACATATTTGTTAAGCACTAAAAATAAAGCCTTCATTGATAGCTTTGTTATAAAGCTCATAGATAATTTTGGATTGCTTTTCCGAGGGAAACTTTAAACTACCGTTGGCATATTTCCCCAAAATATCTAACTGCATTTGACTTACGTCGCTATCAGATTTGAAATAAGTAAACAGTTCTTTCCAAACAGTCGATTTTTGACTAATCACAAATGTTTGAATTTCTATCCCACTATCAAGCCTTTTCTCCGATTTTGCACTTTTTGCGACATATAATTTCTCTTCATCATTTACCAGTAGTCTATAGTCGATTGTCACATCAATAATGAGTTCTTTAACTTCTTTCCAGCACATCTCGCGTTTACACCATTGAGATGGGTTGCCATAGCCTTCTTTAGGTGTAGTGATATAGCTATAGATTTCTTCTGCAATCACGTAGAGTATATTTTCCAAATACTCAGGGACAGTCTGGTTATCCCAAATGACTTTAAAATTAAACGCTTTGCCAGTAGCTTTGACTAAAAAAGCTAGGTAAGCCATTGTGTATGCAACAGCTTGTGCCCTATAAGCTTGATTATACCAAGGTGCTTTGGAAATTAACTTTTCAATAAATTTAAATAAAATCACTTTAGCAACTGAGTTTTTAAAATATAGCTCCGTGATTGCTAAATTGTCCTTTTCAAGCATATCAGAAATTTCTTTGGCAAAAAGGCTAGCGCTATCTTGAGCGCCTTTGCTGACCGTATCTGGTTTTTGTAACCAAGAGACCTCTGCTTTAGCAAGTAAGGTTTTTTCTAACAGCTGATCTTTAGGATTTTCAAGCTGGAATTGGCGTTTTTTTGCCGGAGTGAAGTAGGCTTGCTCATTTAAATACTCGCCACGCACTCTTTCATAAAACCAGTGTGTTTGGAGTTGGCTCCCTCCAACAGCTGGTACACGTATTCTTTTTGAGTAATCTTTAAATTCTTTATGAAAAGGGCTGTTAGAGAAAAAGTCTGATGGGTTTACCTTGTTTTGAGTATTTGCATATTGAGAGACTTTTGAAACAAAGTCATGAGTTTTTTCAGGGTCTCGAACGACAGAGAGTTTCATTTGCACTGCGATGTTACTTATGTCTAATTTAGATGTTTTATATGCTGCGTATATTGCTGAAGTTGTTTGACCGCCGTTAACAATTTGTAGGTTAGTAATTTTTTTGATATTACCGTTTTCGCTAAACTCAATATCAGTGGCGGTGGCAGTTATGCCATTGTTATAAGCAAAAAACATTTCCGGGCTATATTGAATTGTGTTTCTTAAGCCCTTGTTGACACCACCCCTAAATTGAAGAAATGTTCTGACGTTCTGCTCGAATAACTTTTGACCATATTTATCATAAATATTGACTAAATCAGGGCCATAAATCACGGCTAGGTAGGATTGATAGGTATCATTACTTACTATTTTGAGGCATTGTAAATTGACCTCGGTTTCGTAATCTCCGCCAACTTGTTCGGATAAGTAGAGTCTATACAGATAATTAATATCCACAACTCTAAATTCGACTTCTAGACCTAAAAGTATTTCTGAATCAAGTTGTGAAAGATTTTTGGTAGCCCTGGCATCAGTCAACAACATTAGCCTAATTTTTTTAATTTTGTTGTTGACTAATAATTGAGTAATATCATGAGCCATCGCATATGCGGAAGAAGACTCTTCAAGTTGCTTGTAAAATTGAGGGTTATTACAACTATTTAGAAAAGCTTTAATTTTATTAAAGCTAGATCTAATCTCATCTAAAGTAATTGATTGCAACTCATCATCATGTTGAAAAAAACTGTGACCTAGGATGGTTAATATCTCTCGCTCTTCGTCATTATCATAGCCACAAACTTTATTATACTCTGCAACGGTATAATTGTTAGTAAGCTCGCCAGATCCAACTAATGCTTCGCATACATTCTCATAAAAAGCTTGTGGACGTAAAAGGCCTCTGCTTTCTGCATCTGAGATGATGGTTTGTATAAAGTCCTGATGAAACTCTTCAAGTGAAATATCCATTTAAGTCTATTCCTCAATAAAAATGGCACTAACATCAATTTCAAAGTCCTCACAAGCAGATAAATCTATACTGTATTTAACTCTAGGTATTTGCGTAGGAATAATTGGCGGGGTTAACTTCGGGAAGTCAGCATTAACACGAAAAAACTTTGTGTTATCAACCAAAAAGCCTTTGTATGGCTCATTTTCAAGTTCAGGTATATAGCCGTAATCAGTCAGTTTTAAGTTAAATACATCAAACAAAAGTTTAGATTTTATCGACAAAATTTGCTTGATGCTTTCTGAAAGGCCACTTACAGAATTTCCATTGTCAGACTGTGTGAGCCCATACGAGACGAGATAAAGAGGTTGTTTTTCGCAATATAGTTGTTCAGCTGATGAAATAGATACAAGTTGTCCTTTTGAAGTGCGATAGGATTTTATTTCAACTACTGCATGGTCAAGTAAAAAATCCTGTTTGTCGAAGTCAGGGCCAACCCATGCATTAATGGCTTGCTCTTCACCAATTTTAGGAATTAAGACGTCTTTGATGAAGGATAACTCTGAAAACAAACCCATTTGCGTTTCAATGGACATGCCAAAATCACCACTGCGTTTGAGTAGCTCTTGCCATCGTTGCAATCTAATCTCAACTGCAGAAACCATTGCATCATTTTCCTGATGTTGGTTGATAGTAGAAATTAGGTCTTCGCAAAGTTTGTTAAAAATCTCAGCATTCACTTTTTCAGCTAGCAATAAAATCAGCTCGCCATGACCAAGCTCGGAGTTACGTTTAATTACTGAAATGCCATTTAAACTTATCGCTGATTTTGTGGATTTAAATGCAGCCTTAGAGGCGATAAAAATGCCATAACGTCCTTGTATATCTGTAATCCAATAAACATCATGATTAGAGATTATCTCAACACGTCGTCTCGTTGATTCGGTCATTCCAGACCACGGGAGTTTTGGGTTAATCGTCATAATCGTCATCTTCCAGCTGCTCTTGTAAACTTTCTAAATAAACAGTATTTATTTTTAATCGCACTGTTTTGTTACCACTATCAATACCGCCTGGGAAGCTAGCACCAAAAGCTGCAAAAGAATTTTCATGGAGTCTTGGATTAGGTTGCTTATTTTCTAGCACATGAAGCATAAGTAAAGGTCTAGTCATAATTCTTCTGATTTCTTTTCTATCGCTACCGAGTTTTTTAGCTATTTCTTTATCTAAAACAACGGATTCAGCTGAGCCGGAAGATACCTGCCGTTGACGTACTTCAAAATGATCGCCCTTTTCTTCTAGATTTCTAAGCTCTTTGTGAATAGTTAAGGACTCATTAATTTTAAATGGGTCGCCTGATGTACTATAAAGCGCAACATCCCAATTTATATCAATATCAGTCGCATATTTAATAATGAATTTAATGGGCATTTTGGTTCTAAAGCCTAATTCGTCATCTGCACCATAAACCTCAAATTTACTTAGAAATTCAAGAATATATTTTTTAGAAACATTCTTCCAAACATAAGCGCTGGAGTTTTTTTCATACTGTGTTGTTGCGGATATATTATTAACTGTAGTAATTATTAGATTTAGATTGTTTTTTAATTTTGCCTCGTCTTTAACAAACCAAGCCGTCTCTTTAGCTTGACCATCTAGCTTCATGTCAAAGTAAATATCTTTTGCATTTTTTTGTTTGTTTCTTGCAGTAACTTGTAAGCCACTGTCAGGATGATGTTTGACCGCTAGCCCAAAATCATAAGGCGTCATTTTTGCTAGAGCCATTCTTTTGAAGTCATCAATTAAGTCTTCTGTAGCCTCAATAATCTGTGCAAAGCTATCAACTGATGATTCAGGCAGGTAAATTTTACATAAGTCATCGTAGCCATCTCTATAACCAAACCAGCGCCCCATTTGCATGAGTGTGTCGTAGAAAATAGTATTTCTTAGAAAATAGCTAATACTTAAACCTTCTAATGTATAGCCACGGGAGAGACTTGTGCCTCCTACTACGATTGCATTGGTGGCTATATCTGTTCTGTAAACCAGAGGCACACTAGTACTTTGGTGAACTTCACGCACAACAACTGATGAAATAATACTTGCTAATGTAGTAAGTGCTTTAGGCCAATCGTACTCACAATCAATTAAGTTAGTTTCAAATGTATTTTTTATGTCTGCTAGCAAACTACTTTGTTCAATTGCATTAGGTAACATACCGAAAACTCGAACATCACTTTTAATCTTGTCCAAGTATGTTTCAATGAGGTTGGCTGTTCGCTGATGGACATTTGTAAATCTTGAAATGTGAACAAGCATACTGTTATGTTTGTTTGATTGTCCACGAAGGTTTCTTACCGCTATATTGAGTAAAAAGTGTCTGATAGCGTCTTTAAGTGATTCGGGGAGGCTGTTAACTTGATGGTCTTTTTTATGTTTTGTGGGGAAGCAGTCTGCATAGTCTGTAATAGGGATAAGATGTTTATTATTAGAATCCAAAAATATTTTTCTTGCACCAAAGTAATTGGTAGGCGCATCCAAAGCGTAAATAAAATCTTTAGGGAACAAGTCTTGCCCCAGTTCATCATGTCCGACTTGATGGTCAATAAATATATTTGCGTATGGCGTGGCTGTGTACGCAACATAAACACTTTTTTGGAATAGGCTGAGCAGTTTTCTAATTCTTTTATTGATCGTTGTAGGATCCTGTTCTTCTTTGGTGTTGATTGATGCATAGTCAGACTCATCATCAATTAAAAGCATAGAGTGATTTTTAATTTGGTTTTTGTATTGCTTTTCTAGCCAAGTAATTACATTGGCAAGTGTTTTGGTGTTTTTCTTGATAACTAAAAGAATTGGCGCATTGATGTTGTCGAAATTTAACCCTTGGGAGTTTTGGTCTGCATCTTGTTTGTTAAAATCTTTTTCTTTGGTTGTTAAGCTTATAGGTAGTTTTTTTCTGTCTAGTGTGCCGATACCAACCCCCACTTGTTGTCCGAGGTCTTGTCCTACAAAGTACTCATTGAGCCTAACTTGAGTTTGGTCTCGTAGATTGTTCATGCCGCCAGCAATCACCACTATGAATTTATAGCCAGCATCTGCAGCTTTACAGACTAATGCAGAGTAGTTTCCTGTTTTGCCAGATTGCACATGACCAACAACCATGCCATATCTATTAAAGCTGGTTATTTCAGGGTTTTCTATATTGTCCATAACAATATCAGTATCCCTATCTATGGTTTTAATCACATCTGCGTTGATACTGTTGGCTAAATAATTTCTGTATCTATCCCAGTAATAATTCTCAGACTCTTGTTTTCTCTTGCTTGACCACCATACCGGATCACGGTCTGTCGAGTTTTCACCTTGAATCAAAATGCCCAATTCCATTTTTACGTCAAATTGAGTTTCAAGTTCTTTTTGCATTTTTGACCAGTCATTGTCAGTCAACTCAGTCAGCGAGTCTTTGTTTGGCAACAATTGGGCAAATACATTTAGACCTATCTTATTAATTAAGCTTCGACAGGTTTCAATGTCCTTTTTAATTTGGTCATCTGGTAAAGGGCTACCTTGTTTTTGCAAATTTGTAAAAATGTAATCTTTTATTCTTATGTAACTGTTCATTTTTAACTTTCAAGTAAGTCTTTTCTGTTTTTAAATATCTCAGTTTTCAAAAGCATTTCCAATGCATCATCGTCCAAATGCATACCCTTCAAAATTTCAGCCAATCTAAAAACCTCTTGTTCTTCTATCAAAGATTGCTGTTTTATTGAATGCGGATTTTGGTTAAGTTGCGCCTGTATGGCTTCTAGCGGTAAGTATGCTTGAATACTTTTGAGGTAGATTTTAAGTAGCTCTTCAGATGTGTCGTCAAGCCTAGCCACGAGCTCTTGATAAATTGGATGGTCTAAGGCTAATACAAACCTAATGGTTTCGTTTTCTGGAACCATATCCCAAAATCTTTTAGTTAGTTTGTCACTAATTGTTTTGCCTCGACCTGTGTATGGTCTTGAACCACGTTCAGTTACTTCAGAAATAATTCGTTTTAAATCAGTCCTAATTTCAGGTATGGGTTTGGCAGTAGATTTTTTAATATCAATACCCCAATTACTATCTTGCGTATTTGAAATATCAATTTTTATGCGCACTAATTTATGCGCATCACTAATTTTGTGTAGCCCCCACCAAGTACCATAAATTAATAAGCGATTGCCTCGATATAAATAAAAACCTTGAGATTTTGTATAACCATCTTCAGTGGCGTATCTCTCAAATTCTTGCTGGCTGGTTTTAGAGTGGTGTGGAAGAATGTAAGGTTGGATAATGATGTACTCATTAAATATTTTTATTTTTTCCTCATTGATTTGTTGAGTGGCAGCATTATCAATATTGAACGGATTGAATGGCTCTAATAGGTTTTTGTTAATTGAGACTTTGATTCTTTTAGTTCCTATTTGCTCTAAGAACCGATGAAAAACTAATGATAGATGTCTGCGTAAGGAGTCGATTAAATATGAAAAATCTGCGCCTTTTAACCTATCTAGCTCCTCCCAAACAACAATTGTGCCATTTTCGTACTCAAGTAAATTTTGGAATGAGGGAAGCGTTTGGTAAGAATCTAAGTCAGGCGTGACTAAAATCCATTGATTCTGATCAGAAATAAAGTCTAAGTCCCATTGCTTGATGGACAGCACACCATTTTTCTTAGATGCTACAGTTAATTTTTTGCATTGCGAAAATGACGCAGTTTTGAGGCCTAGGCCAAACCGACCCAAGTCAAACTCAGAGCGAACATTAAGCGGGTTTTGAGTAGCTAGCCGCATCGCTTCAACGAGTTCCATATTGGTCATGCCAATACCGTCGTCAAGAATTGAAACTATACTACTAGGATGTGTGACAGCAAAAATATGTATGTTTTTTGCATTTGCTGAAATACTATTATCAATTACATCTGCAACTGCAATTTCAAATGTATAACCAATGTCCCTTAGGGAAGTAATTAAATTGCCTACATTTGGATTAACTATTTCCGAAGGATTATTGTCCATTTACAAAGCTCCATATTCTTTTTTTTCATTTAAAGCCGTTCGAACAACTCACCAACCTCACATTTTAAATAAGCACACAACTGATCCATAACGTCTAGATCAATTCTCTCGGCGGTTTCTTGATATAACCTTGTCAGCGTTCCACGATTAATACCTGTATCCCTTGAGATATCACTAATCTTTAGCTTTTTCTCGCCCATTATCCGAGACAAATTGCACTTAATCATATCTTCTCCAGAATATTTTTACCTGCAGGAGGTAAAAATAACTTGCAAATGTTTATTTATGGGTTATAATGTTCTTCAAGAGAGCATAATAACCTCTTGTTGTTATTTTTAACCTATATATTAAGGAGCAATTGCAATGAATGCAACATATCTTACAACAGACCAACTCGCAGAACGCATCCAGTACGATGCGCGCACCATTCGTGAACAGCTTAAAGATAGCGTTCTAATTGAAGGGGTACATTATGTGCGCCCATTTGGACGCAGAAAAATACTCTATATTTGGGAACGAATCGAAAAGGATATTTTAAGTAAAAGTAACTTGGCGTTTGCTATTCCTATGGCAAATGGAGGTATTTGCCATGGCTAGTATTCGCGCTAGAACTGATTCAGGTCTACTTTTCTTTGACTTTCGGTATAAAGGTCAGCGTTGTCGTGAGCAAACAACGCTTGAAGACAACAAAACAAACCGCACCAAGATGGAAAAAATCCTCAAAAAAATTGAGGAAGACATTGAAGCGGATGTGTTTGAGTATCGTCGCTATTTTCCGAACAGTAAGATGGCTGATAAGTTTGATAGTCCGCAGGTATTACGTAGCAAAGTATCACTTGCTACCAGACGCGAATTTACTGCTGCACCTGAAACAATTGACACTCCAAAGTTTAAAGACTTTGCTGAACAATGGTTTAGTGAGTTTTCAGTGGGATGGCGTCGCACTTATATTTCAACAGTGCGACAAATCCTTGATAGCCGTTTAATCCCTGAATTTGGCGATAAGGCGGTCAGCGACATTCATCGTGAGGATATCCTCAGTTTTCGTTCCACTCTCGCTAAAGAACCAGGACGTCAACAGGACTCTAAATTATCACCACGCAGAATCAATGCAATTGTTCTGGTGTTGACCCAAGTACTCAACGAAGCCGCAGACCGCTTTAACTTTACCACAGCAGCCGATCGAATTAAACCTCTTAAGTTGAAGAAGCCTCAGGTAATGCCGTTTAACCTAGATGAAGTAAATCGCATCATTGAAACTGTGCGACCTGATTTTAAAGATTACTTTATTGTGCGCTTTTTGACAGGCATGCGCACAGGTGAAGTGGATGGCCTGAAATGGAAGTATGTGGATTTTGAGAAACGATTAATCTATATACGTGAGACCTTCACCGCAGGGGATGAGGACTATACCAAGAACGATTCCAGTCAGCGTGATATTCGTATGTCTCAACCAGTATATGAGGCGTTAAAGCGGCAATATGACGCCACAATTAAAGTGTCCAAATTCGTATTTTGTAATCGCGATGGCAAACCAATTGATTTGCATAATTTCTGTAAACGCGTGTGGTATCCCCTCCTCGCCCATCTTGGACTAGAAAAGCGCAATCCTTACCAAATGCGCCATACCGCCGCGACACTGTGGTTAGCCGCAGGAGAGGCGCCAGAGTGGATTGCACGTCAGTTAGGACATAGCAATACAGAGATGTTATTTACCGTGTATAGCCGCTTTGTACCGAACTTAACGCGCCAAGATGGTAGTGCTTTTGATCGCTTGTTATTGCAATCAGGAGTGGGTAGTTCGCCAGACAACGAGACCAACAAGTAAGTCGTAGCTTAATTTAAAGAAAGGATATTTATATGAACGAACAAAAGACAAAGATTGATGCAATCACTTTACCTACTATCGATTTACCTTGGCTCTTTAGAATCATCAGCATGCAAAGGCAATCTTTACCACAAGGCGGTTATCGATTTGGAGCAGAGATTTTTCATGAAAAGGCGAGTTTAGCCGTCACTTGGATAGCCAGCAAACAGGATGATCGTTTGCAAGAAGGTTGTATAGTGACCCCACGCTGGAGTACTCGGGCAGTAAGCACTAACGGAAAAATCATTATTAATCGATTATTACCTGTGACAAGCCCAAGTCTTGTTAATCTATTTGATACTGTGCCTTATGAATGGGTAAGTAATAGAAAGTACATTCATGAGGCCAAACAATTAGTAGAAGTTTTGCCTGACTACTTTATCAAATTACTCAATGGTATCTTTGTTGACCATATACGGTTCTATCGCTACCTAACGGGACCCAGTTCTTTGAATGGTCATCATAATGTGCAGCATGGTAACTTTGTACATACCATTGAAGTCGCAAAGAACGCATTGCTACTAGCCAAAGATCGCCCTTTAATTTGCCAAGAGATATTAATACTAGCTTCCCTACTTCATGACGCAGGTAAAGCTGATGAGTATCAATACAACTACAAACGTGGTGTCTTTGAAATCTCTAGTCGTGGAGCATTACTTGGACACAAGTTATCGATTGTAGAGTGGATTGCTGCGGCGATTGCCCAATATCAAATATCAATTCCTGATACACAGCATTTAAGCTTGTTGCATGCCCTCACCGCCGTCAAAGGTGCGCCAGATTGGGTTGGCATTCGTGAAGCAGTCAGCCCAGAGGCGCATTTGTTGTCGATGGCAGATCGCTTATCAGGGCAAGATGATTTGTACAAGCAAACCATGCCCACTAAAGAAGGCTTTGGGCGTTATCACAAGCATTTGAAGGGTCGACCTTTTCTGGTGGCTTAAGATAGAAAATGAAACATCAATGCGCCTGAATTGATCTTGAGTTGTTTTATGCATGGTGGCTGAAACCAGCCACCATGCATTCTTATAACCAAATAATTTCAAGGCTCTAAAGATAACTAATTAAAAATCAAATAGTTAAAATTGGAATGAAACTTGCAGGTGTTTTAAGAATGCATTTTATGGCTATGAAAGACCAATACTCATACAGTGCAATAAAAAAATAAACTTATCAAATTGAACACAAAATTCAGCATCTAAGAATACTAAAAAGGAAGTTTTATGTTTAAACATCTCATTGCGATTACTTGTCTATTTTTGTCACCAATAGCCAACAGTGCAACACACAATTTAGTCGATAATGGGTCATTCACCCGAGACTTAAACTCTAATCTTGAGTGGCTAGATTTATCTTTTACTCAGGGACTCTCTTATAACTCGCTACTGACTCAACTCAATACCAATTCAAATTTGGCGGGCTGGAGATTGGCGTCCGTACCTGAATTCAAAGGGATTTTTACTTCTAGAGGGTATGTGTTTAGCGGCGGTTCTATTCTCAACGAAAGCACATCCCTACAGAATTTTAATGATTCATTTTTTAGTACGATTATTAATTATTTTGGTACCACTGCGGTTACAAGCACGCAATTACTTTCGCGTGGTTTGTTGGATGAGGACTACGTTGCACTTAGTTTTCAAAACAGTCAAATCTTCGGCGACATAAAATATAACACCGATACAGGACTTGGTTATACGAACTTTTTTAAAGTGCTGGACAACGACTCCAGTTCTATCCTTGGTGCCTACTTGGTTAGGGATGCATCCACTGCACCAATTCCCGAACCTGATCAAATTTGGTTGATGTTGTCTGGTTTAGGGGTGATGGGTGTAGCCTTGAAAAGACGTAAAGTTAAAACCAAGGTGTACGCAAGTATTACATAACAGAAATGCATGCATAAAAAAATGTCGAATAGATTGTTGAGTGAATAAAGAAAGTGGTTGTACGCCTTATCTTTATCTATTGATAGTGAAGGCATTTGTTTCTAAAAAAATATGGTATCGACAAAACTATGCTGTTACTAAATTCACTGTGTAAAGCTTTATTAATATTTATCTTTATTGTTTCATCAACAGCTAACGCATCCGATTTGATGAAGAGTGATGAACATACAGTCAACTATATATCATATGTTTTTGGTCAAAATCATAAAGAACTATTTTCTGCAGAGCCCTCAAAAATTGCATATGGCTTAAGACATATGCTTAGCCCAGGCATAGTAACAAATGGATTAACTGATATTGTCACTAAAACTTTTATGGGATTAAACCCATTAAACCCATCTAACGTTGCAAATCCTACGGCATTTGCTTCACAACTTGTTATGTTATTTTTATTGGGGATGCCACAAGAAAGTAGCTACAAAGAACAGGAAATTAAAGCAAGTCATTTTGGCAAATATTACTTTTCTGAAGATGTTAAAAACACTGTTGATGCAAGAAAGAAAATGTTCAATTATTTGGAAGCAGTTTCAACAACTAACTTCCCCTATCCTGTAACTGAAAAGAAAATTATCAATAAAGTTAATGAGGACGTTCTATCTTTTATTTTTACTCATGGTGAAACAGAATTCAATGCAGAACTCACCCTTGGAAATGTTCATCACTCAAGTCAGCAACCTGATAGGGATCAGCTTTTCGGCTATAAATCGTACTTTGAATCACAATCCGATACAGCTGTCACCTTTAGAGTTTATAAAGTACATAACTTTAACTCTAGGAAGTATGAAACATTAGTTGACTTAAAAGAAGTTCAGTCTCTGAAGGAGTTTGACCCCTACTTAAAGTCAATTACATCCATTAAAGGATTGTTTATTGCCAGTAATGATTTAAAAATGTTTTACCACAACAATAAATCATTTACACGTGATGAACTGAGAAATGCCTCTGCCGCTTTGGTTGAAAAGCAAATCCAAGAAAAACATATGTAAGTAAATTATTCATCAATCAATTAAAAAATTAAAAGGGGAAAACGCATGAAGTATTTGTATTTCGTTCTTGTAACTATCATCTTATTAGGCTGCGAACAACAAGTTGCGAAAGAAAAAACGAATGAAGCAGTACAAAACGATCACGAAAATCTTGTTTGTCTTGTGTTTAACTTAAATGACCAAGATGAACTGAAGCATTGTAAATCGGGCCAAAAAATTACTTTCACTCCTACAGAATGGGGTAATAAGCAATTACCAATAATGTTTGCATCAGGGCACTGTGATTTAAGATATACAGTGGTTTGGACAGAGGGAGCTGTGACTTGTATTTACAGAAAAGTAGATGGTCCAGCAAATTATGAGCTTGAAGCCAATACCGGAAAACTCATGCTAAAGAAATAATGTTGTTCTTAAATTTCACCCTCCAATTTATTTTTTATCTAAATTTGCAAAAAAAGGGTTTGTCATGAGGAAAATTATTTGCAAGTCGTGCTCCTATAATGTTAAAGAAGCAGAGCGCAAATGGGATGAAATAATTGCAAATGTTATTCAATGTTTAAATTATGCTTTTCATTTTTACTAGGAATTTTTCGCAAAGCGTTTAATGCATCCATTATTTTTGAAACATCAATCGGTTCTAACGTATTAAAATTTGCATGATCTAATCCTAAAACAGGATAAAGTTTTACAATTAAATTATAAATTCCAACAACGTTCGATAAATTTGTGAGTTCATAAATTTTTGGTTGTTCAAACTGATAATAATCACAATATGCTTGGTAGCATATCTTGAGTTGATTCTTAGATATCTCTGAATATACAGGACTTTTCTCACTAGAATTGAAATTATACTTTTGAGAGTTTTTAAGCTGCTCTTTCGCCAAAAAATTAGGATAGCCTGGAACGTAAGGATTCTTCTTGATTTGATTTAAGAAGGTCAAAATTTGCACATTATCAACTTCAACCTGAGTACTATCCATTACCCTAAGCTTAATCAATTCAGCCAAATCTTCGTTAAATGTAATTGAAACCTTGATTAAAAAATCAATTTCCGGTAATCGCTCAGATCTTTCATATGCGCTTATTGTATTTACTACAATGCCAAGCGCTTTAGCAAAGTCAGTTTGATTTTTTCCGGATTTTTCTCGAATTTTTCTTAATAAGTCACCTAACGTTGGCTGCATATTTTCCCTCTCCCGCATGAAATATACACAATCGATACTAATAATGCAAAAAAAATCTATCTTAGATTAAAATTATTACCAATTGATTTACAATTTTAATTTGACACTAAGGTTGTTTTGTTCTATAAATACACTTTTAATTGATAATATTCGCATTATGATGATATATAAAGGCTCGCAAATCCCATTTTCACATAGAGACTTACCAATTGTTAGGGTAAATATCAAAGAGGTATTTTTACCCTCTGGTCATTTGCAACTTAAAGCATTTAGTTTTTTTAATGAATTAAACTTTGTATTCAGCTCTGATGAGGCAATAGAGATAAACAGCATAGTAGATTCCCCAATATTATTGCTTGAAAGTAGACGACATAAGTATGAGCTTATCGGCGGCTTCCGTACATTCAACATCGCTAGGCAAAAAAATGTAGATATCGTTAATGCATTTGTTATTAATGGTATACAAATGCTTGATTTACAAAAAATATGCATAGGCTATTTACTTGAGCCTCTAATGTTTTGGGCATTTGAAACAAAAAAATTTGAAGTAACACTTAAAAGATTTCTTAAAGAAACATCGACGGAGTATCCAGAGCTAAAGGAGTACATATCTACTTACTACAATGCGGTCAAAAAGGTATCCCGATATAAAGGTCGCTTACCAAAAAAACCCCAGAGCAAAATCCTTGAAATACTGGCGAAATAAAATGAATCCTTTAAATCAACTTCAAAAGTTAGCTTCAGATACCAATATTAATTATGACGATATTATTAATCTTGGAAAATATTTCTATTTCTCAGTTGATTTGTATTCAATTCACTCAGTCATTGAAAATATCAACAACATCATAAGCATAGAAAATACAATTAGTTATCCCGAGCTACAACTTGCAAAATCAGAATTAAATAATTTTGAGTATGTTATTCGCAATATCAAATCAAAATTAGATGTGTTGACTCTTCCATCGATATGGATGACTCATAAAACAGTGAGACGAAAAAACCTTGTAAGAGAGACTCCCATATATGCAATGTTCACTGGAGATGGAGTTGTATATACGAAAGAATGGCTAGCAATAAAACAAGAGTACACACTTTTAATGTTTTTATTCATTAAAAGTTATGAGCATCTTGTAGAAACAGGAAAAATCACTCAGCCAACCAAAAACCATGTGCTCGGTACAAGATCTATTCGATTTTTAGAAAAGCCAAAAAACAGAGAGTCTATTCCTCCCGAACCCTCATCATTTTCAAATCTTGATGATTTTGTTCAAGCATTAGAGGATTGGAATGAAGAAAACGAAATGGTATGGGCAGATGATTTTCTGTCCATGGCTAATTCTCTACTTTTGGAGAAAGAAGGATATACAAGAAGATATAGAACTCCAATAAATCACATTGGTATCACTAAAAATATTTCTGATTATTCTAGAACCGATGATTCGCTTGATAGTGATCAATCTAAGTTAACAAAAATTTGTATTGACAAACCTGATGTTAAATCTGAGTCGCATATTAGAAAGACTGGCAATCACCATCAGGAATTTGACAAGACTGTTGCTCTACAGTCTCCTCAAAATGATGTAGTTTCAAAAGATGTAACAATTAGTATTTGGGAAACAAAGGCGATATTAAGCTCGATTATCAAAAGCGCTCAACCAGTTGTTACAACACCAGCAGAAATAACAGCATATGAATTACAAATTCTCATTGATGCTCTGCATTTGGCACCATCAAAACCCTCTAACAAAAAAATTGATATTGAGCTTAAATCTCTTGTTTTGTTAAGCCTTTACACAGGGCAAACCATTGAAAAAATTGAAACGCTTCGATTTTTAAGAAAAGAAAAATTCATTAAAAGCGCTGAAAAATTTTTAACCTGGGACAACGATGAAAAGGTTTTGTTATTGCCAATTAATAGTCCAAACGTATATAAAAAATTAAGTGCTAATACAAAAAAGCTCATCCAAACTTACAATTACGGTATCTTCCCAAGTACAGAATTTTCCTATTACTCCATTCATTTACCTATTTTTGCAACTGAGTTGTTGGATCAATTCTATAAAACTTGGGAAAATAAGCGAAAACTTTTAGTAAAAGTTGGACTTCGTAAAATTCCAATTGCTAGAACAATTGCATTTATGGATACATCTCAACATGAGTATGATATTAGCTCTTTTCTTGGGGAATTGAACAGAAAATATTTAATTAACCTAAGTCCAAAAAAAATTCAAAATACCTTTCGTTCTGCGCTTTTCAACCATCACAATGATCAAGCGGTCTACGCGTTGATGACAGGACATCAATACGGTCACGGCATCGTAAGTTGTCATTATTACAGCGTGGAACAATATGTCATTGGCGATTTTCATGCTAAAACAATTAATCACATCAACCAGTTAGCATTAGTAAATGATTCTGCTAGAAATAACTTCCTAGAATTAAATTCTATAGGCACTAAATTCCCAATCAATCCGCAAATGGTAAGGGAAAGCATTAAATTTATGTTGAGGAATATATCTTATGCTAAGCAGTTAAGCATTAATGAATACCATAACATTTTTACTAGTTACATAATCACAATGCTTGGATTCGCAACCGGATATCGTGCAGTGACAAATCCAATTGAGACGAAATACCAAATTGACTTTGATTTCCATTTAATAACAATTAGCGATAAAGATAATGTTAATGGGTTTCATACGCGCGTTGTGCCTATACCAGTTATTCTGGTAGAGCAGTTAAAAGTCTATGAGGATTATTTAAAAAAACTCAGATTGAAAATTAATAAGCCAGCGCTCGAAAAAAAAATACAAGATTTAATTAATGGACAGAAAACAACTTTGCCCTACTTATTTTTTCTTGGAAAGTCATTAAACCAAATTTCCATTTCACCAAGTAAGTTGACTGAGTTCATCGAACCAGCTCTTGGTTTATTACCTTTCAACATTAATAGACATTATTTACGCACGCAACTTAGCGAGACTAATTGCAAGAACGAATTCATAGATTATTTTATGGGGCACTGGGAATTAGGAGAAGAACCTTATAACAAATATTCTTTTGTTTCTCCTGTGGAAATTAGAAATGAAGTAACACCATATATTGAAACAATATTGAATAGAGATGGCTGGAAGGTGGTTAATCATCGTTATGGATAGTACATTTGACCATACATTATTTGGGGGCAACCTTGGATTGAAGGTACCGGACAACAATAAGGACCACATTAAAAGATCAGATAAAAGAAAAAGTCTCAAAGAAAATAGTTTATATACTTGCAAGACAAATGTTCTAAAGTATTTTGGTGAAATTAATCCACAAGCAATGGAAGGTAATTTATCAATTAAAGTCAACGCAGCTGAAGTAGATAGTTTGATAAGCTATATTGAAAGTTTTAACGTTGATGCTACAACTAAGAAAAGAACAAACGATTATCTTTTAAGTTTTCTAAAACGGAAAACTAACGAGTTAAATTGGGAGATTGAGAAACTACCTAAAAAGTCCATCATAATTCACAGCCCTTTCAATCCGCACAATGAGATTTCATTTTCAGCCATATCTCACTTAAAGAATGAAATTGTGTTATTTGAAGAGCACTTACAAAGTAAGAACGCTTTTGAACTACTTGAAAAAATTTCGCATTCTAAAAATCCCGTAACCGTCTTAACTAAACGACTATGGGGTTGTCTGTTTTTTTCACTTGCTAGATATTCAGCAGTTCTCAATTTGAATCAATTCGTAGAGTTATCAAGAGGTGGCATAAATATTCAAAGATGTGATGACTTTGTATGGATTAATCTATTTTCAGTTGAGACTTCAAGCAAACCACTAACAAGAATTTTTCCAGATGAGATAAGTATTTTAATTTTTAAACATATTCAGCAATCAAATCATCATATTTTAGAGTTCAAAACAGAAAATGAAAGAACTCGGTGGATTTTAGATTCCATTAATACTTACAGAAGTTTTTTACTACAAAAAAGAGAGCTTAAATCTGTATCCGCATGGCTATCTGCAATGAAAGGATTTCATGGCTTGACCATTCCCCCTATTCTGCTAAATATTGCAACTGGTGACCAAAGTTATACTTCATTCTTTGATCATGTATGGCTTAGACTCATCACAAATAAACGAATAAAAAATCAAAAAGAAGCTGCCAATGAAAGTGATGCTGAGATTGATATTGATGTAGCTAGTTATTCCAAAATTGCAAAGGTAAGTCCAAGAAATACAGATAGCGATTATAAAAAACTCCTTAACATCCTTCGACCAGGTTCGGTTAAAAGCAAGAACACGCGCGGATATTCAACAAGAGAAAATGTATTGGAGGATTTAGCAAATTACCGAAATAATTTACAAGAAGCACCTATTGTATTAATTGCAGTAATTGAATGGTTATGTGAACTAAATAAGAACAAAATTTGTACTGTTGGTTCAGCTTACAATTACCTATCAAACGTTGGTGGTTTATTGCTAACAAAGTTATCAGAAGTTGAAATACTAACCATGGAGTCTCATGAAATTGCTGAAAGTTATAACGAAATTGTTCGATTAGGTAGCGTTACTCAAGCCACCAAAAGAGCAAGGTTTATTCAATTAAGAAGATTACATACTCATTTAGTCGCTAATGGTGTAGCACCAGTTGACTTTCAAATGTCTACTGAATTAATTGCTAAGCCAAACGCAAACGCGCGAATAATTACCGAGCATGAATACGATCAGATATTTAAAAAACTTTATCATGGTACAAAAACTCTTTTTGAGAAGTCATTTGCAATCGCTTTTATGTTTGGATATAGATTAGGCATGAGAATCAGTGAGGTTCAACATATTAGGCTTAGAGACATTCACTTTCCAGAAAATATTTTAATAGATAAACAAAAAATAACTGCGACGCTCAAGATTCGAGATCAAAAAATAAACTCATTAAAAACGCCAGATGCCACTCGTGATCTACCTTTAGATATATTATTGACAGCGAAAGAATTAAAACTTGTTTTTAATTATATAAATGAATTTAATGCATATTTTGGAAACGATAAGACTCAATACATTTTTCCAGATAAATCAACTTCAAAAAAACCAATTTCAGTTTACGATTTATCCCAGAAAATTGTTCCATTAATGCGAAGTGTATCTGGCGATCTTTCAATTGTATTTCATAGCTTAAGACATTCATTTGCAAATCAGTTTTTTTCGCTAATAAGTCATTTAGACTCACCTGTGACACCATTACCACCCCATTGGTCTAATGATCACTTAACGTTAAGCCTGAATAAATCACTAGCCCATGTGCTATTTAAACATGGAAAAATTTCAAGGGTTCATGCTTATCAACTAGCCGAGTGGATGGGACATACTACGCCAGAAATAACAATCTCTAGCTACGTTCATTGGGGGCACCTTTTAATTCGAAAGACTCTCGATAGTAAAAGAGTTATGCATGCCAAACAAAAAGACGCAATTGAAAATCTCTCCATGAACAATGTTGGCATGAAAAAAATCTGCATTAATTTATTAGAAATTGATGACAACAGTTATAGACAAATGCTAAGTCAACGACAAAATATTATTTTGTCCGTCGTAAAAAGATTAAAAATTAAACCTGTGAATATAGTCGAACAAAAAATTGATGCAATCCATCATGTTGATAATAAAGACTTAAGGCAATTTAAAGATCCATTTGATATCAAATTTGATACTTGGATAAATTTTTTTAATGTTCTGGAAAGAACGCTTGATGTAAAAGTAACAACCAATTTATTCAATCTGTCACATGAGTTTGGAGAAAAGTTCATCAACAACATGGAAACCTTATCATCACGTGGTGGAAGAGGACAATTTAAACTTTTACCTAAGATATTACATGAAGTCAAAAAAAGAAAAATAAAATCCTACAAAAGTTCAGATAGTGCAATTAGATTTTATAAAACATTTAGCTTTTTAAATTTAGAGCCCGTCAGGGGAGAGGATATTTTAATTGCAAGAAGTTATTTTTCAGTAATCAAGAAAGTATATAAATCTAATAAATTATTAGTCGATAAAGGGCTAGAATATTTCATAGAAAACTTCAGAATTAATGGAAGATTTGTATTAATTGATAATACAGATAACTCAAAAGTCTATTCTAAATTCGTTAAACAACTTGCAAACGATAGTAACAATATTGTTACGGAGGACTTTAAAAAATATATTGGCAGGAAACCATTCTTAGGAAAGCTTAAAGTCAATGATAAGCTCAAGTATCCCAAAATTAAAACCACTTTAAATGGAATGATGAAATCTCCTGAAAAAGAGGGAATTGCTAGTCATGGATTTCGATATTCATTAATGCTTTTTTGGCTAATATCAAAGTCAATGAACTAAAAGAGCAATCCTAGCAAAGTGGGCTGCCCGAAATATACAAACGTCAAAAATAATAATCCCACCAAAGTGACTCTTCATATTCAAGCTATAAACTTAAAATATACTTAATAGCTTTATTGTAAGTTAACTAAAAATCTTATCCTCTCATTAATCGGATTTTCTTCATTTGCAACTACTCTAGCTGTTGCAAGCCAATTTAAGGCCCCATCAGACACTCCTTCGGAATGCTTAACAAGAATTTGTTCTAAATGGGATAGGTAAGTTTCTAATTTGACATAATCATTAAAGGCTTTAGCCTCCTTCATTACTTCATCATAAATTGACCTCTCGCGATATCTCTGGGCTTCTCTTTCTCTAAATATTTCTTGTTCAACTAATCGTTGTTTACGTTTTACCTCTTCTTCAATTCGGTGTTGCTTAAGGCGAGGTATTAAACTATTAAATTCATGAATGATTGTGGGTAACATTTCTTCAATTAATCTTTTACCATCACTCCAATTCCTGCCAATACGTGCCTCAACAGTATGCACAGAAAATGTTAGTTTTCCTGTAGGAACTGGTTCTTTACCTGAATAAAGCAACTCTTCTAGAGGTGATAGCTTTTTTGATTTCTTATCTAAAGGTTGATATTTATATCCCTCACTAATATGAATAATAATTTTTTCTTGGTCTTTGATTGCGATGATGGACGCAACTGTATTTTCATCTTTATTTGGTTGAATTTTAAAGCCTCTGAATTCAAGTTCTTTAACTAGCGTATCCAAAAAGATAAGCGCTCTATTCACAAGACTTTCTGAAACTGTTACTTTGTAGCAATTATTCTGATGACAATCAATTCTGCCGCGATGCATTAAGTCATAAAAATCATATAAATTTTTTGGAAGAGTTGTTGATGCTTTCGCTGCATTAATTTTTTTAATGATTTTGTCAAAATGAGCTTGAGTACTGACCGTATATTTATGCGGGTCAGTTAACTGAGAAGGCACTTTGATCTCACCAATTTTTTCAATTTCAGATTTTTCTTGAGTTAACTTTTCTTGTCTATTTGATATGTCCTGATCGCTAATTGGATTCCTTGTTTCTATATAGACCATCACATTTTCATTTTTTACCGGTAAGCTAATTATTGGAACATCTAGTCCTGCAGCTTTCTTTGCCCAGTAGCCTCTAGGAGGAATTGGTATTTGATGTCGACGACAAATTTTTGCAAACCCATTATCTGAAAAACCGTACTCTTTTGCTAAAACGACCATTGGTTTGCTCCAAACAAGCTCATATAATTCTTTTCGATTTAAGTTCATTTAGAATCTCCTATGAAATGGTGTTAGTTATTCATCAATATAGTTGTCTTCTTTTTTTGTCTTATTTTACGTCGATCATTTGTACTTAAACTGCAGTTAAGTCATTTAACTTTTACCAGCTCACCCCAACTCGTCGTATAGCTCGGACTCTTATTCTCTTGCCGCATTTTCCATGGCCGCTTAAATCCTTCGCTAGCTAACTTGATTGATTCTTTCCCCATCTTTTTATTAATCTTATCCATCGCAATCATTAAATCATCTGATTTGTTGGATATTTGTGTCTGGCTGAACAAGTCTGTTTGCACCCCTGCTGCTGGTACTAGTTCAGAGAGCATGACTCCTGCCTTGGCATAGTTGAATTTTGGCTTATATAGCTGTTTTAAGCCCCACAGAGCCACATTCACTAGCTGTCGAGAGTCATCACTAGGGCTAGGCAGAGAAATCGTCATACCGTTGCTGTAAAACGGCTCATCTAGTTTAAATGGGCTCGTTCTGATATATACATAGACCGAACCTGCAAAAGACTGTTGCTTGCGTAGCTTCTCTGCAGCTCGGCTCATGTAAAGCGTGATGGATTCTGCCAGGCTATTGTAGTCAGTCACTGGATGCCCAAAACTGCGTGAGCTTAAGATTTGTTGTTTCACAGGGCTAACTTCCTCCATCTCGATGCATACCGTACCATTGAGTTCACGAATCGTTTTTTCCATAACGACACTAAATTGTTGCCGTAATCTTTCAGGGTTGGCGCGTTTTAAATCCAGTACCGTATTGAACCCTAATGCTTGTAGTTTAGGCGCAAGCTTACGACCAACACCCCAGATTTCACCCACATCAATCTGACTGAGAAGTGCGTCTAAGTCTTGTGATGACATAGTATTGAAGTTGCACACACTTTTAAACTCTGCCCGTTTCTTTGCACAATGATTCGCAAGCTTGGATAGCGTCTTCGTTGAACCAACTCCCACGCATACTGGTAAGCCTGTCCATTGCAAAATACGTTGTCGCATCTGTTGACCATATCTCACAAGATCACGTGACTGAAACTCTGTGAGGTCTAAAAAAGATTCATCAATCGAATAAACTTCTTGGTTAGGGCTAAATTGTCTTAAGATGCTCATGACACGATTACTCATATCCGCATAAAGTGCATAGTTACTCGATAGCGCAATAATGCCGTGCTGCTTAGCTAAGTCTTTAAACTTAAACCATGGTGCACCCATGCCCACACCAAGTGCTTTTACTTCGTTACTACGTGCAACTGCACAACCATCATTATTACTGAGTACGACGACTGGTTTATTGTTGAGCTTAGGATTAAATACGCGCTCACAAGAGACGTAGAAGTTATTCACGTCGATAAGGGCAATACTACGCATGACTATCGACCGAAGCGTCTAAACGAGCCTGTGACGACTCCCCAAATATCAAAGCTCATGCCTTCTTTAATTTCTATTGGTGAATAAGCGCCTGTTGAGTTTGCAGGTAATAGTAAGGCATTACCATTTTTCTTTTTGCTGAGGGTTTTAATAGTAAATTCACCATCGATGACGGCTAATACAATATCACCTATCTTAGGCTTTTTAGAGCGGTCTATGACTGCTTTATCCCCCGGCATTAACCCAACTTCTATCATGGATTGCCCTTGTATCGTCACGAAGAATGTAGCATCTTTTTGGTCGATTAGAAATTCACTGGGGTCTAGGCGCTTTTCCACATGCTCTTCTGCTGGAGATGGAAAGCCAGCAGAAACTTTTGAAGTAAAGAGCGGGAGTTTAATCGCTTGACTATGAATTGCTGGTAACATCAATGAACTAATATCAATGGCATCCTCTAACTGTTGCTTACGTTGATAGGCAGCTAAGAAGTCTGCTATCACAGGTTTTTGGCTAGCAGGTACACGTACCACTGCTGTGGGTTCGCCAAACTTACCTGTGCCTGCTTTACGCCCTGCATTGAGGCGTTTACCACCACGGAGTATTTGTGTATTCGTTTTATCATTCATTTGATTATTGTAACAATATTCAATAAACAGTTACAATCACTTTATGTTACCAATCATTACTTTTTTAGATTTAGAGACCACGGGTGCAACGCCATTACGCGACCGTATTACTGAGATTGGCTTAGTGCGCTTTGAGAATGGTGTTGAAGTATGCCGTTGGCAAACCTTAGTAAATCCTGAAATCAATATTCCACCCTTTATTCAAAACCTCACTGGTATTACCAATGAGATGGTACAAGATGCCCCTACATTTGCAGAAGTGGCAGATGTACTGGCAGCCTACTTAGAAGGGTCGGTGATGGCAGCGCATAATGTACGCTTTGATTTAGGCTTCTTAAAAAGCGAATACCGACGACTCGGGCAAACCTTGACACAAAAGGTCTTGTGTACGGTGAAGCTCTCTCGCACGCTTTATCCGCAGCATCATCGCCATAGTCTCAATGCCATTATGGAGCGGCATCAACTCACCACCGAGATGCGTCATCGTGCCATGGGGGATGTTGAACTCATGATCGGCTTTGTGAATTCAGCAGAAGAAGAGCTAGGTTTTGAGAAACTACAGGCTACCGCACAACAATTGCTTAAACAAGCTAGTGTACCCATTGGCGTAGATCCTGCGTTGCTAGAAGATTTACCTGAAGGTCCAGGGGTTTATTTCTTTTATGGTGAGAATGATTGTTTATTATATGTGGGCAAGAGCATCAATATACGCGAACGCGTCATGTCACACTTTACAAGTGATCATGCTTCCAGCAAAGAGATGCAGCTATCACAACAACTCAAACGTGTCGATTGGATTGAGACAGCTGGTGAGCTAGGGGCATTGTTATTAGAGTCGCGCTTAGTCAAAGAGCGCTTACCTATCTATAACCGCCAATTACGCCGTGAGCGTCAATTATGTACTTGGCAAATCAATCAAGATGCCCATGCTGTTCCCTTAGTTAAGTTGGTAAATCAAGATGAGATTACACCAGATAGTATGGACGATTTATTTGGTACGTTTAAATCCAAAAAACAGGCAGTCGAAGCCTTAAGAAGTATTGCCACTGAGCATCAGCTTTGCCAAAAACTCTTAGGTTTAGAATCTGGCAAAGGTGCTTGCTTTGCGTCTCAGATCAAACGATGTAGTGGCGCTTGCTGTGGCAAAGAAGATAAAGTCATTCATCATTTAAAGTTAAAACAAGCCTTAGTCAAACATCGCCTTAAAGCATGGCCTTATGCCAGTAAAATCGGTGTTCGTGAACACAATAACTTCAGCAATCTCACCGATATTCACGTCTTTGACCAATGGTGTCATCTAGGTACAGTCAATAACGAAAACGATTTAGCAGAACTCATGCAAACCAGAACCGTGTTTGCGTTTGACTTGGATAGTTATAAGTTATTACTAAAAATGCTCGCTAAGCCAAATATCGAGCTGATTAAACTTGAAGCAAATTAAGTCTATAATCAAACTATGTGCAGCAACTTTCAGCCAATCAAAAGACATCATGCCAATTGGGTCAAAGAGCAATTTGGTTGTGAATTACCAAATGAAGAATGGCGCCCTGAAACCTATCCAACTTATCCAGCCCCTTTTATTTATTTAGACAACGGCACGCCTAAATGTGAACTTGCTCAGTTTGGTTTAGTACCTCATTGGGCAACCGATAAAAAGAAGTTTGGCTTAAGAACCTACAATGCCAGAAGTGAGACTGTCGCAGAGAAACCAAGTTATAGAACTGCATGGAAAGAAAGAAGATTTGGTTTAGCGATTATGGAAAGCTTTTATGAGCCTAACTGGGAAACGGGTAAAGCTATTCGCTGGCGAATCAAAAGAGCGGATGCTGAGCCTGTAGCAGTGGCATCAATCTGGGAACGGTTTATTGATAAAGAAACGGGTGAAGTTATTTTTTCATTTTCGATGTTGACGATTAATGCGGATGGGCATGAGGTGATGAAGCATTTCCATAGGCCAGAGGATGAGAAGCGGTCAATAGTAGTGCTCAATGAAAAGCAATATCAGCCTTGGTTAAATGCAAATCATGAAGAAGCGAGTAATATGCTGTCACTTGCACCTAGTGGTTTTTTAGATAGTGAAGCTGCACCAAGGTAGTTACTCAACTGACAGAAAAATCCCCTTAGCTGACCTTAGAACTTGAATCCTTTATCTAGATAATCAACCCTTTAGAGACAGCCAATACTCCACAAAAACGTCATTAAAATTTATTGATGCAGACGTTGATTTACAATATTTTTGAATTTTCAATCTGAATATCGTTTTCTTTGCACCAGTCTGATAAGACATTGTATATGGCATTATTTTCAAAGGCATACCAAGCTTCAAGCTGGTCACGTTCTTCAAGCAGATATTTAAAACGCCGATACGCCCCATTTTTCCTAAAGTAACTAGCTACAGTGTTGAACTCGTCTGGTAGCTCTTGTTCAATAAATGACATCACAAGATCTTGCCCAAGTCCAAGATCGTTCTTATGTGGTAATTCGATGTAAAGATCAGAATTCTCTATATCCTCTGGCGTATTTGGATCCAAGTCAATTTCACCCGAAATCCAATAGATCATTCCAGTTTCATGGCTTATATAAGCCCGTTCATCACCAATTGTGCTTGCACTCACAAACTCTAACGCATTTCGTAATTCTTCAATATTCACATTAGGCATAGTGTTGAATTTCCAATTTGATGTATTTGGTCATAATAAGTTAGTTAGATGTGTCTACTTTTTTAAGGCAAGTCCAGCGTCCCGCTTGATGGATGGGTTAGGTTCATTTTTTGAACGAGGCAAAAGCATTTGATACCTTAGTTGCCATTTCCATTGTGTCATCACCCCACATAGGCAGATTCACTACTAGAAGGCCATTACGTTGAGGATGCATCAAATTAGGGCTGGCTTTCAAAGATATCAAGTGAGCTTCTGCCGCTGCCTCGTTAGGGCATTGCTCAAATGCGATTGGCAAAGGAAAACCTTCAATTTGAAACGCAGCTACCGCAGAAACTTCTGTGTGTCTAAAACCGTTTCGTACAGGATAAATATGCCCTTTGATTCCTTGCTCGTTAAAGTGATTAGCAAGAGCAAGCATTTGTGGTGTTGGTTGGTCTACTGGGCGCAAAAAACCTCGATAGATCCACTCGCCAACAATTAAGACGATTGCAAGAAACACAGCAATAAAGAAAATCTTCATTGGTGAACCTAACGTTTGACGTGAGGGGCCGCCGTAGCGGCGAAGCCGCGAAGGGAACCCACAAGCGCAGCTTGTGGGCAGTCCCTCTCGACGGAATGGTTAGGTCGCATGCAAGAACCTCTGGTGCCACTGGGGTTTGTTTGTCATGTTTTTAACGAAGTAGTCAATCACGGCCTTTGCCGACAAGTGTGGCGCTGGAGTGAGAATAATGGCCTTCCAGATTGTATCCACCTCGGGACCGGAAGATTTTCTATCTTCTGTTTTCATATGGATGATGCGGTCGCGTGAGTCTTTCAATTGCTTGTAGTTCTGCCAGCAATGTGTTCCCTTTGGAGAGTTGCAACCAAGCACTGCAGGAAGAACGGCCGTGAGTTTTTCATCTGTCGAGACATGGCGCTCAACCGTTTCTTTGCTCGCAGCCTCAAGCAACACATCGCTATTTTTATGCCTAGCATAGACAAAATCGTTTGGAATTGATTCGTTTGCGAAAGCCTCGATCGCTGAGTAAGCGAGGACGATGGATTCAATCATGCGTTCGACGTAGTCGAGCGCATCTACTTCCGATGCGAACGAAACCTCTTTCTTCAGCGACTTATCAATATCGCAGGCCGCTCTCAGCGAGCGCGCACTTTCGAATGCTCTAGCGGACGCATTGAGCATTGACGCCGTAGCGTTAGGAATCGGGATGGTGAGTAATTTCTTCTTCGTGAGCTGAATTACAGACACGAGAGTTATGCGTGTCCCTTTGGGCGAAGTAATTCCAGACCAGGGGCTAGTCCAGTCTTCCGCGAGGTGCGTCGTGGTTTGTAGGCGCCAATCACCCTTATCGATTTCGGGAGCCGACATTCAAAGACCTAACAGTTATTAAGCGGACGCGTGCGTCCGTATAATAATATTTTGAATGTTGATTTAGACACGTTGTTTTTCTTTTTAAATCTTACAGTTAAGGTTTACTCTATCCGTATAATAATAAATAGCAAGTACGGACGCAAGTGACTATAAAATTTTGTATGTATTTTGACAGCTTTTGGCTGAGCGAAACTTATTTGAAATTAAAATCCGATGGCCGCTTTGTCCCTCCATTACTTATTCGGTGGAAGGCGTTTCACTTTTCCGCCCTACTGGACTAAGGATTGTTGCTGAATACCCCAATTTAAAAATGACCTTACTACAAAATCAACTTGACCCTGTATAAAATAAGCTTCTCTTATGAAGACATCTTCATTTTCCATTTCAGTTATTTTTTTAATAACCATTCGCTCTTTTCCGTCACTTTGACGTAAAAGAAGAATAGCATAATTGTCTTTTGTCGAATCACCACCTATTTCCTGCATTTGGAAACGATGAGTATAGTCTTCATATTCCATCTGTACTTCATAAAAATCTTTGTTAAATAGCGAATAGTAAAATTTTGATAAAATTTGAGAAGCAGTCATTGCTTCGGTATCAGGTGCTAATCGGTATTTACTATTTTCCAAAAAAATTTCTGCATTAAAAAGACATACTCCTAATGTTACTTGCTCATCATAGTCGCCTACAATTTCGTCATTCACAAAGAATCTAAGTCTACAAAAGTGAAAGGATTCGACATAATCAGTAATTTCGCACTCTATTGCAAACTCTCTTTTTTCACCAAACAACATGGTTATTATTCTCTTTAATAATCAGATAAAAGATGTTCTAACAGAATGTTTTTCACATCATTCGATGTTGCACGATCCATATCAGCAAATCTATCTTTTACATATTGTGGGGTATTATTCGAACCATAAGTACCAGAGTAATGCACGGTACCGTCATTAGCATTACTATACCGATAAAATTCACCTTTATCATTTCTTCCCCACCAATGTCTAGGTTTTAGAGCATCGTCTGGTACCGCCTTGCAAAACACATCCTCAGCGTCAGAAGGTAGTGGCGTTTTCTTAGGATTAAAATTAGGAGAATTCTTAACATGTGCAGGGTTAACAGTGTACCTTGGTTTAGGCACGTTTACTCTTGGAGCTTTTAATTTGTATTTTGGAGACAACCCCTCTGGATCCACATAACTCAACGGATTCCCCCCCACATACCCATAAGTATTAATCCCACCCTCTAAGCCTATCGGGTCACTTTCGATGTATCTACCCGTCCTGCTACTGTAATCACGGTAGTAGTTATAGCTTAGTTGCGATGCTGCATCGTACAACTGCCCTGGGAATCTGAGGTTATAGGCAAACACGCCTAACGCAGGTGTATTCGGGTTCTCATTCGGTAAGCCTGCACCAAAGGCACCACTGACTTCAGGGTACCATGTCCATCTGAGTTGATTGGCATGGTTACGGATCTCTCTTGGTGTATTCAAGTGATCGGTATAGATATTAAATGCACTCGCTTGGGTTGCACTGGTGGTATTGGGTACGATCTTGACGGCATCCGCCATCACAATGCCATTGCCTTGCCCGCTTAATGTAACCGTCATCTGGTTGGCGGTGTTGAGGTTGACTGTGCCTAGGTAATTCCAAGTCCCGCCATCTTGACGTTGATTCACTGTGACTACCAGTGGTGTGCTGCCTGCGGTATTGGGGGCAATGGTATACGTCGCATTGCTGGCATTCGTTGCTTGCGCGACCCAACGGGCATACACATTGAAGCTTTGTGTCGCAGTCGGGGTAATGGTGTAGGTCACACGGTCTGTCGTGCTGGCAGCAGCGACGTGGCTGGTGTAGTTAGAGCCGAAATAGCCTTTGATGGTGGTGGCAGCCGTCCAAGTGCCTGTGGCGACTGCATTGCCGGTGGTGGCGGTACTGTTGTTATCTGCGATACGTTCTTGGCTACTGGTTCTAAAGGTGAGTACTGGGATGTCACCTAACCAGATCGTTTCTTGGTTAGGATTCCCATTACTGGCGTATTCCCCGAGTAAATGACCTGCTTCATCATAGACATAATACACATTACCATTGGTGCGGTGTACGAACTGACCTAAGCCGTTATAGCGTAGTGCGTAGATATTTGTGGTACCTCGAGTGACTTGTTTTAAACGACCACTGTTGTAATAGCTATAGGCATCGACACCATCACCAGTGATATTGCCTGCGGCATCATAAGTAAACGTACGTGGGGTAGGCCCAGCTTCAGCAGTTAAACGGTTGCTGGTAGGTGCTATGGTGTAAGGATAGAGATTAGACCCAATATTAAGTCGTGTGCGGTTACCACTTAAGTCATATTGATAGCCTGTGCTATTGGTCGGATTGGCGGTATCAATTAAATGGTTAGTGAGCCGATCTACATTGTCATAGCTATAGGTACTGGTAGTATAGATAAGCGGTGTTGTGGGGGTCGCAGGTAGTGCACGGTAGCTTTGCGTGATGCGACCTGCATTGTCATAAAGGATGGTTTGCAGTTTGTCACCGACGGTGTAGCTCGCAGTTCTGCCATCACTATCGATACTGCGCTGATACGTCTGGCCATTGGCCCATACCCAGCTTTTAACGCTACCTGTGGCGTGGTATTGAATATTACTCAACATGGCAATGCCATTGACAAAGAGGTGTTCGATTTGGCCATTGGCATTGTAGAGGTAATCCACATCCCGACTACTCGGATAGGCCATACCGTTCATGCGACCATTCGTATCGTATAAATAACGCACATCAAAGATGAGGTTGCCATTACGTTGTTGTTTGTTAATCACATGACCTTGTTGGTCGTAGTTCCAAGCGGTGCTACCTGACAGATCCGTCATGCCAGTGAGACGTCCAATGCCATTCGCCCCTTGGTCATACGTCCAGTTGATGGTTTCATCAGTCACCGTACCGAGTCTGTACGTGACACGGGTTGGTCGATTGGTTGCGTCATAGGTATAGGTGGCAATCTTACCTACAGCATCGGTACGAGTTCTAAGGTTACCTGCATTGTCATAGGTATTGGTGGTCGTACCCGTATCTGGGCTCACGAGGCTCAGTACATCGCCATAGGCATTTTTAGTATAGCTGGTGCTTAAAGACCGTGGGTCAGTGATGCCTGTTACGTCATCGATGGCATTGTATTGCGTAGTGGTACTGCCTTGTTGGGTGTTCGGTGTTGTCGCATGCGGTTGGTTTTGTTGGATGAGGCGATCAATCGCATCGTATTGCTGGGTGGTGCTGCGGTTGAGACTGGGGTCTGCAATCTTCGTATTGTTGCCATTGGCATCGTATTCTAAGTTGGTCACAGGTGGGGCGGCCTGTGCCAAGGATGAAGTCAATACACTAAAACTTATCAATAGCGCTGAACCCACCAAACGGTTTGGAAATAAAGTAAACATGATTACTCCACTCCCGTCACTTGTTGCAATCGGTTCAAGGCGTCATAGCTACGTGTAATGGTTTTAGCTAAGTTACCCAGTGGGTCAGTCGTCACTTCATTAATACGATTGCCTTCACTGTCTAGTGTATACGTCACTTTATTACCTAACGTATCTTGTACCTCGGTAAGTCTATGCGCCGCATCATAGGTGTAGTTGAGTTGACTCGAGTCAGGCATGGTGAGTTGGATCACTTGGCCTGCGTTGTCATAGGTCAAGCTGGTGGTTTGGGTACCAACTGTTCTAGAGAGTAAGCGTTGACGAAGATCATAGGTGTTGGTGGTGACTAAGCCATTGGCATCCGTCATCTGTTCAACTTGGCCATGGTGGTTGTAGCGGTCATAGATTGTGGTTTGTCCTAGTGCATTGGTCATACTTTGTAATTGACCACGGCAACCCAAGTTTGGTGGGCTGGTATTGGTAATCGGATCAATGAGTGGTGCTGCACTACTTGGGGTACAAGTTGCATTTGCATCATAGTAGTTATAGGTCGTCGTATCGGTCGCATCAGTACGTGGACCATTCACAACTTTAGAAATGACTAAGCCAGGTACTAAGCTTGAGTAAGTATAAGTGATGGTGGTGGTACGGGTAAGACTACGTACTGGATCCGCTTCTGCAATACTGGTGATATTACCTTTAGCATCGTATACGTTAGTGGTTCTACGTAACGCAGTGCCAGTAGCAGTGGCCCCACTAAACTCACTCGTGACTAACGGTAAGCGCCATGTTGGATGCCAAGTCGTCGTGATGGTACGCGTGGCAGGCGTTGCATTGCCTGCCGTGTTTAAGCCTTCGGTACGACGAGTCTCTAAGTTACGTGCCATGTCGTAACTAAAAGTGGTCATATTGCCATTGAAGTCTGTACGAGATGCGACATTACCGTTAGCGTCATACGTAATGGCTGAGGCAGAAGCTGCACAGCCAGAGCCAGCGGGTTGGGATTGGCCAGTACTCTTCACAACTCCAAGAATCGTCGTGAAGTTGTAGGTGTTAATATTGCCACGTGAGTCGGTGACTTGGGTGGTGGTAGGATTACCAGAACCGTCTGTGTTAAAGACTAAACTTGCTGCGTCAGCATTTCCAGCTAAATACTCTGAAGTAGCTCTACCCTTACTATCATAAATGTAAGTCGCATAACGATCACCGTTCTCGTCAATAACGCCAGTAAGACTATTGGTGTATACCACACCTGCTTCAGGGGTGGATGAGACATTGCCAGATTCGCCTGCGGTACTTCCATAAAGATAGGTCTTAACCTTGCCATCTGGGTAGGTGACAGAAGTAAGATTATTGTTAGTATCGTAAGCATATGTGTAAACACCACCTGCAGGGTTAACCATTGCTTTGATGCGGCTAGATGCATCGTACGTAAACCTAAGGCTTTGACCAAGTTGGTTAGTCATTGTCATCGGTAGATTAGGGCTCAAAGCTATAGTTGCAGGCGTGGTAGTTGTACTAAGGGTATAAGTGACAGTATTTCCTGCTTTATCTGTAATACTCTCTAAAAGCCCATCTAGATTATAGATCTCAATGCTGTTATCTGAGGCGGCAATATACTGCCAACCTATGCGTACGTCGTTCACGTCTTTTAGCTCTATCAAGCGATCAGTGATGTCAGCGTCAACAAGCCATGAACTACCTACTTTATAAAATGTATACACTTTACCATCTGGTCGATATACATATGAATAATCGATACTATTAACAACTGATCGATTTAGCTCATTACTCCATCGTTTACCTGAATAACTTGAGCTTGCAGCTGTAGTTGAATTATAAGTACGATTGAAATAAGGTGCTGCAAAACCAATAGCGAAGTAATCTTGTTCACGAATGAATTCATTGCCCGCATTGAAAGATATTGATTTGGCTGTCGCAGGACATGAAAGACCAGTTGACTTTGGGTTGTCAGGTGGATTAACACATGAATTAGTGTTTATATTAAAAACCTTGCCTTGAGTGCAATTAACTGTACAAGTTGCAGTAAATGGAATTTCATTACCTGAAGCTGGAAATTCATTGATTGATAAAGTCGCATCTGTCCCACAAGAATGAATAACGTTTATAGTAAAGTCAGAAGATGGAACAAACGAATACTGGCTATTAGGGGGTGGAAAATTTACAGAAGTTTTAGCTGTCTGTGTGTAAAAATAATATCGATTTTTAACTAAAGTGTCAGAAAATTTTGTATATACAGTATTTGGTATGGCAGCATAAGTATTCTGTAAAATCAAATCGAACTGGTCATGTAAACAAGTTCTTGTCGTTTGCAGATTGGTGTTTGAGCAATCAACATCATTGAAACTCTGGCTATAAAAAACTGCTGCCGGATAACTTTCCGAATGTGAAACGACAGAGAAAAGCAATACAAAAATAAATGCTAAATTTTTAATGAAACTTAGCTCATAAATAGATTTTGACAGACTCCGGTGATCAGGGATTTTTCGTAATAAAACCAAAATGATTGAATTAGCCAGACTGTTTTTTATCATTATTTTTTGCTCATACTTATTAATATTATTGTTTAATTATGGCTTAGATTGCTTAAATTATTTTTAATGCAATCATTAAAAAAAGTCTAAATGAATTAATTGCTCATTACAAGCTAGTATTAAAAAATATTAATTATTAAGCTAACAACTCTTTATTACACTTTGATGATATTAAGTGGTTTTAACTTTTAGTTAAGCGTCTTTTTAACTATCAAACTATTAAATCTAGATATATTTTAAACACATATCAATTTAAATAGGCATAAGTTTCAACGGCAGCTTTGTCCCCTATTCCGTTGAAAAACTCTAACTTATTTCACGCTACCACCTAGCAGAGTTTTTATTTCAGCCTATTTTTTTATTTGATTTGAATTAGCGTGGATTCATCTGTTTTAGTGCCGCACC
>Ga0247831_1000727_pt1 | contig 70695 bp, 65 predicted proteins | sample LaCruzMarch2015__9_FD_192406 | JGI IMG/M metagenome (GOLD analysis project Ga0247831, IMG submission 192406) | Freshwater microbial communities from meromictic Lake La Cruz, Castile-La Mancha, Spain - LaCruzMarch2015_1m | ecosystem: Environmental > Aquatic > Freshwater > Lake | place: Spain...
CTTCCAAATAGAAGAGATGCTTGGCGATCAGCCGGCCGTGGAGACGGCGCGGCTTTATCGCGCGCTGCGCGCATCGGGCCGGACGCCCCGCAAGACCATTGATGTCATCATCGGCGCGTTCTGCATCCGGCGCGGCTATCAGCTGTTGCATCAGGATCGTGATTTCGAACCGATGAGCGCACATCTGGGGCTTCGCGCATACTAGACGGATTTATGTTGTCGAGCGGCGGGCTCCTGGTGAGGAGCCAATCCACTGCAGTCTGCGCCTGCGCTGCATCTGATAGAAATGCGCGCTTGTCGTCCTTTAGACGTTTCATTCAGCGGCTGACGTAAGAGGCGTGATTGCTGAGGTGATCCGGCGGACGTCCGCCGCGACGGATGCGAAATGACAGATCTTATGCATACTTCTACACTTGATCACCATCACCTGCGTCAATCTGGCGGTCGCCGCCGGCCTTGTCGCCGCAATCGGTGAGCAATTGTTTCTGCGTTTCCGTATAAAAGCCGCCTTGGCGGTATTTATCACTCTGCATTTCTACACGTATGCATTCTCGTGATGCGGGTGGCGTGATCAGAATTTCCGGTGAGTCTTTGCGATTTGCGCCGCGCGCTCGTCTGGAACGCCAGCCCTACTCGCGAACGCGGCCCAATTGGAGACCGCTTTTTGCACCTTTTCCATCATTTCATCGGCGCGGGCGTGTTTAATGCCTGCGGTCTTCGCCAAAGCGAGAAGATCGGCGCGCTCGAAGTTTTCGCGTTTATTGTTGACGCTCATTTGGTGCTGACTTGTCCAGGCCCCGTTTGGGTCATAGGCGTAAGAAATGTCGAACGCGGGCGACAGACGCCACTGACCATTGCGATTCATTAGGAATGCGATGTTCTTGACGTGATCGTCATGGTTGCGCGCAATGACATTGAATAGCGCCCGCAAGGTTTGCTGCTCAAGGTCGTGCGCTGGTAAGCCTAAGCGCCGAATAACATTGATGGCTTGCTCGTAGGCATAACTCGCGGGTTGATTGTAGTCATAGTGCGCGATGGCGCCGAGGGATTGCATGTGCCGCTTGCCGCCCGTGGCGGTGCGATCGAACCTTTGCGTCATGAAGTGAGCGCGGCCGCCTTCGTGATGAAGACGGCATTCAGACATTTCCACGCCTGCGGCTGTCGCCATGAGGTAGTAAGCAAACTCGATCCTGCCAAAGCCCATTGGATCAGTCAGTTCGCGGTCTCGGTTGTTCGCAACGCCATCGAACTTCATCAGCCAGTGCTCGAAGGCGGGATCCGCATCGATCTGGCCAGATCTAAATTCATTTGTCTTGGGGTTCCAGGCGAGAACCGCCTTGGCCCGGGCGCCGCCGGCGGACGTGCCGACGCGGAGAATGTCTTCGATCACTTTGCGATCATCGGCGCCAGCAAAGACGCCGCCAAGGCCCATGCGGTCGTCGAGCACTTTATTGGCGAGCTCTACGAGTCTTGCGACTTCGAGCGACCTTGAACTTGAAGGTGGTCCTTGCATTGCGGGCTCGAACTCTAGGGCGCCCATGCCGCGGCTGCCGATGTAGCAAAGTCGCTCCACGGCGTGAAAGCTCGCTGCGGTGCGTCCTTCTAAGGCCAGCCAAGCGTCAATGAGCGCATTGCCGTACTTGTCTGGCAGCGAGTCCGCCAATAGGCCCGGCAGGCCCTTGAACGTATCGCGCGCAAGCGCTGGAAATTCATATGGAAACGCGCGCAGCGGCATCACCAGTGGCGCTACTTCTATGCCGCTGCCGGCGAAGTCGGGATCGTATTGAAAAACGGCGCCTTCGCGATCCTCAAGCCATGTCACGGCGCCGATTGATGTGCCCCAAAGTAGAACGCGTGCATCATTGATCATCGTCGCTTCCACCGTCCGCCCAAGACCAAGCGCCCGATTGCACCTTTACCCGGCGTCCTCGTGCGCGCTTCCTTTTGCGGCCGCCGGCTTCAAGCCGCTCGATTGGCCGTACCGCAGGGTCTGGAAGGATGGCCTCAAGGTTTTGTTGGATGCGCAGCGCGATGAGGACCCTGATGAAGGTATCGAACGATACGCCTTCGCCTTTTTCGAGCCTGCGGAGCGTCCGGACAGAGATTTGAGACTGTTCCGCTAAGGCGGCTTGGCTCAGATTGCGGGAGAGGCGGATGTTCTCTAGGCGACCGCAGATCGCTGACTCAATTTGAGCGCTGGTTGCGATGTCAAAGTCTATAATATAGGCCATATTTTGCCGTTTAATTTGATATTTTTATGATAATAGGTAATATGTGGCCGCTAATCGAGAAGTGCAAGTGAGGCCAACAAGCGGACACATATGGCCGCCTAAGAATTCCTTATCTATCCAATAGGCAATATATTGCCGTTACTGAGTTTCCGTCTCATTGAGGCGTCTGCGCTGGAGACGCGCAATCGTTGCTTGGTTCGAGCGATCGGTGTGTTGGGGGCGATTTTGTTGCGTGGAACTTGAGAGTCGTCTTGCAGCTCGGGTATCCTCTTAAGGCCGCATCAGAACTGAGATGGGTGAAGCGAAACTCTCACTTTAAGTCTCCGCCAGTTCCACCTCGGCAGCTCGATATGTTTGCGGGTGCGCCGAAAGCGCCTCTGATGAAGCCAATCGCAAAGCCTCGCGCGGAGGCTTCGTTTCCGAAGGGGAGCCGCCCGTCGGCATGGCGCTGGATCACCATGGTGTAAATTCTGCTCACCTTGCGGCTCATCTTCCGCTTCGGGGTCACTGCCTTGGGCGGGCAGTCTCCATCGTGCGGAATTTACCGATCGGGAAACTTTCGGGCTCTTGCGGCTTTAGATGAATCAATCTTCCCGATCGGGGAATATTATTGATGTGTGCGTAGTTCTCCCGATCCTATCTAGACGCCTCACTTGGCGTCTGTGAAACCGGCAGGCGCTTATTCATCGAGATCCAAACTTCGGTTTTCACGGCAGCGCCAGAGGCGCAAAATGCAAATTGCGCCGTTCGAAATCTCGTAGCGCCGCTCGTAATTGGCCGCAAAAATACGACGAACCTCTCGCGGCTCGTATGCTTCTCGCTTTTCGCCGATGCACGAAAAATCGAGGAGCCTGTCTGGCGTCCGGGCAAGTTGCTGAATGAGTCGCTTATGTTGTCGTTGGCGTGAAACCGCTTCTTCGCCTGCTGGATGCGGGCCCGGATGCGAACGGAGGCTGGCATGTTCAATGCCGCCCATTTCACATTCGCAACAATCAACTCGACCTTCCCATCACTCTATCAAAATGCCCATCACTCTATCAAAATGCCCATCACTCTATCAAAATGACCGTCATTCTACTGAGCGCCGGTATGGGCGGTAAGAATTTTCAAGACATCAGAGGAACCGCAGCGAATTCTTGCTGGGATTTATGAAGACAGGCGAGGGTTCTCGTTCTGATGTCGTACGATCCATTGTGGATCAAAATCTCCAGCGTTTTATCGAAGGAGTACCTTTTCGATCTAATGATCCAAACCCTTCGTCCAGCAAAGCACCTTATGGGTGAATGCATGGAGGGCAATGGAATGGCAGAGGGTCGTGTTCAGTTGAGGGGCAGGATGGCGGCTTTCTGGGGTTTCCTGGTGTTGCTGGCTTGCTGGTGTTTACTGGTGTTGCTCACCGGCCTTTCTATCGGACCGGAAGCGCGCGCCGGAGAATGGCGCGCCCTGGAAGCTCGCGGCTTTATCACTGTTCAAGAGCCTTCAAAGGAAGCCCGTCGCCTCAAGGTAGGCGAAAGCATTCCGGCCGGCGCTTTGTTATCAACGGGGGCGGACGGTCGCGCTACGCTTTCAGACGGCCGCGACGTCTTAAATGTTCTCACGAATTCCAGAGTGCGCATCCCTGTTTCGTCACAGGGGGTAGAGACGAAGTTTTTCCAGTATTTTGGTCGCGTGCGCTATAAAGTCGGCGAGCGCAATAAGGGCTCCTTTAGCGTTGACAGCCCTCTTCTTGCAGCCGTCGTGAAGGGCACTGTTTTCGAAGTTGAGGTGGGCCAAGGCCGGGATCGGGTGCTTGTGTCCGAGGGTGTTGTCGCGGTTGCTTCAAAGATTGATGCCCGTACTGCCTTACTCAATCGTGGACAATCGATTTCGGTTTCATCAGTAGAGGCTGGGACGCCAGCGGCTGATACAAAAAACGCGACGCTAAAAGGCCTTGCTGCTTCCGATAATGTTGTATCCTCTACCTCTGGCCGAGATTCACCCGTCCCACCGGTTGATCCCTCACGGGCGTCGAAGGTTGAACAATCTTTGCACAAGAATGTCTTCAATGATTCGAAGATATTCGCTGCGCTTGTCGTCGGTGTTCTCGGTTTCTCGGTTGTCGTCGCTTATAGCATTTCCCACTTGCGAGGCAGGCCTCGTACGATCCTGCAGAAGGAACAACCCCGCTGGCGGGCTTTCTCTGAGATCTCCGGCGATAACAATGGGCGCGACGTTACCGTCATTGTGACGGATGGGGAGGGTGCGCCTGTTTCTGGTTTGCGCTTTGTTGCATCGCTTAGGCAAGTGCGGGAGCCTGCTAAAAGGCTGAATGTTACGCTGACGCCATCTCGTCCTGGTGTTTATGTTGGCACTCTTGGGCGCCTGGAAGCGGGTCATTGGCAGTTGGAGGGGCACGCTTACCGCGGCGACGACAAACTTGCCTTTTCACGCCGTCATTCTCTTCTTTAGAATATCCACGCACATGGATAGTCAGAGTTTGCGGAGGCAAAGACTCTTCTGATCCGCTCACCAAAGCTCCCTCTAGGGCAACCAGAATTTTCGTGCTCTGATCGCTCGGTCGGGCTGGTTTCGACTGGGTGATTCAGCAGCGTTATCGGGGTTTTGTTCTCGATCGCGCCGCGTTTTGTTCCCTCGTTATGATGCCTGCGCCAACGCTTCTGTTTTTCTCTGGCGTCTGTAAGCGATAAGAACCAATGCGTGTTGAGGCGCTTTTTGCGCAGGCGCAGGTGTACTCAGCGTCTTTTGTCCGAAACAGCGACGGATTTAAAGGCCAATATTGGCTCCTTAGGTGCTCGAGGATATTTGCGAGCGAGTTTAGCCTTCGGCCATGGCTGATGGTAGCGCGGCCACGGCTTCAATCATTGACTCAAATGGTTTTGGCGCCGCGAAGAAATAGCCCTGCAATGAATCGCATCCTAAGCCAGCGAGTTTGATCGCCATTTCCTTATCCTCGACGCCTTCAGCGACGACCATCATTCCAAGGCTGTGGGCGAGCTCCACGGTAGCGCCAAGAATTTTGCGGTCTCGCTCGCCGGTCTTGACGTCTTTGATCAAGCTTTTGTCTAGTTTCAGCTCGTCAGCTTCCCAATCTTTGAGATAGGCGAGCGAAGACAAGCCGGCTCCAAAATCATCCAGGGAGATAGATATTCCGGCAGCCTTGAAGCGCTTCAGGGAGTCTTTCGCTCCTTCTGGATTTTCGATCAACGCCGTTTCCGTGATCTCCAGGCACAGTCGCGCGCCAAAGCGATTACACTCGTTGATGATGTAGTCGCGCAGTGCGACGTCGGCGATGCAGCGTCCTGAAAGATTGACCGATAGCGGTAAGTTGAGACCAAGTTTTTTCATGCGGACCTGGTCTTTGGCGGCGACGGATATTGCAAATTCGGTCAGTCGGTTGATGGCGCCGGAATGTTCGGCTACGGGAATGAATTGATCTGGCGGTACGAACCCATGCTGGGGATGACGCCAGCGAATCAATGCCTCAGCGCCCTTAGGCTTATAAGAGGTCGCATCCACTTTGAGTTGATAGACCAAAGAGAAGTCACCGCGCTCAAGGCCCTCGGCGACATCTATCAGCATCGACAACTGGCGTTTGGGGTCTGTTGCATTTGCTGGGTTATAAAAGTTCACACTAGTGTTCGGCAGAAGCGCGGCGTCTAGAGCGAGGTGAGCGTTCTCGATTATTGTTCGCACGTTCTCGCCATGCGTTGCGATTCCGGCGCGCCAGTGCAAAGCAAGTTCTGATCCCTCAAGATGGATTCGTGCATCCAGTCGCTCCAGATAGCTCTTTGCCGCTTTTTCAGCGTCGGCGCTGGACGGAAGTTGGACTAGAATGCCCAGGATGGATGGCGAAAGCTGAAAGACAGGACCTGTGCGCGCGACATCGCCGTCTTGCAGTTTTGCCACTTGGAGTGCGAACGCTCTGAGCGCTGCGCCGGCGTGAGTATAGCCGACTGCCCCCCGCAGCGTGGCGAAGCGATCGATGCCAATCAGAATCGCGGCTGCGTGCGTATCGGCTCCTCTTAGATCTAGCGCTGCACCTTCCTCAATCATAGCGAGGTGGTTGGGCAGACCGGTTTCGGAATTATGCCTTGCGATGAAAGAAAGGTGCTCTTCGCGCTGGGCGACGAGTTCATCTGAGCGCCGCCGCAATTCTTGTTGAATGGAAAACCAAAGGCATAAGGTCTGCGCGATCAGTACTTCGCTCGTTGGAACGCTGAGCGGCAAGTAACGTTGAAGAACCAGAGGCGCTAGAATCGCAAAAGACACCACAGCGGCATGACGTGTGATGAGTTCTCCGACATTTAGGGCTTGGCGTTTAGGCCATAAGGCGGCCAATGCTGCGATCGCCATCAGCAATGTCATAAGCCGGGGCGGTTCTTGCAGCATCCGGCGTTGCGTCACGCTTTCATAGGCGAGCGCATGAATGAGAACGCCCTCCGTCCGGGCCGATAGGGGTGTTGAGAAGTGATCTCCGAGTTCAATGGCTGTGGCGCCAATCAGCACGGCTTTGCCGCGCACGCGCGCAGGATCAAAGGCGCCGGTTATCACATCGTCAAAGCTGAGGCGGGCGATGCCGCTTGCGTCGACGCCAAAGTCGATGAGGAAGCTTTCTTGCCGCGTTGGAGCTGCGCCCGCGATGGCCATGGCCATGGACGCGTTTGAACCGGCCAGATTGGTGAAGTATCGCCTCACTTTTCCATCTGGATCAACTGGCACGTTCACGCCGCCAAAAGCAGCCTCCTTGGCGAGTGCGGAGATTGGCGAGTTGTGACGGCGCCCATCGCTTTGAAAGAAAATCGGCAGGACTACGGAGCCTTTTGCGCGCTCGATCTCTGCTGCAAAAACCGCGTCAGATCCGTCTCTGGAAGATGCGCTGAAGTCTACATCAAAGGCTATCGTGGCGGCGCCGGCCTCGCGTAATTGCGCAAGAGCTTGCGCATACATAGTGCGCGGCCATGGCCAATCCGGGCTTTTGGCTAAACTTGCTGCGTCAATCTCGACGATAACGATTTGTCCGCTGGCCGGACTCTTAAGAAGGGATGCACGATAATCTGAGAGTACGCGATTCAATGGCGCGCCAAAGTCAAGACTTGATGCAATAAGAAGTATGACGATGGCACTGATAAAGCGCCATTTTTTTGCGCGGAAATTCTTCGGACCTAAGGTGGAGGGCGCAGCGACCGACTCCGTCTGTGCGGAGGGCGCTTTAAGCGATTGAGCGTCATTTCTTCGCGGCGCCGTATTTCCCAGAATGGGCGTCTTAAATTGGTCCGATTGTTCGGCAGACTTTTCGCGATCGGCTGACGCCCGCTGAAATGGGCGCGAGAGGATTTTCGTCACCGCCGCAATGAAGAATTGCATTTGCACAATGTCTATCTTGCGGCGTGGATGCTCACTTGGATTGGTTCTTGCTCGCGTGCACTCACTAAATGGTCGAATTCTTCGCCGTCATCAATGGCAGAATTAATTGTGATCGTGCAAAGCGGCCTTGGCCAAATCGGCCAGAGCGCGAGAAAGGATTGTCGAGGAGGGTTTTCAAGATAAACCTTATAGGTGAATCGAATGGCGCCACCCCCTTTTCGCCTGCGTAAGCTCTCGTGAACCGTGCCGCCAAGAGGGCAATATGTCTTGCGAAGCGATTCCAATATGTGCAACCGGGTCTGATTGAGGGTGGAAATCCGAGACTGTGCAGCCATGCATTTTGCCGCGTTTTCTACAAGCTCTAGGCGCTTGCCCACGGGATCACGTCTATATTGCATGCGAGACCCTGCACTGGTTCAGCGATACGCGACAAAGGAATGTTTTATGCGTGCGTTCGAGTGGACTGCCTTGAGGCGTCTGGTGGGCGCGCCAAGATAGGCAACTTGTCCTGTCCACACGTCAAACCTTATCCGACGCGAATGCACGTTTTGTAGCGGATAGAATTTGTAGCGGATAGAATAAGCAATCAGGCGGGTGGCGGCGGGGATTAATCGCCGTTTCTGCGCCCTGCCTGCAGTGCGTCTGAATCTTCGACACAAACACAACGGTACAAGCTTGTGCATCGATAAGTTGCGTCGGGCGTGACGGCGAGTGCGAAAAAGATAAGGGTGATCTATCTTAATATGTTCTTTGTTTGTCCAGCCATGGACGCATGTTTTCTGCCGCGTTTCGAAATGGTCTGCTGCAGCGGTCTCATTTTAATTCTGGAACCGAGTAGATGAAAATTCCGGCACACGTTCTGCTTAGTCGCTCCTATGTGGGACGCGTCCGCGAGCCGAATTGATGCGTTGCCGTAGAGTTCTTCTGGCCATCCTTAGGCTCAAGAGTGATATAATATTATCTTTCGATAAAAATTGGATCATTCGTGACACGCTTTTCGACAATGCGTTTCACAATTGCTGCCCAAGACGGCTTTGCGCTGCCGGCGCGATAAGCATTTCTTAAGTCTTCGCCATTTGCGTGCACCGGCGTCTCGAATTTCGCCAAGATCTGAAAATCTTTCTCCAGCGGCTGGTCCAGAGATTGCTTGCCTACTGCATGTTCGCGCCGCGTTGGCCGCGACGACGATGAGCATCAGAAAGGACCATCATGACTTCGTTTCGTATGCGGGCCTCCATTGCGCCCCTTTTTGCCCTCTTGATTTCTACCCCGGCCTTTGCGGGCACGGACACTGTGAACAACAAACAGCAAACCTGGGCGCAGACGCGCGCGGAACTCAATGCGGGCCTTCAGTCGGTCAGCAAGGATGTGACGCTGACGACGGCCGCTATCAACAACTCCTTCAGCGCCGATCTCGGCGGCGCCGCCAATGTCAATAACTTCCAGGACAGCTGGCAGAACGCGAGTTCCAAACTCAATCTCAATGCAAAAGATACGTTGGGATCGATTGCAGCCACGGCGGCCGCGATCGGAAACTCCGCTTCTATCAGTGTGGATTCGACTATTCCTGGCGCAGGCGGCAAGTCGACCGTCAACAGCTCGCAATTCACTCATGCTGGCGTCTTTGAGTCTGCACTGAACATGACGGGTGCAAACGTCACGGCGCCAGAAGTCGGCGGCGCCGCCATCACTGCGACGTCCGCGTCAATTGCCAACTCCCTGAACGTCACCGGCAAAGGCGATCTGACTAGCTCGAACCTGCAAATGTTCGTCGGCGACGCGCGATCGGCGTTGAATGTGAGCATGCAGAACATCACCGGTGATTCTACGCTTACATCAGCTGCGATCGGCAATAGCGCTTCTTACGACGTCAAGGACGCCGCCAACGTGAACGTCAACAATCTGCAGATGGCGGGCTATGATCCACGTGCGCACGCCAATGTCACTCTGGGAAACATCAACGGGAATGTCACGACGACCGCTGCGGCGATATCGAATTCGTTCTCTTTGTCGACGCTGCCTTCGACTGCTGTATTGAATGTAAACACCAATCAGCAGAACCGCGCCTACAATGAAGCGATCGTCAATCTGAACCTTGGCAACGTCAAAGGATCGGTGACGGCGACGGCGGCTGCGATCGGCAACTCCGCCACGATTTCCAACATTGTGAAATAGTTTCTGTTTCCGATTGATATAACAAGGGACGGCTCGCAAGAGCCGTCCTTTTTTGTTTGTGTGTCAGAGGGCTGAGCGTGGTCGCTGCATGATTCTATTGGTCTCTCGATGAAGCATACGCACCCTGAAAACGCCGGTAATGACGGCGTGAAAATTGCAGTGCTGGGCTCTGTAGAGTGTGGAAACTGCCTTCGATGTCTTGCCTTCGAACACCTAAATATCAGTGGCGGAGAAGTCTCAGCGGTTTTGCGCTGGCTTTTTGCGCGGTTGTTATGACGACGTCGCCGGCGGCGGCGCGTGAGCAGGATGCGACGGACGCTTATTCTTCTGCGCCCGTCTGGGCGGAAAATGCCCTGGCTGGCGGGAGCAACGCTACGAAACCTTATTCGACGAAAGGGCGCGACAGCGCAGGGGTTCGGCTTGTTTATAATGGCCGGGTTATCGATCTGTCGGAGGAGGCGGGTGCTCAGCCATCCTCACTCGCGTCGTCCTATTCGTCTGGCGTGATGAGCGGGCGTCCGACTTTGGGTGGCCCGACCTTGAGTGCCGCGAGCATCGGTAACAATATCGAAATAACCAACGCCTACAATTCATCCATCTTCATCAATCAGTATAATAATGCGTCTCAAGTCGCCACTATCGGCGGTGGCCGATGAGGCGTTTGGCCTTGCAGACGCTGCTTGTGTTGTCTGGTTCGTAGAGAGTTGTTTACCCCAATGAACGGATCCATCGCCCGGGGCTTATGTTCGGCTGCTGCACTTGCGCTTGTAACCGGGTGCGCGACGACGCTGAAGACGGAGGCGGTCGCGCCGCTGCGGGGCACGCCCATCGAAGCTGTTGAGACTGATTACTCGAGCGCGCTGCAATGTCTTGCGGCATATGCGCGTGAACAATCCTTTGCGCCGCCCCGCGTCGCTATTGGGTATATCACGGATCTGACTGGGGCCCAGGATTCCAATTTCGGCCGGCGCTTCACGCAGGGTGCGACCCTTATGGCGATGAGCGCCGCGTCGGAAGCCGGCATGCGACTGGTTGAACGATTCGACATGGGGGTGGCGCAGGTCGAGCTCGATTATGCAAATCGTCGGCTCGTGCGCGATGCGCCATCTCGCCTGCGTCAGACCAGTGATGGGCAGATTGAAGGCGCCGATCTTTATATTGTCGGCGGCATAACTGAGTTCAATCCGAACATTCGCTCGTCCGGCGGCAATTTCTATATTGGCGGTGAGAGTGCGTCCAATGGCGCTTTGTCGATCAAGGGCAACGACTACGTTTTTGACGTCGCGCTCGACTTGCGGTTGGTCGATGCGCGCTCCACGGAAGTGATCGCCATTCGATCCTTGCGCAAGCAGGTGCGCGGTTACGAAATCGAGGGTGGTCTTTTTGGATTCATCCCCTCCAAGATCGCCGATATCGGCGCTGGGACAAAAGCCCTGGAGCCGACGCAATCGGCCATTCGCGGCATGATTGACCGGGCAGTTTTTGAGTTTATGGCTCAATTATATGGTCTGTCTGACGGGGCGTGCTTGAACGGAGCGCCCGCGCGTGCTGTATCGCCGCTGCGTTTTGAGCCGGGCAAAGACCCTGTCCCAAAAGTTTCTTCTCCGCCTGCGGACGAAGAAAAGTCTCTACCGCCCGCGGGCTTGCCCGAAGTGAGTGCGAGTCCAGATGCGGCGCCCGCGCCAACATTGAAGGGGCCACAGGATGATGAAGCGGATAGTTCCCGCGGCGAGCGCGATGAGCTTCTGGAGGATATAAAGCGCAGGATTTCCAGAGAGGGCGTCTAGTCGGGATCGTGATCGGTTAGGAATATTGCGACACGGCTTGCGCGTGCGCAAAGCCGCTGGGGCCAGTGATTGCCGAGTACGGGCGACATTTATTGGACGGCTCAGACTTGCCGGCGTCGGTCTTTCTGAATCTCGACGTCTGGAACATTTGTCCTCGGCTTTCATCAGATTCTAGCGGTGGGATTGGGCGGCGGCGCTCGCGCTATATCGGTTGCAGGCAGCCGCAGAACTCCTCCAATATTGTCATGAAGTCATCCACGTCGGTGACCATTGGCTTGCCTGGCGGAAACCGAAAGGACCAGAAGCTATCGATGTGGCTGAACACCGAGCAAAGCTGACCCAGTTCCAAAAAGAGATTCGGTGCATCGAGAAGAAACTGCCGGAAGATGAGCGGGTCGCCGTCGCGCGTCATCGAGTCGAATGCAGAATCGTAGTCTTTGAGCAATTTCTGAACGCGCTGATAGCCCCTCGACATTCCCGGCGCCAATTGCCGCCGCAAAAGATCTATTTGTTCATTATCAAATGATGTCGCGCCTCGTACCCTTATTTGGAGTATTTGCGGGAGAATTTGTTTCAGCTTGGGGCCAAACATTTCGGATTGCCATTTGTAGTATAGGAATCCTTTCCATGCATAAACGCCGTGGCGGTATTCATCCGGCGTCATGCGCATGGTCAGCCGCAAAGGTTCAAGTGCGGCGGCTTTGCCGTCCGAGAGTAACAGCTCAGCCATTTTTTTCGACAGGCCGATTTCCGCCGCCTGACCCTCGAACGCCATTGCGATTAGCTTTCCGACTTCTTCCGCAACGAAGCTGAGCATACGGTCCGCGTCTGCTTCTGAAACGTCGAAATAGCACGCGGCGATATCACGCCCGATCGATTTCAGTCTTTCGCGCAAGAGAAACGGGTCAAAGGACGGCAGCCTGGATATTTCTTCCAGGAGCTGAATGTCTTCTTCAATGTCGTCCTTTTTCGCTTCATTGCCGATGAGGGCATTCAGACGCTTGCGAAAATCACGTTCTTCAACAAAGATTATGGCTCCGCCAAGATCGAGTTCTCCTGAAGAGAACGGAAGGACGATCTTTGTGCATGATAGGCCCGGCCTTATGCTAAATTCTTCTTCGCCGGGTCTTAGGGTGTGCTTGATCAATAAGCATGTGTTCAATCGCGTTTTGAAAAGAGGTTTGGCGCCATATTCCTCCTGATCCCCGAAGCGCTCTTTTACGCGCGGCAGATTCAGGACGCGGGTCGTTGAAGCGCTCTCGCGAATAAGACTGAGGCTTCGTAATCCCTTCGAGGCTCGTTGCGACAATTCTGCACCTTCAGCTCAGGGCGCGATGAATGCCGGGAGCGCCTGTTTTTGTTGGAAGCTGGCGACATACCCCTTGGGGCTGTCTAGAAACACTCGCTGGTGGAAAATTGATGTGAATGTTCGCGATTGCGATCTATCGCGCAGGCGCTTTTTTTGCGGAACTCATATGAGCCCGGGGTTGCGCGGAATAGTCTGCCTTTATCTAAAGGCTTATTTCTGTTCATCTTAGGAGAATTTTAGCGCGAAAAAGATGGTGGACGATTGTCTGCCCTAACCCCTGCGTCCAATAATCTCTTTAGATATTTTATATATCTTTCTATAATATTCTTTTATAAAATATCGACCAGATTTCACAGGCGATAGGCGCGCATGGTGTTAGGCGAGCGGCGAAATTAAGCATGTCTGTTGGCTTTGGAGCATGCAGGGTTAATTTTCTCACCCCCATTTGAATGAAGCATTCAGCAATTTCTCATTCCTTGACGCCATCTTACTTTGGGCTGTTCCGAAGCGGATGCCGTAATGGATGGCGGTGCGAGGCGTACGTTTAAAAAAACAATCTAGAGAAGTACTTTGTGTGCGCTTTTGGTCATCTGAGAGGGTTTGGCGTTCGTAATTCTTATCTTTAGGTCGCGTACTCGCTCCTTCGTTGAAATTCAAAGCATCGGTTTGGATATGGTCTCCGAAAAAGATATGGTTGATCTCCCAGAGGAGCGTTCGCAGCAAAGCACACCGGGATTGCGGATTCTTCTGGTCGACGACCACGTTCTTTTTGGAGAATCGTTGCTCGCTCTTTTGGCGATGCGTGCGCCTGAATTCGACGTTAGATATGCAGAACGTTTGGATCCGTCGATTATATCAGCGCTGTCCAATTGCGAGTTTGATTTGATATTGGCCGACTTACGCATGCCAGATGTGGGAGGCGTGCGCGAGCTTGACGCCGCCTTCTCGCATCGCGATCGCACTCCGCTTGTGGTCATTTCGGGGACTGCGCGTAAGGCTGACGTTGATACTGCGATTTCCCTGGGACTTGCGGGTTTCATTCCAAAGACCATGGCGGGACAATCTTTGGTTAGCGCAATTATGCTCATTGCGTCAGGGGAGCGCTTTTTCCCGCTATCCGTGTTGTCTAAGTCGGAAGAGATTATTGGTATGCCATCGCTTTCTGACCGCGAGCGCATGGTCCTGGAGATGCTTTGCAAGGGCGCATCGAACAAAAGTGTTGCGCGCGCCCTGAACATTGAGGAAGCCACCACAAAGGCTGTGGTCAGATCGCTCTGCGCAAAGTTTTCGGCTGAGAACCGGACTGGGGTCGTGGTCAAGGCGCTTGAACTCGGATTCTTGTGATCTCGTTTGCGCGCGTCGCTTGGATTTTGCTGCAGAGTTCTCCTTTGCATTTACAGTTTTGATCACTCGATGTCGGAATGGGGCGGAGCCAAGCTTTGGCGAACGAACGCAGCCTACTGAATGAAGCGCGCATCGAGAGGCCTGACGATCCACTGAAGATGATCGCAGAGGCCTTCGAGGCGTCTTTGGACGGCATCGCCATTACAGATTCTGAGGGCCGCTTCATTTACATGAACGCGGCGCATATTTCGATGTTCGAATTTGACGATGCGTCTGAGATTCTCGGCAAGCCCTGGACAGAGCTTTATAGCGAAGAGGAGGCAAGCTGGTTTATCAGTTTTGTGATGCCACGGCTATTTTCGAACGGTTCATGGCGCGGCGAGGTTGTCGGGCGCTCAAAGACTGGAAAGGATGTGTTCCAGGAAGTGGCTCTCAGTGTCCATGCTCCTACGAGTGGCATTGTGTGCCAGACCCGCGATATATCCCAAAGACTGTTTGGGGACTTTCAGGGCGCCCAGTTGCAGCAGATCTTGTCGAACGTAGAAAAGAATACTTTTTTTCGGGCGCATGCATCTGCCTTGTGTCACGACGTCGCGAATTTTCTGGCGATCGCCAAACATCGCTTAAGTCGCGCTCGCGTGGGCTTGGCCAATTGCATGGATATACAGGCTGATTTGTCTGCGATCGATGAAGCGCTTAATGCAGCGGCGACTTTGTCGTCACAAGGTTTGAGCGAGCAAGCGGTCTCTAGTGCGAACCTACATTTAGATGCCGTGTCGCTGCTCGTCTCTGTCGCAGAACTTTGCGATGGCGCCTACAAGGACGTCGGCGGCATTTCGATTCTATCGGAGGTGGGAGAGGCGCGTACTTCTTGCGATCCGATGGCGTTAGCAAGATCGCTTACAAATCTCATCAAAAATGCAGCAGAATCTGGTTCGCGGCGACAAGTGAACGTGTTGCTTTGCGCCAGTCCGCCAAGTTTCCATCTTGACGCTTCCTTCGAGGAGTTATTGCTTGGGCCGGAAATCTCAGGGAGCGCCCTTTATGTGGCGGTCCAAGATGAAGGCTGTGGAGTTTCAAAGTCTAATCTGCTGCGGATCTTCGACGCATTTTTCACGACGAAAAATGGACTGCCAATGGCTGGCTGCGGGAGCGGGCTCACCATGCTCCGTGAGCTTTGCGATAAGGATGAGATCCAGGTTATCGTGCGATCGTCTTTGGGGGGGGGGTCTCAGTTCGTTATGGTGATCCCCGCTGCGGATGTCTTATAGAGACGTAAAGTCACGCTTTTAGGGCGGCTGCTCAAAGGTCGAACATATTCCAGCCGCTGTGATCGATCTTGGTCGTCGGCTCCATGTCTTTGGGCTGCGCGCGCTGTTTCACTCTCACATAGCCGTCGTGCACTTCATCGGCGCTGATATTTGCGGCCGGCTTGATCTTATGCGTCGTGCGGCGTTAACCGGAACCGGCTGTATGCGGATTAACTTAGATGTCCAGGCCACCCTCTACAACAGTGTAAAAAAAGCGTAACCGCACGCTGTGCTGAACGATCCCTTAACCTGCCGATTAACTTTTTAAATTGTTCCTCAAGCTACCGTTTGAGAGCTGTGCTGCATTCTTGCGGGTGCGGACCATATGTCAAAACGACGTATCACGGCGGACCCCAGAATGTTGGCTAAGTATAGAAACAAAGTGATCCTGATCGCGGATGATGGCGGCCATACGCGGCGCCTCATGATTGATGTTCTGAAGAGCGCAGGATTATCAAAGTTTGTTTGCCCGGGGCCTGAAGACGATCTTCGTCATCAGATCGAAGTGCACCTTCCGCAAATCGTCATCATTCCAAACTTGCTTGGATCTATAGACCCGTTTGCGCTCGTGCGGGATGTCCGCGCGGGAAAGACGAGGGTCAGCCGCACCCTTCCAATTATCCTCTATACGTCGCTGATGACGCAGGCGATGCTTGGCGCGGCGCGTAGCGCGGGCGTCGATGAGATGCTTGTCTTGCCGTTCTCAGCCAGTGCGCTTTTGTCTCGTATCGAGGCTGTGTTGCAGCGGCCAAGAGCCTTTGTCGAGTGCAAGGTTTATCGCGGCCCTTGCCGGCGGCGACGTATGCTCGAGGATTATGGTGGGCAGCTGCGTAGATTTACCGATCCGTTTGAGGATGAAAGCGCCTTGGAGCCGTGGGAAGCAGAGTCGAACAAGGCTTTGGTCCGGCTGGCCGTTGATAAGATGAGCCAGCTCAGCGATTCCCTATCCGTCAGCGACCGGCGGAAGCTGCGCGAAGTTTACGCCGCCGCCAAGGACACGGAGGATCTTGCCGATGACCTGAAGGATGTTCAGCTGGGCGACTCCGCTCGGTCGCTTGGCCGGTACATTGTTGCGATTGGTGCAGATGGAGAGATCGACCCCGTAGTTGTCGCCACGCATATAGACGCCATGCAGAAGCTCTGCATGTTGGACAGCTCTGCAATAAAGGAACGTCAGCAACTTGCGGATGGGCTTGTCGCTATTGTCGACAAGCGGCTGGGGCTCCTCGTTGACGCCGCGCAGTTCTTGGAGGCGGGTGCATCGATCATGACTGCCGCGTCCTACCCGGCGGCGGAGCAGATGGCCTCTTAGGCTCAAAGGACATTTTCAATATGATCTCTTTACAAGCGAGTGGGAGTTTGCATCCGGTCGCCGCCGCTTCTTGTGAAAGACGGCGGAAGTTTTCGCCGTTGCACCAAAAGGCATTGTCTCGTTGGAAGAAGTCCTTGGCTTCAATCCGGGAGGCGGTGATTGTGCTTGTGGGATCGGCGGCCGTTTGGTGGCTTTTAGAGGCGACCGGTATGGGGGTGCGCCTTTTTGGTTGGATCACAAGCAATCCTTCTTATCCGGGAAGCTCCTTTCTGGTTACGGTGGTGCTTCAATCTCTTGGCGTCGCGCTCTATGCTATATGCCGTTATACTGACTTATGGGTGGCCACGCGCAGCGCTATCTCCGAGAGTATCGCTGCGCGCGCGTTGTCCGTCGAGGATAGCCTCACGGGCTTGAACAATCGCCGCGCTTTTCTCGAGCGTCTTCAGCAAGCGCAGGATTTGCGTGACGTGCCGGTCGGGGTGGCGTTAATCGACCTTGATCGCTTCAAGTTCGTCAACGATCAACATGGTCATGCGGCTGGCGACAGACTCCTACAGGCTGCGGCGGATCGCTTTCGCAACGAGCTCTTGTACAATCAGTCTTTGTATCGCTTGGGTGGCGACGAATTTGCCTGCCTTGTATTTGGACCAAACGCTGTACAGAGAGCAGAGGATCTTGCCTGGCGGTGCATCGAGGCGCTGCACAAGCCCTTCCACGACGGCGCCTTGGTATTCGCAATTGGCGCCACCGCGGGCGTCGCGGGGTTTCCTGAGGATAGCGAAGATTCCATGTCGCTTGTTCGGCTCGCAGATCGGGCTCTTTATGAGGCGAAGGAGGCTGGGCGCGGCATGTGCCGGCGTTATGATTCTGATCTGGGCGAGAGCGCAGAAAGACGTGAGCTCCTAGAAGGATCCTTCTGCGCCAGCATGCATGCGGGAGAAATATCGGCGTGCTTTCAGCCCATCTTCGATCTGACCAGTCACAAAGTAGTCGGTTATGAGGTCTTGGCTCGATGGAAATCGCCGCTTTTAGGCGATGTCCCGCCAAAGGAATTTATCCCGATTGCGGAGGAAACCGGGCTCATCAACGAGATGATGTTGATGTTGGTGAATGAGGCTTGCCAGGCCGCGTGCGCTTGGGAGGGGGGCGCGTTCGTTTCGGTCAACTTCTCGCCCGTGCAATTGCGGGATCCTTGGCTTGCCCAGAAGCTGCTTGGCGTCCTGACAATGCACGGCATATCGCCGCACAGGTTCGTCATCGAAATCACCGAGCGCGCGCTCATAGAACTTCCTGACGCCACCCTCCAAGCCATGGAATCGCTTGGTCAGATCGGCGTCCGTTTTTGCCTGGATGATTTTGGCTCTGGTTTTTCCAGCCTCCATCACCTCAGAACCTTTCCTTTTACGGCGGTCAAGATCGATGCCCGCTTTATGTTTGAGCTCGATACCAATGCATCCACGCGATCCTATGTGAGCACGATTGTCGGCATCGCGAAGACTTTCAGCCTGCAGGTGGTTGCGGAAGGCATTGAGAGCGGTGCTGTGGCATCGGCTCTTCGCGAGATCGGATGTTCTCATGGGCAGGGGTATTTTCTTGGGCGGCCTGTGGCGGCGCCAGTCCTGGGGCATCACCATGCCGGCGATGACGGTTCAAGTTTAGTTTTCGGCTCTGCCAGTTTGATAGGAAGGGCCTGAAATGATCGATCCGTCATTGCTTACAGGGTCCCTTCCGCGATCTGGCATAAGGCCCGATCCTGCTTTGGCGTACTTCACGCGCCTGGATGATCGGGTGGCCCTCTCGGATACGGCGAGGTTCTGCGTCCGCCTGCCGTTGGCAACGGGGGCGCTTATGACATAAAGCAAGAAAATAGTGAGCCGCAATTCCCAGCGGCGGCGCGTCAGCGCTAAAAACAATGCATTTATTTTATAGTTCCGTATAAATACTCTGTACACGAACAAAAGCTCCTGAAGATGTTGGTTAGACTGACCACGCGTATAAATACAAATGGTGGCGCGTTGTCGGCGCTTCAGTACTTAGGCCGCACGACTGGTGAACTGCAGCAGGTTCAGACGCGGCTAAATACCGGTTTTCGGGTTGCAAACGCTAAGGATGACGGCGGCGCCTACGGTGTTGCACAGAATTTGCGCGCAAAAATCGCTGGCATGAGTGTGGTTGATCGTTCACTGGATCGCGCGACTTCTACTGTCGACGTGGCTGCGGCGGCTGGTGAAGCCGTCTCCGATCTTTTGGTCTAGCTCAAAGACAAAGCTCTCGGGGCCAAGGATGCTTCTCTCGATGCTGCGTCACGTACTGCCTAAAATGAAGACTTCAAGCGGTTGCGTGATCAGATCACCAAGGTTGTCAACAACGCCGATTTTAGCGGCGCGAATATGGTGAAGACTGGTGGCGCCGCTATGACAGCGATTGTGGATTCATCGGGCTCAAATACGATCATTGTTTCTGCAGATGAGATAAGTCTTGATGGTTCGCTTGTGACTATTGGGGTGACGGCATCGATCGGATCGGTGGCGGCGGCTTCTGCGGCTTCAATTCTTCTTGACGCCTCGATCACCAATGTTTTCTCAGCGCTGGCGCGCCTTGGTGCCGGCTCGAAGGCTTTGGGTATCTCCAGCTCATTTTCGAGCAAGATTTAGGATGCTCTGGAGATGGGTCTTGCCAATCTGGTGGATGCAGATTTGTCTCGGGAAAGTGCGAGGCTGCAATCCTTGCAGGTTAAGCAGCAATTGGGGGTGCAGGCGCTCTCAATCGCAAACTAATCGTCAAGCATGCTCTTGTCGTTCTTTGGTTGATGCAGGTTCACGGCTGGCGTTCGCGCCCGTCGTGATTCCTTTTGGGAAGGGTGAGTATGATGGAAATAGGTAGGCTCGCTTTGGTTTTACCGATTGATCCGGTCGCCGGTACCGTGGCCTTAAGTGCAGTTTCACCTGCAAGAGCGGAGACGCAAGATACGCCTGATTTGAGGGCGCAATTGTCGCGAGCCCGTTTGGTTATAGAGCGTGATGGCGAGAATGGCCGGTGGATCTAAAAGGCCGTAGATTTGAGCACGGGAGAGGTTCTTTCGCAGATCCCCATCTTCAGCATCTGGAATTTTTTACGCTTGCGGCGCAATGGCGTGATTTGCGACTTTCGGGCGTGACGCTTTGGGAGATGCGTTCAGATCTACTTTAGTGGGGGATAGGATCGAAGTTCGATTGGGGGCGTGAAAGTCTGCAGGGATTGCGGGGTTCGGTCGCCCTCTAATTTGAGAGCGGAAAGGTTTATGGCGCGGCGTTTCTCTCATGGTGGGTTTTCTCGTAGTACTTCTTTGGAGGTAACCGGAAAAGACAGGTGCATTATCGATGTCCTTCAGCAGAACGGCCGGATATCCAATAAGGACCTTGCTTTGGCCGTTGGGCTCTCAAATAGCGCCTGTCTGGAGCGGACTCGGCGACTTGAGCGCGCCGGCGTTATTTTAGGATATGGCGCTCAGATTGCGCGAGCTTATGCCGCATCTCGCTTTGAGGTGCTGGCCAGCATGCGAACATTGGATTTGCCGAAAGATATTCAAAATAGGCTGCAGTCTCTCATAGAGCGCTGCAATCAGATTGTTTGCGCATATCAGGTGGCCGGCGCTTTTGATTGCGGCATACATTTCGCGTCTGAAAGTCCAGCAGAATGGCGAGCGTTCTGCGTGGAATTGGAATTGATTGGCGTGAGTTCTGAACGGGTCAGTTTCGGCGTCGTCACCAACCGTATCGGGCTGTAGCGTGTTTAGTGCTTTTGATAAATCGTCAAAGGGGCGCGCGCTCGCCGCAAAACGCCTGAAGACATGAATTCTCTGTTTCTGTCCGCGTACGCAAAAGCATCGCTTACGGATATCTACGTATACACATGTGAGACATGGGGTCCCGCAAAGATAGACGCCTATCTCGATGGCCTGTTTTCGATGTTTGAGCAGATAGAAGCGCAAACAGAATTGTCGCGGCCTATGCCGCCGGAACTCGAACTTGACGGCTATTTTATCCGCATCCAGCGGCATTGCATTTATTGGAAGCAATTCAACAGCGGCGAAATCGGCATTGCTGCGATCTGGCACAAATCCATGCTGCAGGGCGACAGGCTGCTGGCCGCTTTTGGGGTGCTCTACGACCGGCAATAATAGCCGCTCAGTTGGTTGTGAATGCTCCTTATGCCTCCGTGATTAAGGTGATCGCGAGAGCCTCGCGTGGCGGCATCGTCTCGGCAGGGGGCCGTTTCAAAGCTGGCTGTCGCGAAGGCGCCGGATCATAACAGTGCAATTTGCGTTTACCTTGCGTCATCTCCCGCTTCAGGATCACTGGTTTGGGGCGGACTTTCATTCCTCGAAATTGCCAATTTTTCCGACTGGGGAATTTTTGGATTTTCGCTGCGTTAGATACTGTAATCTTCCTGATCGGGAAATATGATGCTCACGCTAGAACATTTTGGAGCCGCCATAAAGTCGGCTTGTAAAGCCTGCGTCAGGATCAGCTCGCCGGCGCGGCTGGCGTCGTCGTGCGCTTCATCGTCGATCTGGAAGCCGGGAAGTCTTCCACTCAGCTTGGGAAGGCGCTCTCTGTGGCCTGCGCGCTTGGTCTGAATGTATCCATCGCCGAGTCAGGCGCGAAAAGATGAGACCGGCGCTTTCAGTCTAGTGGGATCGACGGCTCGTCTGGGCCAGATTTCTCAGGGCCTGACCTCGAGCGCTTTGCAAAAATTATCTCCGCACGCGCTGTTCGACTAACTTGATAACGGCAAACGGTCAGGTTGGATCTCGTTGCAGCGAGTGTGTTCAAGATCTGCAGATTTCACTTAAACGCCTCAGCTTGGTGTCTGTGAAACCAACAGCCGCTCATTCATCGAGTTCGAAACTACGGTTTTCACGGCAGCGCCAGAGACGCAAAACGAAAATTGTTGCGTTCGAAATCTCGTAGCGAAGCTCGTAATTGCCCGCAAGATACGACGAACTTCTCGCGGCTCGTATGCTTCTAGCTTTTCGCCGATGCGCGGAAAATTGAGGAGCCTGTCTGGCGCCCGGGCAAGTTGCTGAATGAGTCGCTTGGCTGCATCTGGCGCGACTGGACTTAAGTGCGCGTAGAGGCGCACGAGGTTCGATGACGCCTTTGCGGTCCACTGAATTTTCATTGAGCCGGTGATGGCAGAGGCTTATCCTTATTGAGGCTGTCTGCCCAGGCTTGGACTGCCTGATGGTCGATTACACGCCCGGCGTCGACATCCGCGAGGGCTTCGAGCGTCATGCGATGGCGATCCTCTTCCAGGTCGACCCAAGCGGCGAGGGCCTGCTTCATCACCCAGCCGCGCAATTCCGCAGCCTCTTCATTGGTGGCGCCGGACTTCATGAGCTTTGTGGGCAGGAGCAGCCGTGATCATCAGGCTCATTGCTGCGCGAAAGCGGACGTTCGGACCAAAAATTACGAACTCACGCGTTTGGCCCGAAGCGGACGTTCAGACTATTCATACGAGGGCCGCGCGCGCGGGCCAGTGTGTTGGCAGGTTCATCCTGGTCGGGGCGATTGCCGCGGTAACTTGAACGCCAAGTCTAAGCGCCAAGATCATGGCGGCGTCGATGGCGGAGGACGCACCAGCCTGCTGCGCGGGTAGAATGAGTTGAATGCGTCCGGCCAATAGAATGCTCTTTCGGTTGGACGAGGTCCGCTCCTGCTCGTAGACGGGCAGGGCGAACAGGTCGCGGCGCGACATCGCAATCGTCATTGATCGCCAGAGGGGCCCGGTCCGCACTGAAAGAGCTTGGTGCCGCCTTCATCGGACTCAAGAGTTTCAATGATTGAGACTTGCAATCGAAGCAATTGAACATCTTCTGAGGGCGTTTGTTCCTTTGATCGCGCCTATCTCTCGGGTGCTCTGTTGAAAAAGAAGCGGCCGGTGTTTCCACCGACCGCAAAGCCGTACTTTTACTGTGCCGCAGTTTAGAAGCGATAGGTCGCGGCGAGACGCCAGCTCCGACCGAGCACCGGACGCGCCAAATAGTACCTCGCGCCGGCATCGCCTGATATGAACTGACCTGCGCGTGGGTTGCCTTCCGTAAGGCCGATCTCGTTCGTGAGATTCACACCAGCGAGCGAAAGTGAAATCTGGTCGCTGATGTCGAAACGAGCATTGAGATTGACGACGGTGTAGGCTGGCAAGGATTGCGTATTTGCGGTATCCGCGTAGCGCTTGCTGTAATATTCTACAGGCGCCTCAACGCGCATCTTGCCTCCCATGAGGTTGAGTCCTGGAACGACGCGCAGCCCAATTTCAGGGACGCGGATCAATTGCTTGCCATTGAACGTCACCGTTACTGGCGAACCGCCCACGTTCTGCGTGAAGGTGAAGTTCTCATACTCTGGTTTCTGCCAGGATATTGCCGCCGTCAGGTCGGCCCAGTCGACTGGACGTACTGTCCCTTCGATTTCCACACCGTAAGTCTTGGTGTCGGCGTAGCCGATGCGGGTGGTAAAGGTATTTGTGGTCGAATTGAAGACGTTGTCGGTAAACCGAACATTTTGGAAATTGGTGTAGAATGCTGTCGCGTAGAGGTCGAAGAAATTCGATTCCCACTTCACGCCGCCTTCCGCCATGCGCACGGGCGTAGTGCGGATGTCCGTACGCAAAGCGTCGCCTGGTGAGCCCTGGAATTCCGATGGCGAGGGCAGACGGAACGTGTCGGTGACGCGGGCGAAAACACCCATCTCATCGACGATTTTGTAGTTCGCGCCGAGTGTAACGCCAGTATCGCTATAGCTGCGATCGACCGGTGTGAAGACGCCCGTACCGGTGATGAATTGATTATCCGCCAAGGTTCCGGCGACGCCAAGATCGACGGTTTGCTTGCCTTCGACGGAGCCGGTGAAGTCGATCGATTCATAGCGAACACCTGCGTCGATGCGTAGCTTCGGTGTCACTTGCCATTCATCGGATGCGTAAAGGGCAAATACGCGGGCATCCATAGTCGCATTGTCGAACAGCGAGCCGTAGCGAAGGATGCCATTGTCGGTGACGCGTCCGACGACGGCGCCGGCTCCATTCACAGCTGCGATATCAAGTCGGCGCGCCTGATCGCGGACTTCCAGGTTGGCGGTAGCCATAAAGCGATCGTAGTCGTAGGAGTAGTCCGAGAAGTATGCGCCGATTGCGAAGTCGTGCGACTGGCCGCCCAGTTCAAATTGGCGTACGAAGCGTAAGTCGTTCGTGAATTCCTTCAGCGGCACCGAAACGCTGAGAAGGTTGCCGCTGACAACAAGTCCGTTGCCGTTCTGGTTGGCGACATCGAACGCAGCACCGGTCGTGGCGTACTGGTAGCGGATATCGGTCGCTCCTGGATAGGCTGCGAGCGCGGCGGTCCGAAGTCCATTCAGGCGAGCAGCCGCGGTCTCGATATTGCCTGTTGGAAAGAGCCCGTTACGAACGATATCGCTGGTGCGGTAGCGTGAGATGTTCTGCATGCGCCAGCCTGCGCCGACATCCAGATCAGCCTTGAGGGTGACGGCTGTCAGATTGACGTCGGTACCGCGTGAAAGATCGAAATCTCTGGAGCCGTTCGGGCTGCGGAAGCTTAGCAGACGATTGTCAGGGCCCGCGAGCGTACCGTAATTGGCGTTAAAGCCAGGAACTGCGGCCACATCGCCGTCGCCATCGAAGGTGAGCGGAACAGGCAGAAGAAAGCCGACATTGTCATTGATGTGTTTGACGTTGATGTCGATACGTCCATTTTCGAGCTCCCTGCTCAGACCAACGCGAACCTGACCGCCCTTGTTCTGTGTGAAACCGGGATCGCGGACGCCTTCGTCGGATCGATAAAAACCGCCGATCGTAAGGCCCCAGTCGTCGCCCAGGGGGGCGCCATAGAAAAAGTCCGTACGATAGAGGCCATAATCACCAACCTGTACCTTCACAACACCTTCGGCTTCATCGCCGGCCTGACGCGTGATGAAGTTAACGGTGCCGCCCGGCGAGTTGGAAGCAAAAATCGATGCCGGTCCGCCGCGGACCGCTTCTACGCGGCCGATTGTTTCATCGAGGCGAAACGATTGGTCGGCGTTGAGCCAGCCGAGACCGCCGTCGTGCTGGATTGTCAGGCCATCTTCCTGGATCGTGACGGACGAATAGCCATCCGTTGGGATGCCGCGCGTACGAACGTTGTTTGATGCTTCGCCGCCCGAAGCTTCCACCCAGAAGCCCGGTATCGCCTTGAATACTTCAGCTGTGGAGATCGGAGCTTGCAGGCGCAGGGCTTCGTCCGTGATGCCGGTGACGGCATACGAAACGTCGGCCTTTCGCCGATCGGTGGCGCCGGCGCGACCCGTGACGATGATTTCGTCGTTCGCATTGGCCGATAGTTCAGCTCGGTCTTTTTGCGCGAAGGCAGGTGCGGCGCCGCTGAGGACGGCAGCCGCCGTCGTTCCCGCGAGAAGCAGGTTAAAGAAACGCATGTTTTTCCCCTGTATTGGAGTTTTTGAGCGCAGAAAAAAAACTATATCTGCGCATGAATACTAGCACACTACTGTGCAATTGTTGTGACGGTATTGTTGTTTTGTCTTACGTATATTGGGTTGCTGATCAGAATCAGGCTGTTTTCGGTATCCCGCACATTGACGCGGATCCAATAGGGTTTGGCCGCGTGTGGCAGGACGAGTTCCCGGGTGCTGTCTGAACCGTCCAGTGCGTTGTCGCTCAACACCAGTTGCGGCGCGTTTCGTCCCGAGACAATTTCAATTCGCCCTGACGGCGCGCCGCGCACGTTGATCGACAAGCGCGCGCTCTGGCCTCTGCGTAGCGAGACGACGCCGCCCATGGGCACGTCGCCCGCAGGCCCGGTGGCGTTGAGATCGACGCTGCCGCCACTGCTTGTCAGGTCGACAAAGACCCGACCGTTGCGCACACCGTCGAGAATCGCGGATTGCGAGAGTTCGCGTGCATACACGACCGTCGTCGGGCGCCCGACAGGAAGTTGGCGTGTTGCTGGCGCGTCGGGGTCGTGGCTGTCGCTGCCAGCAATGCCGGTGATGCGATGACCTTGGTTGAGAAGTTTCTCCCAGAATCGAATGTGGCTGAACCTCCCCTCAGCAGATCGGACGAGGTGCATCGTGCCGCCATTGGCGATTTCGACCGCGTGGACTCGACGATAATCGACGTTAGGTACGACGAAACCGCAGCCCATGCAGTCTTCGCCGGAAGGCATGCCGGGGTGGTTGATAGAGAGGATGCCGCCCTGCAGCGTAACATTGTCGAGAAGGCTATCGAGTGTTTTTAGCCGAGGACTGCCGAGTTGAAAGTCGAGCGGACCTGTGGGGCCGATCGCGTTCATATGCCCGTAGAAAGTGGTGATCTCTCGACCCGGAATGATAAGCAGCGTGTCGTAGTAGGCTTGGAGTTCACGCAGGACGCTGTGGTGCGACACGGCGTTGTGCTCGGTCACGGCGACGAAATCGAGATTGGCCCGCCGCGCCGCCTCAAGCGTTCGGAAGGCAGGACATGGAACACGGCGACGCGCAGAAAGACTGTTGCAGAAGCCATCGCTGTGGCCAGTATGGGTATGGAAGTCGCCTCGATACCAACCAGGGCCGTCTTGCAACGAGCCTTCGAAGAAGGTTGATTGTGCTGACGGCTCGCCTATGCGTCCAAAGGTAATGCGGGCAGTAAAGGTCGCTTCAGCATGCGAGCGAATGTTGGGCACGCCAAGGATGAGCCGCCACGTGCCAGGCTGAATCGGACCTGGCACATAGGAAGGCGTGGCGTCGCTGCTAGCGATCGTGATGATTTTCTTGCTGCCCCCGCTCCATCCACGTAGTCCATGCGGGTCGCGAAGACCCAAATCGATGACGGTGCGCTCAAGGCGACCCGTGTATTCCAGCTCTATCGTGAGGCGCTCGACTCCCGCCGGAACATCGAATGGCGCCTCAATGTACGTCTGATGGTCCCGGCCGGATATCTTACCACTGACGACGATCTCGCTCAGCGGCGCCTGCGCGACGGCTGTCCCGGCGAGCGACAGCGCCGCGATTGCTGCAACGGCAAGTTTACCAAGAAACTTCATGCCCCACATCGTTTCAGAACTCCCACTTCAGCGCCGCGCGTGCGGTACGCCCGAAGATCGGGCGAGCGGAAAAATACCGTTCGTTCGCGTCGGCGCTGAGGAACTGACCTGAACGTGGATTGCCTTCGGTCAGGCCAACGGTATTCGTCACGTTGTCGAGCGCGATCGTCAGCTGCGCACGATTTCCCATAGCGATACGAAGATATGCGTTGATGGAAGTGAATGCCGGAAGACGCACGGTGTTTGCTGCGTCTGCAAAGCGCGAGCCGTAATGCTCCAGTTCAAACATGAGTGCGCTGCGATCCTGGCTAAATTGAATCATGGAAGACAGACGCGCCATGATGCGCGGCACGCGCACGAGCTGGTTCCCGGAATAGTCGAACGAAACCAGCGATCCGGCCGAGGCGTTCTGGAAACGAAACGTTGCAAAGCGCGGATCTTGGACAGTGACGCTAAGACCCAGCCGTAGATTATCGGCTGGTCGCACCTCTGCTTCGATCTCAAGGCCAATCGTCTCCGATCTGGCGAAGGCCGTCCGCGAACGCAATTGTCCATTCGCGGGGTCGATGATGGTTTCTTCGAACGGATATCCGTTGAAGCGCGAAACAAAAATGACGGGAGAGAGAGAGAAACGTTTGTCGGTGTAGTTCAGTCCGGCGTCGAGGCTGTGCATCGGAGCGGCGAACGCTCGACCGCCGGTAACATCGGAATAGTAGGCCGAGACGCTGGGAAGGCGTGTGGACGCGGTCAAGCGGGCAAAGGCGCTGAGGTCCGGTGCAAGCGTGCGAGATGCGCCCAAAGACCAGTTCCAGGCGGCGAATTGCCCAGCGAACGGCGTTCTGGAGCCGCCACCTTGAAGGACTGCGTTATCCGCCAATGTCGAGGCGTCGGCAAAATCTCTCGATACGACGTCTTCCACGCTGCCGGAGAGGCGTGATCGCTCCCACCGCACGCCGGCATCGATACGCAGATCGTCCCTGATCCGCCATGAGTCGCTGATAAAGATCGCTAAGGCGTTCTGTGATCCGACTGCGTTGTCGAACTGTGCACCGTAACTGAGAATGCCTGAACGGGTTAGGGATCCAATTTCGGTTCCGGAGGCATCCAGAGCAACAAGATCCAGTCTCCTGGCGCGCTCCCGGACATCCAGGAGAACTGTGGATGCGGTCCGTCTGAGGCCCGTGCTGACGTCTGCACCGTAGACGCCAAATATGAAGTCATGGCCTGACCCGTTCCCGCCGGAAGCGCCTTCCACGCGAAGGTTCCAAATTGTCTCGTCGAGCGGCGCCTCTACGGAGGAGGCTATTGCGTCGATCACCAGGCCGTTCTGATTCTCTTGATCGGTGTCAAACGGTCTCCCATCACTTGCGTAAAGCAACCCGACGTGCGTGGCCGAAGAAAACGACTGCAGCAAGACGGGTAAACTTGTCGAAAGCCGGCTTGATGCTGTCTGTGGTGATCTGGGAAATAGGCCGCTGCGCGCGGTATCCGACTTTCGGATGCGCAACGCGGCGATGGACCTAAGACTTGGCGCCACATCCCACGCAGCCGTTAGTTTCGCATCGGTGAGACGCGTATGCGTGCCTTGCTCCAGTCGAAACCGCGGCGTGCTCAGTTCGGTGGGAAGTTCATATTGAAGCGCGACTGTATCGGGGCCCAGTAATGTACCGCGCAGCGGATCAAATCCCGGTATACGGTCCACGGAGCCATCTGCGGAGATTTGAAGCGGCACAGGCAGATAGAAAGGCACGCGATCGTCAATACGTTTCAGCGAAATGTGAAGGGCACTGCGCTCGGTGCGACGCACTGCATCAACACGGACCTGTCCGCCCCGGAGTGCTTCAAAACCTGGATCCCGAACGCCAACGTCTTCGCGGTAGAACCCACTAACCGCGCCGCGCCATTGTCCCAGCGCGCGTCCGCCCCAGAAGTCCGTCCTTAGGCCGTGGGAATCGGTGATCTGGGACGACATGGTGGCCGTTGGGTGATCGGGTGGACTCTTCGTTAGGATGTGCACCAGACCACCCGGCGCATTGGACGCGAGGACCACCGCAGGCCCGCCCCGCACGACCTCCACACGATCGACAGCGAGGTCCAATCTCAATGATTGATCGACGTTCAGGAATCCCAGTCCTGGGTCGTGCTGGAGCGGAAGGCCGTCCTCCAGCGCCGCGATAGAGGCGTATCCGTCCAGCGGGACGCCTCGGGCGCGCACATTATTGCTCGCTTCACCGCCTGACGATTCGACCCAAAATCCCGGCGTGTTGCGGATCACATCTGAAAGTCCGCGAGGCTGCTGCATTTGCAGGCGCTCAGCGTCGATCAGGGTAATCGCAAAGCTCGCCTCTGAGCGGCGCATCGAGCTGCCGTCCCGTTGGCCTGTCACAACGATCTCTGACGCGCTTGCGGAAGGGGAGACGTCGCTTGCTGCAGCGGCGGATTTTGCAGGATCTCCGGTTGTTGGAGAGCGAACTATGATCGTTCGCTTTCCGATTGCGACCGCTTCGAGGTTGTGACCTTGAAGCGCAAGACGAAAAGCATCGAGCGTTTCAAAACGCCCCACAATCGGACGCGATGAACGCCCTGCCGCGATAGCAGGATCAAATAGCGTCGTGACGTTTGCCTGATCCGCAAGTTGCCGCAACGCCGTCTCCAGCGATTGTTCAGCGACATTGAACACCTTTGGCTCTGCCCTGGCGGTAGGCGCAAAGCCAAGGGTCATGAGCGCAGCAGCTGTTAAAGCGGCTCCGGTTTTCGGCCATCTCAATCCGAGAAGGCCTCCATTGCTCGCCGCGAACATCTGACGCGTCATCGACACTCCGGTTCAAACCCAACGTATCGCTTTATCGCACCCATATGACCCAAGACGCCGGGTGCTTTGATGCGCGCCAGTTTTCATGGAAAATTCGTAATAGTAATCGCACCGCTAGCGCGGCGCGCGAAGTTCGATGACGTCCGGTTTTCGCTGGATGTCGGCGTAGCGCATCGTCTCTAGCGATTGCGCAAACGCCTCGGATTCACCAAGCTCGAATATGCCGCTAATTCTGCGCGTCTGAATCTCGGGAGACAAAATCTGGATTTGTAGAGAGGAATGGCGGTTGAGTTCGGCCACGGCGTCGCGAAGTGTGGTGTTCGACAGCTCAAGGCGTCCTGCACGCCAGTTTTGAATGCGGCGCGCATCCGCGGCAAAGTGTCCGCGGACAAAGCCCGAAGAATCCAGCATTACGCCTTCTCCTGCATCGACAAACACTTTCTCAGGCGCTGCGGGCGAACCGGACATGACAGCAATGCGACCCTGCGTGACCTCTACCCGCGCGCCTTTGGGAAGCTTCTCGACATCGAATTGCGTCCCAATGACGCGAAGGGTCGCATCGTGAATGCGCACCAGAAACGGCGCATTCGCATTGTGGGAGACATTGAAATATACCTCGCCGCGCTCCAGCGCGACCTCGCGTCGTGTCTTGCCGAGGCGAACTGATACTCCTGACTGCGTATTGAGCGTCAGGATGGATCCATCCGACAACTCAATTGGCGCCCGTTCGCCGATCGCGGTTACAAGTCGGGTCGGCTGAGGCTGGGACATCCAGAGCAGAGCGGCGATAACGGCTCCTGACAATGTTAAGCCGGCGCCGTAGCGCACTGCTGTTGGATTCCAGCGGTGGACGGCGACAGGTTTGCCAAGTTCGCGTTCCAGGTCGCGATCTCCGGCGAGGGCGCCGAGTGCACGCCATGTCTCTTCGATAGCGTCGTAAACATCTATTGCCGTGGGTTCACGTCGCAGCCAGCGGAAGAACAAGCCCTTGTCGCTGTCGGGCGAGGCCCTGTTCGCCAGGAACCAGCGTACGGCGGCGGACGTAACCAGAAATGAACCCTTTTTTCCCGTTGTCATTCGCCGAACCATCCAAGGCGCTCAAGCTTCTCTTTGCAGGCAATCAAGCCGTCGTGCATGTGCCGCTGCACCGTGCGCAACGGCAGACGAAGCTCTGTCGCCACCTCGCTCATCGGCAGATCCTCAAGTCGGTGCATCAACAAGACGCGTCGCTGCAGCGGCGGCAGAGTTTGAATTGCCTCCTTAAGCAAAGCGAGGCCTTCTCGTCCGCGGAGATTGTCGAACGGTGACGGCTCTGTAGACCGTAGTTCTTCGTCGATCACGTCATGGAGTTGCGACCGACGAGCGCGGCGCCGCCTCAGAATATCGCGCGCTACGTTCTCGGCCGTTCGCAATATGTAAGGCAGAGCAAAATCACTGAACTCGCCATTGCGTCCGGCATGTAGCAAGCGTGCGTATACTTCCTGCAATGCGTCTTCTGTTTCAGCCGTGCCAAGAAGCCGGCCAAGATAGCGTCGCAGGCGAAGGTCATACGCCCGATTCGCCGCCTCCACGGCCGCGGTCGCCACGCCTTCCGGCATCGATGTCAGTTTTGGATCGATCTTTTGGGAGGGCAATGGAGCGATCCCGCCTCTGCTTGAACACACAGCACGCGCCGCAACTGTGCGCTGCGACTTCCAAGACTATAGACGCTTGCATCGCCCGGGTGCGCCAAGGATTGTCGTAAGACTTAAAACCTTCATTGAAATGTCACGACTGGGGCCTGCCCGACGACAATCAGGTGTCGTGTCCGTGGGCGTGGCGTCGGATTTGAGGCGTCCCGCTTATCTGCTCGGTACCCCTGCGCCGAAGGCCGCCTTGTTTCGATCGAGCGTCTGAGGGTTGGTCCTTGGTCTGAGACCCGACTTCCCATTCGTTGACGTAGTAATACTGTTCTGCAAAGGCGAAATACCCGTCATCGCGTTTCAACAGAACTATCCGGCGATGCGGGTGGGGCCTCCCCCCTCGAAGTCAACGGCGTCTAACTCTTTTACGACTTTCACGATGGCACCTCAGCGATCTTAGGCTAGCACATTTTCAGTGCAATGTCCGCTAACGGCGAGTTTTACTCAGTCGGGTAGGCGGCGCCTGAACGGAAGGTCCGAAGCGTGGCCGCCGCTCGTAATCAGTGGATGGCGGCGAAGTAAACTTCGAGCGTCGGGTTTTTTAAATCAACGCGGCCCCAGAGTCGCTCAGCGCCCGCCTAGTTTCTCTCGCCGAAATGGAGGATCGAAATTTGATAATCGTTGCCAAAATAGCTTCACTGACAAACATGAAAGGATGGCTGTTATGGCGACCATGAACGTTTCACTCCCCGATCCTCTCAAGGAATGGGTCGAAGCTCAAGCGGCAACGGGCCGTTATGCGAACGCCAGCGATTACGTCCGCGATTTGATCCGCAGGGATCAGGACCGTGCGAACAAGATCGACGCGCTCCAACGGCTAATTACCGAAGGCATGGAGAGCGGTGAGGCGCAGGGCCTCGAGCTTCCCGCATTCCTTGGTCGAATGAGGGCCAAGCATGAGTCAAATCCCAAACGACGCTAGGCTGTTCCGCCTAAACCCAGTGGCGCTGCGGGATCTCGAAGGCATCTGGGATTTTACGGCGGACCGCTGGTCTGCGGACAAGGCCGATGCCTATGTGAGTGGCCTCTACGCCGCCTTCGAGCGTCTTGCCGAAACACCCCATATCGCGCCCGAGCGCTCCGAGTACACGCCTTCCGTGCGCATCTACCGCGATGAGGCGCACATTGTCGTCTTCCGCGAAGAGACAGACCACGTCTCGATCATCCGGATCCGCCACGGTCACGAGGACTGGGCGAGCGATCCGTCGCAGGAGTAGTGACGCGGGTTTTGCGAAGTGACGGCGCGCTCACCGCCGAGATCCGAATTCCCAGACCAGGTTCCAACAATCGAACGCACTCTTGAGGGCTCTACGGCGCCCGCGACTGTTGCCTTTCGATGCGGTGGACGGCTCTCCACCCCGGCGGCCACAGGGCGGACGCGATATCTAGTAGGCTCGAAGCCCCAGATGTGCGCTCATCGGTTTAAAATCGCGATCTTGGTGCAAGAGCTGATAGTCGCGTCTGATGCAGAACGCACCGATGATGACATCGATGGTCTTGCGGGGCGTCCGGCCCGATGCGCGCAGCGCGCGATAAAGCCGCGCCGTCTCCACGGCCGGCTGATCGCCAAGCATCTCTTCTATTTGGAAGGCGCGCAGCGTTCCCTCGATTTGCGCCGCATGCCCTTCGTCGCGCGCGCCCTGCAGACACTCAAGCAAGATCAGATCGCCGACGATGATGTCGTTTGGATTGGTGATCGCCCGCAATTTCGTGACCGCTGCACTCGCTTCATTGCGGAAATGCGCGATCCAGACAGAGGTATCGACAATGATCACGTGTGCGCGTCGCCGTCGCGCCGCATTGCTTCGAGATCACCGTCCCAGCCGATCCCGGCACTCGCCCAAATGGCCTCACGCCGCCGCTTCTGACTGACCAATTGGCGCAGCGCCTCCTCCACCGTCGCCCGCTTGGTCGCCAAACCGGTCGCAGCCATCGCCTCGTGGAGGAGTTCGTCGTCAATTTCGATATTGGTCCGCATGGCCGGGCTCTATGTGTATAATGCACTAGAAATATACACATCCGCGAACAAGACAAGCGGTTTGTCTATGATTTGTTCTCCGAGACCCCCCTGAGCCAGCACCTCCAAGCTCGCCCACGCCGTCGCCATGACCGCCCGGCCGGCGGGCCGCGCAAGGAGAAAATCGTCTCCCCGCAGGGGGATGGATGGAGACGCCCGAATTAACGCAGCGCGATCTTGCGCCGTCCAGCGACCAGGGCCGGACGCCTTGACATTCCGTACAGCGCCGTACAGCATGCGGCATGTCTATGGCACGAAAAGGCGCCGAAGAGGCGCGCAATCAACTCCCGGAGCTCTTGGACGCCGCAGAAAGCGGCAGGGCCACGATCATTACACGCCACGGACGCCCGGTGGCCGTGCTTGCGCCACTTGGCGATCTCGTCGCAAACGACGCGCAGGCCTCGCTCCTGGCGCTTGAAGGTTCAGGACCCGGCCTGTGGGGCAAGGACAGCGCCAAGGATCTGGACGCCCAACGTGACGAATGGACCCGATAAACCTCTCCGCGTTGCCGCGTCCGGCGCTGCTCTTCGTCGACACCAATCCGATCCTCTATTGGCTTGAGCGCCATCCATCGTTCGCCGATCGCTTCCGGCCGCTCTTTGAGGGCCACAGCGCCGGCGACTTCCGATTTGCGACCTCCACGATCACCATCGCAGAAGTGCTTGCAGGACCGCTGCGCGCAGGCGACGAAACACTGACGGCGCGCTATCGCGCCATCCTTGAAAGCTGGCGCGTCGTCGATCTGACAGCAGACATCGCCGAGAGCGCTGCGCGTCTTCGCGCCAGTTTACGGATGAAACTGCCAGACGCCGTCCAGGCCGCCAGCGCACTGGCGATAAACGCCGACGCGCTGGTCACGCACGACCGCGATTTTCAGCGGGTCACTTCACTGCGAATCATCGCCTGACGCGTACGCACCTGCGGTCCACGCCGTCGCCATGACCGCCCAGCCGGCGGACGCAAAGCCGGCGGACGCAAATACATTCGGTCTTCATGCTCTCCGCTGGGTCGAAATGATTTTGGGCCCATCGCCGAGCTCCAGCGCATTGACGCGGATGAGCCCGGTCAGGCCTTCGCAGAGAATGGCCCGCTCAATCATGGGGCAGGATTAGAGCCCTTGCGTTTCACTGGTGGCCGCCGACAATTATCATGAGCGCCGACAATGAGAATGAGCGGCCACTCACTGCGCAAGAGATCCACTAGGGAGGCTGACACGTCCATTCATCCCTGATCTTTCGCAATTGACTGTTTAGCCTGGTCGGAATCTGTGCTTGGCCTGGATCGGATTGACCGCTCAGCTTGAATCGGAATCGCTGTTCAGCTTCGTCGGTATGCGCAACGATCGCAGCTTCTATCGTCGAGCGTCTGGAGGACGCCCGGCAGGCGCGTCAAAAAACAAAGCAAGACCAAAAAATGCAAAATGCCCGTAAAAGATCGATGCGCAGGCAAGCTTAAGTCTTGGAGCGGGCAGCGGGAATCGAACCCACACGAGAAGCTTGGAGGCCGCGCGGTCAGCCCACAAGAACAGAGACTTACGAGTAAAACGGCCCACTCTCTTATACAATAAAATCAGATACTTAGCGCGGACCTGTAAAACGAAACGGCGCCAACGACAGCACAGCCGAGACACTATGGTTTTTTGCGTTTCTCCACTTTCGCTTGTAGAAAAGGTCGACGCGATGGCTTCGCGGCGTGAACAGTCGCGTTGCGGGGTGATGAATCAGCAGGCCCTCACCGTTGGGTCGATCAGGAAGAGGAGCGTCATCGCATGATGCTCGAAGCCCAGGCAATAGCCCAGAATAACCATAAAACATTGAATAATATTAGGTAAGCGACCACTTCGACGGTCATTCCCTGACTGTGCGGCCGTCAAAAGACTGCGCTTCTGATTTTATTGGGAAACCATCGAAGAGATATTCCAGCGGCTTCGGAATCTATCTTGGTCATTCGACACTTTGACCCGTTTTCTGACTGTCCAGCGCCAGCAAGACTGTAGGATCTATGAGAATTGTAGTCTTCGTGCTACATATTTGAATAATCTGTAGTGCGAAGGCGGCAATGCCAACTCCTCATACCCCTCCAGCGGCTGTACGTCGAACCTTGCGGAAGCTAGGGGCGGACATCCAAGATGCCCGCCGCCGCCGCAAACTACCGATGGCGGTCGTGGCGGAGCGCGCCTTTACCTCCCGCTCGACCCTGCAAAAGGTCGAAGCTGGCGACGCCAATGTCAGCATCGGCATCTATGCCAGCGTCCTTCAAGCCCTCGGTTTGCTTGAAGGGCTAGGCCAAGTCGCCGACATCGGCAACGACAGCGTCGGACGGGCGTTGGCCAGCGCCGATCTGCCCAAGCACGTTCATCTCAAGCGGCCAGCCCGATCGTCCCAAGATGCCTGACTTCGAGGCCCATATCGATCTGCACGGTCACACGCGCGCGATCGGCTTGGCCAGGAGCAATCGCGTCCGCGGCGCGGAGACCGTTCTTTTCGAATACGACCGTGCATGGCTGGCGGATCCGGATCGCTTTTCGCTGGAGCCGGCGCTTGCGTTGACGCGCGGGACCTTCGCCCCCCCTGCCGGCCTCGTAACATTTGGCTCAATCGGCGACTCAGCCCCGGACACCTGGGGTCGTCGATTGATGCAGCGCACCGAGCGTCGACTTGCCGAACGCGAGAACCGCGCTGTCCGCACGCTCGCGGAAAGCGACTACCTGCTCGGGGTCGCAGATGAGACGCGACTGGGCGCGCTCCGGTTTCGCTGGGTGGGTGATGAGATCTTCCAGGCGCCGATCAGGGCAGGCGTACCGGCCCTGATCGAACTCGGCCGTCTGCTTCAGATCACCGAGCGGATCCTGCGGGACGAAGAAACGGACGAAGATCTTCAGCTCATCTTCGCGCCGGGCTCATCTCTCGGCGGTGCGCGGCCGAAGTCGTCGGTCATTGATCACCATGGCCATCTCTCCATCGCCAAGTTTCCGAAAGAGACCGATGAATACAGCATCGAAACCTGGGAGGAGATCGCGCTGCGGCTGGCCAACAAGGCCGGCATCGCGACCCCGCAACACCAACTGATCGAGGTTGCCGGAAAGAAGGTGATGCTATCGCGACGCTTCGATCGCAATGGCCCGATCCGCATCCCATTCCTCTCCGCGATGGCGATGATGAACGCTAAGGATGGCGACCGCGCCAGCTATCCTGAAATCGTCGATGCACTCGTCCAGCATGGCGCCCAGGGAAAGACAGACGCCCACGCGCTTTATCGGCGTGTCGTCTTCAATGTGTTGATCTCCAATGTCGACGATCACCTACGCAACCACGGTTTCCTATGGTTCAGCAAGGCCGGATGGTCGCTCTCGCCTGCTTTCGACCTCAACCCAACGCCGACAGATCTGAAGGCGCGTGTGCTCTCCACCAACATCGACCTCGACGAGAGCACCTGCTCACTCGATCTCCTGGAGAAGGCATCGGAATATTACGCGCTCACATTGGCGCAGGCCCGCGCGATCATCAAAGAAGTCGCGATCGTGACAGCGACCTGGCGCGATGCGGCGAAGGCTGTCGGCGCACGTCCGGTTGAGACAACCCGGATGGCCAGCGCCTTCGAGCATGACGATCTCAAAAGAGCGCTGGCGCTGTGACGAGGACATTTCTACACAGTCTCAAGCCGAAATCGCTGCCGCTTGATCCGTGAGGCCATCGCCAAGATTCGGCAATCGCTCCCGGCGCCATAACTGAGCAAAGGCATTTGCACGACTGCCGGAGCACGTTCGAGACGGAGCTTCTTCTCGCGTGCCCCACGGATGACGAAGCGGCGGCAATCCTGGGCCGGCAGACGTCGCGCGTCAAAGACATCCGCAGCAGATATGTCGACGACAAGACGATCGCCGCTTCTATCGTTGAGCGCCTGCAAGACGCCAGTCAGTCGCGTCAAAAAACGAAGCAAGACCAGAAAATGTAAAATGCCTTTAAAGGATCGATGCGAAGGCAAGCTAAGCCTTGGAGCGGGCAGTGGGAATCGAACCCACACGAGAAGCTTGGGAAGCTTCCAGGCTACCACTACATCATGCCCGCACAGTCTTCAGATAGGCGCCCAAGGTCGAATAGGTCAAGCGACCGTTCCTTCCGTCCACGCTTTCGCAGGATGCTGTGCACAAGGTATGGTTTCTAAGTCACCGGCGGCGAATTCGGCGCGGGCGCGCTGGGCGCGCGGCGTAGGTTCGCCCCTTGAGGGCGAGTTGTTCGGCGTACCGGTAGGCGGCTCTATAACGTCTGGCGCGCGGGTGTTTTGCGTGTTCGGCGGCGCGTCACGGCTCCAATATCAAGCGGCCAAGACCAATATTGCGCAAAACGCCGCGGATATTGCGTATTTCATGGGTGATCTTTTCGTGGCCACTCAGTTTGTTCGCGCAACAGACGGCGTCGAACGCCATTCCCGACGCAGCGCGAGTCCAGTTTGTCCGTCCCGTCCTGCAAGCCTTCACCCCGCACATAATGTGCGCGGGACCGCAGGCGCATGAGTCTTGAGCCTCACCCCCCTCTCCGCTTAAGTCCACTTATGGATCTTGTTTTCTCCCAACAGCCCAACACCATTTTCGACGTCATGTCCGGCCTCGCCCGCCAGCTTGGCGCGATCAATCTGGGCCAGGGTTTCCCGGACTCGGACGGCCCCGAGGACATCCGAGCCGAGGCGGCGCGCGCCTTGATGGAAAATTCCAATCAATATCCGCCGATGACGGGCCTGCCGGAATTGCGCGCCGCCATCGCCGAGCATTACGGGCGCTTTCAGGGCCTCAATCTCGACGCCATGACAGAGACCTTCGTCACCTCCGGCGCCACCGAAGCGCTGGCCGCCGCGATCATGGGGCTGGTGGCGCCGGGCGATGAGGTGATCCTGATCCAGCCGCTCTATGACGCCTATCTGCCGCTGGTGCTGAAGGCGGGCGGAATCCCGAAATTCGTGCGCCAGGTTCCCCCGGAATGGCGCATCACCCGCGATGCGCTGGAGACGGCCTGTTCGCCGAACACAAAATTCCTGGTCTTCAACAATCCGCAAAACCCGACGGGCCGGAACTTCAGCTATGATGAGCTGAAAGTCGTTGTGGACTTCTGCGTGGCCCACGATCTGATCGCGATCAGCGACGAGGTCTGGGAGCACGTGACCTTCGACGGCGGCGCCTTCACGTCGCTGCTGGCGATGCCGGGCATGCGAGAGCGCTGCGTGAAGATCGGCTCGGCGGGCAAGATGTTTTCGCTCACCGGTTGGAAGATCGGTCTGGTGTGCGCGGCGGCCCCGCTCATGAATGCAGCGTTGAAGGCGCACCAATTTCTTACCTTCACCACGCCGCCAAACTTGCAGCGCGCCGTCGCCTATGGATTGAGCAAGGACGCTGGTTATTTTTCGGCCCTGCGCGACGGGCTTCAACACGGCCGCGATCGTTTGGGTGCGGGGCTGAAGTCCATCGGGTTTGCGGTGCTGCCATCGGAAGGCGCCTACTTCCTTGGCGTCGATCTGGAGGGCTCCAGCATCTCCATGGCGGATAAGGATTTTTGCCTGACTTTGGTGCAGGAATTCGGCGTGGCGTCGATCCCCTTTTCGGCCTTTTACGCCGCCGATCCGGTGTCATCCGTCGTGCGGTTTTGCTTCGCGAAATCCGACGCGACCTTGGATCAGGCGCTGGAAAAATTGGCCAAGGCCAAAGCGATTTTGCGCTGACTTTCGGGCGCCGTAAAAAGGTGCATTCCGCCCAGAGAAACGGCGCCGAGCAAGATAGAGGCGCCGCCGCGCACAATCACGATGCACCAAAATCGGGCCTTCGCTAGACGAAGCTCAAGACTGCGCGCGCGGCGCGGCGAACATTTTTGATAGGGTATTGAGGCGTATTATGGCGGAGACCAAGAGCGAACTCGTCGTGTTGCACGATCGGCGCGATCGTCTGGAGGCCAATAGGCTGGTGCGCAAGCTTGAGACCGCAGGGTATCGCGTTGCGCTCAAGGACAGCCCGCTCGGCAGCCGCCGCCAGCACGCCGATGCGCCGACCGTCCTTTTGTGGTCGCGCAATGCCGGCGCCCGCAACCTACGCGCCGTGCTCAACGATGAAAGCGCGGTGATCGCCAGGCTCGATGGCCGCGCCGCGCCTTTCGGGGAAGCGACCGTGACAGATCTACGCGGCTGGCGCGGGCAAGATCGCCATCACGGCTGGAAGATCCTGCTGGAGGCCGTCGGCCCCGCGACTCCGCCAGTCAAAGCTGCCGCTGCGGCGTCCGCCTCGGCCGCAGCGGCAAAATCGGTCAAATTGAAATCCGCGCCGGCGCCGAAAGCTGAAATCATCGAAAACGCGCCAAAGAAAAAAGGCGGCAAAGGTGTTCTGATCGGCGTATTGGGCGCAATCGCAGTCGCCGCCATCGGCTGGATCGTCGCGCTTTACGTCCTTTAAGGTCGCTTAGTTCGGAAGGCGCTGTTGCCCGCCGGTCGGAACACCGGCGAGGTTCACCGCGTGCACGATCAAGACGAGCAGGCAGCCCGCTAAAAGCGCCTGAATAGCCAGCCAAGGCATCATGCGAACTTTCGTTGGATTGGACGGCTGCGCCCGCCGCCACCCCGCAAAGGCGTAAAGGCCTATGGCCACTGCGATTAACGATAGCGTGAGCGTCCAACCCAAAACTGCACCCCGATTAGGCTTTGACCAATTCGCCCTTCAGCGCCTGATCGATCAGGGCCGCGGTTTGCTGCACGCCAAAGATTGCGGCGAAGGATCCGAAACGCGGGCCTTGGCTTTGGCCCAGCAGCACTTCGTAGAGCGCCTTGAACCAGTCACGCAAATTTTCGAAGCCGTGCGTCTTGCCGATTTCGAAAGCGAGCGTTTGCAGCGAATCCGCGTCTTGAGCGCCCGCATCCAGCGCGTTCAATTGCGTGCGGAAGTCTTCCATCGCCTTGCGCTCTTGCTCGCTCGGCGCGCGGAATTGCTTCGTGGGGAGCACGAAGTCTTCATAATAGGCCAGCGCGTAGCCGACGAGTTTATCCAAAAGCGGCGCGCTCTGCGGCGAGGCGCCCGGCGCGTATTTAGAGATGAAGCTCCAGAGCTGATCCTTGGTTTGGGCGTTGGCGGCCGAAACCAGATTCAGCAAGAGCGCGAAGGAAACGGGAGAGCCCGCCGATGGCGGATTGCCCGAATGAATATGCCAGACCGGGTTCTCGATCTTTTTGTCCGGCGTCTCGCGCGAGAACGCGTCGAGAAACGCCAGATATTCATCGACCGCCTTCGGTATGACGTCAAAATAGAGCCGCTTCGCGGTGCGCGGCTTTTGGAACATATAGAGCGACAGGCTCTCCGGCGTTGCATAGCGCAGCCAATCTTCGACCGAGATGCCATTGCCTTTAGTCTTTGAGATCTTCTCGCCTTTGTCGTCGAGGAACAGCTCGTAGCAATATTGAACCGGCGGCTCGGCGCCCAACACACGGCAGATCTTGGAATAGACGGCGCCGTTGGTCTGGTGATCCTTGCCGTACATTTCAAAATCCACGCCGAGCGCCGCCCAACGCATGCCGAAATCCGGCTTCCATTGCAGCTTGGTTTTACCGCCGGTAATCGTCGTCGTAACCTCTTCGCCGTCTTCATCGTCGAAGGTGATCGTGCCGGCCTTGGCGTCGACCTTCTTCATAGGCACGTAGAGCACACGGCCGGACTTCGGCGAGATCGGCAGGAAGGGGCTGTAGGTCTGGCGGCGTTCCTCGCCGAGCGTCGGCAGCATCACCTCCATGATGGCGTCGAACTTTCCAAGCGCGCGCAACAGCGCATCATCATAAGCGCCGCCGCGATAGAGATCGGTGGCCGACAAGAATTCGTACTCGAAGCCGAAACCGTCAAGAAAGGCGCGCAGCCGCGCATTGTTGTGACGGCCGAAACTGTCATGCGTGCCGAACGGATCGGGCACATCCGTCAGCGGCATCTGCAAATATGGCTCAAGCTTTTCCGGATTCGGGACGTTGCCAGGGATTTTGCGCATACCGTCCATGTCGTCGGAGACGCAGATCAGCTTCGTTGGAATCTTGTCGCCGGTGAGCTCGCGAAAGGCGTGGCGCACCATGGTGGTGCGAACAACCTCCCCAAAGGTGCCGATGTGCGGCAAGCCGGAGGGTCCGTAGCCCGTTTCGAAGATCACCGGGCCTGATTTCTTGGACTTTTCCACCCGCTGCAGGAGCAATTTGGCTTGCTCAAATGGCCACGCTTTCGCGGATTGGGCGAGCAGGCTAGAGGGTGCAGCATCTATTGGCATGGTTCGGTCTCAAACGTCACATATTTGATCTAAAGGCGAGCGGTCTTGTCGGGGGTCGGGAAAGTCTGGCGCTTTAGCAAGCCTGCAACCAAAGCGCACCTTTAAAGCAAGTTTGGACCATTGAACCGGCTATGACGCCGATCCCGGCAAGGGAGAGCATTATCCGCCGCTAACAAAAACGCCTCAGGGAGAGGGAAACGCCCAATGCGCAGCTTGATCTTGTTCCGCCACGCCAAGGCAGAACCTGCAGAGCACTTTGCCCGCGACATGGACCGCCCCCTGGCGCCCCGCGGCTTGCAGGATGCCGCCGCGGTGACGGGTCAATTGGTGGAATCTGGCCTCGGGGTCGATCTCGCGCTGGTCTCGCCCGCCCAGCGCACGCAAGAGACATGGTTCGTCATTGCGCCTCAATTCGAGGGCTCCACCATGAAGACAGTGCCGGCGCTGTATGAAGCCGATGCCAACGGCATTTGGAAAATACTGCACGAGCATGGCGGCGAGGCGGCGCGCTTGGCGGTCGTGGGCCACAATCCCTTTTTGCAGGATTTGGCGATTCAGATTTTGAAGCACTGCAAGGATCAGCGTGCGAAAGACGTGAAGAGGGCGCTCAATCATTTGCCGACGTCGGGCGCTGTGGCGTTCGAATTTCCAGATGGACCGCTGAAGATGAATCAAGCCGCGTGCCTAGGCTTTTGGCAGCCCTGAACGGGTCTGCAATTTTGATCCGCGGTTGTGAATTCGCGTGACGACAAAACCTTCCCAAAACCAGAAACGCCAATACTGAGCCGAAAAACACGCCCCCAGAATGGGGCCTTCTTCAAGGACTTTGATCGACGACGCGTCGCGTCGCAAAGCGGCGGACACAACATGCGCCGGCGCGCTGAAGGGTTCGACCCCTTATCTGAAAACGCGCCGCGTCTTTCTCCAGCGACCGAGCGCGGATTCACCCGCGAAGCGGCGCCGATCAACAAGGTCAAACAACGCCACCGCGGCGAATACTTATCAGACGCTCCTTATCTTACGCACCTTATCATACGCGCCTTGCAAATCGCTGAGACTAAAGGCGGACGGCGGGGCCATGATCATCAAAACCACACGCCTGGCCGCTGCAATTTATGAAACGGACACAAAGAAGGCTTCCATCCCCTAGAACTTTTTTGGCGCCTGCTTATGCAAAGGCAGTGGCTGACTAAAGGCCGCGCGATATTTATTTTAACTGGATGCAGCGCATTCGAACGCAACTTCAAATCCATAAGCCAAGGCGAATTTGATAGCGGTCTATAAAAAATTCAAAATCGACTTCAAAGTCATCAAAGCTTCGCCGAATTGTAAACGTCTTATTAAATTGCCCCCTTATCCGCCACTGCGTGTCGATCAGTCGGCGGAGCGTTTCGTGTCACGCCCGCCCATTCTATGCATGAAACCGGTGGGGGTTACAGTGACAAGTAAACGGTTGATAGGCGGCTTCGCCTTGACAGCTCTTTCGTTTGCGTTCAGCGGCGGTAACGCCCTTGCACAATCGACGGGTTCGCAAGACTTCGAAGAAATTGTTGTTACTGCAAAACGCATTACGCCAACTGTTGGCGCCGTCATCACCAATGAAACGGCGGCGAAATCACGCGCCTCCATCGGCCAAGACTTTATTCAAACGCAGACGGCAGGTCAGTCAGCGCTTCAACTGATCAACGTAATCCCAGGCGTCAACTTCACCAACAACGACGCTTATGGATCTTCCGGCGGCAACCTCCGGATCCGCAGCTTTGACGGCAACCGCATCTCGTTGACATTCGACGGTATGCCTCTGAACGACACCGGCAATTACGCGATATACTCCAACCAATTGCTCGATTCCGAACTGCTTGGCGCAATCCAAGTCAATATGGGCTCGACCGACGTCGACAGCCCGACGGCATCCGCCACCGGCGGCACCGTGAACTACACCTTGCGCAAGCCCTCCGAACAACTGGATTGGGCCGGCTCGTTCGCAGGCGGACAGAACCAATACAAGCGATTCTTCGGCGCTTTGGATTCAGGCGCGGTTGGCCCTTGGGGCACCAATTTCTTGTTGGCCACGTCGTACCAGGATTACGCAAAGTGGCGCGGTTTAGGCGATTTTCAAAAGCGCCAAATCAACGGCCGCGTTTATCAGCCCCTCGGCGAAAACGGCGACTTTTTCGCGGTCGCTTTTCACTACAACGAAAACAGAAACAACAACTTCCGCGCCATTTCATTGGCGGACTATCTCAATCCAGCGCGCGGCCGCGAATACGAGTTCGACGCAACCTGCACCGTCCCGACCCCTGGCGTGGGGTCCCAATCTCAGGGCGATTGCGGAAACTTCTTCGGCCGTCAGATCAATCCTTCCAATACCGGCAATATCCGCGGTTCTTCGCGTTTTACCGTCTCTGACAACTTCACGCTGACGATCGATCCGTCCTTCCAATACGTCCTGGCCAATGGCGGCGGCCAGTTCGGCCGGGTTTGGGAAAACGGCGTCGCCAACAGCTCCGATAGCGCGTCGCGCGTCATCATCGGCAATACAGGCTTTGGCCGCGATCTGAACGGCGATGGCGACACACTCGACCGCGTCGGGCTCTTTACGCCAAGCACGACAAACACACGCCGTTATGGATTGACGTCCTCGCTCATTTGGGACGTGATGGAAGGGCAGCGCCTGCGCCTTGCCTACACCTATGATTATGGCCGCCACCGTCAGACTGGAGAATACACATTCCTCAATGCCGACGGTACAACCACCAATATTTTCGGTGGTAAAGACGGCTGGGGCCAACGCATCTTAAACTCTGACGGCTACCACCTGCGTGCACGCGATCGCTTTTCAATTGCTCAGCTGAACCAAGTCGCTCTTGAGTATCGTGGCGAGTTCTTGGAAGATAAACTGACGGTCGCTGCCGGCATTCGCGCACCATTCTTTGAGCGAGAACTCAACCAGTTCTGCTTTACTGAAGCAAACAGCTCCAGCGTTCTTTGCACCTCACTGAACGCTGCGGTTACGCACGCGAACGGCCTCGTAAGTTTCGACTTCAACAAGGATGGCGACGTTCTCGATTCAGGTGAAACAACGCAGTATCTAAGACCGTACACACGCAAACACAAATACGATGAAATTCTCCCCAATATCGGGATCTCATACAAGCTGACCGACCAAACGCAAATTTTCGCCAGCTATGTGGAAGGTCTTTCCGCTCCCCGGACAGACCAGCTTTACACCGAAGACTTCAACGACGTGGAACCAGAAGCGACCCAGACGCTGGATCTCGGCATTCGCTATAATGGCGGCAAGACGAGTGGGTCATTGTCGGCGTTCACGAACAAATACAAAGACCGGATCCAGACCGCTTTTGATGAAACCACAGGCTCCAATCTCGACCGCTCTATCGGCGATGTGGACGTGTGGGGCGTAGAAGCCGCCCTTGGACTTAGCCCCATCGACAATCTAGATGTTTATTTCTCGGCGACCTATCTGCAAACCGAGCTCAAAGACGACATCCGAACAGGCCTCGGCACGGACGCCATTTTCGGCACAGCAGACGATCCTTTCCTGCCAACCGCAGGCAAGGTCCTTGCTGAATCGCCCGAATGGACTCTGGCGGGCCGTGTCGCCTATTCGATCGGCGCGGTACGCTTCGGCGTAGACGCAAAATGGGTTGATGAGCGCTTCGCGACGGACGTCAATGACCAAGTCGTGAGCGCCTACTCGGTAATCGGGTTCGACGCCTCCATAGACATGGAAAAAGCCGTGGGCCTGAAGGGCGTCACCGTACAGCTGAACGGGACAAACATCTTCGACGAAGATTATCTGGGTTCTATCAGCTCACGCACCCATGCGCTGGCCGTCGCAACCTCGACAGCCGCGCCAAGCGCCCCCACCTACCAACCAGGCGCGCCCCAAACGTTCCAATTGCAAGTCAGAAAGTCGTTCTAATCGATCAAAAATAAACCTGGCGAAGGCGGCTCCTTTTTTAGGAGCCGCCTTTTTCATTCGCACTCTGTGTCCGCGCTTCACCTTCATTCTGACGCGTCGCTTGCCATAATGTGCGGCAACCAAAAGATGGTGGCGCTGCCCATCCACGTACTGTCATTTTAAGGGCATAATCCGATACGCAATCGAGATCCTTCCAAAGGGAGCCATTCTTGACGCTTCGTCTGTCCGCAACGCGCCGCAATATTCTCGCCGGCGCCGCACTCGCGAGCCTCGCCGCACCCACACGCGCGGCCAGCTACAGCGCCGGAGAATTCACCCACAGCGTCGCTTCCGGCGATCCAGACGCAAATTCTGTTGTCTTATGGACGCGCTTTCGCGCCAGCAATGGCGGCAATGCCCGCATCGGCTGGGAAGTCGCCGAAGACGAGGCTTTCGCCAAGCCAGCGGCCAAGGGTGAATTGATGATCGCCGCCGCCGACGATTATTGCGGCAAGGTGTTGGCGCGCGGCTTAAAGCCAGGTCGCCGGTACTTCTTCCGCTTCCTCAGCGCGAGCGGCGCCTCCCCCACCGGCCTCACCCGCACCGCGCCTCAAGGCAAAGTCGACTCGCTCACCTTCGCGGCGTTTTCCTGTTCGAACCTGCCATGGGGCTATTTCCACGCTTATGCGGACGCCGCCGCGCGCGATGAAATTGAACTGTGCCTTCACCTTGGCGACTACATTTATGAAATGCAGCGCGGCGCTTATCCAAGCCTTGATGAGTCAGTTCCCGGCCGCACGATTTTTCCCGCGGGCGAAACAATCACCTATGCCGATTACTGCGCCCGGTATGCGAGCTACCGCACGGACAAAGACCTGCAGGAACTCCATCGGTTAAAACCTTGGTCCGTGATTTGGGACGATCATGAAAACGCCAATGACGCCTGGGTTGGCGGCGCAGGCGCGCATGACCCCTTGAAGGAGGGGTTGTGGGCGGATCGCAAGGCCGCCTCGATCAAAGCGTATTTCGATTGGATGCCGATTCGCCAAGTCCAAAAGAATGGCTTGCGTATTTATCGCCGTCTGGATTGGGGCAATCTTGCCAGCCTTCTGATGTTGGATACACGCTTAATCGGCCGGGATCAGCAAGTCGACCTCAGAAAGCCGCTCGACGCCGCCGCGCTCGAAGGCGACGCAGCGTTCAAGGCAACCGCCGAAAAGATCGCTAAGGAACAGATTGCCGACCCCAAGCGCACTTTGCTCGGCGCAACGCAAGAAGCGTGGCTCTCGGCGCAATTGCGCGATTCAAACCGCAGCGGCCGCCCGTGGCAAATCATCGCTCAGCAAGTTGTCATGGGCCGTCAGCTCATGCCGCCTGAATCAGCCAAACTGCTAAAGACGAATCCATCCGAAGGCCAAAAAAAGCTTGTGCGCAACGGCCTCGCGCTGACCGAACTCGACATTCCCTGGAACATGGATTCCTGGTCCGGTTATCCACCGGCGCGCACGCGCTTCCTGGAAGCCTGCGCCCGCGACGCCGCAAATGCGCTCGTCCTTGCGGGCGACAGTCATTGCGCCTGGGCGCACAATCTCCCCGGCGGCGCGGACGGCGCGCCTGCAGCCATAGAGATCGGCGTCACCGGCGTGACGTCGCCCGGCTTTGAACGCACCTTTTCGAACGCAGGGCCGGGCGAACGCGAAGCCGCGATGGTCGCTGCGAACAAAGAGCTCGCTTGGTGCGACATCACCAACAGAGGCTACAATGTGACGCGCCTCACGGCGGAGCGCACCGAAACAACCTATGTGCAATTGGCGCACGTCGCCTCAGCCGACCGGCCCGGTATCACCACCAAAACAATCGCAGCGGATGCACGCAAAGGATCCGGCGTCGGGCCTTGGCAGGTCTGAGGCGATTGCGCGGCGGCTCAGACCACCGGCAGCGGCAGATCGGTGATTTTCAAAAGCTGCTTACCGGTATTCTTGCCGTCAAACAAACGGCGCAGCGTGGCCGGGATGTTTTCAAAGCCTTCCTGCAGGTCGACTTCGCCTTTGAGCTTGCCCTGCGCCGCCAGCGCCGCGATGCCCATCGCGCCTTCTTGCGAGCGCGCGATGTAATCGAGGATCAAGAATCCGCGCATCGTCGAGCGCGTGATGACGAGGTTCATGTAATTTTGCAGCCCGGGCTGCGGCGTGCCGGCATCGTAGCCGGAAATCGCGCCGCACAAGGCCACACGCGCAAAGAGCGCAAGGTTCGCCAAGCCCGCATCGAGAATCGCGCCGCCGACATTTTCAAAGATCATGTTTACGCCGTCCGGCGCGAGTTCCTTAAGGTGTGCGGCGACGTTTTCACTCTTGTAATCGATGCAGGCGTCCATGCCCGCCACCGCGACGCACCATTTGCTTTTTTCCGGCCCGCCCGCGATGCCGATCACTTTGCAACCAGCCGCTTTCAGGATCTGCGCCGCAGCGGAGCCGGTCGCTCCGGCGGCGCCGGACACGAGCGCCGTTTCGCCGGCTTTCGGCATCAGGATGTCGTGGACTCCGAACCACGCCGTTACGCTGGTGAAGCCGAATACGCCCAAGGATTGTTCCGGCGTGAGACCCGGCGGCACGGGATAAAGCGGGCCCAATTCGGTCATGCCGGTCGATTGCACATAATCCTGCCAGCCCATGGCGCCCTGCACCAATTGGCCGGGAACATAAGCGGGATTGTTGGACGCGATAACTTGGCCGATGCCGGTCGCGCGGACCACGCCGCCGATCGGCACGGCGGGCAGATAGGAATCGCCTTGAATCCAGACGCGCTGCGTCGGATCGAAAGAGAGATGCGTGACCCGCACGCGCACTTCATTGGGGCCGAGTTCCGGCAAGGGCTGATCGTCGCGTTTGAAGTCACTGTCTTTCAGGCGGCCTTCGGGCCGCTGCGCAAGCACCCAACGGCGATTCATCTCGGTCATGCTGCATCTCCCCAGCGCCGCACAAAGGCTCACGCAATGTCGTTTCTATAACGCCCTATAACATATCCGGCTTGAATTTCGAGCGGCGGCTGATGACGGGGCCGGCAATCATGAACTGGCCATCGCCAAGATAATGCAGCGTCTCGGGGTGTTTTGGCCGCGCGGCGACGTGCGCCGCCACGACCTCGAAGATAAAGAAGTTATAGCTGTCGACCAGCGCATCGTCGTGCAACCTGCATTCAAAATTGGCGTGGCATTCGCCAATCATCGGCGCGGCCACCTTTGAGGCCTTCACCTGGGTCAGGCGAAATTCCTCGAATTTGTCGAGATCGCCGCCGGTCGAATTGCCGATGCCAACGACAATATCCGTCAGCTTTGTCGTCGGTAGATTGATCACGCATTCCCGGCTTTTTCGGATCAAGTCGAATGAATGATTGGCGCCGGAGATGACGCAGCCCAAGAGCGATGGCGTGAATTCCATCGGCGTATGCCAGTTCATATTCATGATGTTGGTCTCGTCGCCGAGCAGGGAAGAGACCAGAACCGTCGGCCCGCATTCGAGATATTGCCGGACCCTGGCGACCGGAAACGCCTGCTTCTTGATGATCGCCATGGCCGCTCCCTCAGAGCGATCAGAGCGCCTTCACATATTGAATGAAGCCGCTCTTTTGCCCGATCTTGTCATACAGCGCCTGAGCAGTGGTATTGGTTGCCTCGGTGAGCCAATAAAAGCGTGAGCAATTATGCGCGCGCGCCAGATCTGCGCCCGCCTCGATCAAAGCGCGGCCGACGCCTTCGCCACGTGCGGTCGCGAGCGTGAAAAGGTCTTCCAAATAAAAATAATTCTCTTTCGCCCAGGTCGAGCGATGCAACACGAAGATCGCGAAGCCGCGCCAGTCTTCACCATGTTTGGCGGCCAGTATGTACATCGGCTCGGCAGGATCGAGACAGCGCGCCCAAGTAAGATCTGTGATCTCCTCCGCCAAATCGCTGCGATAGAACTCCAAATAGCCGCGCCACAAAGGCAGCCACTTGGACTTTTCATCCGGTGACGGAACGGCAATTTCAATCATTGGCTGGCCCAGACGATGCGCGCGATCCAGGCGACGTTCGACAGATCGATCTCGCGCGGCGGATATGCGGAATTGAGCGACAGAAGCTCGACCTTCTTGGCGGACATGCGGCCCAATTGCTTGACCATCACTTCACCCTCTTGGGTTTTCACGACCACACGATCGCCGCGCCGCGGCTGCGCACGTGGCGACACAACGATGCGATCGCCCGCCCGATACAGCGGCTCCATGGAATCAACGGTGATCTCAAGCGCATAAACGTCATCACTCTCCAAGCCAGGAAAACGCACTTCATCCCAGCCCTGCCCCGCAGGGAAACCTGCATCGTCGAAATTGCCATGAGCCCCCGCCTGCGCGAAGCCGATCAGCGGCACGGACTGCCCGGCGCGGCCTCCAGCATGACCCGCCGCAAGCGCCGCGAAGCTCTCAAAGCTTTCGCCAACGGCTTCCAGCGCCTTGGAGACGCTTTCGGTCGAAGGCCAGCGTGGCTTCTCAGCGCCAGCCTTGCCGCCGCCGATCCGCTTGGATTTGTTGAAGGTGGTGGGATCAAGCCCCGCCAGCTTGGCGAGGCCAGAGGGCGTGAGACCATGGCGCGCCGCCATCGCATCCACCGCCGACCATATTTGTGCGTGCTTCATCGCCCACACCTTCAATAAAGGACAGGAGACGTGATTATGCACTTGACGCAGGAACCACAAAACCTAGCGGGCGGGGCCGCTAAATGACGGGCGCAAACACAAGGGAATACTCACACGGAGCAAAACGACCGCCGTTTTACTTCGATTTATAGGACTATAAGCCGATCCTAGGATTTCTCAACCTTGGATGTATTCTTAGACTGATTATCTTCCTTGAAGCCGCGCCATACCCAAAGACAGACGGACTTCGCCGCCATCGAAACGCCGAAGGAAATAGCGCCAATGAGGAGGCCGATTAGGGCGCTGGCGCCGACATACGACCATCGCTCAAAAGCGGTAAGAGATGACGGAGAGTCCCCCATCGCTTCGAGGCCTTTCCAGGCGCCGTACAGAACCCAGCCACCAGCCACGACAAGTGAAAGTCGCGCCCATCCTGAAAGTCGTTTCATCGCCTATCCCCCACGTCAGCAAATCACGATATGCTCAGAGGATGAAGGACCAAACCGACCCAAAAGACGCCTTACCTAAAGCTCAAGCCGACAAGGCGCGGGATGAGGTGCTTAGGCGCATGCTGAAGACGCCGCCGAAGCCGCAGCAAAAAGCGAGCAACCAGTCACGGCGTCGCGACGTCAATCACGAGTGAGCCAAGTTTATACTCTAAACCTGATTGATACATTCGGACTTTAAGGCGCCCGGCTTCTTTAATCTCAAACGGTGCGAGATTTATAATAAGGTTGGCTAAGTGAAAGCTGTCGGGCTCAAACATAGGCTCCGCAGCCACTTCCTCAGGGTACGGAACTGTTTGTTCAAGAAGCAAAACATCTTCTGAAGTCTCAAAAAAAACTTTCAGAGAAAAGTCTTCTTTCGATTCTTCGGGAAAGAGTCGAAATTGAATATACATAGAAAATTTAGGCAGCACGGCCGGAAGACCCGGCGAAATATGCAAATGGGTTTGATAGAGGCCCATTATGCTAAGTTTGCCGCCTATTTCCTGACGGATGTCGTCGCAAAACAGCGTGTACCCACGAATTGTTGATCGCTTAGCCATCACGCAGCCGCTTTTTCAAACTTCACGTTTGCCGGGGAAATTATCTGCATAACACTCGGTGCTGTCGCTAGGAGTTTAATGTCAGCATGAAAAGCGACGCCTGATGGAGTAAATATGGCGGTTGATCGCCGGTCCTTCAGGTGAAACTCAACATCCACGTCAAGCGCATCAGCGATATCTGAAATAGTGTTTAGTTCCCAATTCGGATCTCCGCTGAACCAGCGCGAAATAATGGACTTGTCGGCATCAAGCTTTTTGGCAAGCTCGTTTTGACTCATGCCATCATTTTTTTTCCGAAAGTTCAGAGCAGACCAGAATGCGCTCTGAACTGCGGAGCGCAGCATTCCTCGTTGGTAGTTTTGGTATTCCTTAATTATCTTTGTCGAGGTCATTGTACTGGCCTGTAAGATAGTGACTCAGATTATCCGAGCGCACACATGGAAGTCCTGCAAATTTGACGTCCATTTCCGTAGCGCACTCGATGAACAGTTTAGTGCCATCCATTCCGATGCGGCTTCGCGGCACAATTCGCACGCCTACAAAGCAATCTTGCTCCAAAAATCTTCCGATTATCCGCCACCCGGGGGAGATTTTTCGAAGACAGAAAGTCCAAACCTCATCAGCTCCATGCATTTGTTTAATGACGGCGCTTTTGCCTGGCTTTTGTCGGCTTACAGTCACCAACCAACCAAAACTGAAGTTGTCTCGCACGATTTGAGCGTCAGAAAGTGCAAGTGGTTCTGCATTCTTAAACTCGGCCGGCACCAACTTATCAGTAAGAACGTCCGAAATTTCCTTCGTAACCCACAAACCACGCTTTAGCTCATGGTTTTGCCGTGAGGGTGCGTACCTCTCCGGCAGCATGAAGCCGCGACGCTGTAGCTCTAAAGATATGGATGTTGCATTAAAAGTCAACTAACTACCCCCACAGGAGAATAGTGCAAACTTTTGAATCTGTTAAGCAAGGGTGCCCCAATTTGAGCCACCTCATACCGCATCGAACAAGTTTAGTTGCTTCGGATCGCGCGACCGATATCGACCGCGCCGCTTCCGCCAAGCCCATGGAAGACGCCGCAGCTTCTTAGACGGTCGCTCGCTGGCCTTTAGTTGGGCGTAAGGTCAAGCGCTTTCCGGCGGCGACCTTCACCGCGATCTCAGCGCGTTGCTTGTCTTCAACGCCCAGCTTTGAGCGGGTGTTGTGGCGGAACTCAAATTCCGTGACATAGCGCTGAAGATACTTTTCGTCACAGTGCTGATAAACGCCGGTCATGCCCTTTTTAAACACGCCAAAAAAGCCCTCGGCGCTGTTCGAATGCACATCGCCACGGACATACTCACCAGCCGTGTGCCTGACGGTTTCGTGCGTCTCGGTATGGGCTTCAATGCCGCCGTAAATATTGCTCTCATCCGTGTGCAAACGGGTTTCTTGAGCAACGTTCTCGCGGATCAGTTTTGTGACAGTCGCCTTATCGGCATTGCCCACATGGAAGACCTTTGCCTTGCCGCCGCGCTCCACTAGGGCCACCACAGGGCGCTTGTTGGCGTTGCCGCCAAACTTACCCTTACGGTAAGGCGTGCCATCCCAGCGCGCGTCGGTTGGGTCTGAGACCTTACCGAAATAGGTCTCATCAGCCTCGACGATGGAGCCGCCGCCGCCAAGCTTGCCGATCGCCGAACCCGTCATGGCTTCACGAATGCGATGCGCCATAAACCAAGCGGTACGATAAGAACCGAGGCCAAGCATGCGCTGAAGCTGCGCAGCGGAAACACCCTTCTTGGATGCCGTCATTAGGTGGACCGCATAAACCCACTTGTTGAGTGGGATGTGCGAGTCTTCGAAGATCGTGCCGACCGTAACCGTGAAAGGCTTGTCGCAAGGGCGGCAATTATAGACGCCTGCGCGGTGGCTCTTGCCCTTCATCAGTGTCGCTTCGCCGACAACGCCGCACTTGGGGCAAACCGGGCCATGAGGCCAGAGGAGCTTTTCAAGATGGGCGCGGGCCGCTTCGGGGTCTGAGTAAATCTGTTCCATGAGGAAAACAGTACACTGACGGACATCCTACGTCAAGTGAATAATTAGGACAGGAGACCAATGATTAGGACAATTTACCTATACCCGCAAGTCTCACAAATGCCGGCGGCTCTTAAGGCGCGCGTTGAAGGCTTGTCACGGAGCCGCGATTTCGTCGAGAACACATCTCCGCCTACCCCCGCTCCCTGAGATACGGATTCCGTGACCCTCCTGCACACACTCGCGTTCAAAATATTAAGCGGCGTCTTCGATCCGGAGACAGCGCATAATCTTGCGTTGAAAGGCCTGGAGACCGGTCTCGGTCCCGTCGCGCCGCCGTCTGATCCTATCCTTGCGACAGAACTTGTCGGCATGAAATTGCCAAACCCAATCGGCTTGGCCGCGGGCTTCGACAAAAACGCGCGTGTACCGGGCGCGATGCTCCGGGCGGGGTTCGGCTTCGTCGAGTGCGGGACAGTGACGCCCAAGGCGCAAGCAGGCAATCCAAAGCCGCGAGTGTTTCGCTTGCGCGAAGATCAAGCCATCATCAACCGCTTGGGGTTCAACAATAAGGGCCTTCCTCAGTTCACGGAGCGACTACGCCGCGCCGCGATTCAGGGCGTTATAGGGGCCAATGTCGGGGCCAACAAGGATGCGCTCGACCGCGTCGCTGATTATTGCGAAGGCTATAAAGCGGTCGCGCCGCACACATCCTATGTCACGGTCAATGTCTCCTCGCCGAACACGCCAGGTTTGCGCGATCTGCAGAACCCGGATGCGCTCGTGGAATTGCTGGACCGCTTGCGCGAAGTCCGCGCCGCCTGCGGCGAATTGCGCCCTCTCTTTCTAAAAGTCGCGCCCGACCTCACGGACAGCCAGATCGCCGCCATCGCAAAAATCCTGCCGTCGCGCGTCGACGGTTTGATCATGTCGAACACGACGATCTCTCGGCCTGGAACATTGCGCAGCAGCAGAAAAGGCGAAAGCGGCGGCCTTTCCGGCAAGCCATTGTTCGAAATGTCGACCGCAAAGCTAAAGGACTTTCGCGCCGCTTTGCCGGACGGGTTTCCATTGATCGGCGCGGGCGGAATTTCCAGCGGGGCGGAAGCTTTTACAAAAATCAAAGCGGGCGCGACCGCCGTACAGCTTTACTCCGCCATGGTGTATGCTGGTCCGGAATTACCGGTGCGGATCGCGCGCGATTTGGCGGCGATCCTCAAGGCGAATGGCTTCGCGAACGTCCGCCAGGCAGTCGGAACGGCGTAGCCGCAAGAAACTTGGGAGGAATAGGATGGCCGCCTACACGATGGTTGTGATGACCAACGCAAAGCCAGGACGAGACCAAGAATTCAACGATTGGTATACGAACATTCATTTGCCGGAAGTGTGCGAAATCCCAGGCATCAAATCGGCGCGGCGCTTCCAGCACAGCCGCTCCTTACCCGAGGGCAGTCCGGAGACGATCAAGACCGGCACGCAATATCTAGCGCTCTATGAAATTGAGACGGACAATATCGACAGCGTCGTGAAAGGCCTAATGGACAGCGCGGCGACGATGACCATGAGCGATACGATGGAGATGCGCGCCTTCGCCGAATTCTACGAACAGACCGCGATCTATTCGCGCTGATTTAGTCTTCCCGCTTGAGCATGAAATTGCCGTGTAGCAACGCGATGGGGTTATCGCGGCTGGATTGCCACGCCTCGGCGCGGACATTCGCGATGCGTCTGCCTAAGCGCGAGATATGCGCGCGCGCATAGGTTTCCATCGGCTTGCCGCCGCGCAGATAGCTGACGGTGACGTCGATGGGTTTCGGCGTTGTCTTTGCGCCGCTCGACGCGGCGATCTGGGCGATCGCGGAAATCTCCAAAAGGGCGCCGATCACGCCGCCGTGCAAAAATGGCGGATTGGGCCGGCCCACAAGATGGTCGGCAAACGGCAGAACAAGCGTCAGCTCATCGCCCTTTACGTCGAATTCGATTCCGAGAAAGCGCGCATAGGGAATACGCGCGATGGAGGCGGCCACAGATTCAGGGCTCAGCACATCAGACATTACGCGACCGCAACTTCCAAGCCGCCATAGCTTTCCTCGCCGGTCAGCATGAAGGTCGCCGCCGCCGTCGCGATAGGGTCTTCCGGATCGTCATGATAGGCCACGCCTCGCACAAAACAGACACTGCGCGTCACCTTGTAGCATTGCGCCATGCAATTGATGACTTGGCGCGGTTCCGCCGGCCGCATGTAGTCGATGCGAAGATCGAGCGTCGCCATGGGCGTGAGCTTGCCAAGCGCCGCCTGACACGCCGCGCCGCAGGTGGAATCCAGCATCGTGGTCAACACGCCGCCCGCGATGACGCCCGTTTCGGCGTCGCCGACCAGATCCTCACGCCAGTCGACCTGAGACCAGGCTTTGCTGCGCTCGATGCGGGTAACCTTCAGACCAATCGCACTGGTTTGCGGCGCGAACACGCCCTTCAGCTTCGCGAATTCGGCGGCCAGTTGCGGATCGTCAATTTGAACGCCGGAATGCGCCACAGCAGCGGGTTTTTGATCGCTCATGGATTTATTCTCAAACACGCCGCAGGCGCTGGCAAGAGTCATTGTGCGGCGCAAACGAAAACGCCGCCGGTTTCCCAGCGGCGTTTCGGAATAGGCGATGCTAAAAAAAACTTACTCGGCTGCTTCTTCGCGGCTGACCGAACGCTCGGCGATCCGGGCGGACTTGCCGCGGCGATCGCGCAGATAATAAAGCTTCGCGCGCCGAACCTTGCCGTGACGCACGACTTCGATGGAATCGATCGCTGGCGAATAAATCGGGAAAACGCGCTCGACGCCTTCGCCGAAAGAAATCTTGCGAACCACGAAGCTCTCGGTGAGGCCCGAACCGTCGCGGCCGATGCAGACGCCTTCAAAGGCCTGCACGCGCTCGCGATCGCCTTCAGAGATCTTCACCTTCACCCGCAGCGTATCGCCAGGGCGGAAGGATGGAATCTTGCGGCCGTTCAGCACGCGGGCGACTTCTTCCTTATTCAGGGCATCGATAATGTTCGTCATGGCTCGCCTCTATCTTTCCGTCCCGGAAAGCCCGCCCATAAATCAGGCCTGACCGTCCGGGTCAATTCTTCCGCTTGCGCCCTACGCCACGCGCGGATGCGCGCATGATCGCCGGACAAAAGCGCTTCGGGGATCGATCGACCCTCCCATTCCCGCGGCCGGGTATAATGGGGGTATTCGAGCAATCCGCCCTCGAAACTCTCCTCGTCGGCCGATTCCAGTTTGCCCATCATGCCGGGAAGGAGCCGGACGCACGCCTCCAAGAGAACCTGCGCCGCAACCTCACCGCCCGAGAGGACGAAATCGCCGATCGAGACCTCTTCCATGTCGCGGCCATCTATGACGCGCTGATCGAGACCTTCAAATCGGCCGCAAAACAATATGACGCCGGGGCCCTGGGATATTTCCCGGACCCGGCGCTGCGTTAGCGGCGCGCCTCGAGGGCTCAGATAGATCAACGGCCGGCTCGCCCGGTCCACGGAATCGATCGCCGTAGCCGCCACGTCAGGGCGTAGAACCATACCAGGTCCACCGCCTGCAGGCGTGTCGTCAACGGAACGGTGCTTATTACGCGCGAAATCGCGTATGTCCACAGTTTCTAGCGTCCAAACGCCATCGTTTAGGGCGCCGCCACACAAAGAAACGCCCAAAATGCCCGGAAAGGCCTGAGGGAACAGGGTTAAGACTGTGGCCGCGAACGCCATGGGAAGCGGGATTCCTGTGGGAGACTAGACCCGCCACGCTTTGGGGCGGTGAACCTTCATACAATTGAATGCATGCGCTCTTTCCCCGGGCCTGCGCAAGAGCTAGGAACCCCATAGGAAAACGACCCTCTCGTCCATTGAGCTTCCGGAAAAAAGTATGAGCGACGGCGCGATGGGCGCATCAAATCAGCGCGAGCCGCAATCAGGGCGATTGAGCGACGTTCTGCCGATCGCGGCGGTGACGTTTGTCGCGCTATTGGGCTTCGGCGCGTTCATCCCTGTGTTTCCGTATTTCGGCCGCTCACTGAATGCGAGCGACGGCGCCGTAACCCTCACCATGGCGGCCTATTCGCTGGGCCAATTCATCTCCGCGCCCTTCTGGGGCCGGCTGTCAGACAAATACGGCCGCAAGCCCATCCTCATCGCCGGCACCTGCGCGGCGGCCGTCGCCTATATTTTCGTGGCCAACGCCAAGAGCATCGAAATGCTATTCGCGGCGCGGCTGTTCGGCGGCCTGATGGCCGGCAACATCGCCGCCGCCTTCGCCGCCGCCTCCGATATTTCAACCCCCGCACACCGCGCCAAAGCCATGGGCATTCTGGGAGCGGCCTTCGGGCTCGGCTTCATCTTTGGACCGTTCCTCGGCGGCGAACTGGCTGGCCACAATCCGACGCCAGATGCTCTTGCGCATGTCGCTTATGCGGCGGCGGGGATGAATGCTTTGGCGGCCCTGGCGACCCTATTCATTTTCCGGGAGACCCTGAAACCCGCGGCGCGGGTCATCCGCGAACGCGCGCACCGGTTCTCGGTGCTGGCCGGCCGCAAGCGCCTGCAAACGCTGACGATCGTGTCCTTCATGGTCACCACCGCCTTCGGCATGATGGAAGCCAGCATGGGCTTTCTCGCCGCCGACCGTTTCGACTGGACGCCACGGGATCTGGGCCATCTGTTCGCGGTTGTCGGTATTCTCAGCGTCATCATGCAAGGCGGCGCCATAGGCCGGCTCACAAAGGCGCTGGGTGAAACCCAATTGCTGATCGGCGGCTTGGCGATCATGACGATCGGCCTGGTCATTACCGGCTTCGCTGAAGCGCCCGGGCATGCGTATCTCGCGGCGATCTTTCTGGCGGTAGGCTCAGCCGTCACCAACCCAACCCTCACCACCTTATCGAGCTTCGAAGCCTCGGAGGATGAACGCGGGTCCGTCTTGGGCGTCGTGCAATCCGCCGCATCCTTGGGCCGCGTCGCAGGCCCTGCTTTGGGCGGCACGCTTTACGGGACGATCGCGCAATCCGCGCCGTTCCTAACGGGTGCGGCGATTGCAATCCTCAGCGCAATCTTGATCGGCCTGGCCCTAAAGGGCCATCCGCCACACCAGCGCCAGATAGGCGATCCGGAAAGTTAAACAGAGCGCTCTTCGTCGCCGGCCTCATCCTCATCGGCCTCATTGTCGCCAGCCTCATCATCAGACGTCGCGTTCGGCCCAAGGCCCGGCGGCGGATCGATCACAATGCGCTTGGCGGCAAAATCCAGCATGGGCGCATTTTCCTTGGTGAAAGGCAGCAGCCACACGCCATAGTCCGCGCCCGCCGGCGGCGTGATCTGCAACAAATCACCCGCGCCGTAATTCTCGACGCCGGACACGCGGCCAAGATCGGCGCCGGCGGCGTCTTCCGCCCGCAACCCGATCAGATCGAAATGATAGAATTCATCATCCGTGGCCGGCGGAAGCTTTGCACGCGGCACAAACAATTGGGTCCCGCGCGCGGCCTCCGCGGCGTTGCGATCCTTAATCTCAGGACCGCCCAACGCCACAGCATCCTTCAAGACGCGCGGACGGCGCGGGGTGAGCACCACCGCGCCGTCTTTAGTCAACAAAGGGCCATAGGCGGCTATGTCCTCAGGCGCGGCGGTGAAGGTTTTCACCTTCACCTCACCCCGCACGCCGAACGCGCCCATAATGGCGCCAACCATAATCAGATTGGCGGTTTGATCGCTCACTCAGCGTTCGCAGCGGCAGCAGCGGCTTCTTTGGCCGCAGCTTCAGCAGCCAGACGCTCCTGCGCCTTCTTCTTCGGCTTGGCCTTTTCAGGATTGTTGCGCGCGGCGCGCTTCATCAAGCCGCGTGCATCGAGAAAGCGTGCAACGCGATCGGTCGGCTGCGCGCCCTTCACGAGCCATTCCTTCACCTTCTCGTCGTCGAGAACAACGCGCTTTTCATTGTCCTTAGCGAGTAGCGGGTTGAAGGAGCCGACGCGGTCGATGAACTTGCCGTCGCGCGGCGAGCGGGCGTCGGCGATCACGATGCGATAATAGGGGCGCTGCTTGGAGCCGCCGCGGGAAAGACGAATTTTAAGCGACATGGATTTCTTCCTTTAGTGCGTGGTTTTCAGATTGAAGACGAAAAGGGATCAATTCTTTTTGGTGGGCAGACCCGGCAGCCCTGGGAAATTCGGCGGAGCACCCGCGCCGCCCAATCCCTTGGGCAATCCGGGGAGGTCGGTTTTGCCGCCCTCAGCATCTTTCATGGCTTGCGCAAAGCCTGGTGGCGTACGGAAGCCGCCTTGTTGCGGCATGCCGAGCGCTTGCATCATGCCGCCCAGACCTTTGCCGCCTTTTCCAACTGCCTTCATCATGTCCGCCATCTGACGGTGCATTTTGAGGACCTTGTTGACCTCGGCGACGTCAACGCCAGCGCCCGCAGCAATCCGGCGGCGCCGCGAGGCGTTGAGAAGATCAGGCTTCTTGCGTTCGGCTTTGGTCATCGAGGAGATGACCGCGACTTGGCGCGTCACCATCTTCTCGTTCATATTCGCCGCTTCCATTTGCTTTTTGGCCTTCGCGACGCCAGGCAACATACCCATGACGCCGCCAATGCCGCCGAGCTTTTGGATCTGACGCAGCTGATCGGCGAGATCGTCGAGATCGAACTGCCCCTTGGCCATTTTCTTGGCCATGCGTTCGGCTTTTTCCTGATCGAAATCAGCCGAGGCCTTTTCAACCAGAGCGACGATATCACCGCGACCAAGAATGCGGCCCGCGACACGCTGCGGATCGAAGGCTTCAAGGCCATCGATCTTTTCGGACACGCCGGCAAACTTGATCGGCAGGCCTGTGATTGAGCGCATCGAGAGCGCTGCGCCGCCGCGGCCGTCACCGTCCAAACGGGTCAACACAATGCCGGTGAGCGGCAGGCGTTCGTGGAAGCGCTTCGCGGTCTCCACCGCGTCTTGCCCCGTCAGCGCATCGGCGACGAGCAAGGTTTCAAAGGGTTTCGTGAGCGCGGCGATTTCCGCCGCTTCGGCCATCAGCGCCTCATCGATCGACGCGCGGCCGGCGGTGTCAAGGATCAGAACGTCAAAGCCGGAGAGCTTCGCGGTGGCCAATGCGCGCTTGGCGATGTCAATTGCGGATTGACCGGCGACGATCGGCAGGAAGTCCACTTCGGCCTGTTCGGCCAGGACCTTCAATTGCTCCATCGCGGCCGGGCGGCGCGTATCGAGCGATGCGACCAATACGCGCTTGCGCTCAAGCTTGCGCAGACGCAGCGCGATCTTGGCCGTCGTGGTGGTTTTCCCCGAGCCCTGCAGTCCGGCCATCATCACAACGGTCGGCGGCTCGGTTGAAAGGTTCAGCCCAACGGCGTTGCCCGCGCCGCCGAGCATTTCGACCAGCGCGTCGTGAACGATCTTCACGACCTGCTGGCCCGGCTTCACCGAACGCAGCACCGCCTCGCCAACGGCTTCCTGGCGGACGCTATCGACGAACTTCTTGGCGACCGGCAGCGCAACGTCCGCTTCCAAAAGCGCGACGCGGATTTCACGCAAAGCGACGTCGACATCCTTTTCCGACAAGGCGCCACGCCCCGTCAGAGAGTCGAATACGCCCCCCAGTTTTTCCGTCAGCGCGTCGAACATGCGCTACACACCTCTAGCTCAACAGCAAATAACCCCGTGAGCGAACCATCGCCGACGGGGGGCCTCGCCTGCCTCCATGGGTTTTGCCTGCGTCTCCGCAGCCCAATGTGCCGGTCAAGAGCGCTAGACATTGCTGCGCTTGAAAGGCGGGTGAGATACGCCCACGCAAAGCTCAAGTCAAACCCAGAACGAAAAAGGGGAGAGCCTGAAGCCCTCCCCCACACATTCGAACCGCCGCGCCTCGTTAAGAGACTTTTTGCAATCCCGCAGGGGCAGTTTCCGCCTCGGCCTTGGCCAGCTTCGTCTTGCTTGGGATTGGCGTCGGATAATAGGTCTCGCACAGGCCCAGCTTGGCGCCGACATTCCGAATAAAATCGACATAATCGCGGATCAGATCCGGCATAACCCAGGCGCCATGCCGATAGGCGCGGTCGTCTTTGGCGTCCACGCCGATCTCCAGCGCCGGATAGCCGCCGGGACGCCAAGTGTTATGCAACCGGTCCCAAAGCGGCAGCAGGCTGTAATTCATGCCTTGGCCTTCGGACATATCCCGAATGTGGTGCATCCGGTGATCCATCGGCGATTGCATGAGCCAGCGTCCAACCCAACCCCAATTGCTCGGGATTCTGGAATGGATCAGCATGCGCAGGAAGGATTGCCAAGCAAACAACAAGAAAAGCGTCTGAACCGACGGCGCCAAGAACATCAGAGGCACCGACAGAATGAACAAGGACGACAGATCTGCCGGGTGCACGCGGACAGACGTCAGGATATAAAAATCCTCGGCGGCGTGGTGAAAGCGGTGAATAGGCCAGAACGTCTTCATGTGGCCGACGCGGTGCGTCCAGTAATCCAAATAAGTGTAGATCAAATAGATCACGGGGAGCTGGACATAGATCGGCCAATGGCCGACGCCGATCTGAATGCCTGTCTGCTGCAAAACGAAGCGGTTGAGCCATTCGCCGGAGGCAAGGCCAATGCCCAGCGTAAAGACAATCAAGATCAGACGCGTCAGTCTTACCTGATCTAGGATAAACATGACGATGTCGGACCACCCAGTTTTAGAGGTCCGCATCAAATGACGGAACGACGATTCCCGCCAACCAGCCAACATGAACTCCGCCACGAAAACGGCGGCGGCGCCCAACAGACCCATCACCAAACCGCCAAGCAGCTTTTGCTTGAAGTCGGCGAAGAAAATCTCTTTTCCGGCGAATTCTAATTGCAGCGACTGGGGCGCGAGGGTGTTTACGATGAAACCCCAGCCGGCGAACATGATCGCCAAGACGGCGATGACGACGAAAAGCGCCGAAGCCTTGTTGTAATCCCCGTTTGGGCCGCCCGCAGCGTCCAAGGCCGGGTTATGCGTCGACATAGGGAAAAGCCCTTCTCGCAAAAAAATCTAATCCCCCAGATCGCAAGCAACGAACGCGCCAGCCGGCGACGTCTAAGGAACGATCTGACAAATATTAATCCTAAAAAGCACTCTAAACTCGTTTCTACGCACGGGGCCCAAAAGTCAGGGCTTAATCCGGCGCGCACGAAAGAGCAACAAGCGCTGCAGTTTCAAGCATATACAAGGTTAACATCACAACAAGGGCCCGGGCGGATCGCCAAAGGCAAAGTCACGATTTGCCGCACCCGCGGAAATGAAAACGCATCCGGCCAAAACGCGCCGCTCAAAGACGCCACACGAAGTCGAGGGCGCTTGCCATCGCAGGCGCCAGACGCTGTCCCAAGAAATGCGCCGCACCAAAAACGAGAAAGCTCCGACGCGGGCCAAATTCCCACGCCGGAGCTTTTCACTATTCGTTAGCGATCAGGTCGTTGACGATCAGGCGAACGTCTTGGCCCAATTCCGACGCTTGCGCTTCTTCCAGGCGCCGCGGTGATAGGCGTCGGAGGCGATCAACGGCACAATTGTCGTCGCTTCGGCAAACACCATCTGCTCCAACGCCACATCCACCTTCCCCCAAGAGCAGGCTTCTTTCAGGGTCGAGGAGGAGCAAGCGCCATCGCGTACGTCGGCCACCGTGATCTGCACCGCATAAGCATGCATTTCAGCTTCGACGCCCAGGATCTCGGCGCAGACGACCGTGTCTTGCGCGAAATTCTTCGGCACGCCGCCGCCGACCATGAACAAGCCAGAACGCCCGCCCGCGATTTTGATATCCGTCAGCTCACGGAAGTCCGCGATGGCGTCGAGCACCATATAGGGCTTCTTCGCCTTTGCGCGTTCAACCTGATGCTTCACAAGGCCGAAGCCGGCGGACGAATCCACGAACGCGGGGCAGAAGATCGGCACGTTATATTCATAGGCCGTCTGAATCAGAGAGCCTTCCTTCTTGGCGTTGCCGTCGGCCAGCCAACGGCCCATTTCCTTGATGAAGGCGCGGGACGAGTAAGCGCCCGGCTCCAAGCCGTCCGCGATCTCTTTGATCACATGATCGCAAGCCTGCAGCTCTTCTTCGTCGATATAGGTGTCGTAGATGCGGTCGATATAAAGCGAGCGCAGCACGGTGTCGTCCGGCACTTCGGACGCCTGATAGTGCTTAAAGCCAAGCGCTTCGAAGAAATCCATGTCGACGATGGACGCGCCCGTAGAGACGATCGCGTCGATCATCCCGTACTTCACCATATCGCGATAGACGTGCATGCAGCCGCCCGCAGACGTGGAGCCTGCCAGCGTCAAAATGGTGGTGCACTCTTTGTCTTCGATCATGGCGTTGAAGATACGCGCGGCCCGGGCGGAATCACGGCTGGAGAAGCTCATCTTCTCCCATGCGTCGATCAGCGGGCGTGCATCGAATTCGGTGATGTCGATATGTTCGACTTCCGTCGCCAGCAACTCGGCTTTCTTGTTCTGGCGGGCTTTCTTTTCGATATTTTTGGTCGGCGCAGCCTTGGCTGCGGACTTCGCGGTGGACTTAGAAGCCATCACGTCTCTCTTTTCTGTTGCGCACGGCGGCCGGCAGAAGCGCCGGGGATCTTTTGCTGATGCGCAAACGCGAAGGGGCACATAATGCGAAACGCTAGAGAAATAAAGGGTTTTCTCAAAATATCCGTGTCGGTTTTATGACTGGTCCGGATTGATATCAAAGCGCGTCAAAACCAACAGCGTCCGCCCGATCGAGCAACGGCGCCAGAAGACACGTAGACGGATGAAACAACGAAAAGCCGCCCCGCACTGAGCGGAGCGGCTTTGCAATTAAGGATGAACAGCCTAACGGCGGCGGCGCGCGTGTTTCTTTTGCCGGCCCGCCAGACGCACGACGGCGCCTTTTTCCGAAGCGGGTTGCACGGGTTCGGGACGCGCGACGTACAAAGACGGCCACGGCTGATCGGCGACTTCCGCTTCGATCGTTTCGCCAAACCCGTTGAAACGGGTCTGCATGGCGACGCCATAAGCGCCTAACATGCCGAACTCGATCCAATCGCCTTCCGCCACGTCAACCGGCAACATCCAAGGCCCCGGCATGGAATCCATGGAATCACAGGTCGGTCCGTACAGCTGGAACTCGCGCAGGTCTTCGGAGGGCGCACCATCCTTGCGGAGCAGACGGGTCGGATAGGTCCATTGCACATGCGCCGCGTCGAACAGATTGCCGTAAGCGCCGTCATTCAGATAGAGCGCATCGCCCTTCCTCAGATCCACGCGCGCCAGAATTGAGGTGGCTTCCGCCACCAAAGCCCGGCCCGGCTCGCACCACAAATCGGCGTTGCTGAGCACGGCCATCTCTTCGAAGGCGGCCCGGATCACATCCATATAATCCTGCAGCGCCGGCGGGTTTTGACCTGGATAGGCCGACGGAAAACCACCGCCGACATCGACGACGTCAACCGTAACGCCCGCTTGGACGATCAGGCGGCTGCATTCCATCATGGCGTTTGCATAGGCCTGCGGGCGCATGCATTGAGAGCCGACATGGAAAGATACGCCCAGTTCGGCGGCGGCGGCGCGCGTGCGGCGCAACAATTTGGGCGCATCGGCTGGATGGGCGCCAAACTTGCCCGTCAGCGGCATGGCCGAGCCTTCATTGGCCACGGCCATACGAACGACCAGCGTCAGATCCGATGCGGCGTTGGTTTCCGCCTGGATTTTTTCGAGTTCGTCGATCGTGTCGAGCACGAAGACCCGGCAGCCCATATCAAAATAGGCGCGGCGAAGAGCGCGGCGGCTCTTGACCGGATGCATAAAGCAAAGCTTCGCATCTGGAAAGCGGCCAGAGACCAAAGCGGCCTCCTGCTCCGACGCCACATCGAACATGCGCACGCCCGCAGCATAGATCGCATCCAGAGCCCAAAGGCTCGGATTCGCCTTCACCGCATACAAAATGTCGCCCGGAAAGTGCGCACGAAACCAATGCGCAGCCGCAGCCGCGCGATCAGGCCGAATGCAAGCAATCGGCCCGTCATCACCAAGCGCTTCGACAGCGCGCAGAGACGTATAGAAGTGCTGCATGACAGCCCCCCGCTCAATGTTGACCCAGGCCGGCGTTAGTCGGAATTCGACCAGGTCCGCCCTTGGGAGCTTACGCCAGGGTCGCATGCGCACGAGTGAAACTCTCGCGTGCCGCGCTCCCGGGTGGCCTGGGCCGAGGGGGCGTTAGTGGGACTCTGTTTCCAGGTCCGCCGGTGGCATGCGGATTAGGATCAATGCCCCCCTGTGTAAAGAAGTTTTTTGTGAAATTTTCGCGTGTCGGGCGACGCGCCCTTCACATTCGTTAAACAATTGGCGGCCGTAAAGATTTTCGCCTTACTAGAGCGTCGCGCATCGCCGATTTTCGGGCGGGTTTCGCGCCTGTTCAGCGTGCGTTGTTCAAGGCCCGTTTAAGGGGCTATAGATGAGATCTGGCGCGACTGTTCCATGTCACGCTGGCAGGGCTTTAAGGGGCTATTCCATGAAACGTTTCACTGGTTTTCTGATCGCAGCGGCTCTCGCATTAAGCGCGGCGACGCCCGCCTCCGCGCAAATGTTCCTCGATCGCTTCTCCGCTGAATGCAAAAAGGGCGCGCTTTATGGAGCTGTCGCCGGCGGCGTCCTGGGCGCCGTCATCTCAAAGGACAAGAACCGAATGGAAAACGCCGCCCTCGGCGCGGCGGCTGGCGGCGCGGCGGGTTGCTTGATCAATAAGCAGCTGACCAAGACCGACCACGACAAATTACTGGCGCTGGAAAAGAAGGCCGCAAAGGCCGGCGTTCCAAAATCAGGGGCTTGGACGAATGCCTCAAAGTCGCGCGTCGCCGCTACGGCGTTTCCTGGCCAAGTTGAGAACGGCTGCCGCCAAGTGCGCGTGGATCTTTCTGTCGACGGCGGCCAAGCGCAATCGTTCGATGGCGACCGGTTTTGCAAATCCTCAAACGGCGCCTGGACCCTCGTCCAAAGCTAAATCTCCGCATCAGCGACAATTGTTCATGAAAGCGTCACCCGAGAGAGTTAATTTCCCTTAACACGGGAACGCTTCACAAATGCGCTTTGCCCGCCACACAGAGGAAACCGTGACCGCGTATTTAGCGGCGCGGTTTTCTTCATTTTCACAACAGTTTCAACGCCTTAGGGTGATCTGTGGCTTCGGCGCCGCAGGGGCGGCAGGAAAGCGCGCCGTCATAAAATTTATATAAAAGGTTTATCTCAGCGTCACAGCGCCGCCCTAGAGCCGCCACGTCTGACGGCGTCGCCGTTGGGTTAGGGGAATCTGAGGGACAATCTAATGAAAACGAAATTCACGCTGCTTGGCGGCGCTGCGTTGCTCGCGTTTGCGGGCATGACCACTGCCACTCCAGTCGAAGCCAAAGAATCTTGGGGCAAGGGCGCTCCAGAATTCTCCGATCCAGACGGCAACATTAAGTTCAAGGTTCGCGGCCGCGTGATGATGGACGCCGTGAACGCCGAGCAAGATTTCGGCGCCACCGCCAACGACCTCGATGTGTTTCAGACACGTTTGCGCCGCGCTCGTTTGGGCGTCGAAGGCCAATTCGATTCCAAGTGGAAGTACAAGGCTGAAGTGACCTTGCTGGGCCGCGGCTCCGCCACGGTCGAGTGGGAAGACCTCTTCCTCGAATACAATGCCGGTTTCGGTTCGCTGGTCCTCGGTCAGCAAAAGATCGGTTCGCCGCTTGAAGAAGCGACGTCTTCACGTTTCGTGGCGCACATGGAACGCTCCATGATGACCGAAGCCTTCGGCTTTGGCCGCCTCATGGGCGTCGGCGCCGTTTTCGGCGGCCAAACAAATTGGCAAGTCAGCGCGTTCTTGAACGGCGACAGCCTCAACAATGCTGACATCCTGAACAACGGCACCGTCGATGAGCAAATGTCGGTCCTGGTTCACGGTCACTGGGCCCCATTGGCTGAAAAGACCAAGATGGTGCACGTCGGCGGCACGCTTCGCTTCCGCGACGGCGGCAACGATGCAGCGGCAACGCTGCGCGCCCGCGCCCGCGCTGGCTCCAACGTGTTCAGCACCCGTCAAGTTGACGCTGGCACGACCGGCGTTGAAGACACGTTCTACGGCGTTGAAGCAGCCACCATCATGGGCCCATTCTGGGCGTCGGCCGAATACGGCGCTCTGAGCCAAGACGGTTTGACTGCAGCGACGGATGCCGATTTCACATCCTACAATCTGCAAGCAGGCTGGTTCCTGACCGGCGAATCGCGCGGCTACAAGGTGAAGTCTGGTGAATTCGACCGCACCACGCCAAACGCACCAGTCTATGAAGGCGGCATCGGCGCTTGGGAATTGCGCGCCCGCTATGACTTCCTTGACCTGGACGACAGCGCCATCGATGGCGGCGAAGCGTCTTCCTACACAATTGGCGTCAACTGGTCGCCAGCGAAGAACGTCCGCTTCATGGGCGAATACGTCACCACGGAAGTTGAAGAGCGCACCGCGATCGCGAACAACGGCGACACGGACGTCATCCAATTCCGGGCGATGTTCGACTTCTAATCTACAGAAGACCTGCGGCGGGCTTCGGTCCGCCGCTCCCCTTTTCGTACGACTAAGCGTCTTGCCCTCGGGCAAGGCGCTTTTTCTTTGGGACGCGCCCTTCTACAAGCCTGCCAATGCCGCGAGACTTCCTTCCCATCGACGAGGCGCTGCCGGCGCTGAAAGCGGCCCTCCGTGCTGCGCCAAACGCCGTGCTCGTCGCGCCGCCGGGCGCAGGCAAGACCACACGCGCGCCGCTGGCGTTGATGGACGAGCCCTGGGTGCATGGCCGCAAGATCATCATGCTCGAGCCGCGCCGTCTCGCCGCGCGCGCCGCCGCCAATCGCATGGCGCAAAGCCTTGGCGAGCGCCTCGGCGAAGCGATTGGCCTGCGCATACGCGGCGACACCAAAGTTTCCACCAAAACACGGATTGAGGTGGTGACTGAGGGCGTCTTCACACGCTTGATCCTAGACGATCCGGAACTGGGTGGGATTGCTGCATTGTTATTCGACGAGCAGCACGAACGAAGCCTCGATTCCGATCTCGCTTTGGCGCTGGCGCTCGACGCGCAATCGGCTCTGCGCCCCGATCTGCGCATCCTGCCCATGTCCGCGACGCTCGACGGCGCGCGTGTATCGAAACTGCTGGGAACGACGCAGATCATCGAAAGCCAAGGCCGCGCGTTTCCAGTCGAAACCAAATATCGCGGCCGCGATCCGCAGCGGCGCATCGAAGACGAAATGACCGACGCGATCCTCGCCGCTTTGCGCAGCGAGGATGGCAGCCTTCTCTGCTTCCTTCCCGGCGCCGGTGAAATCCGCCGCGTCCAGGAACGCGTCCAAGAACGCTTAAGCGATCCCAATGTGATCATCGCGCCTTTGTCCGGCGCACTCGACTTTCGCGCGCAGGAAATAGCGATCTCCAGGGCGCCCGCCGGCAAACGTAAAGTCGTGCTCGCCACCTCCATCGCCGAGACCAGCCTCACCATCGACGGCGTACGCGTGGTGATCGACAGCGGCCTGTCGCGCCGCCCGCGCTACGATCCTGCCTCGGGCCTGACCGCGCTAGACACTGTGCGCGTCTCCCGCGCCGCCGCCGATCAACGCCAGGGCCGGGCCGGACGGACGCAGCCCGGCATTTGCTGGCGGCTGTGGGATGAGCAGCAAACCCGCGCACTACCGGCCTTCGACAAGCCGGAAATCCTCGACGCCGATTTATCCAATCTCGCGCTCGATCTGGCGCGCTGGGGCGCGCGGCCGGAAGGCCTGCAATGGCTCGACGCACCGCCGGCGCCCGCTTATGCCGAAGCGCTCAACCTGCTGCGCGGACTGCACGCGCTCGACCGCGATGGCCGGATCACGCCGCATGGCGCGACGCTTTCCACCATCCCATTGCCGCCGCGTCTGGCGCACTTGGTCGTCGAGGGCGCGGAACACGGCATGGGTCTTTCGGCCGCACGCGTGGCCGCGCTGCTCTCCGATCGCGGCATTGGCGGCGACGATGCGGACGCGCGGCATCGGCTAGACATTATGGCGCGCAGCGCCAGCCCTAAGGACCGCGAAGCGCTGGATCTCGCCGATCGATATGCGCGCATCGCCGGCGCAAAAGGCGACGACAAAGCCGCTGACATCGGCGCACTGATCGCCTTGGCCTTTCCGGAACGCATCGCACGGTCCAGAGAGGATTTGGCGCGCGGCAAGCCCGGCGCCTTCATCACGGTATCCGGGCGCGGCGCGGCGATCGCTCCGGAAAACGCCTTGGCGCGCGAACCATTCCTGGCGATCGCAGACATGCAAGGCGCCAGTCAAAAACTCGGGGCCGAAGCACGCATCGTTCTTGCGGCGCCGATCAGTCGCGCAATGATCGAAACGCTGTTCGCCGACGACATCGAAACATTGGAGGAAGCGGGCTTCGATGCGCAAACGCGTTCGGTGCGAACGCGCAAGGTAACGCGGCTGGGCCGCGTGATCCTGTCGGAAGGCCCCGGCGCCAAACTCGATCCGAGCGCAGCGGCCAAGGCCCTCGCCGAAGGCATGCAAGGCATCGGCTTTGCGGGCTTACCCGGCGCGGAGACCTTCGCCGCGCTGCGCGCGCGCCTCGCCTTCCTGCACAGCAAAGCTTCGGATGATTGGCCAGACATATCGGATGCGGCGCTGTGGTCACATGCGGAGGATTGGCTGATCCCCGCACTCGCCGGGAAAAGTCGCATCGACGATCTCACAGAGAACACGCTGGCTGAAGCCCTCCTCAATCTCCTGCCATGGGATGGGCGCGATAAACTGAACCGTCTCGCGCCGTCGCACTTCGAAACGCCAGCAGGCACAAACCGCCCGATCGACTATGCAGCTGTAGGTGGACCATCTCTTGGCGTGCGCGTGCAGGAAATGTTCGGCCTCGCGACGCATCCAAGCGTGTTCGACGGACGCGTACCGGTCACCCTAGAATTGCTTTCGCCGGCTTATCGGCCGGTACAGACGACGAAAGACCTGCCAGGTTTTTGGCGCGGCTCCTATGCCGCCGTCCGCACCGAGATGCGCGGCCGCTATCCAAGACATCCGTGGCCGGAAGACCCGCTCAGCGCGAACCCGACGACAAGGGCGAAGCCGCGGGGCACATAAACCGCGTCGCCAGCATCCACGCCATCGCCCAAGCGGCCCCAAGCGCCCAGCCCGCCAAAACGTCCGTCGGATAGTGGACGCCGAGATAGATGCGCGTAAATCCAACCAGCAAGGTCAAGGCGATGGCCAAGCC
>Ga0247831_1000732_pt1 | contig 70441 bp, 62 predicted proteins | sample LaCruzMarch2015__9_FD_192406 | JGI IMG/M metagenome (GOLD analysis project Ga0247831, IMG submission 192406) | Freshwater microbial communities from meromictic Lake La Cruz, Castile-La Mancha, Spain - LaCruzMarch2015_1m | ecosystem: Environmental > Aquatic > Freshwater > Lake | place: Spain...
CACCAAGGGGGCACGGTCTTCACCATACAACCGCGCGATGTCGACATTGGCCGAATCCATGATGACCGATCCGGAACGCCCATTGCCCGTGAGCCTAAAGCTATCGCCCCCCAATCGCGCGGAGCCTCGCGATCCTTCAATGAGAAAACCACCCTCGTAGGGAACCATCGCGCCGTTCTGAAAGGCGAATTTCAAGTTCAATGCAGAATCCGGCACGCGCCCCTCCGCGATCGCCGCTGCACTTATATTGGCGTCCAAAGTCGCGCCGTTCACGTCACCTGCGCGGATCGATTGACCAACCCACTCGCGGGCGCCTTTCGCGACAGGCGGCGGCCAGAACGCCAGAACGGACTCAACGCTGACCAATCCCGTCACTGCGCCACGCGCCCGCACCGAATAGGCGTCTTTCGTCTTTCCTATGGCGCCGCGTTTCGCCTCGCCAGCCAACTTAAACGCACCCCGATCAAGATTACCGGAGAGGTTTTCAACTACGATGCGTTCAGCGTTCCGGAATATCTGCCCCGAGAGCTTAAAATCCCGGATTTCTCCAGTTTTCGCCTCGGTCCACATTTTATCACGGGGCGTCGTCCAGATCACAACGGGCGCATTGAGTTGGAACTGAGAGGCGGCATATCGGCTCGCGTGGCCGAACATCAACATTGGCGCGCTGATTTGGCCGTCGGCCTTGACGCGTGCGCCAGCTGCGGCGCCCTCTAGTTTCTCGAGGACCAGAATATCCTTCGAGGGCTGATATTGCGCTTTCAAAACCGCCCCATCAAGAACGCGCGTCTCTCCGTCCACGATCAAGCGCCCCGCATCCACACTGGCGTCAATTGTGGCCGCTTCAACTGCGCCGAGCTTGTCGAAACGGACATAGACGTCTGCGTTCGTGGGCGCGGCGACGGACTGAAGCAATGGCGCAATATCGGGCGGCAGGAAGGATTGAGGCGTAAATTTCGCGAGCTTGAGACGGGCGCGAAATGGCCCCGGCGAAGTTCCGGCGAACACCAAATTGACCTGTGCAGGCGTCGCACCGTCGCTTCTTAAATCAATGGCAAACCGGCCCGTCACGACGCCGTTCGTCCGCCGCATATCAATTTGCGCCCCTTCGGCCGTCGCAAACCGACGAGAGCGCTCATCGAAGAAAATTACCCGGGCGTTTCTTATGGAAACGAAATTCAACCCGCCGGCGCGCCCTTCGCCCTTCAAAGCAGCCTCTGCCGCCTTCATAATCTTTTCCAGCCGTTTTGGGTCGGGTCGGGCTTTTCGGTTCATAACGGCCTCGGGCGGCCCTAGACCTGCGTCAATCTTACCGCTGGCTCGAAAGACGACTGAAAACAGACCGCCGTCCGATTCGAAGGCCGAGAACGGCGTACGACCAGCCAAAACCTGTTCGGGCTGAAACTCGATGGCGATCCGGTTTGCGCGCGCGATGGTCGCGCCGCCTGGGTTCAGAGAATCTACGGACGTGGCGAGGAGTTGAATGGATCGACGGTCTTTGACCCAGACCGCAGTGAGATCACCGATGGCGACTTTATCCCCACTCGCGTCTGCGGCGAGCGCACGCTCAACATAAGTCCGCGCCCAATTGAGCGACACAGGCCCCTCTTGGAGGCGCGCCAGAAGGAAAGCCCCGCCACCAAACAGCAACACCAATAGCAAGGCTGCAACTTCCAACGCCGGCAACAATGCGAAGCGCACCCGTTTTCGCATGCGCTTTTTTGGCCGACGCTCCCGGAGCGCCGGTTCTTCCAACGCATCGGACACATCGATGCCGTCCAGGACGTCAGAATCGCGCGAAGACTGGACAATCAGCGCCGAACGCTCGACGTTCCCACGCGACAGCCAAGTGCGCAGGCGCGAAAGGAGATTTTGAATGGGCGACATCGTTATTGGGAAACCGGCTCCTGCTTTTAGCTTGCCTACCGCTAGCGGCGAAAAAGTGACGCTGGCCAAGCTCAAAGGTAAAGGCGTGGTACTCTATTTTTACCCGCGTGACGACACACCCGGTTGCACTACCGAAGCCAAGGAATTCAGTACCTTAGCTAAAGAATTCGATAAAATTGGCTTCGAGATCGTGGGCGTCTCGAAAGACTCGCCGGAGCGGCACCAAAAGTTCACCGACAAATACGACCTCGCTGTAACTTTAGGCAGCGACGAAGACGGCAAAGCAATCGAGCGCTATGGCGTCTGGGTTGAGAAAAACATGTACGGAAAGAAGATGATGGGAATTGAACGCGCGACCTTCCTCATCGATTCGAAAGGAGTAGTTCAACAGATATGGCGCAAAGTGAAGGCGCCTGGGCACGCTGCTGCTGTTTTAACCGCAGCAAAAAGCCTCTGACCGGCTTATCCTTAAAAAAGGCTTCACATTAACCCATTAGCTCAAAAATCCATGTAAGGATTCTACCAAGAATAGGTCTGCCTGCTTTCATAGGTGCAATAACGCGAATCCGTGGTTGCCAAGTCGGATTTCTTGCGTTTTTATGCCAGTGGGTCGGGGGGCTTCACTTTAGTTTGTGCGTCTGCGGGAAACAACATGCGGCTACGTTGGCGCGCGCGCCAGACCTTTGAAAAGCTGTTCCCTGAACGGCAAATCTACCATCGCAGCGGAGGAACCGTCCGCTACGTGTCCCTGTCGCCATGGCGCCAAGCGCTGCTAGCAGGCGGGGCGGCGGCCTTTGTCGGTTGGTCAATGTATGCGACCACCGTTATGATTTTACAGGGGTCTGACGCCTGGAAACGTGATACAGAATCATCACGCAAGCAGGAGCGCAACGAGCGCTGGCTAGCCGAAGCCCGCGCGAAAGAATCAGCCGCCCTGGCGTTGCTCGATGAGCGCACATCGGAATTCGAAAAAGCCACCGCAGAATTCGAACGCCGCCACGAAACCCTGAAAGTTCTCCTCAGCGTCGCCGGCGGAAGCGATTTGGATATTGGCGCCTCTTCACGCGTCTTGGCCTCAAACGGGTCGCGCATGCTCCCCCAAGCCGGGCTGGACGAAGCCGACCCCCGGGAAGGCCGCACGAAGGATATTTCCTACACGCCAGGCACAGGCGCCAAGCAATTGTCGAATCGTTTGGACAGCTTGCGCGCAGAGCAGAGCGCATTTTTGGATACGGCCGAGGAAGAAGCCGTTCAACGTACCGAGGAATTGCGCGGCGTTATTCGCATGACAGGCGTAGGCGTTGCACGGATCCTTGACAGCGGCTCTCCAATGGGCGGCCCAATGATCCCTTTAGATTCAAAGGTTTCAGCGCGCCTCTCCACCGAGACAGATCCAGCGTTCGCGCAACGGGTGGCCCAAGTCGCAGCCCGTTTGGACGAAATGCGCCGGTTGGAAAATGTGGCCCGATCCGCCCCTTTGGCGGCTCCATTATCTAGCGGCTACCGGACGACAAGCGGCTTCGGAGTTCGCACCGATCCGTTCAATAACCGCATGGCGTTTCATTCCGGCCTTGATTTCGCTGGATATCGCGGCGCGCCTATTCGCTCCACCGCCCCCGGTGTTGTGACTTATACAGGCCCACGCTCAGGTTATGGCACTGTTGTCGAAATTGACCATAATCATGGCTTTAAGACGCGGTACGCTCACTTAAGTTCAGTGGCTCCCGGCATTCGGCGTGGTACGCGGATTGCAATTGGAGACGTGGTTGGTGGGATGGGATCGACTGGCCGGTCGACGGGAACGCACTTGCATTACGAAGTGTGGTTCCGCGACAAAGTCTATGATCCCCGCAGCTTTATAAGGGCAGGACGACATGTTCACGAAGGGTAAGGGAAGCGGCGGATCTGATAACCCGCCCCCGTCATTTGAGTCGATGGCGCCGTCGACGCCGCAGCCCCCTCGCCGCCCGCAATCCACGGGTCCCTCCATCATCAATTCCGACGTCATGATACGCGGCTCGGTAACCACCAAGGGCGAACTTCAGCTCGACGGGTCTGTCGAAGGCGACGTCCGGGCCCGTAAGCTCACCGTCGGTGGTTCAATCAAAGGCGACGTCGTCGGCGAAGAAATCGTAACGGTGCGTGGCGAAGTCCAAGGCCGTATTCGTGGTCGCAAAGTTGAGTTAGTGGCCGGCTGCCGCGTTCAAGGCGATATTCTACACGCGCAATTGTCGATCGAGCCCGGCGCTCAGTTCGAAGGTCAGGTTCGTTACGTCCAGGATCCTTTGGCGACAGACGGCGCTGGCGCAACCAAGCCTCAGCTCGCACCCGCTCCAGTGTCAACGCCACCCGCGTCTTCTTCTGGCGGCGCTGCGGTCGCTTAAACAGCGTTTCCAAGCAAGTTTCAGGAAAACCGGCTGCGCAATCAGCCGGTTTTCTTTTGTCTATTGTTCGATTTCACCGCCAACCCGCGCAGCCAGAGATGCGGCCATGAACGGGTCGAGATCGCCGTCAAGCACCCCTTGGCTATCCGACGTCTCCACATTCGTGCGGAGGTCTTTCACCATTTGATATGGCTGCAGAACATATGACCGGATCTGCCGTCCCCACCCAATTTCCGTCTTAGAATCTGCAACTGCCTGGGATTCCGCTTCCCGTCTTTGCAATTCCGCCTCGTACAAACGCGCACGGAGCATTTTCCAGGCCGTTTCCCGGTTTCGGTGCTGCGACCGGTCTGACTGACACGCCACCACGATGCCCGTGGGGATGTGGGTCAAGCGAATAGCAGAATCAGTTTTGTTGACGTGCTGACCGCCCGAACCGCTAGCGCGATATGTATCCGTGCGAACATCCTTATCGAGAATTTCGATCTCAATCTTGTCGTCGATGACTGGATACACCCAAACGCTGGCGAAACTGGTGTGACGGCGCGCGTTTGAATCGAAAGGCGAAATGCGCACCAAACGATGAACGCCTGACTCAGTCTTGAGCCAGCCATAAGCATTCTCGCCCTTGATCAAAAGCGTCGAAGATTTGATGCCAGCTTCTTCGCCCTGGCTCTCGTCCATTTCTTCGACGCTCATGCCATGGGCCTGCGCCCAACGCACATACATTCGGCGGATGATCGAAGCCCAGTCCTGAGCCTCAGTGCCGCCCGCCCCGGCATTGATTTCCAAATAAGCGTCGTTACCGTCAGCCTCGCCCGACAACAAAGCCTCAAGCTCCGCCCGCCCTGCTTTAGCGCGCGCCATTTCCAATGCCGCCTGTGCTTCATCGAGGAGGGACTCATCCCCCTCCATCTCTGCAAGTTCGATTAGCTCAACAGTGTCAGCAAGTTCACGCTCAAGAACACGCACCGCCTCGACTTGACTGGCGAGCTTATTGCGCTCCCGCATTGCGGCCTGCGCTGCTGTCGGATCGTTCCAAACGTCCGGCGACTCAGCCAATGCATTGAGTTCATCTAGCCGGCGTAGCGCATTATCCCAGTCAAAGACGCCTCCGGAGCAATAATACCGAGCGCGAAATTTCATCAGTGAGAGATTGCAACTCGGCGCGCATTTTTGTGTCCGTGGGGCTCGGGCATTTTGAGAGGCGCCCGCATACCCCCCGACACGAGGAAGTGCAAGCCCCAGAAATACGTTGAGACAGGGGCTATCTCAAACGTAAATCAGGTTCTCAACCAAAGACTAAAGCGCGATAGCGAAGCCCGAATCCTCTATTCGCGATCGCACCCTGGCGCTTTTACAGCTTAGTATAAATCATCCAAATCGCTTTGTACGGTCGCAGGCTTTTGCCCATTCGCCGGAATTGACTCAGGCTGAGTATTTGCGCCGCCATAGGAAAAGACGTCGTTCGAGATTGAACGGGTCGGCTCGGTGCCTGGTCGGAACGCCTCAACCAGCGTTTGAGCAGTGGCCGCGCTGGGTAGGCCGCCCGTGCGCGCGTCGATCGTGACGAAGCTGACGCCCGGCGGAGTCCGGAAGGGGGCCGCGGGCTGATTGGCCAGCGCCTTGCCAATGAACTCGCCAAAGATCGGCACGGACAAGGAACCGCCCGATTCGCCTTCCCCCAGAGATTTGGGCTGGTCGTATCCCACCCAGACGCCGGCGACGAGATCTGGAGAGAAGCCGATGAACCAAGCGTCCTTATAATCGTTCGTCGTGCCGGTTTTGCCCGCCAGCGGACGGCCCAAGGACTTCAGGGAAGCCCCCGTTCCGCGCTCAACGACGCCCTGCAACATCGAAGTCATCTGATAAGCCGTCACTTCATCGATGACCGGCGCGCGACGGTCTGGAATTTCCGGCGCCGCTTGCCCATTCCACTGTGCGCGGCAGCCAGGGCATTCAGGCTTTTTCGTTGGATAAACGGTGCGACCAAAGCGGTCTTGCACACGGTCGAGCAAGGTTGGCGTCACCTTCTTTCCGCCATTCACAAAAACGGCGTAAGCGGAGGTGATCCGCAAAACGGTTGTCTCGCCCGCCCCGAGGGACGTGGACAAAACCGGCTCGAGCTTATCGCTGACGCCGAAATTTTTGCCATATTCTACAATGGGGCCCATGCCCATGTCTTGCGCCAGTCGCACCGTCATGACGTTGCGCGACTTCTCAAGGCCAAGACGCATAGTCGACAGGCCATAAAATTCCTTTGAATAGTTCAAAGGCGCGTAAAACTCACCCGGTTCACCCGCTGGGGCAACGAATGGCGCATCCAAAATCAAGCTTGCAGGCGTGTAACCGTGATCCAGCGCCGCCGCATAAGCGATCGGCTTGAATGACGAGCCTGGCTGGCGATAAGCCTGCGTGGCGCGATTGAACTTGCTTTGCTCAAATGAATAGCCGCCGACCATCGCCAGTACACGGCCGGTTCTCGGATCGAGTGCAACCAGCGCGCCATTGACTTGCGGAATCTGCTTCACAGCATAGGACTTGTCGGCCTTTTTCTGAACGTAGATGACCTGTCCGCGCCCGAGTTTGCTTTTCCCTTTAATTGCCCACGACGCTTCGGCCGCGGACATCGAGCCGCGCGATCCATCCGTAAAGCCGAGTTGCACGCCGCCTGCTTGATTGGTCGAGAGGATAACCGCGGGACGCCAATCGCCGATATCGGCCGCAATCTTCACCGTCTTCAGTGAATTCGCCCAATCGTCGTCAATTGCGATTGTCGCGATGGCGCCACGCCAACCGCGACGGCGATCATATCCCTCTAGCCCGTTGCGCAGCGCGTTGCGCGCGGCAGTTTGAAGACGTGTATCCAAAGTCGAACGAACGGACAGACCACCATTATAGAGCTTTTTCTCGCCAAGCTGCTTGACCAAGCTCTGACGCAATTCTTCGACGAAATACTCAGCAGCAATATTCCGCAGTGCGTCCGTGGCGATCTGTGCGTTCAACGGCTCCGCTTGAGACCTCTGCATGTCCGCTTCGGAAATATAGCCGTCATCAGCCATACGCGAGAGCACCCAATTGCGACGCTCGATCGCTCTTTGTTTCCGGGTCGCTGGATTGTAATTGTTTGGCCCCTTCGGGAGCGCCGCGAGATACGCGCAGTCCGCTAAGGTCAGCTCATCGAGTGGCTTATCAAAATATGTCAGCGCCGCCGCGCCAACCCCATAAGCACGCTGCCCGAGATAAATCTCGTTCAAATAGAGCTCAAGAATCTTTTGTTTCGAAAATGTCTGCTCGATCCGAAGCGCCGTCAGCGCTTCCTTGATCTTGCGGCCAATGCTGCGCTCAGAGGAGAGCAGCATGTTCTTCGCGACCTGTTGGGTGATCGTTGACGCGCCCTGCATACGTTTGCCGATCAGGACATTCTTGATGTTCACCAGCGAGGCGCGCAGGAGGCCCGAAGGGTCCACACCCATATGCTCAAAGAAATGCTGATCTTCGGCGGATACGAACGCGTCCACCAGACGCGGCGGCAGCTCCTGGTAGGGCACGAACACGCGATGCTCTTCCGCAAACTCGGTGATCAAATCACCATCGCTCGCGTGCACCCGCGTCGTCACGGGCGGCTCATACCGCTTTAGGGCTTCAAAGGACGGAAGGGTCAACGCTGCAAAAGCAATATACCCTATCCCGACAGCAGCGAGCGCCGCCGCACCGATCAGGGCATAACTGACGAGTTTTCGAAAATCCATGACCGCCTAGCGTCTATAACCCGCCGCCTGCTAATCCCGGCGAAAGGCCGGAATAAGGCCGCTTATAAGCACTCTGCGGATAAATTGATGCGCCCCCGCCCGCAAGGGTCCGACGCGCAATCTTTGCTTTGGAGCCTTAACGGCTTGCGGATTGCCTCACGACTGGCGGCGCAAAGTAGTCGTCGATCGCCAGGGCAACCGCGTTCATTAAGTTTCCGCGAAACTTCGGATTGGTGAGCTCCGCCGCATCGCTCGCATTCGTCAGAAAGCCCATTTCAATCAAAAGTGCGGGCACATCTGGCGCCAACAAAACGAAAAACCCAGCATTGCGGTGGCTGTTTTCCAGTACAGACGCCCCAGCCGCTTGAAGCCGAGGGACCACTTTTCTAGCAAATACAGTCGATTTGTTCTTAGTGTCTCGTTGCGCTAAATCGACTAAAATATCATACACTTCGCGGCTCTTGGCGCTTTTGACGTCCAGCTCCCAGTCCTGCACCGTCATAATGTTTTTGGCGCGCGCCGTACCGGCCTCGGACAAAGTATAGACAGATGCGCCGCGAACCTCAGGATTCTCGCCAGAATCGGCGTGAATTGACAAAAAGAGGTCTGCTTTCGCCTTCCGCGCCGTTTCAACCCTTTGCTCCAAAGGGATGAAGGCGTCGTCGGACCGGGTCAGCACTACCTCATACCGGCCTGTCGCCTGCAATATTTCAGCGAGCTGCTTTGCAGCCGCCAATGTAACGTGCTTCTCTTGAGCGCCATTCACCGCAATGGCCCCGGGATCCTTGCCCCCGTGGCCTGCGTCGAGAATAATTTTTTTTCGCTTAGATTTAGGGGCTTCGACCGCCGCCACGACTGTGTCAGCAGGAGCTGCCAGGAACCCAGCGCCCTGGCTGAAAGCGGCGACATCAGCACCGGTCAACACTATCCGGATTTTGCCGCGCCCGCCGTCACTGACATTCTCAGTCGAAATACGAACCGGGCTTGCTAAGTCGAACACTAAGCGCGATCTCGTCGGGGAGTTCTGCGCATAGCGGTATTTCACCACGACGCCAGCGCCCGCACGATCTCCGCGATCCGACTTTACGCCATTCAAAATCCAGTTAACTGTCGGAAAATCAACAACAATCCTCGGCTTTCCCTCAGCCAAACTGAACACACGGGCATTGAGTTTTTCGGTGCTGTTGATTTCAACTAAGGTCGCGCCGCTGATCGACTCGACATGAACAGAGGTCACCTTGGGCACAGAATCGGCCATTGCCGGCGCAACAAGCCCCAGCATCAACCCGACACAAACCAGCAAGCGTTTCGTTGGAAACACAGCGACGCTCCTAAGCCCACGCATTCACTTATCAACAATGGACCTTGCGAAAAGGTTGATGAGTTAACTGGCGCCACAGTGCGGAAAACCATCCCCGGCTCACACGGCTTTACTTTAGACCTATGATTGGGGCACAGTCACTGCCGAGGGCTCGAATAGACGAGTCGGCAAGATAGTGTGTTGTGCCTTTGCCCTGGAGGGAGAGTTTTTCTCCTAAGGAGCCGTTTTCGCACACGTGCTTGAGTCGAACGCAATCCGGGGCCCTCTTTCACTAACCTCCGACAATCGGAGAATTTCTTGGTCGAGCACGCCCTCCATGCAACGCAGGCTTGCCCGCGAATTTCGCTGGGCAAAGCAGCGCGCGTGCAGGCTCGACCCCTTAGCCCTGCACATGAGCGCCGTCGCGCCGGCTTGTCCTTTTTAGGACGGCCCGCCTCCCGACAGGCGTTTGGAGTTTTTAATGGAAAAGAAGATGCTGATCGACGCATCGCATCCCGAGGAAACTCGGGTGGTGGTGCTTTCTGGGTCGCGGATTGAGGATTTCGATTACGAGTCCAGCACAAAAAAGCAGCTACGCGGGAACATCTATCTCGCAAAAGTGACGCGGGTTGAACCGTCGTTACAAGCCGCATTCGTGGAATATGGCGGCAACCGTCATGGTTTCCTCGCCTTCAATGAAATTCACCCGGATTATTACCAAATCCCGGTCGCGGACCGTGAAGCGCTGCTGGCCGAAGAACGCGCCGCCGTCGAAGCCGAAAGTGACGACGACGATGAAGACGATGATGTGATGGAGGCGCAGCGCCGCCGCCGTCAGGCGCAGCGCCGCTACAAAATCCAAGAAGTTATCAAGCGCCGCCAAATCATGTTGATTCAGGTGGTCAAGGAAGAGCGCGGTAATAAGGGTGCGGCGCTCACGACGTACCTGTCTCTAGCAGGCCGGTATTGCGTTTTGATGCCGAACACCGCGCGCGGCGGGGGCATCTCGCGGAAAATCCCAAACGGAGCGGATCGCAAGCGACTGAAAAAAATCGCTGGTGAGTTAGAGATTCCCGCCGGCATGGGCCTGATCATCCGGACCGCGGGCGCCAAGCGCACCAAAACTGAGATCAAACGCGACTACGAGTACCTGCTACGCTTGTGGGAACAAATCCGCGACGACACGATGCGCGCCGTCGCGCCAAAATTGATCCACGAAGAAGGCAGCCTCGTGAAGCGCGCACTGCGCGATCTCTACGACAAGGACGTCGAATCCATCGTCGTCGAGGGCGATTCCGCTTACAAAGAAGCCAAAGACTTCGTCAAAATGCTGATGCCGAGCCACGCGCGGAAAGTTCAGCAACAGCGCGAAGGCGAACCGCTTTTCCTGAAGCACCGCGTCGAGGAACAGCTGGAATCCATCTACAGCCCCGTGGTGCATTTGCGCTCCGGCGGCTCAATTGTCATCAACCAGACCGAAGCGCTGGTGGCGATTGACGTAAACTCTGGCCGCGCCACGCGTGAGCGTTCGATTGAATCCACTGCGTTGAAGACCAACCTCGAAGCCGCCGAAGAAGCCGCACGTCAAATGCGCCTGCGTGACCTAGCCGGCCTAGTGGTGATCGACTTCATCGACATGGAAGAACCGAAGAACGACCGCATCGTCGAAAAGAAGATGCAAGAATGCCTTCGGCACGATCGCGCCCGTGTGCAAATGGGCAAAATTTCGAATTTCGGCCTGCTAGAAATTTCTCGCCAGCGCCGTCGCACCGGTGTGCTGGAAGGCAGCTCACATATCTGTGAGCATTGCGCGGGCTCCGGCCGAGTCCGCTCGATTGAAAGCTGCGCCCTCCGCGTTCTACGCACCCTGGAACACCAAGCCGATCGTATTCAAGGCGGCGTGATCGACGTCGACGCTCCCGTCGAAGTGGCGCTCTATCTGCTCAACCAAAAGCGAAGCTTCTTGGCCGCGATAGAGGGACGGCGAAACACGGAAGTGCGCATCAATGCGACGCCAGATATGCAGGCGCCAGACTTCAACATCCGGATAGGCGCCGATTCTCAACTTTATGAGCATGAAGAGATCGAAGACCTGCGCGATCGTGCGCCTCCGCAAGTCGCCGCGCCGATAGAAGACGACTACGAGGTCAGCGAGCAAGAAGAAGAGGCGCCACCAAGCGCAGCCGGCCAAAGCGATAGCGTTTCGCGCCGCCGTCGGCGCAGACGCCGTCGCGGCGGCGGTGGGGATCAAGCTCAGGCAGAGCGCGCACCGTTAGATTCCAACGCCATCTCGCCTGACGACGACGAAGCGGACGAGGAGACCGAAGGATCCCCTGAAGCAGCGGAACGCCCAGCGGCGGATGACGGAACAGGCGAACAGCGTCGCAGCCGCAGACGGCGTGGCCGCCGCGGAGGAAAACGCCGGCGGGAAGATGGCGATGCAGCGCCGATGGCCTCAGGGGAGTTTGAGAGCCAAAGCGATGAACCCGAATCGCTCGAATCCTATGAGCCTCAAGACGTTTTTGAGGAGCTGGAGGACGCCCTTGAACCAGAAGTCATCGATATTCGTGTCGAAACAGGCTTTGGCGAAACACAACCCGCCCCAGCGCCGGAACCAATCCCAGCCAGAACCATCGCAGCGGCTTCTATTCAGACCGACAGTGAACCTGAACGTGTCGCGGAAGACAGCACAACTCTAACAATAGAACACTCTGATCCAGTGATCGAGGTCTCGGCCGCGAACCCGATCCGCAAGGCCTTTGATCCCACCCATTGGCGCCGTATTCTGAAGGGAAATTAAGGTCTTGGGCCCCGCTGATCAAAAATCGGCGGGGCCATATTGGCGCCGCAAACCGCCGCCATGCAGACCACACGAAATCTGAGGCTATAGGAGACGCTGTCGTGAAATTCTCCGGACGGCGCGTTCGTCACGCTTTTGCGGGCCTGCTTTCCGTTTTAGCGATTGCGGTCTCCGCGCAAGACGCTACAGCGCAATCCGTTCTGCGAGACGCAGAGATCGAGAGGGACCTTCGGCGGTTCAGCGATCCGATTTTCGCTGCAGCTGGTCTAGATCCGACGCACGTTGAGATCATTCTTCTCCAGGACAATTCACTGAACGCCTTCGTGGCGAACGGACAAAAGATGCACCTGAATTCGGGTCTGATCCTGGCGGCGGATACGCCAAATCAGCTAATTGGCGTCATCAGTCACGAGACAGGTCACATCGCTGGAGGGCACCTTGCCCGCTCAGACGAAGCGATCGCCGCCGCCATGCGCCCGGCTTATGTCTCGATTGGTTTGGGGATTTTAGCGATTGCCGCAGGTGCAGGCGACGCTGGCGCTGCGCTCATCGCCGGCTCGCAACAATTCGCGATGCAGTCATATTTGGGCTATTCCCGGACGCAGGAAGCTTCAGCCGACCAAGCAGCCTTTGCCTATCTCACATCAACGCAACAAAGCGCCGCAGGGCTGGAATCCTTCTTCCAAAAATTCCGGGTACAAGAAGTGCTCAGCGATCAGCGCCGCGATCCGTTCTTTCGTTCCCACCCGCTGTCTTCAGATCGTATCGCCGCCCTGCGCGCCAAAGTGAACGCCAGTCCATATAAGGGTGTGCCCGACACGCCAGAAAACATCCGCGCTTTGAAAATGATGCAGGCAAAGCTGCGCGGCTTTATCGATGCGCCACAGCAAACCTTTCGCAAATATCCCGACGCAGATCAATCGCAACCGGCACGTTATGCCCGCGCAATTGCGGCCTACCGAATCCCGGACTTGCGGCGCGCCGTTGCCGAAACAGAAGCCTTGATCGCTGAAGAGCCAACCAATCCCTATTTCCAAGAATTGCTCGGCCAAATTTACTTTGAGAATGGGAAAATCGCCGACGCAGTCATCCACCATCGTAAATCGCTGGAACTCTCGCCAAACACGCCGCTGCTCCAAATCAATCTCGCGCGCGCACTGAACGCGCTGGAGACTCAAGAAGCGACCAAGGAATCCATCACATTGCTGCGAAGCGCGATCGCAAACGATGAAGACAACGGCTTCGCTTGGCGTGAATTGGCAATTGCATATGAGCGCTCAGGCGATTTGCCCCAAGCCCAATTAGCCACAGCCGAATCTTCGTTCACCATTGGCGATTACCTGCGCGCGCATGAATTCGCGCAGCGGGCGCAAAAGAAGCTCACTGTCGGATCTCAAGCCTGGCAGCGCGCGGGCGATATTGTTTTAATCGCGGAACCGCAGGCGCAGGCGATGATGAAGCGGAACCGGCGCGGAGGGGGTTAATCCCTCGCCGTCAACCCACCGCTTTCCATCTGGGTGGAGAAACCCTAGATACCTCCCTGGCTTTAACATTGGAACGAAAAGCATGAAGTTGCGCGTGTTTGCCGGGTTGGCCTTGATTCTCACCGCTTGCTCTCCTGCCGGGGAAACGCCAGCACCGACGGATCCCGCTTTTGGTCAAGCGGTCCGCAATTACCTGCTCTCCAATCCCGAAGTGATAGAAGATGCGCAAAAGGCGCTCGCCGAAAAGAAGCAGCGCGCTCTTTTCAAGTCAGCGATCACGGACAAAGACGACCCCTTCATCGGCAAGCGGGACGCTAAGGTAACGGTGATCGAGTTTTTCGATTATCGCTGCCCCTATTGCGTGCATGCCGCCGATTGGGTGCTGCAGCAACCCGGCAAAAATAAAGACGTACGCGTCGTATTTAAGGAAATGCCCTTCCTCACGAAGGAGTCCTACGAAGCATCTCAAGCAGCTCTGGCCGCCAATAAACAGGGCAAGTACGCCGCGATGCATCGTGCGCTTATGGATGTGGCCAGCAGCGACCTGAGCAGCGCCTCTATCGACAAGGCCGCACAAAAGGCCGGCGTCGACGTTAAGCGCATGCGCCGTGATATGGATTCGAAGGATGTTATCGAACACCTCGATCGCGTGAAAAACCTGTCTCAAAGCGCAAAAGTGGAATCGACGCCAACCTTCCTGGTCAATGGCGTCCTCGTTGCGGGTTTCGATGAAAAAGCGCTGAATGCTGCAATCGAAAAAGCACTGAAAGAACCGGCTTAAACGACCGTTCTTCCTTCGTCAGATCAGCCCCGCCAAGGGTGAGGAAGGGTCAGCGTAACGCTTTTTACCCATGCGTCCAGCAAGATAAGCCTCCCGACCGGCTAAGACGGCGTGGCGCATAGCGCTCGCCATAAGGATTGGATTTTTCGCTTCGGCGATAGCTGTATTCATCAAGACGCCATCGCAGCCGAGCTCCATCGCAATCGCCGCGTCCGACGCGGTGCCAACGCCCGCGTCGACGATCACCGGCACGCGAGATTGTTCTACGATCAACCGGATATTTACAGGGTTCTGGATGCCGAGACCTGAGCCAATCAGCGATCCCAATGGCATGATCGCGACGCACCCAGCCTCTTCGAGCTTTCGCGCATATACCGGATCATCCGAACAATAGACCATCACCTTGAAGCCCTCCGAGATCAGCAGCTTCGCCGCACGCAAGGTCTCTTCCATGTCAGGGTAGAGCGTCTTCTGATCGGCGAGGACCTCGAGCTTCACCAAATCCCAACCGCCCGCCTCGCGCGCCAAGCGCAATGTTCGAATGGCGTCCTCCGCCGTGAAACAACCCGCCGTATTTGGCAGGTACGTATATTTCTCAGGACTGACAAAATCCGTCAGGCGCTCCTTCGACGGATCGCCAAGATTCACGCGACGAATGGCGACCGTCACCATGTCGACATCCGCCGCTTCAGCCGCTGCGGCATTTTCCGCATAAGTTTTGTACTTCCCGGTTCCAATAATAAGCCGGGATTTGAAGGTGCGCCCTGCAATAACGAGCGGATCGTTCCTTTCGGAAATTGCGCTATTGGACATCAGCCGCCTCCAACGATGTCGACGATTTCAATCTCATCTCCATCTTCTAAGTATGTTGTTTTATATAATGATTTTGGAACAATAGCGCGATTTCTCTCAACCGCGACGCCGTTCAAGGGCGTTTCGAGCGAAACCATCAAATCCGCAATAGTTGCGTCTTGCGCTTGCCGCTCCACGCCGTTCACCATGATGCGCATCGGCGCATAACCCTCTGACAAGCTTGTTAGACTCAACCGTCCAGCCTAGAACGACAACTCCTCATAACGCGAAAAGCGCCCCGAATGTCCAAACCGATATTTGTGCTGAACGGCCCGAATCTCAACCTTTTAGGCGTACGCGAACCTGCGATCTACGGCAGCGCGACTCTTGCCGACATAGAAAAAGCTGCGCAAGCCAAAGCAGCCGCCGCGGGCTTCGCCATCGATTTTCGCCAAACGAACCACGAAGGCGTACTGATCGACTGGATTCACGAGGCGCGGGAGAGCGCATCCGCGGTGGTAATCAACGCTGGTGGGCTAACGCACTCGTCGATTGCACTCCTAGATGCGCTTAAGACCTTGACGACCCCCGCGATCGAGGTGCACCTCAGCAACCCGCAATCACGGGAAGGGTTTAGGCATCAATCCTTTGTCTCTCTCGGGGTGGCGGGATCCATCGCCGGTTTCGGCATCTTGAGCTACGAGCTGGGCGTAGAGGCGGCCGCACAACTGGCCCTCCGGCGCGCCGCAATCAATCCGAGGTCATAATGGCAAAAGCCCCCTCCTCAGGCATCGATCCTGAGCTTGTCCGCGAATTGGCGGCGATACTTCGCGAAACCGATCTCACAGAGATCGAAGTCGAATCACAGAGCGGCGACATTAAATTGCGTCTGGCGCGCCAGTCCCAATTTGTGCAGGCCGCGCCCGCCCCAACATACGCGCCTGCTCCTGCGCCGGTTTACGCAGCAGCAAGCGCTGCGCCTGCCGCCGTACCCGTGAGCACCGACCGCACAAACCCTGGAACCGTGCCGTCGCCAATCGTCGGCACCGTCTATCTCTCGCCGGAACCCGGCGCAGCTTCGTTCGTCTCCATCGGGACGGAGGTCACTGAAGGACAAACGATCATGATCGTCGAAGCCATGAAGACGATGAATCCGATCGCCGCACCACGCTCCGGCAAAATCACCAAAATATGCGTCTCGGATGCTCAGCCCGTCGAATATGGCGAGCCACTGGCAATCATAGAATAAACCAATGAAGCGCACCCGCTCTCGCGAGAAGAGCCCCCTTCCAATGTTCGAAAAGGTGCTCATCGCCAATCGCGGCGAGATCGCGCTGCGTGTCCATCGCGCCTGCAAGGAAATGGGCATTCAAACCGTCGCCGTGCATTCGGAAGCGGATTCCGATGCGATGCATGTCCGCCTTGCCGATGAGAGCGTCTGTATCGGCCCGGCGCAAGCGGCCAAGAGCTATCTCAATATTCCGTCGATCATTGCCGCGGCTGAAATCACGGGCGCTCAAGCAATCCATCCCGGCTACGGGTTTTTATCCGAAAACGCGCGCTTCGCGGAAATCGTCGAAGCCCATAACATGGTGTTCATCGGGCCGAAGCCCGCCCACATCCGGCTGATGGGCGACAAGATCGCCGCAAAAAAGGCCGTCAAAGACGCCGGCATTCCGACAGTGCCAGGATCCGACGGCGGGATAACGGACGACGTCGCGGCGCTGAAAGTCGCCAAGCAGATCGGTTATCCTGTCCTCGTGAAAGCCGCCGCAGGCGGCGGTGGACGCGGCATGAAAGTCGCGCATTCTGCGGAAGATTTGAGCGTAGCCCTCTCCACCGCGCGCAGTGAGGCGCGCGCCGCCTTTGGCGACGATTCCGTTTACATCGAAAAGTATCTCGGCAAGCCGCGCCACATCGAAATTCAGGTCGTCGCGGATAGCCATGGCAATGTTGTGCATTTGGGCGAACGCGATTGCTCAATCCAGCGCCGCCACCAAAAGCTATTGGAAGAAGCCCCGTCACCGGCGCTGAACGCCGAACAACGCGCCAGCATTGGCGAGACCGTCGTCAATGCTGTGAAAAAGCTCGGTTACCTTGGTGTGGGGACTGTCGAGTTTCTGTTCGAGAACGACCAATTCTATTTCATCGAAATGAACACGCGCATTCAGGTCGAACACCCCGTGACCGAGATGATCACGGGTATCGACTTGATCCGCGAACAAATCCGCATCGCGCGGGGGGCCGAGCTTTCGTTCACGCAAGAAGAAGTAAAAATCAACGGCCACGCAATCGAGTGCCGCATCAATGCGGAAAATCCGCGCACCTTCACGCCCTCACCTGGCACCATCAAGGAATTTCACCAGCCAGGCGGAATGGGTGTTCGCTTAGATTCCGCAATCTATACCGGCTATAAAATCCCCCCCTATTACGACAGCCTGATCGGCAAGTTGATCGTGCATGGCCGCACCCGAAACGAATGCCTGATGCGCTTGCGGCGCGCGATGAATGAAATGGTCGTGAGCGGCGTTGAAACGACCATTCCGCTGTTCGATCAGCTGCTCACCGATCCAGACATTCTGGACGGCCAGTATAATATTCATTGGTTAGAGGATCGGCTTAAGGGCCAAGACTAATGTCCACGTCCAGGCGATTTGGACCGGAAGAATTGATGTCGTGCTATCAGCGCGGCGTATTCCCCATGGCCGATTCCCGGGAAGATCCAAGACTGTTCATCGTCGATCCGGACCTCCGCGGAATATTGCCGCTCGACGGATTTCACCTCTCCCGCCGTCTCGCAAAACTCATCCGAAGTACGCCTTTCGATATTCGCGTCGACACCGCATTTCGCCACGTAATGGAAGCCTGCGCGGCAAAAAGCGACGGCCGGAACGACACCTGGATCAACGCCTCGATCATTGATCTTTATTGCAGCCTGTTTGTGCGCGGCGTGGCGCATTCCGTTGAGTGCTGGCGGGGCGATCAATTGGTCGGCGGGCTTTATGGCGTAGCGCTAGGCGGCGTATTTTTCGGTGAAAGCATGTTCTCGCGTGAACGCGACGCCAGCAAAGTCGCGCTTGTTTATCTCGTCGCGCGCTTAAAAGCTGGCGGCTATGAATTGCTCGACACGCAATTCGTCACCGACCATTTGAAACAATTCGGCGCGCAAGAAGTCCCCCGCCTGGAATTTCACAAAAAACTGGAAAAAGCGCTGATGGTCGAAGGCGATTTCTTCAGACTGCCGTCGAACACACCGCCAGATCAACTTCTGCAGTCGATCGCCCAAACGTCGTAAACGGCATGTTCCAGGGCATTTCGCGCCGGACTGGAGGCAAACATCCAACCGCTAAACAATAGCGGCTTACCATCGGCGCCGCGCGCCTTCAGATCCCGAATTTCGAGATAGATGCTGACTTCCGGAATTTCTTCCGGAGGTTTCTTTTGGCAGGAACGAACGACAACCTGGATAGAGCCAAAGCGAACAGGTGTGCCAACCGGCGCCGAAAAGTCCTTCGCGTGACCAGTCAGTTTATCGAGTCCGCGCAGGATCGCGGTCCCAGCATACGCCGGCGCCGCGGCGCTGAACATCATGAGCGCGGCGGCGGCTAAAACGATCAAACGCTTCATTGCGCGGGCGCTGCCCCAGCCTCGGGCGACTCGCTTTTGCCCGTCGACGACACGACCTGCATCAAAAGCGTCAGCAGATCGACGCTCCCACGCGTATATTCGAACTCACCGCCGCTTTTGAGCATTTCAGTTTCAGACCCCGGCTCGAGCGAGACATAAGCGCCGCCGAGCAAACCATCTGACGAGATCTTAGCGATAGAATCGCTCGGAATTTTGACCGCCGGCGCAATCGTCAGCCGTACTTTTGCCTGATAGGTTTGGGGGTCGAGTTCGATGTTCGACACTGCACCAACCTTTACGCCGGACAGACGCACGTCGCTGCCCACGGCGACGCCGTCCACACGTTCAAACTTTGCAACCACCGGATAACCGGACGACGCCGACGCTTCACGCACAGACGTGAATGCGAAGATCAAGAAACTGAGAGCTGACGCGACAACAGCAGCGCCGACAATGGTTTCCAGTGCCTGTTCACGCGCGGCCATGTCTAGCTCTCCGACCCAGGACGCCATGCTTCATAATCGCCCGAAACTTTTGGACGAGACCCATCGCGCGCCAGTGAACCCTTTGGCCGATAGGCCAATCTGGTCCCGGTCAAATTGGGCTGCGAAGGTTTCTCCCAAGACCGGCGCGTCATATCAGCCTCGGTTGGAGGCGAATCAAACGTGTGATGCAGCCACCCGCGCCACATCGGCGGTACGCTCGACGCTTCAGGATATCCTGGATAAATCACCCAACGGCGCTTGCGGCCTTCAAGACTTGGCTTTCGCTCTTCGTAGTATTTATTGCCGACTTCGTCCTCGCCGATGAAGCGCGAACGGCGACCAATATCGAACAGCGCCCCAAGAGTCGCACCGTCCCACCACATGAAAATCTTCTTCAGCAAACGAAACCCCTCACTCTCTGAACCCGTCAGAGATTCGGTCCTTGGCGCGCAACAATATGGCGTACGGGGCACGCTTGGTCCAGCGGCAACCCAATGCAATCTATTGGGGCGCCCAATCAATATCTTGTGGAGATTGGGCCACCCAACCCCCTATCAGTTGCCATGACGCGGCGGAGGCGCCACATTTAATTGTGGAAGCAGGAGCGCGGCATGGTCAGTCGGCGGTTGAACGAAGAGCTTGAACCGACTTGGACCCCCGCGCGCACGTCAGCATGGGCCGCTTATTTAGGCCTATCAGATGACGATCTTCAGCGCGTTGCCTCACAAGCCGATCTCACCCTCGCTCGAACGTGCGCGCGCGCCCGGCAAATCGCCGGCCTGAGCCTTGAAGATGCAGAGGTGCTCCACGCGCTCCTGCGCTCAGGCGCAGCAATGATGGAACCACTGAAAGACGAACGCGATAGCGTCATCGCACATTCCCCCATCGACGCTAGGGACGCCCGCGCTTTTGCGCGCTTCGCCGGGTCGATCCAGGCCGCAGATCTCGCCACACAGGCGCAAGACGTGATAGCTCAATTCGGGCGATCGATTTCCGCGATAGCTGCAGCTTTCGATGACCCAGCAAGGCTGGACCCAAGCAATAACCCCGCTTTGGCCCGTGCAATCACCAATGCACTAGCTTTTGGCCTAACGCCGGGCGCCATTGCGCAATGCTTAGATCGCGTAAGCCAAGGCGCGCCCTTTCCGATCCTTGCGGACTTTAGTGTGAGCGGCCAGCGCCGCGTTTCTATCCCGCAACCTGACTGGGCAGCCTTTGAACGTGTGGCGGATCTCGCCTGGTCCGGGGCACGCTTTATCGTGCAATTCGGCGGTGATCCCGAACCGGCGGCGTCTCAAACGGCCTGCCTAAACCTCGCGCGATTTATACAGGCTGGGGAACTGGACGCAGATGCGCTGGAGCGCGCAACGCGTCTTCTTGCGCGCTGCTTGCTGCCAGAGGCCGGCGCGCCGCGCGCGATCGGAATTTTCGGCGTTGCCGGCGCTTTGGCGAAACTGGGAACGCCCTACGATAGCGTCGAAGGCCGAAGCGCAATCCAAGTCGCGGCCGCACTCATGGCCGCAACGTTGCGCGCCGAAGCAGCCAATTTCACCCCAGGCCGCAAAGCGAGCCGGCGCGCACGCTCAGACAGCTCGCAGCGTGTAAACATAAGTTTCGCCAAACGCCTTCGCGCCGCCGCCGCCGCGATTGATTCGCCGTCGTCCACAGCCAAGGCCGCGGCTCGCGCCGCAGAACTTTTTACGCAATACCCAGAAGAGCCAGACCACTCGGTCGCCCTCGCAGCAGCTGACGCCACCCTAGCGTCTCTTGCCGGCGCCACGGACGATTCCATCGCACCGCTTAACGCGCACCAAATGACCGTCATGCGCGGCGACGCCGCCGTGCCGCGACTCTGCGAAAACATTACCCAAGGACTGAGCGCTCTAGGCTATGGCGTAGCGCAGATCGACGATATTGAACGTCACGTCAGCGGCGCTCGTTCGCTGGATAGCGCACCCGCAATCCATCACGCATCCTTGCGCCAACGCGGCTTCACGCCACGCGAAATAATCCTCGTCGAGCAAAGTTTGCGGGAAGCGCATTCCTTCGGTAACGCCTTCGATCCGTGGCGCATTGGTTTGGAATTCTGCGAGCAAAAGCTGGGCTTGGACCGCCGGATCGCCTCAGAGCCGGGGTTCGATCTGTTGCACGCAATTGGCTTCTCCAGCGAAGAAATTCGCTTGGCGGAAAAGCACGTATTTGGGACTGGCGCCCTGGCCGGCGCACCGCATCTGTCGCGTGCGCACGCCTCTGTATTCGCTTGCCGCGACGGCGGCGCTAACGCGCGGATCGCAGACGCTGCCATTTCCATGGCTGTGGCGCTGCAAACCTTTTTGGCCGAACCGCCCCTGGCGCGTATCGAAGTCGCCTACGAAACCTCGATTGCACGCATGCGGGATATCCTAACCCGTGCGCAGGAAAGCGGGTTGAAGCGCGTGCAATTGACGCGGGCCAATGCCGGCATCCTGGCCGCTGCTGATCATGCTTGGGCAGATCCAGAATGGGCGCCGCCTTCGGACGACGACATCGAAGAGCCCTTTGTGCCCGCCCCGCTCGCCATCCCTATCGGAACACGTCCAGGAACAAGCAGCGAAGCACGCCGCCGCCTGCCCGACCGGCGCAAGGGCTACATCCAAAAAGCGGTCGTCGGCGGTCACAAAGTCTATTTGCACACCGGCGAGTTCGATAATGGCGAGTTGGGCGAGATCTTCATCGATATGCATAAGGAAGGCGCCGCCTTCCGTAGTCTGATGAACAATTTCGCAATCGCAATTTCCATCGGCCTGCAATATGGCGTGCCGCTCGAAGAGTTTGTCGACGCGTTCCTGTTCACCCGTTTCGATCCCGCGGGCGATGTGCAGGGCAATGACCGCGTTCGCCGAGCAACCTCCATTCTCGACTACATTTTCCGCGAACTGGCGGTGTCCTATTTGGGACGCTCAGATCTAGCCCAAATCCATCCAAATGCAGGCGCTCCCGAAACTCTGGGGGGTGGGGTCGCCGCAGAGAAGATCGAAATCCCCGAAACGGCGGCGCGCCTAATCTCCAAAGGCTTTAGCCGAGGCTTCACGGGCGACAATCTCGTGGCCTTTCCCAAGAGGGACGCAAGCGATCGCGAAGACAAGCCGGTGCGCACTGCGCCATCCGCCCCGCACAATGCCGGATCGGATAAAGACGCCTGCCCGGAATGTGGTCATTTTACCCTGCGCCGCACCCCAAACGGCAGTGTTTGCGACGCCTGCGGCGCCTCTAAAAGCGAAGCGGTGTAACGCCAAACCGATGGATGGGTGCGCAGGCTATGAAAGCCCGCTATTATCCCGGGATGCGACATTTGGTTCCCCTCGCAAGCCTTGCTGCAATAGGCGCGCTTTTGGCGGCGTTCGTGATCACGCCTACCGCAGCCGCCAGTAAAGAAAAACGAGTTGTGGTGTTTCACCACGCTTTTTCTGGCGTCTGTAACGGCTGTAAATTGTCAGGACGCGCTTTGCAGGACGCAGTCTTTTCGGGCGGCAGCTTTCCAGAATCCGACTTCAGCCGCGCAGATCTTGCGCGGGCCAATCTCTCGGGTGGCAATTTCGCCGGCGCCAGCTTCATTGGCGCGAACTTAGAAAAGGCCGAAGCGATCGGCGCCAATCTCGCCGACGTAAATATGACAGGCGCAACCATGCGCGACGCAAAGTTCATTGGCAGTAATCTGCGCACCGCCAGAATGCTCGGCGTCTCTGCGCCGCGGGCATCTTTTTCGACAACCGTATTGTCTCTGGCGGATCTCTCCGGCGCCGACCTCTCGTCAGCCAATCTCACAAGCGTGAACGCCACACGCGCCAATTTCGCGCGCGCCAATCTAGACGGCGCGATTTTGGCGAACGCCAATCTTTCGGAAGCGCGCTTTGATCGTACCCGGCTCGGCGACGCGCGCCTGAATGGCGCTAATCTCTCGGGGGCTAATCTCGGTACGACAATCGGATTGAGCCAGAGCCAATTGAACCGCGCGTGCGGAGACCAGGCGACCGTCCTGCCGCCATACCTCACGATCACGCCGTGCGCGCGTCGTGAGGGCCCCCAACCTTAAGCCTTTTTCTCGCCGTCCGGCATAGCCAGACGAATTGAAAGCTCGCGCAATTGCTTCGGCGAAACCGCAGACGGCGCATTCATCATCAAATCCTGCGCCTGCTGGTTCATCGGGAATGCAATGACGTCGCGCAAATTGTTGACGTCCGCCAACAACATGACGATGCGATCGATGCCCGGCGCCGAGCCGCCGTGCGGCGGTGCGCCAAATCGGAATGCATTCAGCATACCGCCGAATTTTTCCTCGACGACTTCGGCGCCATAGCCTGCGATCTCGAACGCCTTGATCATGATCTCGGGCTTATGATTGCGGATCGCGCCTGAGGACAGCTCCACGCCATTACAAACGATGTCGTATTGGAACGCCGTCATGCCAAGGATAGCGTCCTTGTCGTCGGTGGACAGCTTCAAGAACGCCTCGTGATCGAAGTTCGGCATAGAGAACGGGTTGTGCGAGAAGTCGATCTTCTTTTCTTCCTCGCTCCACTCATACATCGGGAAGTCGATGATCCAGCAGAAGGCAAACTGGTCTTCATCCACGAGCTTTAATTCACCGCCAACCTTGTTCCGCGCAAGACCCGCGAATTTGTAGAAATTATCAGGACGCCCCGCCACGAAGAACGCCGCATCGCCAGTCTTAAGGCCCAATTGCGCGCGGAGCGCTTCAGTCCGTTCAACACCAATATTCTTCGCGATAGGGCCAGCGCCTGCATCTTCGCCTTCACGCCAAAAAATGTAGCCGAGACCGGCCTGGCCTTCGCTCTGCGCCCATGAATTCATCCGGTCGCAAAACGCACGGTTACCGCCGCCCGGCGCTGGAATGGCCCAAACCGCATTCTTGGGATCTTCCAGCATCCCAGCGAACACTTTGAACCCAGAGCCGCGGAAATGCTCCGACACATTGGCGAGCTTCAATGGATTACGCAGGTCCGGCTTGTCCGAACCATAAAGTGCGATAGCCTCTTTATACGCGATGCGCGGGAATGGCGCAGGCGTCGCCCGGCGGCCTTTCCCAAACTCGTTGAAAACGCCCGCTAGCACCGGCTCAATCGCCGCAAAAACGTCTTCTTGCGTGACGAAGCTCATCTCGAAATCGAGCTGATAAAACTCTCCCGGCGAGCGATCGGCGCGTGCGTCTTCGTCCCGGAAGCAGGGCGCGATCTGGAAATATTTGTCGAAGCCCGCGACCATGAGCAGCTGCTTGAATTGCTGCGGCGCCTGCGGCAGCGCATAAAATTTCCCTGGGTGCAAACGCGACGGCACCAAAAAGTCTCGAGCGCCTTCCGGGCTGGACGCCGTCAGGATCGGCGTCTGAAACTCCATAAAGTCCTGCTCAATCATGCGGCGGCGCAAAGACGCAATAACCGCAGAGCGCAACACGATATTCTTGTGCAGGCTATCGCGGCGCAGATCGAGGAATCGGTACTTGAGCCGGATGTCTTCCGGATAGTCCGGCTCACCGAAAACCGGCAGCGGCAATTCCTGCGCTTCAGAAAGCACTTGCAGCTCCTGCACGCGCAATTCGACTTCGCCTGTCGCCAAACCAGCATTGGCGGTTCCTTCGGCGCGCTCAATCACTTCTCCTTCGATGGAAATGACGCTTTCGGCGCGCAATCTCTCCAGCTTGGCGAAATGCGGGTTGGTTGGCCCGACCACGATCTGCGTAATGCCGTAATGGTCGCGCAAATCGATGAAAAGCACGCCGCCATGATCCCGTTTCCGGTGAATCCAGCCCGCCAAAGCGACTTTTTGGCCAATATGTTCACGGCGGATAGCGCCGCAATTATGCGTTCGGTAGCGGGTCATAACAAATCCAGGGGGTAATGCGCACTCTCAGGAGGCGCGACATCCACACATCGGCCTCCCTATTGTCAAGAAATGCGGTGCATCTGTCGAGAGTCACGCTAAATCATTTCCCATGGAGCTCATTTTAGATACGCCTGCCCTCGAAGAATTGGTGCGAGGGCTGCGGCAAAGGCCTTTCTTCGCGCTGGATACAGAATTTCTAAGAGAAACAACGTATTGGCCAAAGCTCTGCCTGATACAGGTCGCTGCCGAGGGCATTGAGGCCCTCATCGACCCTCTCGCCCCGCAATTGGACCTGGCGCCCCTCTTTGAAGCGTTAGCCGATCCGAACGTCACGAAAGTCTTCCACGCCGCCCGGCAGGACATCGAAATTTTCGTCCGGTTGATGGGTAAGCCGCCTGCGCCCATCTTTGATTCGCAAATCGCGGCTATGGCGTGCGGTTATGGGGATTCGATCGCTTACGATGCCCTTGTAGCGACGATTTTAAAGCGCCGCGTCGATAAATCCTCACGGTTTTCCGATTGGAGCCGCCGGCCTCTTTCCACAGAACAGCTCGGCTATGCGCTGGCGGACGTCACACATCTGCGTGACCTCTACCCCATCTTGCAAGACGACCTCAAAACACGCGGGCGGATGGAATGGGTCGAGAAAGAAATCGCCTTCCTGGCAAACGCCGACACCTACGACGTCACACCGGACAACGCTTGGACACGCTTCAAGCCCCGCAAGACGACCGCGGTTTACCTGTCCGCGCTGAAGGCGGTCGCCGCCTGGCGGGAGCATACCGCCCAATCGCGCGACATGCCTCGCGGGCGCATTCTCAAAGACGAAGCCATCTATGAGATCGCCGAACAAAAACCCCGCACGGTCGAGCAGCTCAGCCGATTGCGCGGTATTCCAAAAGGCTGGGCGCAATCACGTATGGGGCACGATCTAGCAGTCGCCATGGATGCGGCGCTGACGAACCCAGAATCCTATGCGCCGGTGTTCGAACGTCCACCTCCGGCCAAGCCGGGGGTCGGACCAATCGTTGAGCTTTTAAAGGTGCTTCTGAAGCAAACCGCTGACGATCATTCCGTCGCAGCACGCTTGCTTGCCACAGTGTCAGAACTCGAAGCCATCGCCTCGGACGATGACGCTGACGTGCCGGCCCTCAAAGGATGGCGGCGCGAAGTCTTTGGCGAACGCGCACTCGCGCTGAAACAGGGACGTCTGGCGCTACTTGTGAAAGGCAAGCGCCTGATCGCGATCGACGTCCATTCGCTCAATCAATAAGCGCTGCTGATCGCATCCGCGAGTTGCGACAGACGGCGGCGGATCTGATCGGTAACCAGAGAATCGTATCCATCAGCCGCCTCCAACCACAATTCCCCGCTCTGATAGCTGAGCTTACACGCTTGCAGAAGTTTGGAGGAGCGCCCCGAAATGTCCGCAGCCAAACGCAACGCAGCACCGAGCGCCGCGGCCCGTGCGGACGCCTCGGGCGTCAGCAAACGGTCTAAGATTTCCGCGCTGGTTTCCGGGTTTTTGCGGCCATAGCGACGTGCGATCGCCGCCGCGAGAAATGCGCGTTCATCATGGCGCGCGCCGGCATAAGGCCCCCTCAGCACAATCTCAAAAGCGATGTCCGCGCGATGGTCTGGATGCAAAAGACCAGCGAGGTCAGCAAGCCGATAAGCAGCCGAGCGCAAAATGCGATCGCGTTCGTCTGAGAAAATCGGCGGCAGAGCGCCGAAAATTGGCTCAAGCCATTCCTCGATCGCGTCGGCGAACTCTAACGAGCGCTCGTCTCCCCCCACAAGCGCCTCAACGCCCGCCAGAAGTGGATCCATTGCACGGTCATCCGCCGACATGCGATCGAACAACACCCCTTCACGCAGACCATAAGAGGACAACACGACGCTACGAAAGCCGCCCTTGCGGATCAGAGCTTCCAGGACGACAGCGGCGGCCGGTAAGGCGTCAGCACGCTTCGCGGCGGCTTCCTCCAAACGCTCAAGCGACTTGCGGCTTTGTTTTGCGATGAACGAGCACAACTTCAAAATCTCGCTGCGCGACATTTCATAATTCTGCAGCACCCGCAAAGGGTAATTGTTGAGCGCCATGTCGATCCGGCCAATCGAACGCCACGCGCCGCCAACGGCGTAGAGAACGCCATTGCTCGGCCCCTCAAGCGTCTTCGATGACGCAAAGGATCTAAGAGCGATTTGCTCAGCCTCCAGCGGATCGAATTCGCCGTTGCCCGCAAGCACCAAAGGGCCGAGCAAATGCGTCTCGCCCGCACCTGGAACGCCGTCTTCAACCTTTACGAGTTCGAGGCTAGAGCCGCCTAAATCAGCCACGATCCCAGATGCGCGCGGCGCACCAGCAATAACGCCCAAAGCAGAGAGCCGGGCCTCCTCGGCGCCGCTAATCACCCTTAAGGGAATTTTCAACTCGCGCCGCACGCGAACCGCGAAGGCTTCCCCATCGCTGGCTTCGCGCATCGCAGACGTTGCAACAGCTTCTATCTCGCGGATGCCCAACCCATCAATGATGGTCCGAAATCGACTGAGCGCCTCAAAGGCTGTTTTAACTGCCTTCTCCGGCAAACGCCCGCCTGGCTCCGTGCCGCGGCCAAGTCCAGCCATGACTTTCTCATTGAGCGTCGGAGTCAAAGCACGACCCGCCACGCGGTAGACGACCAAGCGCACCGAATTTGAGCCCACATCGATTACCGCAACTTCGCGAGCAGCAGCCTTACTCGCGCGGCGGTCAAAAACTTTCAGCATGACAGGTGGCTATTAGCGGATTTCCTCAGCGCGTCGAGGCCCAACATGCTCGAACTCGGGCGGAGCCAGATCTTGAAGCGCGCGGCCCCGACCGGAAAGGCTGGGGTTATTCATAAAATAATGATGGGCGTCAAAGGGTGACGATCGGTCAATAGGCTCAACGCGATGATAAGATCCATCAGATTTCAAGGACCAGCTATGCGCTTCATCATTCAAGTTTGCGACCATAATCTGTGCGACAACTTGACGATGCACCGTCGGATTTTCGATCGGCACGAGCACCTCCACCCGGCGATCGAGATTTCGCGGCATCCAATCCGCCGATGAGATGAAAACGCGCGCATTCGGGTGCGGCAATTGCACGCCGTCACCGAAGCAAACGATGCGGGAGTGCTCCAAAAAGCGGCCCACAATGCTTTTGACGCGAATATTTTCAGAGAGGTCCTTCACGCCGGGACGCAAGCAGCAAATGCCACGCACCACGAGATCAATACGCACGCCTTCGCAGCTGGCGCGATAGAGCGCGTCGATAACAATGGGATCCACGACCGAATTAAGCTTCGCCCAGATCGAACCCGGACGACCCGCCCGCACATGCGCAATTTCGTTTTCGATCTGATCGAGCAGACGCTGCTTCAAAGACAAGGGCGACATTGCAATGCGCTCAAGCTCGGCCGGCTTTGCATAGGACGTGACGAAATTGAACACCCGGCCTGCGTCGCGACCCAAAGCTGGATCCGCCGTGAACAAAGACAGGTCAGTGTAGATTCGCGCGGTGATGGGGTGATAATTGCCCGTTCCGAAATGCGTGTACGTCCGCAAAGCGTCTGCCTCGCGTCGAATAACGAGGCTGACTTTAGCGTGCGTCTTATATTCCATGAATCCATAGACGACCTGCACGCCCGCACGCTCGAGATCGCGCGCCCAACGCAGATTTGCCTCTTCGTCGAAGCGCGCTTTAATCTCGACCAGCGCCGTGACGTTCTTTCCGGATTCAGCGGCTTCGATCAGCGCCGCGACGATCGGCGAATCCTTAGACGTCCGATAGAGCGTCTGTTTGATTGCAACGACATGGGGATCCCGCGCCGCTTGTTTGATGAATTGAACGACTGCCTCAAAGCTTTCAAACGGATGATGGACCAAAATGTCCTTGGCGCGAATTGCTGCAAAACAATCGCCGCCAAAATCGCGGATGCGCTCGGGAAAGCGCGGCTCAAAAGGTTCAAACTTTAGTTCCGCGCGATTATCTGGAATGAGTTGCCCAAGTTGGGCCAGCCCAAGAATGCCGGCCACGTCAATCACGTCCTGCGGCAGCGCATCCATTTCGTCGGCGATGAAATCGCGCAAGTCTTGCGGTGTGCTGGATTCAATTTTGAGGCGCACCACACGGCCTAGCCGGCGCTGCTTCAGCATGGTCTCGAACTCGAGCACCAAATCTTCGGCTTCTTCCTCGATTTCAATATCGCTGTCGCGAATGATACGAAACGCCCCGGACGCCACCATCTCATAGCCGGGGAAAATATCCGACAAGAACAAGACAAGCGTCTGCTCTAACGTGATCGCACGCGTTTCCACCTTCGAACCGCGCTTGCGCGTCGGTAAATGGATGAAACGCTGCAATTGTGGGGGCACCGGCAAAAGCGCGCGCAACCGCCGGCCATCATCAAGGCGGCGCAATTGCAGCGCAATGCAAAAACCGCCGTTTGGAATAAACGGAAAAGGATGCGCCGGATCGATCGCCAAAGGCGTCAGAATAGGGAACACGCGCTCCATGAAGTCGCCGCGCAGCCAATTGCGATCATCGTCGTTGAGGTCTTCCCCGTTCAGAACGTGGATGCCCTGCTTGCGCAATTCCTTCCGCAGCGACGCCCAACACTCCTGCTGTTGCTGCATCAGTTCGCCGGCAGTGTGATTGATACGCTCTAATTGCTCCGCGGGCGTGAGCCCATCCTGGCTCTTGCTGACGACCCCGGCGCGCTGCTGTTCTTGCAGTCCCGACACGCGGACCATGTAAAATTCATCGAGATTGTTCGCCGAGATTGACAAGAACCGCAGGCGCTCAAGAAGCGGATAATTCTTGTTCTCAGCCTCTTCCAGCACGCGCGTGTTAAAGGCCAACCACGATAGCTCTCGATTGATGAAGCGCTCAGGATCCTCCGCCCCCCATCCCGCCTCATGACCGGACGCTGCGTCTGTTACGACCGTCATGCGTGGTTCTTGAGGCATTGCGATCTTCTATCCCTTCTCTGGCGCATCAGAATTATGCAGCCGCGCATAGCTTAAAACTCGTTCGATCACTCGCAAAGACGGCTCCAAGCCGTCATCTGTCGCCAAACGCTCTATACCAAATTGCAGCCCCTTCAGGGCCGTAAATTGAGGATCACTACGCGTAATCAAGCTCGCCGCGACTGTTTCCGACAATCTGATAAATCTTTTGCGACATATGTTTTGCAAAATACTAACCAGCAATTTCTCATCGGGTTCACCAATACGGACGCTGGATAAACCGCTAAAACGGCTCAGCAGGTCAGACGAGTCCGATTGCCAGCCGGCGGGCGATGAAGCGCCCACAAGGAGCACTGGGCCCCCGCCGTCGCGAATGGCGTTGAAGATGCTGAACAGCTGAATGCTCGCCAAGCCACAATCGGCATTGTCGATCGCCAGCGGGCCTGAAAACGCAAGCGCGGCAGCTTGCTCTGGACTTATCTCTGCTAAATCACGGGCATCCACAAACTGCGCGCCTAAATCCTTGGCCCAAATGTGCGTAAGGTGCGTCTTTCCGGAAGAATGGGGTCCGACCAGCGCCATGACCGGGCGAGGCCATTCGGCAGGGGACCAAAACACTCTTCGTGCGTCCTCATAACATTGAGCATCGGCAAAACTCTCCGCAGCCCATGGCTCAGTGCACAGCGCCAGGAGAAGATCGATCGAGCCAGCCTCTGAATACCGGAAGTTTGACTCAAAAGCAGACTGCAACGCCGGTCTGGCCGCGCTCATTGATTTTGCAGTCGCAAAGCCAAAAAGATCGAGTTGCCTCGGCTCACAAAGCGGCAGCGGTAACTGGGCGGCCTCGGAACCATGCCGAGGCCGATGCGTCACTGCACGCTCCGAAGCACGAGCCCCTTGTCCGTCGAGTCGAGTTGCAAACCAGCGCGCGCGACATCCGTGGCCAATTGACTCTGTCCGCCGGTGAACGTGATCGTCAAAAGCGCTCCATCCTTGGAAATTGCTTCAACGCGCACATTTCGGATCAATGTAGATTTGCCCAATGCGGTCCTTATGCGATTCCATTCTTCGATCGAAGCGTAGGACGCCGTAACGACGGTCGCCGTCGGTTGTCCACCGCGCGCGGCGTTCCGGCGCTTCCATTCGGTTTGCACGACATCGGACGCGGCCAGTACAGTCCGGTTCATCAGCGCCTGGATCACAGCTGGACGCGCGGCGTCGTTGGCTGGCGAAATGGCGCTCGCCTGTGCGCCGCCAAGCTCGAAGCGTGCTCCGTTTTCAAGCTTTGTAAGCGTCACTGTTTCCGTAATGCGACCACCCTCTTCCTTAGATTGAAACGTCGCTAAGAGCGCCCCTCCCGCGCCAGCCTGCTTTGCGGCGGCTTCATAAGCGGGGAAAGCATTTTCGCTGGCGGCGACAGTCGACAGCCCTAAGGGCACCAATTCACTTTCCAACCCGGCATTGCGCCAAGCTTGGTTCAAAGCGATGCGGTTGAATTCTGGCGCATTCGGCGCAAATGGGAAAACAGCCAAGGCTAGCGAACGGGAATCTACGATTGTAAGGCCAAGACCCGCGAGCCATGACCGCACTTCGCCGGAATCAAAATCCACAGTCAGACGCGCAAGATATCGCACAGTCGAGCTTTTCTCATCCGAGACGCTATAGCTTGCGATCAGGCGCTCCATTGCCTCCGGCGTCAAAGCGGGCACGCCGCCGCGCGCCGCGAGGTCCTCAGGCAAAGTGAGCCGCTTCACCAGCCGCTCAACGGCAATTTTACGTCCAGCCATCAGTGCCTGCGCCTTGGCGTCCGAGCTCGAAGCGGCCGTCGCATCAATTGCAACCCCGCTCACTTCGTAAATGCTTTTAACAGATTGCGCGGAAGCAGGCGCCCCAAGGGCCAGCATTACGACGCCGAGAGATGCAGCGGCGCTGCGGACGATTCTGTTGAAGAATTTCAGATCCATAAAGCGCCTTCTCATAGAACTCACCCGGCCCGTGGGGACGCGGCCGGTCCGCCCACTCTGTCTTTTCAATGCCAACCGCGCCAATACGGCGACAAGCGGGCAAACAGCGGAATTAGCCGCAATTTTCAGATACCGCCAGTTCCACCATGCGGGGCGACAGGCCTTGCGCCCGCTACATTAGCGGAGTAGCTCCGCCTTTTGTCGGTTTCGTGATGAACAATCCTCAATCTGGACCTATTGCTTACCGCGACGCTGGCGTGGACATCGACGCGGGAAATTCGTTCGTCGACGCCATCAAGCCGTTGGCCGCGGCAACCAAACGCCCCGGCTCGACCCCAGCTTTAGGCGGCTTCGCCGCCGCCTTCGACTTGGCTGCAGCAGGTTATAAGGACCCGATACTGCTCGCCACAACCGACGGCGTGGGAACAAAGCTCAAAATCGCCATCGACACCCGCCGGTTCGATACGATTGGCGTCGATTTGGTCGCGATGTGCGTAAACGATCTGCTGGCGCAAGGCGCGGAGCCACTGATCTTTCTCGATTACTTCGCCGTTGGCCGTTTGAACGTCGCTGAAGCGACGCCAATCGTCGCCGGCATCGCCGAAGGCTGCAGCCAAGCCAATTGCGCATTGGTCGGCGGTGAAACCGCGGAAATGCCGGGGCTCTACAAAGCCGGCGATTTCGACCTTGCGGGCTTCTCAGTCGGCGCGGCCGAACGCGGAACGCTCCTGCCTTTCGTAGACAAAATGCTGCCGGGCGACGCGCTTATCGGCGTCGGGTCCTCCGGCGCTCACTCCAACGGCTATTCGCTGATCCGCAAGATTGTGGAGCGGTCAGGCTTGGCCTGGGACGCGCCCGCGCCTTTCGATGCTCAAAACACCCTTGGCGACGCGCTGCTGGCGCCGACCAGGATCTATGTCCGCTCTATCGTTCCCTTGGTTCGCAAAAACCTCATCAAAGGCCTCGCTCATATTACCGGCGGCGGCCTCACCGAAAACCCGCCGCGTATGCTGCCGAAGCACCTGACCTGTAAATTCGACTGGAATTCCTGGGTTCGGCCAGCCTTGTTTCAATGGCTTGCCGAAACCGGTCCGGTCGAAGAAGAAGAAATGCGCCGCACCTTCAATTGCGGGCTGGGCCTCGTCCTTTGCGTCGCAAGAACCGATGCGGACGCGGTCGTCAGCGCGCTCCGCGAAGCCGGAGAAGCTGCTTGGGTCGTGGGCGAACTGGCGGCGGCATGAAGCGCACCCGTCTTGGCGTTTTGATTTCGGGCAGCGGATCGAATCTGCAGGCCCTGATCGATTCTTGCGCTGCGCCAGACTACCCCGCAAAGATCCAACTCGTGCTGTCGAACAAGGCCGACGCCTTTGGTCTGCAGCGCGCCGCCGGCGCAGGCATTGACGGCGCAGTGTTGAGCCATAAGGGGTTTGGCGATCGCGAGAGCTTTGAGCGGGCTCTCACACGGCAACTGGAATCCGCCAATATTGAGCTCGTCGTTCTCGCAGGCTTTATGCGCATCTTGACGCCCTATTTCGTCGAGCGATGGCGCGATAGGCTGATCAATATCCACCCCTCGCTTTTACCATCGTTCAAAGGCACGGACACGCATGCGCAGGCGCTAAAGGCAGGCGTGAAGCTTCACGGCTGTTCTGTGCATTACGTGCGGCCAGGATTGGATGATGGCCCAATCATTGGTCAGGCGGCAGTGCCGGTTCTTCCTACCGACGATCCAAAATCGCTTGCCGCTCGCGTACTTATCGCCGAGCACAAACTTTATCCCGCATGCGTGCGCGCGATCTGCGAAGGCCGCGTGAAGCTCGTCGATGAGATCTGCCATATCTGGGGCGCAGACGGCAGCTTCGCGCCGCTTATCAATTCCGCCCTCTAAAGGGTTGCGCCATCTCAAAACAGAAAGCCCCGCGCGAAACAAATCGCGCGGGGCCTTTCAGTTCTTGCAAGCATGGCTAAAGCGATGATGCGTTAGCCGACGATTTCGGAATCCGTGAAGAAGAACTTGATTTCTTGCGCGGCGGTTTCCGGTGCGTCCGAACCGTGCACCGAATTCGCTTCGATGCTCTCAGCGAACAGCTTGCGGATCGTACCTTCGGCGGCGTTTGCAGGATTGGTGGCGCCCATCACTTCGCGATACTTCGCGATCGCGTTTTCACCTTCGAGCACTTGCACAACCACCGGGCCAGTCATCATGTACGAAACCAGATCGTTGAAGAACGGGCGCTCACGGTGCACGCCGTAAAAGCCTTCTGCTTGTTCACGGCTCAGACGGATGCGCTTTTGCGCCACGATTCGCAGGCCTGCGGCCTCGATCACGGCATTGATCTTGCCAGTGATATTGCGCGCAGTGGCGTCGGGCTTCAGAATCGAAAAAGTGCGCTCGAGCGCCATGAGAGTGTTCCTTGTGCTGGGGACCCGCCAAACGGGCCGGAAAGCGGTGGCGCCCCTATAGACGCGAGGCGTCCCTATGCCAAGCGAAGGATTCCCGACAGGCTATTGGGCCGTTTTCGCCCACTGCCCACGTTCATTTTGCCGCCAATAGGAAACCTGCGCGCCCTCGTTCTTAACCCTTTTCCAGGTCGCACGCGCCGCCGCCAGTTCCTCAGGAGCGGCGCCGTTAAAGAGGACGACGACCCGTTCAAACGCTTCTTCGTTTTCAACGTCGCAGCCCCCCAGAACAAATTGCACTTGCGCGCTATTGCGGTTCTCGGCGTCTGCGGTCAGCAAAACCGGCAGACGAGCGGCGTCCGCCGCGGTCGACGCCCCATGCGGCATGAAGGATTCCGGACGATAAACCCATAAAAGAGCGTCCAGCCGTTCGATCTCTTCATAGGAGTCTAGCCGCACTAACGCGCGCCACTTTCGCTCCAGACATTTCTCCAAAAGGAGCGGCAACGCCTCATCCGCGGATTGCCGCTCCAAATGATAAAACCAGATCTCAGCGCTCATTCTTCGTATAAATCGTGCACCAGACGGTCCAGCAAGCGCACGCCCCAGCCCGTCGCCCAAGTTGGCTCCCGCGGATCATCCGAACCTGACTTCCAAGCCGTGCCTGCTATGTCCAGATGCGCCCAGAGCACATCCTTGTTCACGAAGCGCTGTAGGAATTGCGCGGCGACAATCGAACTGGCTTCGCCAGGCCTGCCGGTCGCGATGTTTTTTAGATCTGCAACCTTCGAATCCACCTTGCGGTCATAGCCGGGGCCCATCGGCAAACGCCAGACAGGCTCGCTGGCGGTCTTCCCCGCGACCGTAATAGCCTCCGCAAAACCGTCGTCATTGCAAAACAGTCCTGCATGCTCGGACCCGAGCGCAGTAATGATCGCGCCAGTGAGCGTGGCCAGATCGATCATCCATTTCGGCTCGAAGTGTTTCTGGGCATAGTGCATCACGTCGCACAGCACCAAGCGCCCTTCCGCGTCAGTGTTCAAAATCTCGATGGTTTGACCATCAGCAGCAGTGACAATGTCTCCTGGGCGTTGCGCTGCGCCATCCGGCATGTTTTCCACAAGTCCGACCAGGCCGATCACGTTCGCCTTTGCCTTACGCGCAGCAATTGAATGCATCGCGCCGGCGACAGCAGCCGCGCCGCCCATATCGCCTTTCATCTCGTCCATGCCGCCGCCAGGCTTGATCGAAATACCGCCCGAATCGAAGCACACGCCCTTCCCGATCAGAGCCAGAATCGGCGCTTCTTTCTTCTTCGCGCCTCTCCAGCGCATGATGACCATTTGGCTTTCGCGAACGCTGCCTTGCCCGACGCCGAGCATCGCGCGCATGTTTTCATCCGCGAGTTCCTTTTCACCGAGGATCTCGACTTCAACGCCTAAAGATTCAAGCGCCTTCAGACGCTTGGCGAAGCTTTCAGGGTAAAGGACGTTTGGCGGTTCGGTGACTAAATCGCGCGCAAGATAGACGCCATCCGCAGTCGCAGACAGGCTTTCAAAGGCCGCCTCGGCAGCCTTTCCCGCGCCGGACACAACCTGCAATTCAGAAATGCTGGGCTTTTGATCGTCCTTTAGCTTGGTGCGGTATTGATCGAACCGATACGCAGCCAAACGGGCGCCAAAGGCCGTGCGCGCCGCAGCTTCGGCAGGCCCAATTGCGCCAAACCCTTCTGTCATGAAGGCAATTTTCTTGGCGCCGCTGGTCAAAAGCACTTTGGTTGCGTGGGCCCCGAACAATTCAAAGCCCGGCGCATCTGTTTTCGTCGCGTCGCCGACGCCAACGGCCAGGACGCGCTTAGCATCGATCCCACGGGGAGCAAAAATATCAAGGGTGCGACCGGCGGCGCCTTTAAAGCCCGCCGCCTCAATGGCGGCGCTGATGGCCCCGTCCGATTGTTGATCAATCGCAATCGCGGCCTCGCTCGCAAGCTTTCCCTTCTCGGCGACAGGGATAACAATGGCGTCGGCGTCGGCTGCCGTCGGAAAGCTCACGTCCATAGAGAATCCATTCTTCTGAAGAAAGTCTGCTGGTAGCTTTGCGTTTAGGAATACGAGTGGTATCCGATCTCCGGCGCAAACAGCAATCAAAGGTAAGCGGAGCGTTGCACCCGGTATGAGTTCGCTGCAACGCTATTTGTTCTGGCAATGCGTTTGGCCCACATTGGCGATATTTTTCGGGCTGATGACCATGGCGATTCTGAGCCAGGGTCTGAGCTCGCTTGGTCTGATCGTTGATCAGCGCGCCACCGGCCTAACCTATTTGTTTGTCACTGTTTTGGCGATGCCCCAGGTCTTCGGGTTACTCGCCCCCCTTGCAATGTTTTTCGGAATTCTGTTTGCGATCAACAGACTTCAGAACGAGAGCGAAATCGCAGCTGCATTCGCAGCGGGCATGAGCCGCTGGAAGCTGATGTCGCCCATTTTGCGGCTCGCAACAATCGTCGCGGTGCTCCATCTGGTCAACAATCTATGGGTGCAGCCTTACGCCTTCCGGAACATGCGCGAGATCGTCAACGAAGCACGCACAGATATGGCGGCGGCGCTTGTGCGCCAAGGTATGTTCACAAGCCCTAAGCCGGGATTGACTTTCTTTGTCGGCGAAAACCGGTCGGACGGCCGCCTGTTCGACGTCTTCGTGAACGACCAGCGAAACGGCGCCGCCCCCTCCACTTATACCGCGCGCGAAGGACGTCTGGCCGAGGTGGATGGAAAGCCTGCCATGGTCATGTTTGAAGGCTCCATCCAAAAGCGCGATCAAAAAGGCGCATTCTCCTATCTCAGCTTCGATCAATATGTGCTGGATCTGTCGTCGTTCTTCGAACAGGACAAAGATCTCATCCTCGAACCTTCAGACCGGTTTCTGCCGGAGCTCTTGAAGCCAGATCTTAATTATTACTACGATGTGATGGTCAAGGATGAGCTCTTCGCCGAAGCGCATGCACGCCTCTCCGGGCCGCTGATCAACTTTGGTCTCGCAATCTTGGCGGTGCTTGCACTCGTTGGCGGAGACTTTAGCCGCCGCGGTTATGGACCCCGAATTGGGGCCTTTGTGGCGATCGGGGTCGTTATGCGCGTAGCCGTCGTCGCGCTCCAGTCGACCGCTGCGGACGATAAAGACGCAGTAGCGGCGCTCTACGCAATGCCGATAATCTTCTTCGCCGTGACGCTGCTGCTACTCCTTGGTGGACGCAAAAGCAGGGGCCGTCGCAACGCCTCACCGATGCCGGAGGCATCTTGAAATGAAGCTAACCTCCCGCATTGAGAAATATCTCTATCAGCAACTCGCCTCGGGCTACGCAATCACAATGGGCGTGGTGATCATTGCGATCGCGTTCGTCGATGTTGTCGAACAAATGCGTGGGGTCGGCAAACGCGTGCATTTGCCCATCGTCGAAGCCTTTGGGCTCACTGCGCTGAAGATTCCCAGCCTGATCGACGAAACTCTCGCCTTTGTCGTTCTCATCGGAACGATGATGACCCTGATACGCATGAATCGCCGAGGAGAGTTCTCGGCTTTAAGGGCTGCAGGCATTTCCGCGTGGCGCTTTGCCCGCCCAGCCTTCGTCACCGCGGCGGCTCTGGGTGTGTTGGCGACTGTGGTGCTCAACCCCGCCGGCGTATATCTCAACGCGCAATATGAGTTACGCAAAGCGCAACTTAAGGGTGAAGGAATTTATGCCCAGACAAACAAGGAACGCGTCTGGTTACGGCAACCCGAAAAGAATGGGCAGACGATCATCACCGGTATGCCGTCACGCAATCGGTCACCCGAATTGTCCAAACCGACATTTTTCTTTTTCACAAGACTAGATGACCGGCCGATACAATTCGTTCGTCGAATCGACGCCGAAACCGCACTTCTTGACGGACAAAAATGGACGCTCGTAAACGCCGTTGAGAACATACCCGGCGGCGCCCAGAGCTTTTTCTCAAAGCTAACGTTGCCAACCGCGGTCAGCGCGGAGACGCTTTTAGGGCGCTTCGCAAAACCAGCTTCGGTTTCCTTTTGGAACCTGCCGGGTCTCATTTCAGGGTTGAAAAACGCAGGATTTAACCCCCAGCGTTATGAATACCAGTTCCAGAAGATGCTGGCCCGTCCTGTGCTCTTCACCGCCATGGCGGCCCTCGCAGCGGCGTTTTGCCTAGGTCTTGCGCGTGGCGGCGGCCTTGTCGCCAATGGGGCGATCGCTGTCGCTTTTGGCATTTTGCTGTACTTTTTTATTAATTTGGCGGGCGCATTCGCCCTGGCGGAGGCCGCACCGCCAAGCTTGGCGGCCTGGTCGCCGCCAATTGCTGCGCTTGCCGTCGCACTGACTGTATTGAGCCGGCGCGAAGACGGTTAGGTTTGCTGGACGAGACGCTGCGGTTTCTCTATGCCGTTCAGGGGGTCAAGCCCACGCATGCAAGCGCATCGGCTGCTTCGGCCGCCGTGTGGAGGGGTGGAATGAAACGCATCGGCGCCTCGATGGGGAAAGAGGTCGTCGCCGCTTTCGCGGTGATGCTGGGCGTATGCACGGCTGGCGTACCTGCAACCGCGCAAACGACGGCCACCCCCCAGACCGACGACGCGGTCACGCTTGAGGCGGATTCCGTCAGCGAAGAAAAAACGCCGCGTCAAGTCATCGCCGAGGGCGATGTTGAGGCCATTTATCAAGGCCGCGTGCTGCGCGCTGACCGCGTTATCTACAATCTCGACACCAAGCGCGTACGCGCCAGCGGCAACGTTCAGATCATCGAGGTCGACGGATCGATACGCTTCGCTGAGGAAATTGAGGTCGACGACAAGCTCGCCGACGGCGTCGCCACGAATTTCACCTCACAATTGCCCGGCAACGCAACGGTCATGGCGAATTCCGCGATCCGCAAGGACGGCGACAAAACGCTACTGGGACAGGTGATCTATACCGCGTGCCCAATCTGCGACGCCAAGGGAAATCCCAAGAAGCCAACGTGGACGCTGCGGTCGCGGCGGGCGACTCAGAATGAAAAAACCAAAATGATCTCGTACCGCGATGCGGTGCTGGACATCGGTGGCGCACCCATCGTCTATCTCCCTTATTTTACGCACGCGGATCCAACAGCCGGCCGCCGCTCGGGCCTCCTACCTCCGGGCCTGTCCCAAAGCTCCGGCGCCGGTTTCAGCTATGAACAACCCTATTATTGGGCGCTGTCGCCAAGCCAGGATTTGACGATCGCGCCGCGATGGTTTTCGAGCGTCGCGCCCGCCTTGAACGCCCGTTATCGCAAACGCTTTTATTCTGGGGTGCTCGATCTCGAAGGCAGCATCACAGACGAAAAACAATTCACCAGCGACGGCGACAAATACGGCGACAAAGCTGTGCGCGGCCACATCTATGGCCGCGGCGAATGGCAAGTTAACAATTACTGGAAATGGGGGTTCGGCGTCGAAGAAACATCCGACGACCTCTATCCGATCCGATACAAGATCAATGGAGAAAATAAGGAACGCGGACCATTTGTGACCCGTCCCTATAGCTTGATCGATCAAGTCTACATGGAGGGCCGCGATACATCGTCATCCGCTTTAATCGCGGCGATGAAATTCAACGACCTCACCATCGCGAATGATGATGCTGTCCTGCCCCGCGTGCTGCCCTACATCTCGTATCTGAAACATATGGATTCGCCGATTCTCGGCGGCAAAATCACACTGGATTTCAATTCAGCGACTCTGTCGCGGAGCGAAGGCGGGACAGATAGTTCCCGAACAAGCTTTGATTTATCTTGGAGCCGCCGGCAAATTATCGGGCCAGGCGTTTTGCTCGAGCCTTTCGCCGAAGGTCGGGGCGACTATTTCAAAATCAGCGATTATCCCAGCAACGGCGCAGAGCAAACCTTTGGACGCGGCTATGCGTCCGCAGGAACCGTCGTGCGCTGGCCCTTCCGGCGCGACGGTGCAATCAGCGTTATCGTAGAACCCATCGCCATGGTCGCGGTCGGTACGTCCAACCCGAATGACGCGCGTATTCCGAATGAAGATTCACCGTCATTCGAACTCGACGAAACGTCCCTTTTCCGCGGCAACGCAGCGCCGAACTACGATCTCATCGAGGGCGGCACGCGGGCCAGCCTCGGCATGCGCGTTAGCGCCACAGCCGCGAACGGATTCAGCGGTTCAGCTTTTATCGGTCGCCGCTGGAAGAACGAAGCCGATTCGACTTTCAGCGCCGCCAGCAACTTGGACAAGACGGCATCCGATTATCTAGCCGCCGTTGAAACAAATCTCGGCCGCCGCTTAAACCTCAATTTGCGGATGCGGCTCGATAGCGACAATTTCTCCATGCAGCGCGTCGACGCTGGAATTAGTACATTCGTGGGACCGGTCACGGTTGGCGCGCGCTACTATAAATACGATAAATCGCTCATCGCCGCCGATATCCCCGCCGAACAGGTGCAATTCTCTACGTCGGTAAATGTCGCGAAAAACGTCTATGCGAGCTACCAACTAACCCGGGACATCGACAAAAATACCAATCGGAATCAGAGATTTGGTATAGTATACAGGGACGTTTGCACAACTATAGGTTTGTACTATGACCGAGACGAAATCCAAAACCGCCAAATCGGTCCCTCAGAAGGCTTCGTACTGCAATTAACGCTCGCCACTCTGGGCAGCGTAGGCAACGAATGATGAAACGCCTTACCGCCCCGGCGGCGCCACAATAATCTTGTTATAGAAACGCCGCCGCGGCTAGTCGGAATGAAATCGATGCGTACGCACATTCAATTTATGGTCTCGACCGCACTTGCGGCGATCGCGACGCTCATCATAGCAGGCGCTGCGGCCGCAGCGCCCAATGCGCCTTCAAAGCCGCCAGCTCCCGCGCAATCTGCGGAACAAAAAGACGCCGACCGTCCCGGCGCCGTTGAGGCGATCTCCGCGATCGTCAACGAAGATCTGATCACGACCTATGACGTGCGCCAGCGCATGCTGCTGATCATCGCCTCGACCGGCATTCAAGCGAATGATCAAAACGTCAAACAAATCCAGGACCAAGCGCTGCGCAGTCTGATTGAGGAAAACCTCCAACTTCAAGAAGCAAAAAAATACAAAGTTGAGATCGCCGACAAGGAAGTGAACTCATCAATCGCGAATATCGCCAAACAAAACGGCGCTACGCTCGAGCAATTCGAAAGCAACTTTTCGGCAAATGGCATCAACCTGGAAACGCTGCGCCAGCAGATGCGCGCAGACATCGCCTGGCGGCGCATTGTAAATGGCCGTTACGGGTCTCGCGTGCGCGTCTCCGAGGATCGCATCAAGGAAACCCTCTCGCGCATTCAGGCGAACGCTTCGAAGCCGCAATACCTTGTTTCTGAGATTTATATTTACGCAGACAATCCAAACGATCTCACTCAAGCGCAACAAGCCGCAGCCCGCTTGCTGGAAGAAATGAAGAAGGGTGCGCCCTTCCCAGTCGTTGCGCGGCAATTCTCATCTTCACCGAGTGCGGCCGTGGGCGGCGATCTCGGATGGATGCGTTCAGGCGAGTTGCGTCCAGAAGTCGAGACCGCAATCCAAAACATGCAACCCGGCTATGTTTCCGAACCAGTAACGGTGCCCGGCGGCGTCTATCTCATTGCACTCAGGGACAAACGTGATGGCCAATCGGTCATCGATCGCGTCACGGTGAAGGCCATTCAATTGGCGAATAACGACGCCGGTTCGGTCAAATCTTTGGAGCGCGTTCGCCCGAATCTGCGTGACTGCAATTCGCTAGATGGTGGGGCCAAACGCATTGAGGGCGCCAGCGTGGTGGATTTCGGCGAGCTGTCGCTGAGCGATCTAACCCCGCAGATGAAGGCGCGGCTTGAGACCTTGCCCGCCAACCAATCCACGCCTGTTTTTACCGAAGACGGCGTCACACAGACCATTATGATGTGCAGCCGCCGCCAAGAGGCCGTTGGCTTGCCTTCGGCGCAGGAAGTTGAGTCCAGGCTTTACGAGCAAGAACTGTCGATGATCGCCCGCCGCTGGCTGCGCGACCTGAAGCGGGACTCAACCATCATCACCCGGTGACCGCGCCAAAGAGCGCCAAAGCGCCCATTGCGCTTACGATGGGCGACCCCTCCGGCGTTGGACCGGAGATCACCTTACGCGCGTGGCGCGCCCATCTCAGCGGCGCGGCGCCTCGCTTTTTCGTGATCGGCGACCCGGCGTGCTACGCCGCATGCGGGCTGTCCATCGCAGAGATATCCACCCCAAATGACGCCTTCACCACAGGCGACGCATTGCCGATTCTGCCGCTGAAGCTTTCAGCGGCTGCGCCTCCCGGCGCACCGACCTCCGCCAATTCGGCGGCGATCATCGAAAGCATCGAGCGCGCTGTATCGCTGGCTCTCGCTGGCGACGCGCCTGCAATCGTTACAAATCCCATCGCCAAGGCTGTGTTGTACGATTCCGGATTCCAGCATCAAGGACATACCGACTTCCTGGGCGCCCTCACCGCTGGCGCGCCGTACGCACGTCCGCGTGGACCGGTGATGATGCTCACAGCGGGCGATTTACGCGTCGCTCTGGCGACGGAACATATCCAACACAACGCGGTTTCGAGTGCCTTAAACACCGAAACAATCGTGCAGGTTGCGCGTGTTGTCGCGGACGCTTTGGCGAAAGATTTCAGTATCTCATACCCACGATTAGCAATTGCCGCGCTCAACCCGCACGCTGGCGAAAGCGGCAATATTGGCGACGAAGAAGACCGCATTATTGCACCGGCAGTGCGCATGCTGGGCGAAGCCGGGATTGATGTCCGCGGTCCCCTGCCTGCGGATTCATTGTTCCATATTGAAGCCCGCGCAAAGGCTGACGCTGTCATTTGCATGTATCACGATCAGGCCCTGATCCCCGTCAAAATGTTAGACTTCTGGGGCGGGGTAAACGTGACCTTGGGCCTACCGATTGTACGCACTTCGCCAGATCACGGCACAGGGTTCGATATCGCCGGCAAGGGAATCGCGCGGCCGGACAGCCTCATCGCTGCGTTGAAAACTGCTGCGGCGATAGCGGAACGGCGCGCGGCGAAATGAGCGAACGGGATCGAAACGACCGGCGCGCGAAAAAATCGCTCGGCCAACATTTCCTTTTTGATAAAAACCTAACGCGCAAAATCGTGCGCCAAGCGGGCGATCTCAGCGGCGCAACTGTTTTTGAGATTGGCCCAGGTCCAGGCGGTCTTACCGAAGCGCTACTCGAAACGCCGCTTAAGCGGCTTATCCTCGCGGAGAAGGATAATCGCTTCGCCGAAGACTGGCGATTGCGGGCCCAAAACGACTCAAGAATTCAAGTAATCCAGGGCGATGCACTCGATCTAGACGAGCAAAAGATTCTGCAAGATCTGGGCGAGGTCAGCCCTACGATTATCATCTCGAACCTGCCGTACAATGTCGGCACCCCTCTGCTGATCAAGTGGCTACGCGCAGGGGCTTGGCGTGGCCCCATGACGCTGATGTTTCAGCTCGAAGTGGCGGAGCGCATTTGTGCTGAATCTGGAACATCAGCCTACGGGCGTTTGTCTGTCTTGGCGCAAAGCCGCTCCCGGCCGCGACTAGCAATGCGTGTACCCGCCACCGCCTTTACACCACCACCTAAGGTTGAATCAGGCGTCGTTCAATTTGAAAATCTTCCAGCATCCGAACTATTTTGCCTCACCGATGCGCTCGAAATCATAACCGCTGCAGCGTTCGGTCAACGCCGCAAAATGCTGCGGCAAAGTTTGAAATCAGTGGCTGGATCAATGGGCATGAGCGCCGCTGAGTTCACGCAAAGCGCAGACATCGATCCGACGGCGCGCCCAGAGGATTTGCCCCCGCAAGCCTTCCAGCGCTTAGCGACGATCTACGCGTCTCGGCGGCACATCAACGCCGCCAGTTCGCCGACCCCGATCTGACGCTCACGGCGCAACCTTTCCGCCGCAAAGATCGTGATGAGATCCGTGAAACACCGATCCACATCATCGTTCACCAGGACATAATCATATTCCGGCCAGTGGCTGATTTCGGCGACGGCGCGATCCATTCGGCGCGCGATGACGTCAGCCGGATCACCACGAATCATCAACCGCCGCTCCAATTCCTCCACTGATGGTGGCAAAATGAAGACCCGCACGACATCGTCTGGCGCAGCAGCTTCCAAAGCACGGGCGCCCTGCCAATCGACGTCAAACACGACGTCGGACCCTTTGGTCAGTCGATCTTCGACAGCCGCACGCGGCGTCCCGTAGCGATTTCCAAACACAAGCGCCCACTCAAGGAAGGCGCCGTCTTGCGCCATGCGCTCAAAGGCAGTTTCATCCAGAAAATGATAATCCTTGCCATCCACCTCACCGGGGCGCGGCGGACGCGTCGTCGCGGAAACGGACAACGCCGCCCTTGGATCAGAATTCATCAAGCGACGCGTCAATGTGGTTTTGCCGGCGCCAGAAGGGCTCGATAAAACGAACATCAATCCGCGCCGGGAAAACCCGTGCACGTCATTCGACATTTTGGGCCTGCTCGCGCAATTGATCCACCGTGGTCTTCAAATCGAGTCCGATTCGAGTCAAATTTGTGCTCGAGGACTTCGAACACAGAGTATTTGATTCACGGTTAAATTCTTGCGCGAGAAAGTCCAGTCGGCGCCCCTGGCCGGCGCCTGATTTGAGAAGCGACCGGGCTTCGACGACATGCGCGTCCAAACGGTCCAGTTCTTCGCGGACATCGGCCTTGATCGCCAGCAGCGCCGCTTCCTGCGCAAGCCGCGCCGGATCCAAATTCAAATCGCCCAAAAGCTCATCCAACTTAGCGCGGAACTTTCCTTCGATAAGGGCAGGCGTGCTTTCAGCCAAAGTCCGGGCGTCCATCGCATGCGCGGCGATTGTGTCCACCAACCCACCCAGGATGCGCGATAGCGCCTCACCCTCTTTTTTTCGCGCGCGCTCCAACCCAAAGAGCGCTTCACCAAGGCTTTCCTCGATAGCGGCGAGCAAAACCTCACGCTCAGCGTCGGTGTTATCGCCTGCTTCTGGCTCCAGAACGCCACGAAGCGCCAAAAGGCCGTCTGCAGAAGGCGTCGACGCAACGCCGCGCGCCACCAAATTCTGACAATGCGTGATGACGCTTTCGAGCAGCGCTTCGTTCACACGGTAACGCGCGGGCGCTTCCACCGCTTGTGCCGTCAAAGTCACCTGAAAAGATCCGCGCTTAAACCGCTTGGACACGGATTGCCGAACCACGTCCTCAAGCGGTTCGAAGCCAGCAGGCAATCGAACGCGCACGTCCAAGCCCCGGCCATTTACACTTTTGGCTTCCCAAGCCCAAGACGTCCCGGCGCTATGACCGCGGGCGGCGGAAAAGCCTGTCATTCCGGAAATAGTCATTCGCGCCGTGGAGAATCTTCTATGGCGGCGAGAGCCTTTGCTTTCGCCTGTTCGATAGAGCGCCACCGTTTCACATTTTCATTGTGCTCGTCCAGCGAACGAGCGAACGCGTGTCCGCCAGTACCGTCTGCGACGAAATAAAAATTCTCCGAGGATGGCGGGTTGAGAACAGCCGCCAATGCCTTGCGGCCGGGATTCGAGATTGCCGTCACAGGCAATCCATCAATCCGGTACGTGTTCCAATCGGTCTTTGTTTCGATATCGCTGCGCGTGATGGACCGTCCCAACGGCCGACCCTTGGTAATGCCGTAAATGATGGTCGGGTCGGATTCCAGCCTGAAGCCTTGGCGCATACGATTGATGAACACCGCTGCGACCTGCCCATATTCTTCGGAAATGGACGTTTCTTTTTCGACGATGGACGCCAAAATCACAGCTTCCTCCGGCGTCGAGAACGGCAAATTAGGGGCGCGCTTCGCCCAAAGTTCCGAAAGCAATTTCTGCTGCGCGTCCTGCATCCTTTTGATGAGGTCCGTCCGATTTGTGTTGCGGCTGAAAAGGTAGGTTTCTGGCAGCAAACTACCTTCATTAGGCGCCTCGACGAGATCCCCAACCAGATGTGGATCCGCCTTCATCGCATCCATGGTCAGCAGGCTCGAGAAACCTTCAGGGACAGTAAAGCTATATTGCAGACCCTTACCCTTGCGGAGCATATCAAAAATTTCGACCATGCTCGCACCAGGCGCGATGGCGTATTCGCCGGCTTTCGGCATGCCGGTTAGTCCGAGAATACGAACAGCGGCTTTGAAGGCCACAGCATTGCGGATGAACCCTTCTTTCTCAAGCTTACCAGCCAAAGACGTCATGCTAGCGCCGCGCGGCGCTTCAAACACCCGCGCGCGCTCTTCGCCTTTGGTGGGACCAGGTGCGGACGCGACCTGCGCTAAATAGAAAAGCACCATGAAAAACGCGACCGCAACGCCCACAAGCGCCAACGACATCGTCGCGAGAAAGGCTTTTGCGCCTTCGCTCCGTGGCCGTTGCCGGAACGAGTCCGACGCCGCCATCAGGTAACTGCGCGCAGCACCAGCGCTGCGTTCGTACCGCCAAATCCAAAGGAGTTGGACATTGCGGCCCGGACGGTTTTTTTACGCGCCGTCAAGGGCACGAGATCAATGGCTGTATCGACTGACGGCGATTCGAGATTCAAAGTCGGCGGCATGACGCCGTCCTTGATCGTCATCGCCGTAAAAATCGCTTCCACTGCGCCCGCTGCTCCAAGCAAATGTCCTATGGCTGATTTGGTCGAGGACATTGACAATTTTGCGGCAGAGGCGCCGAATAATCGCTCAACAGCACGTAATTCAATTTCATCGCCCAGCGGCGTCGACGTGCCATGCGAATTTACATAATCGATTTGGTCTGGCGTTAAACCGGCGTGTTTTAAGGCCATTTGCATCGCGCGGAAGCCGCCGTCGCCGTCTTCAGCAGGCGCTGTGATGTGGTGCGCGTCGCCCGACAAACCATAACCAATAACTTCTGCATATATCTTCGCGCCGCGCTTTTTTGCGTGCTCGTATTCTTCTAACACGACGACGCCCGCGCCCTCACCCATAACGAACCCATCGCGGCCTTTGTCATAAGGACGAGAAGCTTTTTCCGGTGTGTCGTTATAGCTGGTGGACAAAGCGCGGCAGGCCGCAAAGCCAGCCATGCCCAAGCGCGTAATGGCTGCTTCGGCGCCGCCCGCGACCATGACGTCAGCGTCATCATATTGAATCAGCCGCATCGCATCGCCGATGGCGTGCGCACCAGTCGCGCAGGCAGTAACGACCGCGTGGTTTGGCCCCTTCAATCCATGCCGAATAGAAACCTGACCGGAGATCAGGTTTATCAACGCGGCCGGAATGAAGAACGGGCTGATTTTACGCGGCCCATCACGCTCAAGGATAAGAGCGTTATCGGCGATCGTCTGCAGACCGCCGATACCGGAACCAATCAGGACGCCCGCGCGATTCCGCTCTTCGTCAGTTTCCGGCTTGAAGCCGGAATCCGCCATCGCCTCTTCCGCCGCAGCGATCCCATACAAGATGAAATCATCCACACGCCGACGCTCTTTCGGCGACATGACTTTGTCCGGATCGAAACTGCCAGGAACGTCCGGGCCGCCACCATTGCGACCGTCGACGCGCGGCACCAAACAACCGATGCGGCACGGTAAGTCCGACGCCTCAAACGTTGTAATTGGGCCGGCCCCGGAAGTCCCCTCAATCAATCGAGACCAAACGTGATCCCGACCAATCCCCAATGGCGTTACCAAACCAACACCAGTGATGACGACGCGTCGCTTCAAAGACCGTCTCCCGCCCTGTCAGGACAATATTTTACGCGCCAACTTTCGATTCAATAAAGGTAACCGCATCGCCGACGGTTTCAATGCGCTCAGCGGCTTCGTCGGGAATCTCAATCGAGAACTCTTCTTCGAAGGCCATGACGAGCTCGACGCGGTCAAGGCTGTCAGCGCCAAGATCGTCGATGAAGTTCGCCTTGTCGGTCACCTTGTCGGCGCTGGCTTCAAGGTGATCCACGACGATTTTCTTCACTCGTTCCAAAACAGTGGCCATGTTCTTCCTCACTTATGGGGGCAGCCTCGTCACGCTCCAACCGCGCGCTCACCCCAAGGCTTATCCAGGTCTAGCGCGGCGTAACACAGTTCCGCACGGATGACTATGCAGGCCACCCAGCGGGAAAATACAAACAAAACTTAAATCATGACCATGCCGCCATTTACATGCAGGGTCTGTCCTGTGACGTATCCGGCCTCGCCGCTCGCCAGATAGGCGACAGCCGCGGCGACGTCAGAACCTTCACCCAAGCGCGCCGCTGGAATTTGCCCAAGCAGGCTCGTTTTTTGGCTTTCACTCAAAGCGTCGGTCATCGGCGATACGATAAAGCCCGGCGCCACGCAATTGGCCGTCACGCCCCGGCTCGCAAGTTCTTGCGCCAGTGATTTGGTGAAGCCAATCATGCCTGCTTTGGACGCGGCGTAATTGGTTTGCCCGGCATTGCCCATAACGCCGACCACGGAGGTTATGCCGATGATCCGGCCATAGCGCTTGCGCATCATGCTCTTGGAGGCGGCGCGCGCGAGGCGAAAATAGGCTGTGAGATTGACGTTGAGGACCGTGTCCCAGTCTTCATCCTTCATCCGAAGGATTAAGCCATCCCGCGTCAAACCTGCGTTCGAAACCAATATCTCAACAGGACCAAGCGATTCTTCCGCCTGTCCGAACAGGGCGTCCACAGCCGCGGCATCCGATAAATTGCACTGCAAAATCACAGAGTTTGGGATTTCAGCCTGTAGCGCCTCAAGGGCTTCCTTGCGAGTGCCGGACAGCGCCACACGTGCGCCCTGCGCCGCCAACATCCGTGCAACGGCGCCGCCAATGCCGCCGGACGCGCCGGTGACGAGAGCATTTTTACCGGAGAGATCAAACATCGACGCCACCCTTTCTAATCAGACGCTTGCAGCGAAAGCGCGCAAGCTGTCCGGGTCGTTCACTGACAATGACTCGGCGTCAGGCACAAGACGCTTCGCCATTCCGGTCAATATCTTTCCCGCGCCGAGTTCAACCAGGCGGGTCACTTTGCCTGTGGAACCCAGCCAAATCATAGATTCGCGCCAGCGCACGCGGCCAGTCACCTGCTGCACCAAGAGCTTTCGAATTTCCTCAGGGTCAGTTACCGGCGCCGCGATTACATTGGCGATGACCGGAACCTTCGGCGCTTGGATCGTCGCAGCAGCCAAAGCCGCGCGCATTTCCTCTTCTGCCGGCGCCATCAGCGGGCTGTGGAAAGGGGCGGAGACGTTCAGCAACATGCCCTTGCCGCCCAGCTCCTTGGCGGCGGCGATGCCGGCGTCCACCCCTGCTTTTGAACCGGAAATAACGATATTTCCTGGATTATTGTCATTCGCAACGACGCAAACACCCGCTTCAGAACCCTTCTTCGCCGCCGCTTCCGCAAGCGCCATATCAACTTTTGGTCCGATCAACGACGCCATAGCGCCCTGCCCGACCGGCACGGCCCGCTGCATGGCTTGGCCGCGAAGCTTCAATAAACGCGCAGCATCCGAAATAGACATCGCCCCCGCAGCCGCAAGCGCCGAATATTCCCCGAGGCTGTGCCCGGCCACAAAAGCGGCTTTCTCCACCCCGATCCCAAACTCCGCCTCCAGCGCCCGGACCACCGCCAAACTTACGGCCATAAGCGCCGGCTGAGCATTCTCGGTAAGGGTCAGAGTCTCTATAGGGCCTTCAAGGATAATTTTGGTCAGATCCTGGCCGAGGGCATCATCCACCTCTTGGAATACGGCCTTTGACGCCGGGAAAGCCTCCATGAGCGCTTTTCCCATGCCCACATCCTGGGAGCCTTGCCCCGGAAAGGTGAACGCAAGCGTCATATTCGCTCTCCCCCGGCGATTGACCGGTCCAAAAAAGAAACCGTAAAGGCAGGCCCATTAGTGAAAAGCGCCGCCGCACACAAGCGCCTTGCGCGGTCTTGCGGCATTGTGCATAAGGCCCGCTTCGTCAAACAGGGTCGCGGTCCGCGTCCGTAAGCGCCCATATTGGGCCTGGATAAGGAACCGTCGCCGTACCAAGCCCCCTCCGCTTGGAACAGCGCCGCGAGCCTATGGAAGGGTATTATTGATGGCATTTTACGAGCACGTGCTCATTGCACGGCCGGACGTCTCGACTCAGCAGATCGAGGCGCTCATGGAAGATCTTTCCCGCGTCGTTGAAGAAAACGGCGGCAAAATCGTGAAAAACGAATATTGGGGCCTTCGCAACCTCGCCTATCGCGTGCGCAAGAACCGGAAGGGCCATTACGCTCTTCTGAACATCGAAGCGCCGGCGATTGCTGTCCAGGAACTGGACCGCAAGCAACGCATCAATGAAGATGTGATCCGCTTCCTCACTGTTCGCGTGGAATCGCACGATGCAGACCCCTCACCGGTTCTGGCCCGTCGCGAACGCGACGAGAAGCGCCGCGCGGCGCGCACCCCAGATGGCCCACGCGAAGGTGGTTTCCGCGACGGCCCACGCCAAGAACGCCAAGGATTCTAACCGATGGCCAGCCCTAAAGTGAACATCACGAACCTGCCTACCCGCCGGCCGTTCAGCCGCCGCCGCAAGGTTTGCCCATTCTCCGGCGATGCCGCCCCTAAGATCGACTATAAGGATGTGAAACTGCTTCAGCGGTTCGTGTCTGAAAAAGGGAAGATCGTTCCCGCGCGCATCACCGCTGTCTCCGCCAAAAAGCAACGCGAACTCGCGCGCGCCATCAAACGCGCACGCATCTTGGCGCTGCTCCCGTACCACGTTCAGTGAGGACGCCATTATGAAAGTCGTTCTACTTGAACGCGTCGAAAACCTGGGCTCGATTGGCGACGTCGTCGCCGTCCGCCCTGGCTTTGCGCGTAACTTTCTCCTCCCTCAGAGCAAAGCGCTCCGTGCGACGGATAACAATCTGAAGCTCTTCGAAGCGCAGCGCGCTGAGATCGAAGCGCGCAACGCTCAAGCGCGCGCCGCCGCGAGCACGGCAGCCGAAAAGCTCGACGGAAAAGTCTTCGTCCTGATCCGCCAAGCTGGTGAATCGGGCCAGCTTTACGGTTCAGTTTCGGCCCGTGACGTCGCGGACGCCGCAGCCGAAGGCGGCTTCAAGATTGAGCGCGCACAAGTGGCTTTGGACACGCCAATCAAGGCGTTGGGCATGCACTCGATCAAAGTGCGCCTTCACCCGGAAGTGTCTGTCACCATCAGCGCAAACGTCGCGCGCAGCAAAGATGAAGCCGAGCGCCAAGAGCGCGGCGAAAACATCATTGCAGCCCAATTAGAGGCGGACCGCGCCTTCAACGAAGCCCAAAGCGCCGAATTGCTCGAAGGCTCGATCTTGAGCGAGCAAGGTGGCGGCGACGACGCTTAAACTTCTAGTATATTAAACTTCTACTATAGAAGAAGACATGAAAGCCCTGGGGTCATCCCCGGGGCTTTTTTCTTGCGCAAGACAAGCGCCCGTTTGATGCGCGCGCATAAAAACAAAAAACCCCGAGGCAGAAGCCTCGGGGTTCAAAGTCACGATCCGAAGATCAAAACCTATTGGCTGAAAAGCCTATTGGAAGGTGATCACAACTTCCGTACGGCGGTTCAAAGGCTCTTTTACGCCGTCCTGCGTCGCAACAGCTGGCTTGGACTCGCCAAGAGCTTCTTGCGAAATCAGGCTGGCGGCGACGCCACGAGCAGTCAGGCCGTCAGCGACGATCTGCGCACGGGAAGCCGAGAGGCCTTCATTGTACTGAGCCGAACCGGACGTGTCGGTGTTGCCCGAAACGTTGACGGTCTTGTAATTGCACTTCGCGGCGTCAGCCACGGCGCGGTCAAGAACGGCGCTGGCTTCCGGCGTCAGGTCAGATTTGTTGAACTCGAAATACACGACAAACTGAGCTGTCGGGCAGCTTTCAACAACTGGAGGCGGCGGAGGCGGCGGTGGGGGTGGTGCTGGCGGCGCTGGCGGAGGCGGCGGCGCCGCAAACTGCCAACGAAGACCAACAGTCGCCAAGCCGTTCGTATAATCGGCATCGTACTGCGATGTAATCGCTTCCGCGCCCGTGCCGCGCAGGGCATTGAACGACAGATCCGTCACGTTGATGAGGTAGCGATAGCCAAGGTCGAGAATGAGGTTTGGCGAAACTTGAATGCCGAGGCCAGCAAGACCTTGAACGCCCAGCGCCGTATCATCGCCGGAGAAACCGGTGAAGCGCGGCGTTGACGACAAAGCAGTTTCTGTCGCGTCTACGCGCAAAGCGCCAAGACCGACGCCCAGATATGGCTTGAACCGCTCGGAGAGCGGGAAGTCATAGAACAAATTGGCCATCAGCGTCTGAGCGCCGACGCCGGACGACAGAGCCGCACCGTCGAGCTCATTGTCGTACATTGCGAGCTCGCCTTCGAGACGCCATGTATTGCCGAAGCCATAACCAATTGAGCCTGCGCCGCCCCAGTCGCTCCCGAGATCGCGATCGGAACTTGGCAGCGCCGTGGCTACCGCTGGCGACGAGACGTCCAACGAGCCATTCGTCGTGTAGGCGGCTTTAAGGCTGCCGTACCATCCATCTTCGGCAAGAGCCGCGATGGGAGCGGCCAATACAGCCGCCGCTGAAGCGTATAATAACGCCTTTTTCATTGAAATCCCCTCTGCTGCGACGATCACCCCGAACGTGCCGAGACGCGCCGAAGTCCTGAGTACGCCGAAGCGCACCTGATGTTTCCGATACACCACATTAATCCTGTAGGCGACCGGAATTGTTCCGAGAAATGTGCGCTTTCGGCCAAAGTCGCGTCTCATAGTTGCAAGCGAAGCACAACTCACAACACTCATTTAACGCGCAATTCGGTCGCAAATACTACTGACCTAAAAAATTCAATCTTTTAGGACTGCTGCGTTCAAGTTTGGCAAAAGCGTCCACATTTTTGCGGGGGCGTTCATGCGCTGCGCTTTTTGCCCGGCGTCATCCCCCGTACCGAAAAAAAAGTCGCCGCGAAGCGGACCGCGCCGAATCGCACCGCCGGTATCCTGCGCCACCACCAGCCGCGAGAACGGTCCTTGATTGAGTGCGGCGTCCGGCCCTTGCGCATCCAACACCAAAAGACCACCATATGGATGGAACGCAGGATCAACCGCCACACTGCCATCCGCCGTCAGGGGCACACCTTGCGCACCCTTTGGCCCGATTGATGGGTCGGGAATTTCCTCAATGGAAAAAAAGACCTCTGATGGGTCCTGGTTCATGACCGCGCGCGTCGCGTTTGGCCCCGCTTGGTTCATCCAGGCCTTGACCGCCGCTTTGTTCAATTGGTCTGCAGGGATCTGATTCTGGTCGCGAAGAACACCGTAAATCGATTTCCACTTCCAACCATTGGCGACGGAATAAGCAGCACGCACTGGCGGCCCGTCCGGAAACGTCAGCCGCGCCGACCCTTGGACTTGCAAATCATAGACATCAGCTGGATGCGCAAACGCCAAGACCTTCGCGCTTTCCGCCGGGCGCTCCGCGCGCGCCGGATAAGGCACCACACGCTTACCATCTAGCTTGCCGACGATCTGCCCCTTCAGGTTGGTGTCGACCGGCGATTTATAAGCTTTGGCGAAGGCGCCGAGATCGATTTGCAGCAAATCATCCGGGCGCCCATAGATTGGCGTTTCGAAACCAGGCTCTGGCGCCCGCCGCGCAGCAAGCACAGGTTCGTAATAGCCCGTCAGCTTCTTTAGGCCGTCACCCTCATCACCCACTTGGTACGGCGTGAAGTTCTTCTCGAAAAACATTCTCGCGTCAGAATCGCTTGTCGCCATGGCGGTCGCGCAAACAGGCATCCAGTCCTGCACAGCGCCGCCATATTTTGCCGATGAAGAGAACGGCGCTTCCGGCGCGCGTTGGGCCACAACTTTGCACGAGCGGCGGAAAGCGGCCAACGCTGGCCCCGCATCAATCTGCGACCAGGCCTTAATGTCGGAAAAACTCGCGGCGCTCAGCGCCAGTTTTGGCGGACGCTGCGCCGCTGGGGTGGCGGTCGTGGGTTTTGGCGCCGTGGCGCAGGCGCTCAGCGCGAGCGCTACAACAAATGAGGCGACGAGCCGAACGCCCGCTTTTCCGATTGCGCCGATCAAAAGGGCCTCCCGACAGCTTCGCATGTAAAACCCTCAATAGCGAAACCGTCGGGACAGACGCAAATGAACTAACGGACAAGAGCCGCTTCGTTGGTTTTAGCGAAAGCCAGCGTTTATCTTTTCCAGAACCGCAGCGCCCGGCACCAAGTCCGCCTCGTTCAAGGAATTGAGCGGCTTTTCAACCGTTTCCAGAGACTGGTGCAAATGCTGAGACTCGGTATCGACGAACAGAAGGCCAGTGACAATTTCCTGCTCCGCCGTCTTGCGCGCCAAATAAGCGAGCGCAGAATTGCGATCTGTGATCTCATAATCGGCGTCTATCTTCCGCAGACGCAGAATGGACCCGTCGTGCTGACGCACTTCCGTCAATTCGCCCGGCGCATATTCAGCCTCGATCGGCGCCCGCGGCAAGATCACATCCAGACGGTTCACCGCCTCGTTGTGGGCGCGAACATAATCAAAGCTCTTAGTGGAGCCGACATGATTATTGAACGCAACGCAAGGCGAGAGCACGTCGATCATCGCCGTGCCTTGATGGGACAACGCGCCTTTGATCAACGGAACGAGTTGGGTCTTATCGCCGGAAAAGCTGCGGCCGACATAAGTTGCGCCAAGCTGCAGAGCCAGCATCACCAGATCAATAGGCTGATCACGATTTTCGGCGCCCTTTTTCGCCTTCGACCCCTTATCCGAAGTTGCGGAGAATTGTCCCTTCGTGAGCCCGTACACGCCATTATTCTCAACGATATAAGTCATGTTGACGCCGCGGCGGATAGCGTGTGCGAACTGGCCCAGACCAATTGACGCCGAATCGCCGTCACCGGAAACGCCCAGGAAGGTCAGATCGCGCGCGGCGAGATTGGCTCCCGTCAGCACCGATGGCATGCGCCCGTGCACCGTGTTGAACCCATGCGCCGGCCGCAAAAAATAATCCGGCGTCTTTGACGAACAACCGATGCCAGACATTTTCGCCACGCGGTGCGGCGGCACATCCAGTTCGTAGCACGCTTGCACGATGGAGGCGCTGATCGAATCGTGGCCGCACCCTGCGCACAGTGTCGAAACGTTGCCCTCATAATCGCGACGGGTGAAACCCAGGGCATTCTTCTCGAGCGACGGGTGGTGCAGTTTGGGCTTTGTTATGTAGGTCATTCTGCCCGCTCCGTCAGGATCGCTTGTCCTGCTTTAAGTCGTTCACTGATAGCGGCGTGGACGAACCGCGCCGTAATAGGATTGCCGTCGAAGTGCCGTATGGACACAAGACGCGACGGATCAACGCCACCCTCGTTCACCAACAACTGCTTCATCTGTGCGTCGCGGTTTTGTTCGACCACAAACACCTGCTCATGTTCGCGGATAAATTCGAACACAGAGTCCGGAAACGGGAAGCCGCGCAAACGCAGCGCATCCAGATGGACGCCTTCTTTTTCAAGCGCAGCCAAAGCTTCTTCCATCGCAGGATCCGTCGAGCCGAAATAGATCACACCATCTGGCGTCCGGCGTTTAGCCGGCTTGAACACCGGTTGCGGCACCAAGCCCTTGGCCGTCTCCCACTTCAGCAGCAGGCGTTCCATATTATCGACATAAACCTCACCCTGCTCGCTATAGCGCGCATAACGGTCACGGCTGGTGCCACGCGTAAAGTATGCGCCCTTCTCGGGGTGTGTGCCCGGATAGGTGCGGAATGGAATGCCGTCGCCGTCGACGTCCAGATAGCGACCGAATTCCTTGCCCGCCTCAAGATCCTCGTAAGACAGCACCTTGCCGCGATCGAGCTTTCGATTGTCGTCCCACTTTAACGGCTCAGACAGCCAATCCTGCATGCCGATATCAAGCTCGAGCATGACGAAGATCGTGGTCTGCAACCGATCCGCCAGATCGAATGACTGCGCGGCCATTTCGAAGCTTTCCGTCGGATTGCCCGGAAACAAAAGAACATGCTTCGTGTCGCCGTGGCTGGCATAGGCCGCGCCGATAATGTCCGATTGCTGCGTCCGCGTTGGCATACCGGTGGATGGACCCCCGCGCTGCACGTCGAAGATCACGCCTGGGATTTCCGCAAAATAGGACAGACCAATGAACTCGTTCATAAGCGAAACGCCAGGACCGGACGTGCAGGTGAACGCCCGCGCGCCGGCCCAACCGGCGCCGAGCACCATCCCGATCGAGGCAATTTCGTCTTCAGCCTGAACGAACGCGTATTTCTTCTCGCCCGTCTCTTTGTCGGTACGGAACTTCTTGCAATATTTCTCATACGCTTCGGCCAAAGATGTCGAGGGCGTAATAGGATACCAGGCGCACACAGTGGCGCCGCCATAGACCGCGCCAATACCGGCGGCTGTATTGCCATCGATGAAGATCCGGTCCCCGACCAAATCCGCCTTCTGAAGGCGCAAGCCTAGCGGCGAAAGATGCTTCTGCGCGTAATCCAGCCCCAGCTCTAGGGCCTTCATATTCGACGCGATCAGCTTTTGCTTGTCGCCGAATTCTTGATTGATGAGCGCTTTGATCACCTCGACGTCGATATTGATCAGATGCGCTAAGACGCCGACATAACAGATGTTCTTCAGCAATTGCCGTTGCTTCGGATCCGGAAACGCCGCCGCGCAAATTTCAGTCAACGGCGCCCCGATAACGTTGATGTCGTCGCGGAAACGCTCATCCGGGATCGCTTTGGAATTATCGTAAAAGAGATAACCGCCTGGCTCGAGAGACTTGATGTCGGCATCGAAAGTCTGCGGATTCATCGCCACCATCAGGTCGACGCCACCGCGACGACCGATCCAGCCCTCGCCGCTGACGCGCACTTCATACCAGGTCGGAAGCCCTTGGATGTTCGACGGGAAGATATTACGCGCCGCGATCGGCACGCCCATCCGCAAAACCGCCTTCGCAAAAAGACCGTTGGCGGACGCTGACCCGGAGCCGTTGACGTTTGCAAATTTGACGACGAAATCGTTCGTGGCGCTTAGCGACTGCATCCGCCTGCCCCCGCTTGCGTCATTTCCAATAAGAATTTCTGCATATCCCACGCCCCGGTTGGGCACCGCTCCGCGCACAGACCGCAATGGAGGCAGACGTCTTCGTCCTTCACCATCACGCGGCCAGTTTCGAGTCCGTCGGCGACATAAAGATCTTGAGTGATATCCTTGGCGGGCGCCTTCAATTGCATCCGCAATTCAGGTTCGTCCGCGTTGTCCGTAAAGGTAATACAGTCCGTCGGGCAAATATCGACGCACGCATCGCATTCAATGCAAAGTTTCGCGGCGAACACCGTTTGCACATCGCAGTTCAAACAGCGCTGCGCTTCACGGAAGCCCAACACCTGGTCGAATCCCTTTTCGACCTCGATCCGGATATCTCGCAAAGAGACTTCCGGCGCCACATGCGGCACCTTGTGACGCAAAGCGTTCGAAATGTCGTTATCGTAGCTCCACTCGTGGATGCCCATCTTCTGGCTGCGCATCACGACTTCGGGCGCGGGACGGTCGTCCACCGCCTGGCCGTTCAAAAACAAATCGATCGACACACCGGCTTCATGGCCATGCGCCACCGCCCAGATGATGTTCTTAGGACCGAATGCGGCGTCACCGCCGAAAAAGATATTCTTGATGGTGGATTGATACGTCACCGTATCGACGACCGGCATGCCCCATTCGTCGAACTCCATACCGATATCGCGTTCGATAAAGGGAAATGAGTTCTCTTGGCCAACGGCGATCAGCACGTCATCACATTCATGCAACTCATCGGGTTCGCCGCTTGGAACCAGCTTGCGGCGACCCTTAGCGTCGTATTCCGCTTTCACGATTTCAAATACAATCCCGGTGAGACGACCATTCTCATGCTTGAATTCCTTCGGCACCCGGAAATTGATGATGGGGATGCCTTCCATGATGGCGTCGTCTTTTTCCCACGGACTCGCCTTCATTTCCTCGAAGCCGGAGCGGACGATAACCTTCACGCTGTCGCCGCCCATGCGGCGCGACGTGCGGCAGCAATCCATAGCGGTGTTGCCGCCGCCAAGGACGATGACGCGCTTGCCAATTTTTTCGATATGGCCGAACGACACGCTCGACAGCCAATCGATGCCGATGTGAATGTTCGCCGCAGCTTCAATGCGCCCGGGGATTTCCAGGTCGCGACCACGCGGCGCGCCGGTGCCGACGAACACCGCATCCCATTTTTCAGCAAGCAGCGCTTTTAAGCTGTCGACCCGCTGACCCAAATGCATCACCGGCTCCAGCCGCGTGATGAACGCCATTTCTTCGTCGATCACGCTTTCCGGCAACCGAAAGCGTGGGATCTGGGTACGGATCATGCCGCCTGCTTTGGCTTCACCGTCAAAGACATGCACTTCGTAGCCGGCCAAGCAGAGATCCCGCGCCACAGTCATGGAGGCGGGGCCCGCACCGATACAGGCGACGCGCTTGCCATTCTTTTGTATCGCAAGCGCGGGCATCAGCGAATCGACTTCGCCCTTATTGTCGGCGGCGACACGCTTTAGACGGCAAATTGCGACGGGTTCTTCTTCCACGCGGCCGCGCCGGCAGGCAGGTTCGCAAGGACGATCGCAGGTGCGCCCCAAAATCCCGGGAAACACATTCGAACGCCAATTGACCATGAACGCATCGGAATACCGTTCGGCCGCGATAAGACGGATATATTCCGGCACCGGCGTATGGGCTGGGCAAGCCCACTGGCAATCCACGACCTTATGAAAATACTCAGGCCGCCCAATATCTGTAGGCTTCAACCGCTTCACTCCCTCGCGCGGCTTAGCGCCGCCGACTATTACCTCTAAACTAAACATCCCCGGTCACGGGGCAAGACGATCGCTAGAACTTAAGAGGCTTGTTTCGACCCGCTTTAACACCGCGCCTTAGCTACCATTTGGTCGTAATTCAATCTCATCTCTAATGAGATAGTGTACCTTGCGATGAAGGGGAGCCTCCACAGAACAAAGCGGCGGTCTAGACGATGATGAACATTGCTAAAAGATTTATCGCCCTGCCTGGAATCCTGGCGACATTGACCTTGGCCCCTTTCGCAAGTGCGAACGCTGAAGAGCCGTCAGCGTTCATAGCCGAGGTCGCCAGGGATTGGGACCGCGCTGCTTTTAGCGTCAAGGGGGAATCCAAGCAATCTGCGGCGCTGCAGGATATCGAAGCACGTCTATCAGCAGAACTAAAAGGTCAACCGGAAGATGCGCCTACGCGGGCATGGCGCGGAATAGTTCTCGCGACGAAAGCGAATGGTCTGAGTGGTATTGCGGCCTTGAGAAAAGCCGACGCAGCCCGAAAAGAGCTGGAAAAGGCGATCGCCCAAGACCCTGACCCAACAGGCGACGGCTATGCCGTCGCGATTTTAGGGGCGCTGTACGACGCGGTCCCCGGCTTCCCCATTGGATTTGGCGACAAGAAAAAGGCGCTTCGCAATCTGAAGCAAGCGTTAGGGTTGAATCCATCAAGCATGGATGCGGGCTATTTTCTCGGTGTCTATTACGCCAATCGCGGGGATATTCACGCGGCCCAAAAAGCGCTCGCAATTGCGAAGAACGCGCCGCCGCGCCCCGGCCGGGAGATCGGCGACGCAGGCCGCTTGAAGGATATTCAGGACTTATTCAGCGAACTGGCTGCAAAAAAACGCTAAGGCGCCATCGAACAGGCGTCGTATTTTAGGCAAATTCGCAGAATACGACGCGTCCGAGAATTAAAGAGCCCCGCCAAGCGAATCGACGCGGAACCCGGTCTCTTAGAGTATTATGTTGGTCCCAAGCCTTGGGGTCTGGAGGAACGAGTGCGCACTTTTTTGAAGATAGTCATTGCCGGCGCCCTTAGCCTGTGCGCGTTGAGCGCACGCGCAGAACAAAGCGTGGAGCCAGCAATCGCCCAAATCAGCAGCTTCAACGACTCGCTGCTGCAATCGATGAAAAAGGCGCAAGGCCGGGAAACCGAGCTTGGTGCGGCGATCGACAAAACCTTCAACACGCCTGTCATGACTCAGTTTGTCGTCGGACCAACCTGGGCCAAGTTTACCCCTGCAGAAAAGCAATCCGTGCAAGCGGCATTGCGGAATTATATGGTCGTTCGGTTCGCAAACGCATTTAACAGCTATAGCGGCGAAAAATTCGCTGTTGAGCCCAATCCGAAAGTGCGCGGCGTTGACGCCCTCGTGAAAACGACGATCAGCGCACCGAAATCCGAAGCTGAACGGCTGGACTATCGGATGCGCAAATATGGCGAGTCCTGGAAAGTCATCGACGTTTATTATAATGGCGTCAGCGACCTCACCACGCAGCGCGCCGATTTTGCGGTCACAGCGCAATCTGGCGGCGCGGCCGGCCTGATCAAGAAGATCAACGAAGCGACGAAAAAGCTTAAATAGATGCCCGGTTCATACCCCGCGAGCAGGCCTGCAAAGACGTCTCACGATTATTGAACAGGTTGTAACGCAGGCGTTTTTTGGTCTGCCGCCGCCTGATCCACCGCTGCCGGGTCCCCCAGGGGCGGCTCAACGATTGGACCGAGTTCAGTCGTTGCGCCGGCGCCATCCCCGGAGAAATCGGAATCCGGAAAGTCCGGCAAGGCATCCACATCGACCACGCCGTCTTGGACCCTGGATTCGCGCGACTGCAGGTAAATCGACCGTAGCGACGCGTAAGGATCAACCGCCATCTTGTCTAATTGCTTGAGTTGTGGCTCAACCGCGACCCGCGTATCCAGGACATTGATCGCGATCCGCGATGTATGGAAATAGTGGTCATCCCGAAATTCAAGCATGCTGATGGGGTCGAGCAAGGTATCGACAACCCTCCCCGTCAGATCACGCACGGAACTTGGGCCAGCGAGCGGCACGTAAAGATAAGGTCCAGCCTCTAGATTCCACTTACCCAGCGTCAAACCGAAATCATTGTCGTGCTTGACGAAACCCATCGGCGCGGCAACGTCAAAAATCCCGGCCACCCCAATCGTGGTATTCGTCAAGAAGCGGGCGGACGACGTGGCGGAGCGTTTGAATTTACCTTGCAATGCGTCATTGATCACCGTGCCGGGTTCTTCGAGATTGCTCACGACATTGTGCGCCGCAGTTCGCACAAAGCGTGGCAGAACACGGCGGTAAGTCATCGCGACCGGCCGAAAGATCAGTTTGTCGACGAAGTTGGATACGCCGAAAAAGGCCCGATTCATCGGTTCCCATGGATCGCCTGCGGCGGGCCCGGAAACGTTTGTGGCCGTCTGAGACGTCACGTCTTGCGCCAATACTGAATTGGGCAAAGTTGAACATGCGGCCGCAAGGGCAATAATCGCTGTCCGGCGCCTCATGCAGTCTCTCCCGTCGACAACGCCTGCGGCGCGATTCAATGTCTTCAGACCATCTTACACAGGAATATTGAGATTGGGAGCCAGTTCATTCCGCGAGACGGAATGCAACCGTGGCATTGAGCCCACCGAAGGCAAAAGCGTTCACAAGCAGCGTTTTCGCACGGATAGGTTGCGCCCCTCCCACGACGAGGCTGACGTCGCACTCCGGGTCATGGCCTTGGAAGTTTTGAACCGGCGGCGCCATGCCGTCTTGCAAAGCGCGCAGGCCCAAAGCCGCCTGCAACGCCGTCGCCGCGCCAATCAAATGGCCATGAGCGCTCTTGGTCGCAATAACAGGATGGTTGCGCCATCGAGCGCCAAACACCGCCTTGATGGCCTCCGACTCATTCTTGTCGTTCAGTGGCGTTCCGGTGCCGTGGGCGGAAATCAAGATCGTTTCTTCGTCGAACAGGCCAGCCTGCGTCGCGGCCGCGTTCATGCAGGACACTGCCCCATGAAGCGCCGGCTGGGTCCAGTGATTGGCGTCGGACGACATCCCAATCCCGTCCAGCGTCGCAATGATCTTCGCGCCGCGCGCTTTGGCGTGCGCGCTGGATTCAAGCACCATCGCTGCAGCGCCCTCGCCAATATTCATCCCGTCGCGGCCGATCGAGAACGGCTTACAAGGGCTGGAGCTCATGGCGCGCAATCCATCCCAGGCGGCGAGAGATCCGGGCGATGCAAACGCCTCAGAGCCGCCCACAAGAACGACGTCCGCCATACCGGACTGAATGAGCAAAGCTCCCTGCGCCATCGCATGACCGGAAGACGCACAGGCGCTCGCAACGGCAAAAACGGGACCTTTGATCCCAAACTCAATCGCGATCGCGCTCACTGGCGCGCTGTGCATGACCTTCGGCACAGTCAGCGGGTGCAACCGTGCGCTCCGCTTGCCGTAAAATCGCTCAAACGCAATTTCAAGCGTGTGAACGCCACCCATGCCGTGCCCGAACACGGCGCCGGCATTGCCGAGGGCGCCCTTATCCAGTCCAGCGTCCCGCAAAGCATCGGACGCGGCGTGAAGAGCAAACACAGAAAAAAGATCAAGCGATTGGCCGATCCTTCGAGCAAGTTTGGCCTCAAGCGCGGCGATCGGGTCTTCTGGAATGAGCGCTACGGTAACGTCAAACGGCGCCGGCCCACTATCATCGGCGCCCATAGTCGCCGATCGAATACCGGAGCGACCCGCTCGGCAGGCCTCCCAAGATTGCTCCAAGCTCATGCCAAGGGGCGATATGGCCCCCATTCCCGTAACGGCGATGCGCCGGTCCGATGGGACGGCGCTCACGATTTAGCCGTCCCGGCTGCCTCAATCTTGCTTTCGAGCAGGGCGATCATATCGCCCAAGGTTTTGTCGCGGGCGATCTCATTGTCCTCGACCGTGATGTTATACTTTTCCTCAACCGCGAACATGATGCTCACGAAGTCGACGGAATCAATCCCAAGGGAATCCAACGGCGCATCGAGGCTCAACTTTTCGCGCTCGATAAGCGCCTCGGCCGCAATTAGATCGAGTAATTCCTCTTGGTGGCTGGACATCTCTTAACTCTCTAGGACGCAGCGGCCGGGACCCCGCCGAATGCACGGATGCCGACCGGGCGCTTATTTAATGCACCGGCGAAGCACCGCATCCAACAATTTGATCGCAAGATCAATCTCGTCGTTCGAGGTATGGAGAGACGGAGCCAGCGTAATCACATTCTTGTAATAACCGCCCACGTCCAGAATGAGGCCATAGCGCTTTCCGCCAAGATCGATATCGCCCTTCATGCCCTCTTCGACCATGGCGTCGATTAGGGCTTTATTCGGCGTGAAACCATCCTCGTGGCAAATTTCAACCCGCAGGGCGAGCCCCAGACCATCCACATCACCAATTTGCGGCCAGCGCTTTTGCAGGTCCTTTAGCGCTTCAAGGAAATAAGCGCCGGAGCGCATCACCCTGGCTTCATAATCCCCCTCCATGCACATCCGCATAGTCTCCAGCGCGACGCCGGTGCCCATAGGATTGGCATGGAATGAGGAATGCGTCGAACCGGCCGGAAAAACGCTCGGATTGATGAGCTCCTCGCGGGCCCACACCCCAGACAGAGGATTGAGGCCGTTGGTGATGGATTTGCCAAACACCAAGACGTCCGGCTCTACACCGAAATGCTCGATCGACCAGAGCTTGCCCGTCCGGTGCATGCCCATCTGAGTTTCGTCCACGACCAGCAAAATGCCATACTGGTCCAATACCTTCTTCAACTCTTTGAAGTAGTTCAACGGTGGAATGACATGACCGCCGGCGCCTTGGATGGGCTCAACATAAAGCGCGGCGAATTCGCATTGTCCGGTCTTCGCATCGAGCACGCCATTATATTCGGTTTCGAAAAGCCGCGCGAATTTTTGCACGCACAAATGACCATACTCTTCCTTGCTCATCCCCTTCGGGCCGCGGAATTGATATGGGAACTCGATAAATTGGGCGCGATCGCCGAAATGGCCGAAACGGCTGCGATTCCGGTAGGAAGAAGAAATCGCGGAAGCCCCAAGCGTCTCTCCGTGATACCCGCCCTCAAACGCAAACATCAGGCTTTTGCCATTTGATGCGTTGCGGACCAGTTTAAGCGAATCTTCGATCGCGTGCCCGCCGCCGACGCTGAAATGAACGCGGCCCTTGCGACCCCATTTGCGTTCGGCGTCCTGCGCCATCAAAGCAGCGAGCTCAACCCTCTCGCGGTGAAGATATTGCGATGCAAGTTGGGGCAAACGCTCCAACTGATGGGAAACAGCCGCGTTCAAGCGTTGATTGCGATAACCGAAATTAACGGCCGAACCCCACATCTGCAGATCGAGAAAGGGGCGCCCTTCACCGTCGAACATGAACGAGCCGTCGCAGCTCTCAAAGAATTTCGGCCCCTGCACGGAATGAACGGCGTCGCCGTGAGAACAATATTGGCTCTCGAGGCGGCGCAATTCCGCCTCATCCATTTTCATTTCGCTTACAACACTCAAAGCTTCAGGCTTATTCATCAACCACACCAATCAAGCGAGCAATCTCAACGCACTCTTGTTTTTCACGGACAGCGAAACGCTCAACGAGGTCCTGTTGAACGTCCGCAAAAGTTGTGAAGCGAGCAAACTGAATATTCCGAACCAGACAGAAATCGGCGAGCTTCGCCTTGGCATACAGAACATCGGCCTTTGGGCCGACGCACTCATCAGAGCGACCATCGCCAATATATATATTCGCGGAAGGATCCCTCTCGGCGACGGCGGCGCATTTGCAAACGCCCGAGCCCGCAGTGCACTCAACCCGGCGCCACGGCTGCTCAAGCTCGAAGCGGTCGCCCTTGACGGCTAGCTTGTTCACGAAGACGGGCAAATGCCCAAAACCGTAGCGCGTCAGAACACTCCGAACGAAATAGTCCACGCCATCACTCACGACCACAATCTCCCAATTGTTGGTCGCGCACAAAGCGGCAAAATCCACAAAGCCTGGGTCAAGCTCGACTTGCGAGAGAACCTCGTCCAACGCCTTATAATCAGCGGGAAGCAGTCGAATCTGACGACGCATGCAGGTGGCCGCATCGATGGATCCCATAAGCCAAAGACGCTCGATCGATTCCCATTCCGGCGGCGCTAATTTTTGCAAAACTAAGTCGGTGACATCGCATGACGCGATCGTCCCGTCGAAGTCGGAGTAAATTCGCAAAGATCTCTCCACCCTGCTTTAGCCTCGCAAGGCTCTATCCAAGCCTACGAACAACCCCAACCCACACCGGCGCTAGATATCGCTTCGACCGCCCCGTATCGCTGGGACCGCCAAACAAGCGAGTGACCCAACGCGCCCACCTCATAAGTGAATCGTCCTTACAATGGCGGTGCTTTCTTCGCCATCTCAATTCCCAGTAAGGCTTAGGCTATATCAGAACGACGCGCGGACGCGACGTCTTCGCATCCGCTCTGTGGCTCACAACATCCGATTCTGACCGCACGCCAGGGCAATCGGCAAAGCTAAGGTTCCAATGATACAACGCGAGCAGGCGTCTAAACGCCTGTTTTGTTTGGTGAGCCCGGCGGGGTTCGAACCCGCGACCCTTTGATTAAAAGTCAAAACGTCAGCCCTGACAGCCACTGACAACACACGCCAACCGATCCGGGTAAATTGAAAGTAAATACCTTATTCTACTGATTATTTTGTCCGCACCTTAGACAGCCCTCGTCATTGATCGTTAGCGCTAGCCACGTTATTTTGTGACCCCGTTGTGACCCCAAGGGTTTGGGGGCGCAAAAGCCTGGAGGTCAGCATGCCGAAGCAGTCAGACAAGGTTTTGACGGACACGATCTGCCGGAAGGCAAAGCCGGCAGAGGCGCGCTATTCAGTCCCAGACGCAAAGACGCCCGGGCTCGAGCTTCGGGTAATGCCGACCGGCAGCAAAACTTGGACCTTCCGCTACCGCGCAAAAAGCGGGCAACAGCGCCGCGTCTCCTTTGGCGCTTATCCCGCAAAGACGCTCAAGGCGGCACGCGATGAAGCGGCAAAAACTAAAGGGCAAGTCGGCGTCGGCATGTGCAGCGCGATAGTCAGCGCCGCTCATGCCGCCTCGTGGGTTGCTGGTCGGATCGAGCGCGCGCGAGAGAGCGCATAGCGGTCGAGCAATTCGTCAGCGCGAGCTTCAGGCAGATTCAAATCATCGACGAAGGTGAAAAAACGATGCTCCTCGGCCGACAGTGCGAGACCTTCAATTGCCAGGTTGGCGTTGATCTGCCGGAGACGGTGCGCATTGGCCCGTCGCTCAATCTCGCTGAACTTGGGGCCGGAGGCTTCAACGGCCGCTTCAACGAAGGACGCCAGACCCCGCGCCTCCTCGGCCGAGAGGCCATATTTGATCGTCAAAGCTGCATAGGTGTCGACTATCGCCATAGACCCCAGCATAGCACAAAACCGCAGCGACGCGGAGCGTTTTTTACTTTCCAACAGAGTCCATTTTGGCACGGGAAAGGCTCCTTTCTGGCTTCGGCCCTGCGAAATTACACGGCCGATGCGAGCCAACTTGGCGAACGGAAAAAGCGTCGTGCACAAGCCCCGACATGGCTCCGGGCTTGCAGGGTTTCACGTCGAACGCGTCGGCCTTCTGATGGATGTCGTTGGCATCCCATAACGCCTGGATGCGAAGCAGCAGCTCCAGACTGTGCTCTTGCGGGCGTGCAGGCCCGCCCGTGAGGTACCTTGCGGTGCCGGGGCGAGGATCTGGCCCCGCCGCCAAAACAAAAGAGAGAGGCCCGCGATTTGCTCGCGGGCCTCAGATTCTATTCCAGTTCGGGCAGCTCAGCGGAAGTCGTAGACCACCCCGTCAGTACCGACAATCATCGGGCGTGTGATCACGCCGCCAACTGCAGATGCGGGCCCGACTGCTTCGGTCCAGCTATTGGTCGATCGCTTGTACTGGAAGATATCCGGGGAGGTGTCGCCCGGCGCAGATGGAGCCACCGCCCAGCCTTGTCCAACATCGGAGGCGGTGATGCCGGGTCGATGCTGCCAGCCATTGATGTACTCGTAAACGCCACCGTTCGCTTGCACGACCCATGGGTTGTCATAGGTGCCACCAATCTTGACTGCGCGGCCGGAAATGTTGTCCCAGGCCTTGGTGGTGCGGTTATAGCGGTAGATCTTGAAGTTCTTACCGAGACGCTCGTTGCTGATGATCCAGCCGTCGCCCACGTCGATGGCGGTCTTGCCGGGGACGGGCTCCCAGCCACCATCGGCGTAGCGGAATACGCCCCCCGACTTTTGCATGACCCAGGGTTCTTCGTATGAGCCGCCAATGCGGACGGCTTCGCCAGGAATTTTGACCCAAGCGGCCTCAATTGTTTCCGGTTGACGCATGATGGTGAAGCCGGTCCGCTCGGGGACTTTGCTGATAATCCAGCCATCTGCGATATCCGTCGCGGTGATGCCAGCTTCCACTTGAAAACTGCCTACAAGCTCACCGTCCACTTTGCTGGCCAGTTCCAGGTGCGGCATGTCGTAGGAAATGATGCCGTTCAGATCGAGGTTGTAACGCGGGTGGTTTTCATAGCCCAGCTCAAAGACAATACCGGTGTCTTTGCTGGCTTCATAGAGCGCCTCGCCTCCGGCAGCGGCACCCGACACCAGCACGCCCACGCCGACTGACACCGGGTTGAAGCTCGCGCCAGCTATGGTCATGATCATCGAGGTCACGCCCGCATTCACCGCCGATGTGGTCATCGCCTCGGCGGCGATGGCTCCGGCATGTTCATCTTGGGCTTGCAGACCCAGCTCATTTTTCACGGCTTCAGTGCCAAAGGCAACCGGCACCCCGACAATCCCGCTGGCGAAGCCTGACCCCGAGACAGTCAGCGAGCCCTTGGCCACTTTTAACGACCCCACAGCGATCTCGCCGAGTGCGAGGGTCGCCTTCAACCGATCAAATTCCACAGCTTCTTCGATTGGTGAGGCGAAGCCTGCTGAGACCTTGAGAATCTTGTCCAGCCGACCATGGCAGGCTTTGGGGATCTTCACGATGCCGTTCAGGTGATAGATGATGACATCGCACCAATCGTCCTTGGACGTATACACGCCCGAATGCCCGGCATTATCGCTGCCGTCGTGGGCGTACCAGGTGTCCGTTTCCTGGTTGCGAACCTTATAATACGAAAGGCTCGAGGGGCTGAACCAAAGCTCGTAATGGTTGCCATCCATTCCGGTGATCAGGTCACTCGAATACATGAACGAGCCCCAGCATTCGGGAATGCGCACGTCGTCGTTATAGAGATAGCGCACCCGGCACCATTGCTGCGGCGAGGTCCACTGGCCGGATTCGCCGCTGCCCCTGTTGGCGGAGCCGGTCTGCGAATACCAGTACGGGCGGTTGATGCTGGCATCCCACGCCGCGTACTTGTTGCGTCCGAGGTTGGCGAAGCCGTCCTCGTAGGGCGTGATGGTAAAGCTCATGCCGGTCTTGTTGGTCACGGTGCGCCCGACGCCGCCCACCTGCGCCTGTGCTGTGTGGGGCAAGCCCAGAGCCGCGACGGCCCCCAGTAACGTGCTGATTATCGTAGGTTTGAACCAGTTCATCGGTGATTTCCTCGCGTGGCAAGCCAGCTTACTGCACCACGGTGCAGCCTGGCCCAGGAGTCTAGCCCGGATTTCTCAAACATAGGAGGTGCATCGGGGTGGCCTTTCGCTCTGCGCTTTGACTTTGTTGCAAAACGAAAATCTCAGAGTTCGCGCCCCGATGCACCTCCTATGTTTGAGAAATCCGGGCTAAAGGCGCGTGATATCCGCCGCCGCCGCATAATAGCGCTTAAGGGTCCGGCGATCTGTTAATACAGACGGGAAACAGATGGCCCGGGCCGATTTGATAACGGCTAAACGGCTTGCACGCTCCCGGCCCTATCCAAGCTAAGTGGGATAGACCGGCCCGCCGGCGCCGGATCCATTTTGTAATGGGCGCTTATTCGAGGCCCCGCCGTTCAAGCAAAACCAAAAAAATAGAGTTTTATTGAGTTTGCACGTTGGTCGGGAGTAGCTGGCGCTGTGTGACCCGGATGAGTCGCACCTCCCAAACAAGCTTAGTGAGAAGGCGGAATAGACGCCTAAAGGGAAGATTCGAGACTTTTTTGCGCCCCCGTTGTGACCCCGGCTCCTTAGATGGAGCCTCGGGGCGGGTACGGGGAACCCTAGAGCATTGTTTCGCTTGGTGAGCCCGGCGGGGTTCGAACCCGCGACCCTTTGATTAAAAGTCAAATGCTCTACCGGCTGAGCTACAGGCTCCCAATCGCGAGGGGCGGAAACTATGGGGATGGCCCTCTTGGGTCAAGGGCCACTCCGACGTCTGCGACTCTTTAGCGGCCACCCGCCGTCAAGACAGAGACATCATCGGGCCTAACATCACCAAATTGCGAGACAAAGGCTTAAACGCGCCGAATCTCGCTACTATTTTTTGCACGGTGGCGAATACGGAGCCCCCCATGATTGTGCATGCTGGCCTTGGCTGGGCCAAAACATCGCGTAATTCGTTGGTCGCGCTCGCGGCGCTGATAAGCGGATGCGCCCATAAACCCGAACCCGCTGCAACACCCGCAACGGAATCAATCGAAGAGGAAAACAAAGCAGGTACGGTCCGGATATTGCCAAAGTCTGGGGTTGCGAACGCCGCGATGCAGCCTCTGGCCGATGTGGGTCTGAAGCGTGAAAAAATTCCGCTGACCCTAAAATCGATCAAGACCCCTTACGCCAGAGACGTCGCGCCAACGTGTGAATCCATCGCGCAGGAAGTTGTGGCGCTGGATTTCGTCCTTGGTGACGACATCGACGTAAAACTGGCCGACCCGACCTGGCGGCAGAAGGGCGTGGACGCTGCAGGCGATGCGCTGGTC
>Ga0247831_1000736_pt1 | contig 70269 bp, 77 predicted proteins | sample LaCruzMarch2015__9_FD_192406 | JGI IMG/M metagenome (GOLD analysis project Ga0247831, IMG submission 192406) | Freshwater microbial communities from meromictic Lake La Cruz, Castile-La Mancha, Spain - LaCruzMarch2015_1m | ecosystem: Environmental > Aquatic > Freshwater > Lake | place: Spain...
AGAAGGTGACAAAGGGCTTACAGGCGATAAAGGCCCTGATGGAGATAAAGGCCCTGATGGAGATAAAGGCCTAGAAGGTGATAAAGGTCCTGAAGGTGATAAAGGCCTAGAAGGTGATAAAGGTCCTGATGGAGATAAAGGCCTAGAAGGTGATAAAGGTCCTGAAGGTGATAAAGGCCTAGAAGGTGACAAAGGGCTTACAGGCGATAAAGGCCTAGAAGGTGACAAAGGCCTAGAAGGTGATAAAGGCCCTGATGGAGATAAAGGCCTAGAAGGTGATAAAGGTCCTGAAGGTGATAAAGGCCTAGAAGGTGACAAAGGACCTGATGGAGATAAAGGCCCTGATGGAGATAAAGGCCCTGATGGAGATAAAGGCCCTGATGGAGATAAAGGCCTAGAAGGTGATAAAGGCCTAGAAGGTGACAAAGGGCTTACAGGCGATAAAGGCCCTGATGGAGATAAAGGGCCAACAGGACCAACTGGACCCGGATTTAGCATTGGTCTTGGCAGTACAGGTCAAGTACTCATGAGTACTGGTTCTGTGTATAATTGGGATTATCAAAACACTTGTCAAATTGTTGGTTCTACTGCTACCATTAATTTAACTTCTGAAGATAGTGGTAAATTATTTATTGCACAATCAAGTTTTACAATTACACAAACAAATTTATTTCAAGGATTCTATGTTAATATTTATTCGGATGGTAGTAATACATTAAATATAAATAGTATTAATACTACATTAAATGATGGAATTACGTACATATTTTATTGGAATGGTTCTTCGTTTAATAAATACCCAACTTAAATATTTTGATAATACATGTTTATTGACAAAAAACAAGCATTTAAAATTCTTAGAGATATAAAAAACTCCGCATGCAAAGATTCGTGTCGTCGTGTCTGGTTGCGTAATATAAAATACGCTTTGAAAACTTCTACAAACCCTTTGAAATTAACAAAGGAAGAACATGCAAAAATGGATATAAAAATACGCGGTATAAATGAAATTCCTAAAAAATATACATTGCGAAATTCGCCGCCTGCCCTGTAGGTCCTGGAGTTGCGATACTTGTATGAATATGAGAATATGTATTGTTAGATTGAAAATATACTTGAGCTGAATGACTATCACTGTTTCTATTATGTGCAGTTATTAATATAACTATATCACTATATCCTGATACATCTATATTATTCGGTATAATCATAGAACTAACTATTTGCTGACTTGTTGTGTTGTCATATAAATATGCAATATCACTACCATTTGTAACAGATTTGTTAATGTAGAACCAGTACAACCAAACATCCACCATCGCAATCCAATGTTATCTTTATCATTGTTTGCAGTTGCTTTTGCATATATATTCATATCCCATATACCAGAAGATAACGTACTATTAATTAAATAATTATTTAATATATTTAGAGAAATCGCATATTGAGTAACTACGTATGCTGATGAACCAGCCGGTGTCGTAAATGTTATTATTTCTTGCCCTTTCGTCAAATCCGGAGTTGGTGATAAAAGAGCACATGTGTTTCCAGGGGGTGTCGGAGGAACATTTCCGCCTGCAGGAGAATACGAATAAGAGGTTGCATTTAATATATTTGTACCTGTTGCACTTGTAAAAGCAGTTGGACCAAAATTTAATGGCAACCCAGTGTTGTCATTTCGATAATTCATATATAAAATAGTACCGCCACCGGAAAATGTTATTCCACTTGGTCCAGTAGGGCCAGTAGGACCAGTGTGTCCTGTAACACCTTGTATTCCTTGAGGACCGGTTGCACCTGTTACTCCATCAATGCCATTAGTACCAGTAGGTCCGGTTGCTCCAGTTACTCCATCAATGCCATTAGTACCAGTAGGTCCAGTGTGTCCTGTAACACCTTGTATTCCCTGAGGACCAGTTGCTCCTGTTACTCCATCAATGCCATTAGTGCCAGTAGGCCCGGTTGCTCCTGTTACTCCATCAATGCCATTAGTACCAGTAGGTCCAGTGTGTCCTGTAACACCTTGTATTCCCTGAGGACCAGTTGCTCCTGTTACTCCTCTCGGTCCTGTCGGACCAGGAATTAATCTATTTTTTGAACAAACCTCTATGACCTTGAGTAAAAAATAAAGACATATAATAATAAAATATTTTTTATTATTATGAGTTGGATTGAATATACTTCTCCTATAAATTATCCTATAGGACAAATTAATTGTAGATGGGAATGCGATAAAAACAAAAGAATTGTTCAAAACGATAATTTGCATTCTGCGTGGAAACATCGCACGTATTTACAAAATAACGGAGAGTTAATTATCAATCAAAACACTAAAAATTCCATGACAGATTTACCACAAATTTTTAATGTAAATACAAAAAAATATTCTTACAATACAACTTTTCAAAGCGATTTAAAACAAAATTTTCTTCAAAAATCTCAGTTAAATATTTGCCCATCTATACCGACTAATCTCTAACATACTTGCCGACACTTACAAATTTATCTATTATAAAAATAATAAAACATCCCAACAAAGAATAAATAAGTAAATCTTCAATGACATTATTTGTTTTTTCATCTTGTTGATTCTCTAACAATCCAATAATGTAATTCAACTTTTCCAATAAAATATCCCGTTCTTTAGGAAGTTCTTTAATCCCAGGAAAGTTATCATAATCTTTCGCATAAGGAATCAAATTTTTTTGATAATTTGTTTTTGGTTGATTCTGTTTGATTTCTTCCATTGATATTTCTTCGAAATCTGCAAGAGAATCTTCGTCAATTGATTGAAGTGCTGTATTTACTTTTTCAGAAACTTGTTTTACAGGGGTTGTCTCTTTTGGTTCATTTGGATCATATGGCGATGCATACATTGCTAAAGACATTCTCTAATTAAAATTAAGATAATTATTTCCACATGTAAAATTTATTTATTCTCAAATATTAATGGATTCATTTGTTTTAACATTTCTTATCTTAATATTATTGTTTTTTTTATTTTCCGACCAAGTATTTTTTGACACACTGTATAATAGTAAAATAGGAAGACTTGTAATAATTATTTTATTGATTACAATATCGATTATTAATATTTGGCTATCTTTTATTTTTTTAGTAATTATCATGTACTATTCACAACTCAATAAAATACCGGCTCCGGAAACCAAAGAGAATTTCGATACATTAGACAGAGTAAATGTTTCTGATGTATTGAACAACAATTTTTTATATAAAAATTACAAAAAAGATTCTGCATATAAAAAATCAAAAAAAGAAGGAATAACAAATTTAATAACAGAAAATGAAAAATTGCGACCAAAATCATCAAAATTATATCCAATCATTTCTAGCAAACCATCAAAAGATATTATTCCTTATTCGAAAACACACTTTAATTTTATAACAAAATAGTATGTTAAAAGTATTAAAGACAATTACAAGTCAATTAAATCAAAGTAAAATTTTTGCGGGTATATTAATTATTATATTAAATATTGGAAGTAGAATCGTACCAATTAATTTAAGCAAATCTACTGAAAATTTTTTAAAAACGGTTGTCCCGCGTGATTTAATCGTATTTGCCATTGCGTGGATGGGAACAAGAGATATATTTACTGCTCTTTTTTTGACGGCATGTTTTATCATTTTTTTTGATTATTTATTGAACTTTGATAGTAAAATGTGTTGTTTACCAACAAAATATAAACCCATTGATATAGAGACAGATATCACAGATGATGAATTAAACAAAGCGATTAATTTATTGGAACGTTCCAAAAAAAAAGGTATCATTGAATCTCAGCACGAAACGTATGCTCGTTTTTTTAATTGAGATTAATCACATTTTTGTCTGATTTACGGCGTTTGCTTTTTTTAGGCAAATGGTCGCCATCTAAATCTTTTAAATCACTCAAACTTATAGTACTGTTATTATTAGATTGTTGAATATCAATTGTTTTTGTCTTTAAACCAGATAATAAATCATTTATATCAGGACCTCTCATATCTGGTCTAAAATCATCTAATGCAGCGTTAAAGGTATTTTTAGGATTTATAGGCGCCGACATTTTACTCATACCCGAACGAATAGGGGGAGGTATCGAATTTGGTCCTTGTGTCGCTAAAGGAGGTGGAGGACCACCGACATCATATGTGGGAGATGTAGTTGGATTCATTAAACCATTCATGAAACCAGAAAATCCTGGATTATTTCCCATGGAATTCACAGCAGCCGTTTGAAATGATTTCATCAAATCGGGGTTTTGTCTTAAAATATCATCCATTCCAGGCATGGCTGTCTTAAACATGCTATTTGTCATGTGAATCATTATTCCACTACCAGCCAATTGAAATAAAAGTTTTACTTCGGGTGCAATTTTTGCTTTTGACTTGTATTTTTCGTGTAGTTCTGAAAATATTTCATCGTAATCATTAATATTTTCATTAATCTGTTCTCCCCATCCTTCTAATTTTACATCAAATGGGTCAAATTTATTATTTAAAAACTCGATTCCATTTATAAAAGCCATCAACATATTTCCTTGAAATTTTATCGAATTTTGTTTGTTTTTTTCTTCCATAATAAGCTCATATTCACCTTGCATTTCCAACAAAGATGAATCCATGTTATATTTTTTAGACAAATTGACACCCTTTGTCTCGAGAGATTCTAACTTTCTAAGAATTTTAAGTTTTTCACGCAATAAATCTTCTTTTGTTACTTCTTTTTCATGTTGAACAGGCGTATCATTAAATTTTCCGAATCCATCCCATGTCTTGGGTTCAGATGTTTGAGATGTGGATTCCCCTATTTTAGATTCATTTTCATTTTTCATTTCATTTTTTGGGTCAGTTTTAATTACGGATGGTTCTTGAAATGGAGTAAATTCTATGGGCGACTCTTTGAATAGATTATTTTCTAAAGAAGAATCAAAAACCAACTCATTTAGTTCTTGTTCAAGATTGGTGATTTCATCAAGTTTTACATCTGTTTTTTTATCATTCATCAAAAGTTCTAGACCTCCTCCAAAATTTACAGATTTAGATGGTTCGTTTAATTCAATGATATTCATTTATACTAATTAAGAAAACTTAATTTTAAGTAGTACGAATAATTAAATTTTCATTTTTTCATTTTCACGAAAAACAAGGAATTCTTGACTAGTGACTAATGTATTTGTAAATATAATATAGTCCAAATTATAATGAAAATGATATATTAAATTGAACATGGTGTTGAAATTACCTATATAAATATTATCCACACCCAATGATTCTTTACGAAAAAGAAAAATATTTTTTTTAGAAACACGTGCGTTTGAATATATAAATTGCAATAATGCAAAACTATTAAACGAATTGGAATTTGAAAAGACATCAAATCGCATATTAACAATAATTTCATCAATAGATTCTTTTTTTCCTATTTCATCAATTATTCGTTTTTTACCATACCACATGTTTTTCCACCCTAATTTAGGCATTTTACTATTTGACACGACACCTTTTACACTTCCAACCAACTTGTTCATTTTTTCGTCATCTATCATTATTTTTACAATCAAGTGTTGCAAGTCTCCAAAATAAGTTTTTATCATTTCTTCCGTGATGACAATATTTATATTATTTAATTTTCTCCAACTAACATTTGTTTGCATGATATTCCATGTATGAATATATATTTTTACATTTTCTTTTTGAGATAATTTATTTATGAAATGATAAAGTTGCTTGTTATGAAAAGAATTCCGGATATGTCCCCTGATCAAGATTATCATATTCATTTTCGTTTATTTTATTTTTACGTTTCAAACTTTTTGTTTTTTTCACTCGTTTTCTTTTGATTGATTTCTTCTTCTTTTCAATTTCAACATTTTCACCTTCTATTTCGCTAGAATTTGAATTACCCATATTTTTACTCCAATTTTTTATTTTTCATTTTATTCGTAATAAACCAAATTCCTTGTAAATAACAATCTGCTAAATCATCCTTTTTATCGGCCTTTTCAAAAAAGTCGCACCATTTTTGTGGAATGTTTTCTCGACATTGCTTTATTCCTTCTTTCTTTCTTTCTTGATAGGTCATTTTTACTTTTACATGTTTTAATTTATTAGACGAACTTATGTAATGAATATTTGAAACCGTTTTCACAAAATATTGAGTAATCATTCCTTGAATTGTTTTCATTCGGCTTGCCAAAGGACTAATTTGGTTTTCTATGATTACCGTATCAAAGATAACATCCTTCCATTTATTATCAAAGTGTGTTTGAATATTTCGGCTAATTTGAATTAAATCTATGGTAGATGCATTTTTTTTTGTTAATAAATGAACGTCTCCTTCATTTATTAAAGATTTACATTCTTCCAAAGTATTGCATTTTTTGAACAATTTATTTTTAAAATCGACAAATTTCATTTTTTCAATCGGTTTTGTAATAATGACCGATTTTTTGGGCTTGTGTTTTGTGCAATACTTTTCTTTTCCAAAAAAAGATGCTGGGTTGCCGCAACTGCATGTTTCCGAATCACTCAGGTCGATGATTCCCCAATCAATAATTTCTTCTTTATCAAACACACAATACGATAAATTTTTGATACCAATATCGATACTCAACATTTTTATTATTTGTTAAAATATATTTATTATTATATATATGAGCAATTGGGAAGAGCTATCCATAAGCAATATCCGACTCTCTCATATAGTCATCTATTACACGAACAATTGATTTTTCACGATTAGTAGCGTCCCGGTCTAAAGTTAAATATTCATCTGGCAGTTTTATGAAAGAATTACATGTTAAATCGTATAACTTAATAGGTACTTTACTAAGTGCATCTTTTCCATTTATTCTTTTAATAATATATCCTCCAAATGTTAATAAATTTTGTAAAGTTAATGTATTAGTTACTTTACTTATTCTAACGCCACGAATAATTTTAGTTCTTTCAGTTAACTTTAACATACTTCTAAAAAAATTAGCAATATCTGACGAAAGTGCATTTAATTTACCAATTGTTTTTATTATATCTTCTTCGTTTGAAAGTAATATATATTTTTCAGTTTTATATCCAGTTTCTGTATATCTAGTTAAAATCATGACAATTTTTCCGTAATCAATTGTAGATGGCAACAAATCAGAACCAAAAACTTCTTCAATCGCAGCATTATATTCTTTATTTAACATAGTCTCAACTTTTTCATTATCATAATGCATAAAACGTGTTTTATTTTGTATATTAGAAGTTAGTCTTTTTGTCAAACGTTTTATTTTATTTTTCTTCCTTTGTAATTTATGAAAGACAAAATCCTTTTTAGTTTTTGGAAACAATGGAAATTTTAGTTCTCTCGTTTTAAATTTATTTTTAATTGTAAATTTTTTAGTTCTTTTCAACAATTCACGTTTTTTTTGTATTTCGTTATATTCTTTTTTATTTATAATATATGTTTTTCCCCAATTGCTCGTTCCATTGTCATTATGCATGATTCGCGAAAAACTCCTGGGGGTACTCTCTAGTCTTGCACATTTAAAATCTTCATTCATACTATCATTTATTTTTTTTTGTATTCCTGTTGACGAAAATTCTGTAGAAATACCAGCACACGTGTTTGTTGTAGTTAATGAAACATTAAGTTTACTTGTATCTAATTTTTCATATTCAAAAAACAATATTGGTTCTGGTTCAAATACATCATAATATACACCTTCAATTTGTGAAGGAACTAAATCGTTTGGTGAACTTTCAGACAATACTTCAGTTAATAACCTAGAACCATTAGTTTTAATATAAATGCCATTTGATTCTATAATTTTGTCATCATTAATATAATTGCCAATTGATTCGTCATCTTCGTCATCTTCATCTTCCTCATCATCTTCATCTTCGTCATGTTCGTCTTCAGGGTCGGACTCATAATCAAAATCCTGAAAAGAACTTATAATTTGTCCATGACAACCACAAACAAATGATATATTTTTTATTTTATTTATTTTATCCCTTTCTGTTATACCACACTTAGTAATTATTTTATCCTTTTTTCTTTCAATCTCTTTATCCAGAGTAAGTTTATCTATTGATAAATCGCTTTCCATTGCCATTGGATAATTATTCATGATAAAGGAATAGAAAAAAATTGATATTATTCATTATTTTATAAAATAAATAATGGCTATCCAACCGATAATTGAAAATTACTCTATATCATTATACCAAAACAAGGAAGAAATTGCTTATTTTACAATACACGAAAATCCGTATTCAGTTTCTATCAACACCGGTGATTTTCAAGGTAGAGGATACGCAAAGTTAATGATAAAGTTATTATGCGAAAAAGTAAGGTTTGACCCAAAAACACTTATTTATGTTGGTGCAGATTCAAGCAATGGATTTTGGGAATCAGTCGGATTTAAACCAAACCCATATTATGATACAAAAGGTAGGGAAGAAAGTGGGTACGAATTAGTCATTGAATTTGGCAAATTAATGGAATGGTCTAAAAGGTTTCCATCATAAATGTTATTTGGTCATGAACATCAATTAGTATGCAATGTCTAGCAAAAACATCATATTGTAATTTAATCATTTCATCCGCGTCTGATGGAAATTTCAAACAACATCGTATCATATGAATGCTTTGTTTCATGTCAAACTCTACAATTTGTTTTGGATTTAACCCTAATAAACGGGCTGCGTCTAACGCTTCCCATATACTCATAACAATAGCCGAGTAAATTTTGCAATCTTTATCAGAAACGTTCATTTTACATGTTCCTATTTTTCTTTTACCTTTCAATTTTTCGTTTTGTTTCACATGAAAAAATATAACGAAATAAAAATGCTTGAATTTATTTTATTAGTCACTATTCTTCTTTTTTTTATCTGTTTTTACATTTACTTAAAATGGCAACACCCCTTTTGGTTCATTCAACCCGTCTATCACAGATTCAATATTTTTTATTGGGGGGGACGTCCGCGAGAGATTCGCAAAGATTTACCGATAAAAAATAAATACTATTGCCCCGAAATAAAGTTTTTGAAATCAGACGAGGTGCAATGGAAGGCAATCACCAATTTTGTTTGCGAGCATTTCTTAAAAAATGGTACAAATGATTATACGCCTACTATCAATGAATTAGAACCTTATTTTAAAAGTCATAATTTTTCTTCCTTTGTATCCATTTATCATCAACCAGAACATACTTTTAAAACTACCACTGAAAAAATTGTGGGAATGATAACATCCCGACCATTATACATAAAAAATCTTTCCAAAACAGTTTATTATGTGGATTTTTTATGCATTGACAAAGAAGAACGTAAAAGAGGACTCGCGTCGAAACTCATCCAAACACACGATTACCATCAATCGCATAATTCGAACATACAAGTTTCTTTGTTTCGTCGTGAAGGAACCGTTCCTTACATTGTTCCGCTGGTCCGCTTTCAATGCGTCGTATTTTCCATGAAATTTTGGATTCAATCAAAACATCCGCCTAAATATAAAATCATCAGGGTCACCCCATTGACCATGCATATTCTTTATGAGTTCATTCATAAACAAACGTGCGAAATGTTTATTTATAATGATATTGCAAATTTACAAGAACTTGTCCGCACGAATAACGTAATGATATATATGTGTCTTGAAAACGATAACGTCGTGTGTTGTTATTTTTTTCGCAAAACTTGCACGGTTTATCAGAAAAAGGAGATTTTAACATTATATGCTTCGCTAAAAGGAAATGATTTTGTCGATTTATTCAAATGTTCTCTTTCGTATTTAATGAAATCGCATAAAAATTTTGCTTATTTATGCGTGGAAGAAATTGGTGATAATATTCTCATTTCGGACAATTTGAAAATAAAATCAACCCCCATTGAAACAATAGATTGTGGATATTATTTTTATAATTATATTCACAAACAAATAAAACCCAAGAATTTTTTCATGTTAAATTAACCAAATTTTATAAAAGACTTTAAAATGGTAAACTTTGGTCGTGTCTATGTTCAATAAATAAATCACTGTTTTCAATTTTGCTTTTATCATCTGTGATATCTTCATAAACACATGACATATCTAACCATTCTTGAATATACTTTACAGTATTTTCAGTTTTTTTAATAATGAACGCACCAGCCCAACAATCTTCAGCGTTTTCATTAAATACTTTATCAAACATATTATACTTATCTACTACATGCATCTTACACCAGTTTTTCATATAAAATATTGATTGATTTGGTTTATTTTTCCATACTAATAAATCGTTATTTTTCATATAATTTACATACAAGTTTGCAAAATGTTCAATAAAATAATATTTTGAATCAATATAAAAAATAATATCATTATCATTTATTTTTTTTAGTGTTTCATTAATAATATAAGGTTTCCATAACCAATAACCACCACCACGTTTGCAATTTAATATAGATTTATTTTTTTCAATAAAAGAGTCATCTATATCATTTTTTTCAAAAATAATAATATTAAATTCTTCTCCGTAAATTTTTACCGATTGTAATAATTGATTTAAATAATCATTGTGAGTATTATCATTATAAACTAAAAAAATATAACATACTCTTTGTATATAAAATTATTTGCGTTAAATTAAACATACAATCCTCTAAATGTATCTTCCTTTGTAGGCAATACTTTGGTCACAAATTCACGTGTAACCGTAAAAGGAAGGTCTATCTTTATTGTCTTCTCGTCAAAGAGTTGTGTTCCTGGCGTCATTAATCGGTACAAGTTGATTTTAGTTAATATTGTTTCTATACAACGTTTCAAGTTTCGCACACCTTCTTCCTTCGCACATTTTGATTCTATAATAAAATCTAAAACACCATCATCGATTAAAACATCATCCGGTGTCAAAGATATTTGTTTGCATAATGATGGATACAAGTGTTTTTTTACAATGACGATTTTATCCTTTTTAGAATATCCCTTTGTTTTGATACAATACATTCTATCGCGCAAAATAGGATTGATTTTCGTTTCATCGTTATAACTAAAAATAAACAGACATTTGCTCATGTCAAACTCAATCTCGTTGAAAAATTTATCATGAAACTGTGTGTTTTGAGTAGTATCCGTCAAGTGTGTAAGAATCCCTACAATCTCATCGCCTTTTGGTGTGTCGCTAATTTTGTCCAACTCATCAAAAAAAATCACAGGATTCATACACTTTGACGCAATAAGAGTCTGCACTATTTTTCCCCAACTACTTCCTTCATAAGTAAAAGAATGTCCGTCAATAAAACTAGCGTCACTTGCACCACCTAGTCCAATAAATGCAAAAGGTCGTTTGAAAATTTTACTGATTCCCTCTTTCACCAATGTTGTTTTTCCTGTACCCATCGGTCCATGTAATGCAATTGCGTTTCCGATGGATTCTGGATTTGATATAAATTGCGCAAGCATCTGCATAATTTGTAATTTAGCGTCATTCAATCCGTAGACACAATCGTCCAGAATATTCCTAGAATTTTCCATAAATTCGGCACACTTTTTTTGGCCATCCGCCAGAGAAATATCTAATGTTTTGTATATATTAAAAGGAATATTCATAAATCCTTCAACCCATTGTTGTAACTTGTGATATTCACCAGAACTTGGGTCCATGTATTGAAGAGAATGGATTTTTTTCAACGCGGTAGATTTAATAGAGGGAGGTATATCTGATTCAATAACCCAAATTTTATAAGGTTTTTTTACGATAGAATAATCATTGATTCTTTTCATCTCGCTAATGTGTTTTTCTTGTTCGGTTGTTTCGAGCTCTGAAAAAAAATGAATGTCGTCATTCGTTTGCTTGTTTTTGAGCATTTTTTTAAAAATTTCTGTATTTTTTTCTTGTATTTTTTTTGTCTTTTTTTTACGCGATTTTTCCTGAATTGCTATTTTTTCATTGCAAATATCCACAAATGATTGTATTGTTTTGTTTTTCGGGTCATTCGATTGGTGTGTTTTCAAAAAATGTAGAATGTCATTGTCTTTCCATAGTGTTTCTTCCTCATCACTTTCTTCCTCGCTTTCTTCCTCGCTTTCCTCGCTCTGACTCTCTTCGTAATCTTCATCTTCTTCGCTATAATCATCTTCATCTATTTCAGGTTGAACAGTATAGATAATGTTAAATATTTGTTCCTTTTTTTCATTTTTTCCGGATTTGATTTTGTTGGCAATCGTTTGAATCTTTTCTCGTGTTTCTTTTGAAGAAATAAATTTATCAACTACTTCGGCAAGGTCTTTTTTTAATTTTGGGGATTTTTTTTTATCTGAATGTTTTTCATCCTCCATTTATATATTATAAAAATATAACTTTAAATAAATTTACGAAATATCTTGATTAATCGTGTAAATTTTTTTATATAAACAAATATTATGAGTAAAACATTTTTAATGGCTATATGGTTTATTATTTTTATTAAAATATTATTTATCATTTGCGAAATCATTTACTTATTTGAATCACGTCATAAAATAAATAATGATAAAATCAATTATTGGAAACTTAAATTTGAATGGCTTTTCAATATATTAATGGCTTTAATTCTTATTCACATTTTTTATCCTGTCAAAAATGAATTACAAAAACTCACAGGAGAAGTGAAAAAATTAATATTTTTATATGCAATTCTTTCCGTATTTTCATTATTGTGGACAAATATTTTATAAACGCGTTTTATTATTTTTAAAAAATTAAGGGTGAAACATATGAGTAAAATAATAACTATTAACCCAGAGTTATTAAAAACAAAAACTAAAAAAATATCTCCTAAATTGATTAATAAAACATTAATTAATAGGATTAAAGAGAAAAAAAAGGTAAAAATTCATCGGGTGAAAGAACCTGTCCCCGAGAAAAACAAGTTTGATGAATCTAATAATTTTTTGTCAAATATCTTGCAAAAATCTAAAACATTCAAGATTCATAAACCATTAAATAATTACTCTCAACCACCTATTAATAAATCGGTAGAAAATCTCCTATTTAAACCAGATTCGGAACTTACTTATAAAATAGACAATGAAAAACCTTTTGGAAATTTGAAAAAAGGGTTGAAACCTACTTTAAAAAACTGGAAATTGGGTAAAAAAATTACATTTCCAACTCATATAAAAGATGTAAAATATTCAGAAGAAGAGGAAGAAAAACGAATTTTAGAGAGTGAATTAAATAAAGAAATTAACGGTAAAACTGAATTTTCAACAGATTTACTTGCAACATTTCAAAATGAAGAGAAACTTGTTATTAGCGATGAAGATGTACGAATTGAACCAGAAATGATTGGATTGCAAGTCTGTTTGAACCCTGTTGAATTGCCATCCATTGACTTGAATCCTATTGATTTACCTATTAACTTGCAACCAATTAACTTACAACCAATTAACTTGCAACCTGAGTTGCAACCAATTAACTTGCAACCAGAGTCGAAACCAGAGTCTTTAGACGAAATAAAATTTGACAAACCTTTTGAGATAAAACTTGATTTAAAACCGGAAAAACCGACCGAACCAAAAATACAAATAAAACCAAATTTAGAACCCGAGGAAGAAATTGTAAATGTGAACCAGACGATTAAACGACGATATATTATAGGAAAAAAAGGTGGTCAGGTTGGAATGATTGTTTCTAATAAAAAAACACGGAAGGATATTTCGGACCGCATAAAAGAATTAAGAAATACACCAATTGACAAGATGAAAGAAGCATTGAAAAAAGATATGTTAATACAAGTAGGTTCTTCTGCACCAAATGAAGTTGTACGAAAAATTTACGAATACTCACGATTAGCGGGTGAGGTTCAAAATGAAAATAAAGAGGTTTTGATGAATAATTTATTAAATGACAATTAAATATTTTATAACTATATGGAATATACAGAAATAATTAGAATACCTCATGTAAGAGATAAATTAATTGAACCTGAAAAAAAGTTTTTATACGAATTGAATAACTTTATGGAATTGCCCATCTACCTTTATGGAAGCATTTTAAGAAGCGATTACTTTTCAACAAAAAGTGACATCGATGTCGCTATATTTGCAAATGATATTTTGTCCACGATAAATAAACTCGTTCTTTTTTTAGGAATCAACAAATCAAAAATAAAAGTATTCCATTTTGAATCAAAAAATAAACAAACCCATAAAAAAATAAAAACATATGGATACAAAACAAATTATATTTTACCTGTTACATATACACCTGAGTGGCACGAACATTTTTTTCAACGCAAAACATTTAAACGTTTTGAAATCTCCATTTACAATTTAAAAGATAAAGATATTGTTTTAAATGCAAATATAAAACATTTACAACTACCTTTTTTATGCTCATTGAAATTGTTTTTTATTAAACTGTTTTACTATTATTTTTATTTAAACATTGATTATTACAAAAAGATGAAGGAACGTATCATGAATAATTGCAATGACTATGACAATAAAATAACCATTTTTTCTACTTTATAAAATATCAACATGCGTTAGAATCATACGCCTGCAACACATTCGCGTCATTCCGATAGAATCAAGTACTTTTCCTTCCACTGTTTTTTCGCCATTTGTTTTGGAAAAGTAAAGGTCGGGTTCAGGCTTTCCGTGCTTTGCTTTTTTCACTTCCTTGCAATAATAATCATATTTATCTGCAATCACTTTGCCACACGAAAAACATTTGATGGGGATAATCATTTTTATACTTTATTCCTTTATATTTAAATTTCAATTTTAATTATTTTTTTATATTTTGTAAATATATGAGTTTTCGGCGTCAATTTTCCAATCTTTGTCCGCCTGCGTTAATTTATTTTCTCATTTCCATGTTTGGTTTAGTGGTTTGTATTATGCAAAATTTAGGCAATCGCAATGGTTGTAAAATTGGGTCCTTAATGATTCGTGGCAACCCTCTTCTGATGCTTTCAGTGAAAATTGTATTCATCTTATTTTGGACTTGGGTTCTTGCTCTTATCTGTAGAGCCGGGTATGTAGGAATTTCATGGTTTTTGATACTCGGGCCTTTTATTCTAATGTTATTAATGGCATCATTAATCGTTCAGAATAATAATATGTTTTAATTCTTTTCATAGAATATGACGTGCTATGAAAAGAATGGGTGGATATATGTATCTATTAAAGGAGCCCCCGAAAAACGCGGGTACGACTACGGTTTTTGTGTTGCAGCACGTATGAAAAAAGTATTTGAAATGTTGCAATTCAATTGTATGACAAATTACGGAAGAGAATGGTCCTATTTCATTGAATTAAGTGACAAATACTTGTTTGACATTATCGAATCTGATTTCAAGGAATTTTTCGATGAAATGGTGGGATTTACAAAAGGGTGTTGTGCTGGCGGCACAAAGACGACGGTTCGTGAAATTGTTGCATGGAACAACATGATTTCTTTATTGGATTATGTTCATCCATATGCAAGCGGAGGTATTGCGTCAAGAGAAGGAGGTGCGAGCGACCGTTGTAGCTCTTTTATTGCGTGCGGAGATTACACCAAAGACGGAGGCATTGTTCTCTGTCACAGCAATTTTTCTGAATTTTTAGAAGGTCAATTTGCCAATGTTGTTCTAGACATTTTACCATCCAAAGGTCATCGAATTCTTTTACAGGGATTTATTGGATGGATGTGGAGTGGAACAGATTTTTTTGTGACGAGTGCAGGAATTGTAGGCGCCGAATCCACCCTGGGCGGTTTTAATAAATACGAAGAAAACAAATACCCTATTTCATGTCGCATACGTCAATGTATGCAATATGGAAACACTCTCGACGATTATTTGCGTATTTTACAAAAAGAGAATTCGGGGGATTATGCAAATGCATGGTTTTTCGGGAATATCAAAACGAATGAAATCATGATGATTGAATTGGGGTTGAAATACGTCAATGTAAAACGTAGTACCAATGGATACTTTATCGGGATGAATGCTGCATACGACCCACGCATCCGTAATCTAGAATGCGTGAATACTGGTATTGATGATGTGCGACGACATCAAGGAGCCAGAAAGGTGCGACTCCCTCAACTCATGGAAGAATACAAAGGAAGAATCGACGAAGAAACGGCAAAAGTGATGATTGCTGACCATTATGATGTGTATTTACATCGATATAATCCATGCTCGCGCACGGTTTGTGCGCATTACGAACTGGACCCGAGAGAGTTCATGTCGCAAGAATCGCGACCAGTACCTTTTGCTCCAAGGGGTGCAGTCGATGGGTGTGTAATTACGAGCGAAATGGCCAAGAAAATGAAATTTTTATTGCGGTGGGGAAATTCGTGCGGGATTCCGTTTATCGTGTCGGAATTTTGCGAACAACACCCGCAATGGGCTTTTATGAAAGATTATTTGGAAGACCGACCAACCCAAGAATGGACGGAATTTTCTGTCCTAAAACGTCACAAAACGCGGAAATTATAATCTTCTGGTTTTATTTTGTTTGACCTTGGAGCGTTTTGTGCCTCCTTTAGTATATTTTGCAGGATAGTTACTAATAAATCCAGTTTTTTCTGGTGTGAATGTATATCCCAATGCTATTTTTTTATCATGGTCCAATAAGTTTAAATCAGAATCTCGTATAATATTTCTTATTGCTTGTTTTTGTTCAGTATCCAAAGTATTTAATTTGTTATTTGTTACATTATTGATGTTACGTACATTATCGCTATCTAGATAAAATATTCTATCATCAATATTTTTAATTGTGTTTATGATATCTTTGTTTACCATATAAATTTTGGTGTATGTCTTCATTACCATCCACTTGAACAACTCCTGGTCGGTCATTTCATTTTTTTTTAGCATTATCTCATTCGGATTTAAACTATTAAATGCCCCAATAATATAATTAATTTTATTTACAGAACGAATCGCAGTCGCCCAATCATTACCACTAAACTTCTTTATCAATGCGCCAAATTGTTCTGGTGTTAAAGCATTTTTGTTAATTACTTTATCGTAAATAATTTTACACTCGGCAGGGTATAAATTTGCTTCTATTGCATTTATACTCTCTGCTGTTAGTTTCAATATTTGGTCTTCAGTTATTGCTCTTGCAAAACTTTCTTTTTTTTGAATTGTTAAATTGTCTACAAGCTTTTCCATTGTATCAGGAGCACCATTAAAATTTATTAATGAATTTACTGCAGTTGGTTCAATAGTGTTCATTTTACCTTCAATAAATTCTTCCCATTTCTCACCAAACTTCTCCTTATATGCTGTTTTTGCATCCTCACTTAGTTTCTTTAAATCGTCGATGTCCAATTTATTCAAAACGTTAGTTATAAACTCATTAATATCTGTTACAGTAACTAGTTGTCGAGTTAATTCATTTATTTGTTTTGCATTTAGAAATACCAAATTCTCTTTAGTTATTGCCTCATTTATTGTTTTATAATTGTCCTTTGATAATTTTAATGCGGCTATTTTCTCGCCATCTAGTTCTAATTTGGCGTCGGCCGCTAAAGAGGTGGCCAAAGAAGTAGTAAGTGCATCTTTGTCAATAATACCAATACCTTCTCGTCGTGCTATTTCATCAGGTTGCATCATTTTTAAAGTTGCAAGGTCCAGTGGAATATTATTTATGACTCCAGGATTTGTTAATTTAGTTACTACATTGGCAGATAATTTTTCTCCAACACCAGCAGCAATTAATTTGTTTATTAATGCATCTGCATTTGCCGGAGTATCATTTATTTTAATTATTAATTCAGGGTCTTTATTGAGTGCATTTACTATTTCATCAGGTTTTGCTTTATTTAATATGGCGTATATTTCATGAAATGGCGTATTTTCTAGTAAAGATGCCAATTGTTGTCCACTTAGTTTGGAAGCCATATTATCAGCTAATATCGTCTTATCAGTAGGTGATAATATACTATCAATTGCAGTTAGTTGGTCTTCAGTAAGTTTAATACGTTGCATCAAAAGTGTTACAGCAGCTGCATCTAATTTTGATATTAATAATTTTAAATACTTTGGGCGTAATTTATCGGCATTGGCTGCTATATCTTGGTAACTCATATCGGGTAATCTTGCAAGGTTAGCGACACTTTCAGGAGAAGTATTAACAAGTTTATTAATATCAGTATCCGAAAGTCCTTCCAAGACATTGTTTACTTCTGCAATTTCCAATCCTTGTAATTTATTTAAATTATTTATTAATAGAGACGAGTCTTTTTGTTGAATTTGTTGAAGTTTGGTAGCATCATTTACACCTGTTATCAATTGAGTCATTTGGGTAGGTGATAATTTATTTATTAATTTTTGAAATAATACATTGTTGCTTAATATTTCTATGTTATCAGTAGTAATTACATAGGTTGATAAATTCGCATTATCTACTATAATATTTAGTATTCCTGAAGATAATTTACTAAACTCATCGACAGGCATTTGTAGTATAGATTCAATACGGTTAGAATTCTTAGCATCTTTTATCCATGTGTCAAAATCGCTATCAGGCATAAGATTCAATGGAATATTGTTAATCACTACCATAGGGGGTGTGATTTTCATATATATATTTTCTATATCTATACTAATTCCACTAACTTTTATATTCGTTATTACATTATTTTTATAAACAAAATCATAATTATTATATACTGTGTCATTATTAATTAGTTCCCATTTGTTAGTCGGGTCAATTTCTAGATTGGTTTTCTTTTCCTTACTTTGATAATTTGTCATAACAACTTCGATTGCACCATCTATTAATAATTTCATTTTATCCACAGCACCATCTGTATAGAAGTAACCTGGTAAAAACAATAATTCATCGCTTTTTATGTTATAACTGGTCAATAAACCTGCCAAATCAGGCGTTGTTAAACTATTAATCATAAACATTCTAAAATTTAACTCTGCATTTTCTTTTAGAATAGTTTTCGAATTAATTTGTTCAGCTGTAAAATAAATATTTTGCAAGTCAAAACCATCAAATTTAATTTGACTATTATTCTTATCATAATTAATGTGAGTTATTTCCATTGTCTCAATTTTTTGAACAGTATCTAAAATAATATTTTGACATGTAGATAATTTACGAGTATTTATTAAATCTATTACATTATAAGGCTTATTTGAATCATCTTTTGCTAAATTAGAATAAGTAATATTAAATTTATTGTTTTGATATATAGTACGACCCTTACTATTACCAACAACTAATATTGTTATAGGACGTTTTACTTCATTAAAATCTTTAAATTTTGTATCATTTATATCAATCTCATAAAGACAAACATTATTTGTAATCAAAAACTTTTCTAATGAATCGTATTTTGGATAAAAATCCGATATGTTTTTATCTTTGACATAACAGGTTTTTATATCGATATCAGATTCTCTACTAGTTGTTATATATTCTATCTCATCAAAATCATTGCACTTATAACTTTTTATATTACCACTTTTTTCATTACTGAGAGTTGCCATTCTTTTAGAGTGAGTTAAATCAGAAATTAATGTAATATTATCTTGAGGCGTTCTATAATCTATTTTGTCTGTCATACAAAAAAGTTGAGCTTTATTTACAGAATAATATCCAGGTAAAAAAACATTTGGTTTGGAAGTAAAATCAGCAGACGAATCAAAAGATGGAGCGATATTACTATTACGTTGTAAATAAAATTGAACCAGTCCATTTTCATTTGGAGTTTCACTACCTAGTAATTTATTATATTCCGTCTTATATAAAAAAATATCATCGGGTTTAACATTTTTATCAGTATCATGAATAAATAAATATTCGGAAGTCCCTGATGTAAATTCGGTAACAACAATTATATTTGTTATTGGTAAAAATGTAATTCCATCTTGTGTTACCTTAATAGTATTTTCTGTTGTAGAATTAAGATTACATTTTATATCCATCCCATTTTGTTTTTGTGTTATTTCAAAATAAGTACCATTTGGAAGGCTTTCATTTATTTTAGGAGTATGTACGATAAGATTTCTTTCGATTCCTGACAACCCTTTTGACTTTTCAAATTTTTCATCAAATGTCATATACCGTAAATTTTTTACACCAATAAGGTTAGGATAAAAAGATAATATCTGATATTGTTCGATAAAAACATTATTTTTATCGATTTCATCTACACCAATAGTAAAGTTATCTCCGTTAAAATATCCTTCTCCAACTTCTATAGAACTACCAAAATAAGAGACCATACCTTTTTTTAATGTATCAAAATGCTCAAATGCACTTTTATATTCATCAATTATTGGCTTTGGGTCATCTGTTTCGTCCATAAAAAATTTATAATAGATACTACTGTCACTACTACTTTTATAATACTCTCCAGGTAAATATATAGGTCTAACGTCCATGATTATTCCAGAGTCTGAAAATTTTTGTTTAATGTTGATATTGGATAAATCATAAAACCCTATAAAAAAATTTTCAGGAACATATTCACTTTCTCTGGATTCTATTTTTAACCATTGCTTTTTTGTAAAAAAACAGTTATCTTTCATTTCTTTCGTATCAATTACAAAAATACAGTCATCATTTTCTTGTTTAATCATCGTTAATTTACCAGTTTTAAAATTGTTTTCATCAAAATAATCCATTTCAAAATCTAAAGGCTCATTGACTTTTAACTTAATATTTCGTATAATATTATCTTCAATTATTAATGTTTGGTCATCGACTAATGGGAAATTTTTAACTTCATCAGTACTTTTTTTATATCCAGGAATATAAATAGTATTGTTACAGTAAAAGTTGGGGGTTTTATTTATTTCTTCTGTCAATAGTGAGTAAAATAACAATGTTTTTGGATAACCATCATAAATAGCTTTAAATTTTTCTAAATCTGCATAAACATCTTTAATATCTATTTTTTCATCATTAATTACAAACCCGGCCAATTCATTTTTTTCATTCGTAAAATAATTTGTTACTTCACCGGATGTCTCACCATTTGTTGCGTTGTATGTTAAAAATTTACCTTTTATGTTGGAAAAATCTTTCCATGTGTAATTATTTTTAAATGATTCAGTAGATTTATACACATCAGGAAATGCAAAAAATTTATATTTTTTATCTATTAAATAATATCCCGGGTAATATTTTTCATCTCCGTCAAGTTTTCCTAAAAAAAATCCATGAAATGTTAAACGTTCACAATCCCCTTCAATTGTATCTTTATTATAACCAAGAAAAAATCCAGCTTGTTCACAAGTAAAATAACATTCGCTTAATTTTACTTGATTATTATCAAATTTTAAGATAATTTCTCCAAAATTATTAGTAATATCTTTTACTTTTATTTGTGTAGTTTTACCAGTAATATCGCAATAAGTTATTTCAAACATTTTAATCTTGTTTGTTATATACAAATTTGCATCCATTACTATACATATTTTATTACCGAACCAACCGCTTGGAGAATAATTAATTTTACCATTTAGTGATTGATAACTTCCCGACGCATTTTTTTTTGCAAAAATGGTGATTTCTGTATTTCTTTGACTTTTATTTGGAAATGTAGTATCACTTATTTTCACTCTAATCAAATATATATTTTTTAATAATTTATTAACTTCTGTTATTTTTTTATTATTTTCATCTTCTTCTATTTTTTGTTTTGTTTTTGTTTCTGCTTCATTTTTTAGTTTGACAATTTTATCTTGATAAGTTGCATTGGCAATAGCATTATTATATGCTTTTATTACGTCTTGAATTTGTTGTAAATTAACTTGAATGAATGCTAAATTATCAACAATTTCCTTCATTTCTGCTTGAAAACAGGATGGTAAAAATTTATTTAATTCAGGTATTTTTTCAATAATCATTCCAAGTTTTTCGGAAAATTCTCTAGTCGTGTCTAAACTTGTTTTGACTTCAAGTATATCATCAAGTGTTGTAAGAAATTGTGGAGGACTTATTGTATCCAATAAACAATATAATACACTTGACATATGAAGATATTGTGTAATTGTTTCAGGGGTTAATTGGAATAAAGTATATGGATATGTTACTATGGCTTCAACTCCTCCACCACTTTGAACAGTTGAAGCTGGTTTCCAAATAGAAAGCGAATCTTTCTTAATATTATCAACGGTACCGACCGTCTCTGCTATTTCTATTAATTTTTTATATAAGTTATTCCTGGCTTCAATTAGTGTAGTACCGAGGTTTGCTGTTTCTAAATCAAAATTTTTTGATATTTCTTCGCGAATAACATCCATTTTATCTTTTAACACATCTGTGGCTTCATCCATATAAATATTATCAGTGAAACGTGGGTTATATAACTGATTATTTTTTAACATTTCTATCACACTATCTTCTGGACCACCTAGAATAGCGGTAACATCAACACTAGTATTATATTTATTACAATATTCTGTAAATGCATTTATGTACTCCGTTAATTCTATTTGGATGTCTATATTATTTTTTTTTATATCATAGATATCCAACTGCATACCAGCTCCTTCACAAATCGTTCCAATACTTTTTTTTAAATCTTCGTATGGTTTAACTAATATATCTGTGGGTGGGTTATAATTTAGATTATCAAATTTGACTTTTTCTAATTCCATTTTTAAATTGTCTGAATAAACGGGTTGGATATAATTACTTTCAACTTCAGTCTTTTCTTTTTTATAATCAGTTATCTGTGATTCTATCTTTTTTATTTCTAATAAACTATTAATTATTTCATTCATGTAGTAAAATGATATTTTTTTTATATTTTTCAACCTAATTTGTAAAATTAGTGAATGTTGGACTTTTTAATAAATTATTTAAATTATCTATATCAGATTGTTTTATCTCCCCGCGAATATCTGCAATTTCAGTTTTATCTAATTGTGTAGTTATATTATCTATTAATTGTTTATCAGATAAATTTGTGAAATTAATCTCTTTAATCATTTTTATTAATTCATATATTTTCTTTGCATACTCATCATCACTATCAACGGTTTGTTTTATAATATTCCCAACAAATAATAAATTTGTGGTTATTATTTTTTTTAACAACTCTTTTTTATCAACTAATTTATTTAACTCTGAATCTATATTTTGAATTTTTATATATTTATCTTTTATCTCAGGTAGTCTAGATATTAAACATTTTGTGGCGAGTTCTTCTTGATTAAAATTATTAATTGGACCATCCACAATAGTATATTTTTTATCATATTCTAATTTTGTTGTAAATGTTATCTTATCAACAAATGTTCTTATTGTATCGTTGGCTACTGTTAAAACTATGTATGATTTTTTATCATAAATAAATATTCCATTGCAGTCTTGAAATGTAATACAGCATAAATGCAATTTATCATACGTAATTGCATCTTCGTTATTATCACAAATAACATTTGTCCAATCATCCCCCTTTTTAACAACTATAGGCATATTAACACCACATGATGCATAACTTTTAAAACCAAATGTATTAACATATATTTTTTCTAATGGAATTGTATCACCTCCATAAAAAACACAATTAACATTATTATCTATATCAAATTTTTTAAAAACTTTTTTATCAAATGATATACCTGGTTTTATTTTTGTAAAAAAACATTTTAATTCACGATAGTCTATTATTTTTTTATTGCGTAATGAATATATTTGTTTATCATTTATTACTATACCGGGGTACCATGTAGTACCGAATCGACTACTTTTATATAACACAAACACATCTTTTGCATATTCTAATTTTGTTATTATTTTTACATCCGAAAAACCAACATATTTTATTTTATCATTATCATAATACCTAACAATAATGCCTTTATCTTTTGATAAAAAAAATTCTATAAATATACATTCGCTACCATTTATATTTATTTGCATTCCTGTATTTAATGAAGTAATTTGAGAAGTTTTTGGATTTAAAATTTCGTTTTTATCTACACATTTTTTTACTATAGTATTATCGATATAACAATTGACATATTTATCGCCTTCTAAACACAAAGTAAAATTTTCGTTTGTTAATGGAAACGCATTTTTCTGTTGAAGTTTCAAAAGTAAATTTTTCCTTTTATCTATTATTTCTTGCAATGTATTTATTGGTCCAAAACTTGTTTCTGATGTATTAGGTCGCGACTGTATTATTTGCGAAATTCCTTTTTGTCCTACCGAGGGCCCCCCTTGTTTTCCTGGTGTTGTAGTTGATATTGTAGTTGATACTGGTGGTGTTGTAGTTGATGTTGTAGTTGATACTGGTACTGTAGCTGATGTTGTAGTTGATACTGGTACTGTAGCTGATGTTGTAGTTGATACTGGTACTGTAGCTGATGTTGTAGTTGATACTGGTACTGTAGCTGATGTTGTAGTTCCGGTTGTAGCTGTTCTTGTAGCGGACCCTGGAAATATTGCTTTTCCCATACGAGTAAAAAACCCATCCCCCTTTTCTGCTTTTAACTCATTTTTTATTTTAACATTTTCTAAATCTAATTTATCAGCATCATTTTTTGCCTTTTGACGGTCGCCACGCAATGTTTCTCTTGCAATAACTGAATCAGTTTTAGGTTGTGTTTGAGATTTTGTCTGTGACTCAGGTTGAGTTTTTGATTGTGGTTGCGATTTTGATTCAGGTTGAGTTTTTGATTGTGGTTGCGTTTGTGATTTTGTCTGTGACTCAGGTTGAGTTTTTGATTGTTGTTGCGATTGAGGTTCAACTTTGGTTTTCAAGCCCTCGATTTCTTTTTCTTGTTTTCTGATTTTTTCTTCCATTTCCGTCTTTTGTTTTTTAGCCAAAGAGTATGCCTTTCTTTTTAATTCATTAACTTTTTCTTCTAATTTTTCTTTTTCTCGTGTAATTTCTCTCTCCGTTTTTCTTTTTTGATTTGCAAGTTTCGTTGCTTGGTCAGATTGCATACGTTTTAATTTATTTTCAAACTCACTTTTATCTCTCTCTTGGCGTTTTTTAGTTTCTTTGTCTAGCGTTTCTTTCTTTTTAGCTGCTTCTTCCTTACTATAATTATTTTTTTTTATTTCTTGTAATTTTGCTTCGTAATCACGCCTTTGTTTTTCATCATTTTTTCGTTTTTCGTCATTCAACTCTCGTTCTTTTTTCTGAAATTCTCTTTTTTGTTTGTCTTCATTTGCTCTATTTTGTTCAACTAATTCTCGTGTTTTTTTATCAAATTCTCTTTTTTGTTTGTCTTCATTTGCTCTATTTTGTTCAACTAATTCTCGTGTTTTTTTATCAAATTCTCTTTTTTGTTTTTCTTCGCTTGTTCTTACTTGTTCTACTAATTCTCGCTGTTTTCTTTCAAACTCTTTATACTTCTCATTTTTATCAACTTCTAATTGATAATCTCGAGACTTTACATCTGGTTCTTTCGAACTAAACATATTAAATAATCCCGAATCTTTCGACTCTCTTGGTTCTCTTGGTTCTCTTGGCTCTGGTTGTTTTGAACTAAACATATTAAATAATCCCTGTTCTGAATCTCTTGGTTCTCTTGGTTCTCTTGGTTCTCTTGATTCTCTTGACTCTGGTTGAGTTGAACTAAACATATTAAATCCAGAATCTCTTGGTTCTTGCTCTCTTGGTTCTCTTGACTCTGGTTGGGTTGAACTAAACATATTAAATAATCCCGGTTCTGAATCTCTTGGTTCTCTTGATTCGGATGGTTCTCTTAAATTAAAACTCTGTTCTGAATCAGTTGGTTTTTTTGATTTAAACATGTCGAATAACCCTGATTTTTTTGATTCTGAAATTTCCGGATTTTCGGTTCCGACTTCAGTTTTATCAGGTTCGGTAGATTTTTCTGATTCTTTTGTTTGTGCAAATATACCAAGGAGCCCCGTTCTAGGTTTATCTTCAGAATTAGGTTTTCCAAAAATATTTGAAAACATGCTTTTTTCTGGTTTTGAAGACTCTGACGATTTGGATTCGGGCAAGGATTCAGGCAAGGATTCAGGCAAGGATTCGGGCAAAGATTTGGATTCGGGTGAGGTCTGTGTAGAAATTGCCGGAATTTGCGGGATGGAATACGTATTATTTTCTAAATTACTAATATCCTTTCGTGTTATATATAATTTAACCGTTGCGGCAATTTGTTCAAAAATTTCAACACCCTTATTAAAATCTGCTTCACATGTTAAATATAATGTTGTTAAAAGTGTTCTTGTGTTAATAATGATATCATCTAGTTTACTCATTGTCAAGAGAGGGTCTACCCGCACAATTCTATCTCCTGAAAATTTATCGACAGTAAAAACAAATAAATTATTAATAATAATATCTACAAGTTTATCTTGATTTTCTGAAGTATTTTTTACCATTCTTTTAATATTTTCCGAGTATTTATAAAATAATGATTCTGTAGGATAATCTTCATAAATCCGTTTAAATATTGCATCAGTACCTTGACAATTTTCCGGATTGTAATTTTTTATTTTAATGTCTGAAAATTTTTTGATATTTTCGGGTACATCTAATGAATTTGTAAAAATTTTATAGAACAACTTTACGTGCTTTTCATACATTTTTTTTGATTCTTCGCTCATACCATAAAATTTTCCTTTTACAAAATCATATTGGTCGTAATATAATGCTTCCATTTCAGGAATTCCTGGTTCTTCGATTAAATAACCATCTGGTTTAAACGAACACAAATTTGTTCCTACCTTTAGTTTTGAGCCGTGAATATATTCATTTCCATCCATCAATACAGCTAAACGTTTTTGACAAAAACTTCCTTTATTCACTTTTACCGAAACACCTGCCGGGATGTTATTTTTTTTGTCGCCAATCACACTTTTTTCAACACCATTTTCCGAATAAGTATAAATTGGATTAACAGAAGTAATAATTGCAGCAAAAACGTGTGCTACTTTTATATAAAATTTAGCAATTCCAATACACATTCTGGACTTGTCTCGCTCAGTAGTAATATTTTTATTATAATCTTCTGCCAAGGCCGATTTCGAATAAAAAACCATGGGTTCTTTTTTCATGGTATTCTCAAGCTGACCATTGACGATTCTTGCTTGCATGTATTCGACTTCTTTGTATGTTAAATTTTTTTGTATTATATCTGAAGTCAAAACAACTAAATCATCGCAATATTCTTTATTGTACAAATCTTTTAAACTTTCAAAATTACTCGTAAAAATATAATAAGTGGCAATATAATCTAGTTTTTCCGAAATACTTTTTTCTGTATCTTTATTTAAATCTTCTTTTGAAAATGATATTCCCATATATTTATTGTATAATTTATATTTCGAGAATAAATTTAAAATTGAATTAAAGATAGCGCTACTATATATGTAAAATGAAGCTTAAAAGGATTTCCATAAATGAAATGTGGAAAACATTTGACGAAGAAATGGCGCCACCCATAAAATTAACCGAAGATAAGGATTACTGCAGAGATTGTAAAACAATACTCTTTATTTCTGATGAAGGGTTCAACGTGTGTTCTAATATTTTATGCGGCATTATTCACAAAGATAGTGTTGACCAAACTGCGGAATGGAGGTATTATGGCGCGGATGATAATCACTCTGGGGACCCTACACGGTGTGGTATGCCCATTAATCCTTTGTTAGAAGAATCTTCATTTGGATGCAAAGTAATTTCAATGGGTTCTGGTAAGATGACGTATGAAATGAGAAAAATAAAGCGTTATACGGAATGGCAATCGATGCCTTATAAAGAAAAGGCGCAATATGACGAATTTCAAAAAATAGCAATGTTTGCGCAAAATGCAGGTATCCCTAAACTTATTATTGATGATGCTATAACATATCACAAAAAAATTTCTCAATGCGAACAGACATTTCGGGGGGAGAACAAAGAGGGTTTGTTATTGGCGGCTGTATATATTTCATGCAGGCAAAATAACTATCCAAGGACAGCAAAAGAGTTGTCTATTATATTTAATGTAGATATAACTTGTGCTACAAAAGGTTGTAAGACAGCACAAGTTATTTTGAATGATTTGGAAAAAGATTTGAACATGGATGAAAAAACGACTTTTAACAAAACAACCCCCGACTCTTTTATACAAAGATACTGCAGTAAATTAAACATCAGTGCAGAACTTACAAAGTTGTGTGAGTTTGTTTCGGTAAAAATAGAAAATCAAAACTTAATGCCCGAAAATACACCTCATTCCATTGCAGCAGGTGTCATTTACTTTATTGTTCAATTGTGTCGTTTGGATGTTTCTAAAAAAGAAATACGAAGTGTCAGTGAAATAAGTGAAGTTACGATTAATAAATGTTACAAAAAAATGGAAAAACTAAAAGAATCTTTAATACCGAGTAGTATACTAAAAAGGTATTCATAAAACAATTTATAAGTATTATTTTGTTTATTATTAATGAAAGCGTATTATATTAATTTGAAAACACGCGAGGATAGAAATGCTAATGCAATCAAACAATTATCTTCTATTGATTTACAGCATGAAAGATTTGAAGCGATTCACTGTAGCAACGGAAGATTAGGTTGTTCTCTAAGTCATCTAGCTGTTTTAGAATTGGCCAAGCGAAAAAACTTACCAGAGGTCATCATTTGTGAAGATGATATTTGTTTTAAAAATCCAGAACTTTTTAAAAAGCAGATGAAATGTTTCTTAAAAAGCAAAAAGAGTTGGGATGTTCTATTATTGGGAGGTAATGTGGTCAGACCTTTTACGATTGACTCTCCATATGCCATGAAAGTTTCACATTGTCAAACGACAACTGGATATATTGTAAAAGCGCATTATTATGATACACTTATTCAAAATATTCGCGACGGAATCAAAAACCTTTTACAACATCCTGAAAAACATTTTCATTACGCCATTGATAAATATTGGATTCAATTACAAAAAAAAGATGAATGGTATCTTATCCATCCGCTTCTTGTTTCACAAATTTCGGGATACAGTGATATTGAAAAAAAAGAAATAAATTATGGAAATCTTTTGCTAACTTATTGATATCCAACTCTCTGGGAAAGCCATCTTTTTTGAATCACCAAACCATTTTTTCGGATAAAACACTAATTTATCTTCCGTTTGATTCAAATAAGCACCCCACCAGCTAAACGTTGAATTGGCTATAATATGATTTTTGCAACAAGACATTAAAAGTAGTTGTTCCCAATCACTTATTGTTTTGTCTGCTTTTACAAAAAAAAGGTCTGGGAATTCTTCCTTTAATATATTTATCTGTAATTCTACAACAGGTTCATCTTCTTCTTGACAAAAATAGAGAATATTTTTTTCATTTATTTTTCGCAATGCCTTTTTATAGTACTCCAATGGAAGAACAGGGTGTTTATCTTGTAACACTTGATAATCTCCAATTCGAAAATGAAGAGAGACAGCTGTTTCTAATGGAAACGAAAATTCATAAATACTTTTTATCATTTGTTGCATTTGTGTCAATTTTAACAATTTAAAAATGTATTGTTGTTTATCAAAAAAGTATTTGTGGCTTTGATAGTATCCAACAAGTTTCATGTTACGAGTTGCTATCTCTAAAGGGAGTGGTGTATATTCAAAAGATGGCTCTTGATACGGAAAGAAAGAGGCAAGGTCTATCGTTGAATTTCGAGATAAAGAATAAGTTGTCAAATTGATAATATGAACGAAAAAAGTATTCCAATAAGTATGACGCATTTTTTGACCTTCTATACTTAAATAACTTGTCGTTTCATTATTATATTCAAACATTACTGAAATGTTGTGTCTTATTGAGTACGCGAGAGTTGCGAATATTTGAAACAATTGATTGCCAAGACCTCCAGACAATTGACAAGTAATCATGATTTTATTCTAGTTTTTGGTTTTAATTTGTTTTTAATTATTATTAAATCTCTATGTTTTCATGTAATTTGTAAATATTTGTAATTAAATCGTCGCCTGTATAAGCAAATTTTATCATGCAATTTTTACAATTTTACAAAAAAATTGAAATGATTTCAAATCAAAAATATTTTTACAAAAGAAAAAGATGTACTGCAAAGTTTGTTTCGATGCCGGAAAACCAGAAGAAGTCTTCACCAGTCACACTGTCAAGAATCAGTTTGGAATGGTAACATGTGTTACGCTTCTTGAACACAATTGCGAGTCATGTGGATGCATTGGGCATACACCCAAATACTGTCCTGCTGCCAAGCCTGTCAAAGAGACGCCCAAGTTTTGTCCAGTTTGCAGAGATGCTGACAGAGAATACAACCACGACCTTACTGTTGACGGCGTCGTCGTTTGCGAATATTTGCTTGGTATTGAATGTGGAAATTGCGGAGAGCTTGGACACACCCGTAAATATTGTACGCAGCCACCCCCCAAGTTTTGTCCAGTTTGCAAAGATGCTGGAAACGACCATAAACACGATTTGATGCGAGACGGCGTCGTCGTTTGCGAATATTTGCTTGGATTGGAATGCGGTAACTGTGGAGAGCTTGGACACACCCGTAAATATTGCACAAGTCCAAGAAAAAAATCAAATGCCGAGAAATTACAAGAGGGAAATAATCTCGCCAGCCGTTTAGAAGCTGCACTCTTAAATGAAGTGCCAATTAAACCACAAAAAAAGAATAAAGGGGCTAAAAAATATGTTCGTGTTTTATGAGTTTTATGGGTTTTTATGAGTTTTATGAATTATTTTAATCTGTAATTAAATAGCAATCTTTTTTCCTCTTTTTTTACCTTTAACGGGTATTTCTGGTAATTCTGGCAAAGGTTCTGGGGGGGTTTCGATAATTTCAGAGACTTCTGGAACTTCTGAAACTTCAGAGACTTCAGAGACTTCAGAGACTTCTGGAACTTCTAGGACTTCGGAAGCTTCTATGACTTTGGAAACTTCTGGTTCTAGTTCAGGTGTATCGTTTGATTCAATAAATGCAGATATGTTATTTATTTTTTCTATAATGTCCAAAATAATTGGGTCATCTTGAATATCCAAATTTTCAAAAGATTCATTCATTGAAAGTATCGACTGACGATTTTTTTCAACTTCTACTCTTAAATTATGATGAGCCTTTTCCATATTATCAATGCGAGTGACAAGACTCATTAAAAAATCCTTATCGACCGAACTTTCCGAATCGATTTTTATCCCTCCAATTTTAGATTCATTTGCAAAGACTTCCAATCTTCCTAATCTTAGTGTGATAAGAGTAATCGCTTGTTTTAATGTTAGTTTCACATTACGTTGTGCTGATTCATCAGGGTCATATACAGAAGATGATGCAACTGACATGTTTTTTCGATATTGTTGTTGGGTAGGTTGAGGACCCCTAAAGGTCGGTCTTTTGTGAATATTCGTATAATTCTGAAGTGGTTGTCTACTCATAGAACGGAATGAACTCATAAAAAATAGAAACATTATATTTATTTTTTAATTACGCGATTTTTTATATTTTTATATTTTATGAGCGATACAGATTTTTTAAAATTCATATTTAATGACGATACTAAAGAAACTATTGTAAACATAACACAATTTTCATTTATAGCATTTATTCCAATTGTTTTATTAGTAAAAGGATTGAATATAATTCCAGAAGCAAATGATAAAAAAGGAGTTTTGGAAAATATGTTTGAAATCATGTTACATTTAATCATTTTAATCGTTGGTTCTGTTATAATCACTAAATTTGCACTTTACTTTAAACCATTTAGCGGAACTCCTTATCCAGAATTTACATTATATCCAATGATTATTAGTTTGATAATTGTAGGATTAAGTTTTCAAACAAAATTGAGTGAAAAAGTTTTTAATGTAAAGGAAAAAATTTTCAATAAAATAAATCCTCCACAAACGCAACCTACACAAAATTCTATGCAAATAACACAAATGTCCCAGATGACTCAAATGCCCCAAATGACACAAATGGCACCTCAAACACCCAAAGTTCAAACACAACAACTACCAAACTATAATCAAATGTATGAAAATCAACCAATAGACCCTATTAATGAACCTTTTGCATCAAATTTGCTAGGGGGGTCATTTGGTTCGAATTTTTAATGTAATTAAACAATTGAATATAAAAATATCCGGTGAAAAATATCATGGACTTGACAAAATATAAAATTGTCCACGAAGTTGATAAATTACGGTATGGTTCTTACATAAGATGGTTTAATAAAGTGAATGAAAAACTATATAAAGGAATGATTGTCTGCGATATTGTCATAGGCGATGAAGGAATAAACATAAAGGGAAAAACATACACAAATCAATTCATAACCATTAAATTGGATGATTGCATTATTTTTCAAAAATTAACAAAGGAAGAATTAATTATTCAAAAAATAAAAGATACCATTTAATTATGAAACTAATTATAGAACGTCATACGCCTCATATTATAACTCGCATTAAACCTTCTCCTCGTGTCAAATTATTTAAAAAATATGAATTTGTTGATTTATCAACATCTGGAAAAATTCCCAAAATTCTAATTAATAATTCATTTTTAAATTATGAAACGGTGCTTATAAATAATGACGACAAAGCGAAAGAAATGATTGAAATTTTTGAATATTTATATGAGAATGGTGGCATTTATATTCAAAACTTGAAATGTTCACCGGATATATTTATAAAAAATAATGAAATGGTTGTTTATGATATTCATTATTTTTCGTGTATAAAAAATTCTCCTATTATGAAAAAAATATTAAACGATTTACAAAATTGTCCGCTGTCAATGACAAATATAACCAATATTTTTAACAGACATACAGAAAAAAATGTGTTTAAATTTAATAAAAGTCTAGCTTTCTTGTTGTAATGCTCTTGCACTTGGGTCAATGTCTGGATTCACATAGTTTGGTTTCCAAAAATGTGGAATGATTTCTACATTTGGATAATGTTCTTCGAATATTTTTCTGTAATATCTTTCTTCCTGTGTTTTTGGAATAGGAAAAGCTTTTATATCGGGCAAATCGTAATCTTTAAGGTGATTTTGAATGATTTCTACAATAGAGTCAACTGTTACACCATCACTGAACGCTTCCTTTGTTCTCCATAAAATTTCATCGGGTAAAAGACCTGTATCCTTAAAGGCAGTTCGTAACAATTTTTTTTCAACATCATTTTTAGGAAAACGTATCGTTGGATGTATCGACAAATAATACTGTACAAAAGCCAAATCCAAAAAGGGCGTGCGCGGTTCTAGTCCATTTGAAGATATAGATTTATCAGAACGTAACACATCAAAGTAATGAATGTTTGACAATAACCGCCTTGTTTCTTTGTCAAATTCCAATGCATCAGGACATTTATGCATATAAAGATATCCTCCACATACTTCGTCGGAACCATCGCCATTAAGGATAACTTTTGCCTCGCTCATACATGATATGTATTTTGCAACGAGATAATTCCCAACGCTTGCGCGCACAGTGGTAGTATCATAACTTTCGATTGTTTGAATAACATGAGGAATAGCTTCCAAATACTCTTCTTTTGTGATAATCACTTCGTGGTGTTTTGATTTAATATGAGAAGCGACAATTCGTGCCATTTTCAAATCTTGAGAATTTTCAAACCCGATACTAAATGTTTCGAGTTGTCCAAGATAAGAACAAGCAATCGACGCAACTAAACTACTGTCTAAACCGCCTGACAATAAACAGGCGACTGGTCTTTCGGTGCATTCACAACGTTTTATCACAGCACTTGTTAAATATTGTCGAATATTTTCATAGATATTCTCATGAATATCAGTATAAAAGGAGAATAAATTTTGATGGTAATTTTCCGAACTATGAAATTTCCACATTTCCGAACTGCAAAACGTCCACATTTCCGAAGAATTATATTCAATCGTTTCATTTTTATAGAGTGAAAGTGTTCCGGGTGGAAAATGTTTTATCTCACAATCTTGTTCAGACGTTTTTTGAAATTCAATCAATTGTTTTACTTCTGATGCAAACCCATATAATTGGGGAAATGTCTTTGTTGAAAGCATGTATAAAGGACGCACGCCATACGGGTCACGACCTATATACATTTTTTTAAGACTCATACGCGCATCAATCAAAATAAAAGAAAACTCGCCATCCAACATTCTTATTGTCTGTTCCATACCATATCTTAGATATAAATGAATAATAATCTCGCAATCCGATTGTGTTTCCGGTTCGACGTCTAATAACTGGAACAAATCTTTGTAATTGTATATTTCTCCATTACATATTAAGAAAATATTATTAATATAAAATGGTTGATTAGATATATTCGACAAACCATTAATGGAAAGGCGATGAAAGCCTAACATACAATTCATAACGAAAAGGTCCAAAATATTGGAATCATCTGGACCACGATGCCTTCCTTTATTAAATTGTTCTACGATAAATTCTTTCGCGACATAGTGAGACATATTGTTCAATAAAGCGAAAATGCCACACATTTTTATAATAATATAAAAACGTTTTTAATATTTTTATATTATATGAATACTGACCAATTGACAGAAGCAATCAATTCTAAAATTCGAAATCGAAATGTGGAAGAAACACCTCCTCCATTACTATCCTTTTATCCAAAATCAACACGCTATATACAAACTCCGGTCGTAGATTCCTCTACCATTTCTATCGAACCCATAAAGAATGAAAAAAAATGGGCGGGGTATTCTGTAAATATGGAGTCGGAATTGAATAATCAATTGTTTCAACTCAATTCTTCCAATCAAAATGTTTATGTTCCAAGTAGTACAAGCGATTTATATAATTATCCAACCCTATCAAATAATGGATACACGACTTTTGAAAAACCTCTTCAAAAACCTAAAAATGAATATATATTCAACAATGCTTCACGGATATTAGAGTGATTTAAAAACTTCTTTCAAATGTTCAATTTGAGCCACTTCTGGGTCTTTTGTTTCTTTTGCCTTTTGTTTTTTCCGCATTCTTTCTTTTGTCGCCTCTAATTTGGCATTCTTTTTCAATTGTGTATTGCATGCACCTTTTTGAGAAGGAGTCATATCTCCCATATTTTCAAACATTTTGAATATATTACACATATCTCCCATTCCGGGCATATCTTTCATTTTTTTCATCAAATCGATTCCTTCATTCATGATTTCATTTTCATTGATTTCGCCTGTTTTTAATCTTTCGTCCAATTTGTCGCCCATATTTTTTACAATATTCAACAACTTTGTAGGATTTTTCAAAAGTTCCATCACTCCGTCAGGGGAGTCCTCCATATTTAACGATTTTGCCGTTTCTTCCGCCAGTTCTACTGCCAATTTTCCGATTTTTCCACCAGTCATTTCCTTAAATTTTTCTTGAAAGTCAGTATTTTGCGAATCCGGCTTTTTTTCGTCAAACATGGAGTGTACATTTTTCAATGTTTCACTCAACTTTGCAATCATTTCGGGTTCATTTACAAAATCATTGCTATTTATTTTTATAGAACTTAACAAGGAAGCTAATATCGTATTAAAATATTTCCATATGATTTTCCTTGTATTATCAGAAATTTCACTTTCCCATAAATAACAGAATAGAATGTTTGGTAAAAATTCAGTGTTGTTTGTTTTTGCAAATATTTCTGCATTTTCATTAATAATCTCAAATGTTTTTAATGGAAAAATCTTCATACAATGTTCAAATACAAACCTAATCTGTTTTTCATCACTACCCCACCATTTTTGAATAATATATGTATATTCTGGAAAGGTTAATTTAATATCATCTATAAAAGAATTCATTATCGTATAAAACCCATCGGGAATTGGCAAATTTTCTAAAAAATTGTCGTCTTTGGGTGATTCTTCCATTTTTTCATTGTTTTCATTTATGCCGGAACCTTGTAAATTTTTCGGTAAAATCTCCTTTAATGATTCTTCCAATATTTTTTCAATGTCTGACATTATTGATTGAAAATAAATTATTTTTAAATTATTAATGCATTAAATATTTAAAAATAATATTATATATAAAACAAATGTCGATTGACAGAAAAATTATTTTGGCTCTTGCGTCTGTAGTATCATCCAATATACTTCTCTACATTTTTAATGGAAAACCAAATATTCGTCTAAAATAACTTATTTCATATCCACCAATTTAGAAAGCGATTGAATGTAGCCCATAATGATTGCCTGATTTTCTTTGTCCATATTTTTGATAGGTTCTCGAAATCTGTTGATAGATTCAGAAATTGTTTTAAAATCGTGTGTATAGTCTTTCAAGTCTTCCGAATAATCTTTATTCACAAAAAAATCAATATTGGACCCTTGAATTTCCTTTTTATAGGGTGTATCTACATAATATACCCATACACGATAAATCAATGTTGGGTTCATTTTTCGAATTGCCGACAAACTTTTTTCGGCTGCATTAATTGCAGGGTCATTTGGAAAATAATCTTTTACAGTATTTACCAATTTAAAAAATAAATCGTTAAAAATCTTTGTGAAATTCTGTATTGGCATTAGGATAAAAATACTTATTTATTTAAGTTTTTTTAGGAATTAAATTATTGGTTAATAATATGAGTAGTTCCACACCTTCTACATTATATGCATCTTCTACTAGATGTCCGCGTGGTCATCGCAAAAATAAATTAACAAAAAAATGTATAAGAAAAAGTGTTATATTTAGAGAAAAGATGCATGTAAGAAGTGAGAAAATGCGTGCAAAATTAAATGCTCCTCCTAAGCGCAAAAAATGTCCTAATGGGTTTCGTCAAAATAAACAAAAAGAATGTCAACGACATTAAGCTGCGGAAAATATCATTGCTCATAAGTAATTACCTAATTTCCATATCTCGTTGTTTTTGCAATTGTTCTAATGTCATTGCTGTTTTACGAGATTCTTCCTGTGTATTTATGGGGGTTATTTCGTTTTGAAAATTCGCAGAAGCGTAATTATACATCTGGCGCAATCCTCCGTCTCCCTCTGCCATTAAAGATTCCGATGGTGTATCCAAAAAACTAAAATTATCAGATGAGACTCCTGTTCCAATATTTCCTAATCCAAAGGAAAATGAATAGGGTTCCATATTGTTTGCAGTAGCTTGTCTTGTTAATTCTTGTGTTTTAGGTTTTATGTATTCATATATATCATTTCCAACAATAATGTTATATGTGGACAAGTTGAGAATAGCCGGAACTTTAGTAATATTGCTTGGCATGATAATTTTATTTCCATTTTGTAAAACAACAAATATTTTACCATCTTCTACAACACGTTTATCAACACATATGAAATGAAAATTATCTTTTATTTGTGACTTTGAAAGGGTATATAATATTTTTTTAGAGTGTTCGCAAAAATTGCTATAATATAAAATTTCAGCCATGTAATTTAAGAATAAAAACTTTGGTTATTTTAAACTTATACATTAAATTGAAATTATATTAAATAAAAATAGCATATTAATAAAATGTCAATTATTGATTTCAAATCCGATGAAAATATCGCAACTTTCACATTCCATGGTCATCTTTCACAAGCAAATGCTATACGCAGAACAATCATTAATGACATTGATACATGGGTATTCATAACATCGCCAAATGAAGAAAATAAATCAATCTTCCACGCGAACACAACACGTCTAAACAACGAACTCCTTAAACAGAGGTTGAGTTGCATTCCCATTCACGCCAAGTACAAAAAAGGGCCAGATTTATCAAAATATTACATTGAAGTAAATGTAGAAAATACAAGCGACACTATACTACAAGTAACAACGAAAGATTTTGTGATAAAAAATAAGGAGACGAATGAACCTGAGGATTTACAGGACGAAATTTTCCCACCTTTTAGACCAGATGACGGCAAAAGTTATTATATTACATTTATCACATTACGACCACGTATTTCAAACGAAATACCAGGAGAAAAAATTCATTTTACGTGCGATTTTTCTGTAGCAAATGTCCGTGTGAATTCAATGTTTAATGCCGTGAGTAATTGTAGTTTTGGAAATTCAATCGATAACGAACAATGCAAGTACATATTGGAAAAAAAACGCGACGAATGGGCATTAACCATGTCAAAAAGAGAGATTGAGAGAGAAGAAGCAAACTGGTATTTATTGGAAGCCAAGCGTATTTTTAAACCGGACTCATTCGACTTTACTATAGAAACAGTGGGAGTTTTTACAAATAAAGAAATACTTTTCAATGCATGTAAATTTATTGTAGAATTGATGAAAGAACTTGCTATATCATTTGAAAATAATGATGACGTGACAATTAAAAAATCGTTATCAACTATTCAAAATTCATGGGATATTATATTTGTAGATGATTATACTATCGGAAAATTACTCGAACATTCATTCAATAAATTAGATGTTACATATTGCGGATATATAAAATTACATCCACATGATGAAGAAAGTACATTACGGGTTGCTTTCAAAAAAGACGTTGAGGAAGAGGATGTCCTGCAAATGCTAATAAAAGCAATCGAAGAAAATATAGAATTGTTTGTTACTTTGGGAAATAGCATTCTTTAGCCGCAATGTTTTAAAATAAAGATATTGTATTAATTTAATACATGGAAGATTTTGTAGAAGAATTAAAATTAGGTGATGTTATTAAACTGTCTGGAAAACTAAATGGCATTTTTTTAATTACTTTTATTGATGATGATAAAATACAAATTGAAAACGAAACGGAAAAAATTGTTTTACCAATAGAAGACCAAAAGATTGATGGAATCGATATTATATTAGAAAAACGTAATCCGGAAGAGGGGTATGCGCGACAAAATGGATTATTAGAAGGAGTATGGATAAATATCACTTTTAATATTGATGGAGAATTGCAAGATATAAATGGTGAAATTTTAAGTTTAGAAGAAGATTGTATAGAAATAAAAGTTTATCCAACCAATGAAATTGTTTACATTGATTTTGGATATAATGGAATACCTGAGCATTTAAATATTTCGGAAATAACTATACAAAATAACCCACAAATTGCCCCACAAATTAACCTACAAGCTACAGACAACCAAATTGACTCACTGATTGAAGATGGTGATAGGATTGGGGAGGCCATTGGTCGTAAAAAAATGAAAGAAATCACAGAATATGTCAACGTAAGTGATTCGCGCAAAAGATTCAGTCTAGAAGAACAAACAAACGATTTATTGGAAGATTTGTTGTCTTCTATACCAATATATGAACGAACGACTTCGGTGTTGAATGGAATAAATACAATTATTGAAAGATATGTGCAACTTCGCAAAGAATTTTCAATTATAGACGAGGATAAAATAACATATATAAAACATGGTGCAAATTATCGCCCGCTTGTTCAATCTTTGATGAAGTTTAAAAAAGCACTCTATTGGTTAATACCGGTTACTGAAATTATTAAAAAAAACGTTATTGAAATAGAAGATGAAATGATAGATGAAACTTTTGTCAATATTGAAAAACTAAATGAAATTATTATTAATTTTCGCACGATTCATATCGATAATCGTTTTGCTGTATTCACCAAAGAATTACAAAAATGGTTTGCCCCTTTTTTACAAATTACAGAAAATAAGAACATTATTACAATTGGTACAGTAGAAGACAACTTTAAAGTTGTCGTGAATAATGGAAAATTCGAGACAGTCGTTGTAAACTGTAAGGAAGAATGCAAGCTTGATACTAAAAAAATGTTTTCTATCAGATATAATGATAACACAGAATATCTGAACCCAAGCTTTATCGAAAATAGTAATAATCCACAACTTATCAATTTATTTGACGCAGATGTATTATATCTTAAATCTTTATTGACATTGCCTGAACCATTTGCGCGTTTTTCGTGTGTAACCTTGCCAGGTACAACCATCATGGAAAAATCGAATATGGGGAGATTCTTTATTAACTATAATGAATTATTTAAAATGCGAATGCAAAACGTAAATGTAACACCCTATTTAAAAAAATCATTGAAAAATGAGGACAATGGAATCAAAGGGTCTCTTTATCAAAACTCTCAGGGTATCGAAAAAAAGTTTTTGTCGAATATTAAAAATTATTTTTTAAACATGAATGAAGTAAATCGGGATGAATTGTTTGAAGATTATCTTTCCGAAGTAATTCCACAGACAAAACAATTATTTCAATTAATGAAAAAATATATTCACGGTAAATTATCTATTGTTCAAATTATAAAATTTCTGGAACCTTTTTTGATTTACTCTTCAGATATTACATTTCAACAATATAAAGAAATGGCGGATTTTTTAAATAGTGAAGTGAGCAAATACATAAAAACATATAATGAAGGAATTGAGATATTCAGAAAATTAAAAAATCACGAAGAACAATTTTCTCCGAATGCGCTAGTAGAAATTCTCGATGATTCAGAAATAGCAGATATATACATGTATGGCGAATATCCGAATATGTCTTCTTCTGAATTTTTAAATATTGTTATATTTACTGATTATGGAGATTTATTTAATAATAAAATACGGTATGATTCTCGTTATTTAACAGACTCGTTAGAAAAAATAAAACAAACGGCAGAACTTTCTCAGAATACATGTAAAGCAATCCATTTAGTGAAACATTATAAATCATTAGATGATTTGGAAAATGATAATAACAAAACAATATTTTATGACGCCGAATTTGATAAAACCCCTTATTATTTATTAACAAATCACCAACAAGAAAGACAATTAATGCAGGAAGAGGATTTTTATCTATTTTTGGAAACTATTTTAAAAAATAAATATTCCATTCCGGAAAACGAAATAAAATATGTTATTTCAGCTTTTCAGAATGGTAAAAGAGAAGTCGACGAAAATAAAAATGTATATGCAATGATATTTAATAAATTAGAAGGCAAAATAGATTATTATACACGCCAAGAAAAGACGTGGAAAAAAGATGATAGTATTAAAGACCAGCCCGTTACTGACGAACTTGCGTGCATTTTACAAGAAAATTGTGTAATTTCTAATTCTGAATGCGTTTCTGATAATGTGGCCAAAGAAGAATATGTTAAAACAGCTATCGCTAAGATATCATCAGAATTTGATAAAAATATTGCCTTATCAAGAGGCGAAAATGATAAATATGTAAAAGACCTTTATGAAACATCTCTCGTGCGCATAAAATTTTTGAAAAAAATTAAAAATTACAATATAGCAAAATATAACTACGACCAATATGATTTAGGCTTGGATATTATGGATGAAAATATTATTATTTCGCCTTATATAAAAAAGCGTGATTTTATTTTAGGAGAGAGTGATATTGTAAAAAAATATGAATATATTCTGGACTTTGTAAGTAATTATACTGTTGTTATGACAGAACGTCACTCTTTTCACTCTGAAGAAAATCCAGATTTTGAACAAAATGTGCCGGAGAATTTGGATGAACCTGGAACGCCCGACTTGCCAAGAACACCCGACTCACGAGACGATTCAGATAGGCCAAGAACCCCCGACTTGCCAAGAACACCCGACTCACGAGACGATTCAGATAGGCCAAGAACCCCCGACTTGCCAAGAACGCGCGACTCGCGCGAGAACTCGGATGGACCCAGAACACCCGATTTGACAGATGAACGCGACTCGCGTGAGAACTCGCGAACACCTGAATCTCTATCCATGAAATTCAACAAGGTTTTATCTGCAGAAATTTCTGACGAAGAATTTATAAAATATATTGTAGAAAAAGATGAAAGAATGCATTGGTTATTTTGCAAAAAAACCAAAACAAAGCTTCTTCCTAAATTTTTTTATATATTGGCCAAAACATTTGTAGATTCGCCTGACCAATTTTTATCTCGTTTAGATAAATTATGTAATAGTATCGGAAAATTAAGTGACGATGGTGATAAATATGTAGATAAATATAGCGGATACACAATTCGTCATATTGATTTTATGAGAGAATTTGGCGAGGCGGAAGAAGAAATTATTGATTTTGAATTACCCGTTCAAACAAATTTATCGGAAATAGATAAAAAGATTATTAATATTGTTAGTGGCATGGAAAACACAATGCAAATATTTTTAAATGAGGACGAATTAATTATCACTATTGTAAATTATTATTTAGAAATTATGGATTCAAAGTTAAAGGAAGAATACAAAAAAAAAATAGCTAAAAAGGGTGTGGAAGAAACATATGAATTTTATCTTAATGGAATAATCATGTATCTCACTCTAGCTGCATTTGTATTTGCTATTCAAGTTCATGTCCCTGGAATCAAATTTCGTTCTATTGCCGGTTGTGGGCGATTCAAAGGAAATCCCATAACAGAACAAAATAAATTAATTGATTATATTGCGTGTGTAGCGGCAAAAATGTCAAAGGGTCCGGAGCCATGGAATGTTTTAACAACACTTCAGACAATAGTGAAAAAGATAAGATTTTATCACGATAGATTTGCAAGCATTCCACAAAATGATTTAAAAATGATGATGGACGATAGAAAAAGTAAAAAAGAATACGTTGAAGAAATTGACGAACCCATTTTTTATACAAAATGGGTACATTTTTTACCGGCAATTGTTCCTATTCGCATGCCAACTGTATTACCCATGGAAAAAATGGATGTGTTGGGGTATATTAAAAAAGGTGATGCCCGACAGTTTGGAATTCTTTCAGCGATTAAATCCAAAATTATTTTTTATTCGTATATGTTTCAACAAAAAATGCAAGACACTGTACAAGAAATAGTATCAAATCAACATTTATTGTTTTATAATAAATCCAACATTCCTTTTTTAGATAATGCTTGCTGCAATGACAAAACCGGACAATCGACCCTATCCTATTTTACAGATATAAATCCAGAAATTGCATTTATCAATCAACAAGTAAAACGAATGCACTTTGAATTGAGATACTCGTATAATCTAACACAAAGTACGTTATTTAGTGATATTAATACTAAAAATATAATACTTTCATCGAGTAACAAATATAGTGAATATACAATTATTCGTTATTTAATGATTAACAACAAATTTGCCACTATAAATGATGATGAAAATGAATATAAAGAAAAAACAAACAAGGCGATGGCAAATGGGTTTAGCTTTACAGAAAAGGAATTTTTGGGGGCAATTCAAGAAAATATAACTATAGACTTTCCTATTATAGACGACCCTCCTCTTTCTATGAAACAACTATTCGAAAAACATACCCCATCCTCAATTAGTCAACAAGATACAACAAAAATAAATAACATTTTAGCTTTAATGAAGGAAAGTAAAATAAAAAAAATTAAAGCGTTTTTGGCACCATTTAGACCTTCCAAAGAAACTATAAACACATTAGATGATTTATTGGATTGGAATGGAATATTTGTAAATTATATCACTTTTATACAAAAGTATGTTTATTTATTTTCTCGCGTTTTTCCAAATATTATCATAAATAGTGTTGTACAAGATGGTCTAATTCATTCATATTGGGATTTATCAAAAACACACATGGATAAAATATCTACTTTTTGTGTAAAGTATTACGAACCATTGGAAAAATTTAGAACCAAGATAAATCCGTTGCTTGAAAGAGTATTAGATGAAACAAAGGATATTTATGAAATGAGTATTAATGCACCTTTTATGGAAGAATATACCACACTTTTAATAAATGTTAATTATCTTCTTGACGTTTTAACTGCATATGTTACAATAGCCGAAACAGGAACAGTTGACGAAGAAAATTATTTGGGCATAGGAAAAATGCAAACAATAAAAAAAACAACGGCTTCACTAGTTGGCGAATACATGAAATACATTCAAAATTCTGGGGCGATTTTATCTGATTATCAAGATATAACAAAACACGGCTTTGAATTTAAACAAAGTGAAAAACAAGAATTCCGAAAAAGATTAGAAATGTTAACAGTGGAAGAAAGAAAGGTGGATAGTGAATTACGAAAAGCTGGTTTAGGAAAATGGAACAAAGGATTGAAAAAATCTGTTTTTCAATATGAAAAAGATGACAGTGATAATGAAATGGAACCGATAGACGAGGGCGAAGAACTTGAATCGTTTGAAGATGAAAAGGAAGATGTAATTATTCGCAATGAACAAGAGATTGAAGGAGACGATGAATCACTTTTTTTTGACATTATGAATAAAGAGGAATAATTAAAATATTTATATTTTTTAAATGTCCTTGTTTTTTCAAAAATATAAATTGCATGCATCTATTATCCTTTTTTTAACTATTTTTTTTATAGTACAATATTTTCAACCACCTTTTTTGTATGACAAAGATGGTTCTATAAAACAATTTGGTATAGGTTATTCTAAAAAAACGATTTTTCCAGTATGGCTATTTTCTATTTATCTAGGAATTTTAACCTATATTTTGGTATTAATATTTGCAAAATATTATAAAGTTGGATTATGGGTTTGAATAAAAGTTTGAGGACCTTTATTATCTGATTCTGGAATATCATCCATGTCATCTTCTAACTGGGTGACAGTTTTAGTGCATCCAGATTTTAAAACAATATATGAAACATAGGAACATACGAATATCCCAGTATATAAATACCAAAAACATTCCCCAATATTATGCCGGAGAACAACTAAATAATACAATTCTTCCTTTGATAATTCTATTTTAGGCCCCAAATCTTTCATCAGAGGTGATAAATTATTCCACATTTGTTCAAAATTATAAGGAGTAAATTTATTTACAAACAAAAAATAACTATTTGTTGTCTTCATAATCGTTTCGGCAGCGAGTTCAAGTTTATCTCTATTTTCACTACCGATGATTTTATTTTTTAATTCAGAGGTAGGATACATAATATCACTAAAAATAATATTCATCTGTTTCGCCACCCAAAAATAACCAAAAACATCCGCAAAGGCCGATATCATGTTTATATTTGCAGTGCTTGTGAAGAAAATAACACCTACCATTACTAAAAAAATAAGTCCCCATCCAGCTAGACAAGAATAAACTACTGTGACATAGTTTTTTCCATTGCCAGGACAAACTTCATTCAGAGCTGAAACATTATCCCCAACCTGACAAATAAATACAAGAATAATATAGCTAAAAAAATACACAAACGTAGATAGCGTGTATGGTGTGATTCCTTTTTCTAAACTACTGTATGAATTTTTATTGCTTTTATTTTTAATGTAAAAATAAAAACATGTTAATACTATAAATGCCCAAGAAGACCAAGAATTCATAATTATAATTAATAAATTAATTTATAAGATTTTATTAATTTATGAATCCAGCTTTAGTGGAAAACAATTTCAAATACTTTTTAGCCAATACATTGAAAAAATGCAAAGTATTGAAATACGAATATGTGAGTAAATTGTATAATTGTGGACTTTTATTATTCCTAGTCCTTTTTATTTTTGCCTTTTTATATTTTCGTTACAAAGGTAAATTAAGCAACGCTGAATTGAAAGAAAAGGAGAAGAAAAAGGAACAATATATTTTGTCCAGGATTAAAAATTATCAAGATGAAAAGCGGAGAAGTAGTCAAAGATTAATTACAGGGTTGCCTCATTGGTCGAACGAATATGATGACATATATAGAAATAATGCGACTAAATATGTAGATAATATTGTTATATAATAAATGCCTTATTTTAAAAATGATAATGTAAATGTATTATTTATACACATACCGAAAACAGGAGGAACATCCATTGAAAATTATTTTTCTTCAAAATACGATATCAAGTTAGACAAAAAATCATTATATTTATTTAGTGACGAACCAATTGAAATTAAGTCATCTCTACAACATATTAAATATACTGAAATGGTAAAATACAATAAAATATTTAATATCGATTTTAATACAAAAATAATAACAGTTGTAAGAAATCCTTATCAACATAAATTATATGGATTATTTGAATAATGACTCAATTGAATGTATAAACACATTTTATCATCTTGATTTTATATTATTCAATTATGATATTATAAAAAGTTTTTCCATCTATTAAAATAGTCCCAAAAAATGTAAATTGAAAAAAATAATAGCCATATAAAATTTATATCAATCAAGAAAAGGAAGGCAGATACCCAAATAAAATTACATCGATAACAAAGACCCAGATAAATCTCATGTAATCCCATGTTTCCCATACCACATGTTACCGATAACATTTGTTCTAGAAATTCAGGCATTAATATCTGAAATTTTGAATAGTGAAACATTGATATAACTATCGTGTAATCTTTAATTAAAATTCGCAAAGCATTTCAAATATATCCTCATCTTTATCCTTTGATGCAAGCGAATATTCACTCACTCTTTTTTCAAAAAAGTTTGTCTTTGAATCAATCGATATTAATTCCATAAATGGGAACGGGTTTTCCACATTATATATTTTTTCGTATCCCAATTGAATAATAAGACGGTCTGCAACAAACTTGACGTAATTACTCATTAAAGTCGCATTCATCCCTATTAATCGACATGGCAACGCCTCGCAAATAAACTCTATCTCTATTTCCACGGCATTCTTCACAATTTCATAAATTTTTTTCTTTGAAATTTTATGCATGAGACGAGAATATAATAATATCGCAAATTCCGTGTGTAACGCCTCGTCGCGACTTATCAATTCGTTTGAAAAACATAATCCCGGCATGATACCGCGCGTTTTTAGCCAAAAAATGGAACAAAAGGCACCCGAAAAAAATATTCCTTCAATACATGCAAAGGCTACTAGACGTGTAGCAAAGGATGATTTTTTATCACCAATCCACTTTTGAGCCCATTCCGCCTTCTTTTTAATACACGGATAATTTTCCAAAGAATGAAAAAGTTTGTCCTTTTCCACATTGTCTTTAATGAGCGTTTCAATCAACAAAGAATATGTGTGTGAATGAATGTTTTCCATGGCCATTTGAAATCCATAGAATGCCCGCGCTTCAGCCAACTGCACTTCAGTCATAAAACGAAGTGCCAAATTTTCCAAAACAATACCATCGCTCGCCGCAAAAAAAGCGAGAATCATTGATATAAAATGTTTTTCATCCCCAGAAAGCACCTCCCAATGAGTCACATCTTTTGATAAATCTATTTCTTCTGGTCGCCAAAAACAATCGACATGTTTTTTATACATTGTCCAAATTGCCTCATCTTTTATAGGAAACATTACATATCTATTATCCTCAGTTAATAGTGGTTCATGTTCTTTTCTCAACATCCTATAGTATTTGTAAATATAATTTATACAAAAGTTTTATATTTATTTTTCTTATAATAAATATGGATGATTTATTAAGACTAGAATTAGAATATACAAAAAAAATGATTACAGACCCATCTGAAATAAATAAAGAAAATTTAATCAATTTGAAAATAAAAATTATTAATTTTTTAAATCAAACGGAAGATGTAAATGTAAAAAAAGTGTGCAATGAATTTTATGAGGAACGTAAAAAAAAATTATATGAAAAATATAATTATTTTTCTAATCTGATGGAATATTTAAAAAAGAAACAGGATGTCACTAACATAATGAATATTATTGATTCAACTGTAAATGAGCTCATAATTTAGAATACCACAAACCTTTAATGCCTAACAATCGTTTATGATAGCATTCACGCTCTCTTCTTTTTATATAGTTTATTAATTTCATTTCTTCTAGAATCCTTTTATTATGTTTAAAAATTTTTTTCCATTTGCGTTGAATACATTTTATCCAGAACGTTTTTAATATGCAAATAGATTCTCCTGAAGGTAAAACTAGTTTTTCAAAAAGGTGTATTTGCGAATATAATAAATTTTGGATATTTAAAAAATTTCTTATTGTTTTGTGGTCATCTATAAAGGGTATTTTTTTATTTTGATTCATAATGTGAAATAATATTTCTTGATGTTGAGATAATTCGGTGTTTGCGTTTTCACAAATATATGAATAATATGTTTCATAATCCATACCGTTTATGAATTGAATAAATTTTAAATATTTTATAGGATTTTTTATGGAGAATATTGTGATATAGCATTCGTTAATATTTAAATTGGAAAAATTATCCATTCCATGAAGTTCTTTATGAAATAATTCTGTGTATCCCAGAAACATTATATTTCTTATACTTTTTTTTTAATATTATTACAATATATGAAATATTCCCGAAAATTTTATAGAGCTAACGAAAAGGATGAGATATTGCTTTATTTTATGTCTATTTTAACTCTTGTGCAAATTTTTTATTTAGTAATGCACAAAAAATACACGTTTATTCTATTATTTTTTGCCATCGGTATTATACTAAACTTTTTTGTAAAAAATCAATCTATTGTATTGATAATTGATATAATAATGATAAACATTTTATTAAATATTAGGAAGCAGGAAGGTATGACAACTAAACCGGTTTCGGACAAAAATGTAGCACCTGTAGAGCCAGATGTAAAAAAACCCAAAAAATCTTCCGGGGTCAGTAAAAATGCTTCTTCTGTGAGCGCACCAACCACGTTAAAACCCAAGGAAAATTTCGACGGAAATATAGGGAAAAACGGTCAAATTGAAAAAGTAGGAGAACATATTGCAGCATTGGGCAATTTAATGGACAAATTTAGCGGTTTAACATCAAAACTCAATTTATTTGGTAAATAATAATAATAAATAATAATATGTCATTAGATAATTTAAACGACCTTGTATATGTTAATTTATCAAACACAAATTCTCAGAAATGTCCAATCAACACTGCAAATACACCATGCATTATTTGTCAAGAAAAATGTAATTTGTCGTTTTCAAATGCTTATTTTCAAGCAAGTTGTAATACATTCGAGGGTGGATTGGTTTATTCCAATTTAACAACGACGTCGACATCTTATTTAACTTTTAATGAAAATAATTTTAACCTCACTGCTTTATATATTTTGACACCGAGTATAAATACATATGCAAAAAATGAAGTATTCAGTGAATTTGTCATTGAAACAATGTCTGATTATGGGTATTTAATTATATATATTCCTATTCTAGTTGGTAAAACTACGTCATTATCTATACTTCCCGATTCACTACCTCAAAGTTTGACAAATATAAATTTATATAATTATTTGCCATCTCAAAAACCATTTTATTTTTATAATGCTTCCTACAAAACTTCTCGTTCTAATTATATCATTTTTCCAGCAGAGAGTTGCAATGTTACCATCAGTTTTGAAGATTATGAAAAACTCTGGGAAATTACAAAAAATGCTCCAACGAATCCAATCCAAAATCCAAAAAATGATTATTTTCAACTTTTCAAAAGTCTAAATCCTATTTATTATAATGAAATAGGCGCAAATATCTCAAATAATAATGATTATTATTTAGATTGTCGTGTAGCCGATTACGAAGATAGTGAAGAGGCCCCCAAAGATGATTCGTCCTCATTTACCACTCCTTCTGTTTCTTCTAAAAGCATATATAATATGATAGTATTTATTGCTATAGCAGTTGCATGCATGTTATTATATCTATTGGTGATTAATATTCCAAAATTTATAAAATAAACCCAAAATTATTATCAAACGGTTTAAATAAACAATCATGATTTATCATGCTACTGAAAGGTAGCATTTTATAGACGATTTCTTCTTCCATACTTTTGTTTTCAAAGGATAAACTAATTTGTGGAGTTGTAATCGGAACATTTTTTAATGAATGTGATAATGTCAATAGTTCATATGCTACAAAAATGGCTAGAATTCCTAAAAGTTTGTTACAAAAAACAACCAAAGAAATAGTCACGACAATGACATAAATTTTCACTTCAGGTTTATCTACAAATATGGCCAACTTTTCATCATTTGTTTGACTTATTAAAAAAAATATAAATAGTAAAGCCAGTATTAATTCACAATCATTGTTTAAAAGTTTTGATGCATAGTTCATATATTTAAATAAATATAAATATAATTTTATAAAATATATAATGGCTTATTTGGGAAATAAAGGTTATACCATATTAAAAAGTGACGTAAATGTTACAAAGGTAAAATCAGATTTAACTGCCACTATTAGCCCAAAACATGGGGTAGAATCCAAAGTATTTTTTTTTCGCGAATCCGTAAAAAAAATCTATCTTCCTCGATTCTATGGAATTGAACAGTTTGGACCAGTTCCTTTATTAATATCTCCGGGAGATGATATTCATTTGTCTTTTGTCGGGTCGCTGCGTCCTATACAAGAACAAATCGTGTCCTCCTTTTTTGATAAAGGTGCAAACGGATTAATTGAAGTAGGTTGTGGTCAAGGGAAGACGATTTGCGCGCTTAATATTATACAAAAACAAGGTAAAAAAACACTTGTTATTGTACATAAAGAATTTTTATTGAATCAATGGATAGAACGTATCGAAGAATTTCTTCCAGGTACTCGTGTTGGACGTATTCAAGGAACTCAAATTGATATTCACGACAAAGATATTGTCATCGGGATGTTACAATCCCTTTCAATGAAAGATTACGATGTTTCTATATTTTCGTCCTTTGGATTTGTTGTTGTTGACGAAGTTCATCATATTTCTAGTGAAGTTTTTTCGAATTTTCTTTTTAAAGTAGTAAGACCTAACATGCTAGGCTTGTCTGCAACAATGGAACGGAAAGATGGCACCACGCCCTTTTTTAAAATGTTTCTGGGAAATGTGGTATATAAACAAACGGAAAAGGAAAAATTCGATGTTATTGTTAAAGCATATAAATACACGAATAATGACGAGGAATTTAACGAAGTCGAAACGGATATGCGTGGAAATGTAAAATACAGCACGATGATTACAAAATTATGCAGTTATAATCATCGAACCGAATTTATTTTAGGCATTGTAGTAAAACTATTGGAAGAAAATCCAGACCAACAAATAATGATTATTGCCCATAATAAAAACATATTAAAATACATTTATGATGCAATTAATCATCGTTCTATTGCGACAGTTGGATACTATGTTGGTGGGATGAAAGACCATGAATTAAAACAAAGCGAATTAAAAAAAATAATCGTAGCCACTTATTCTATGGCTGCAGAAGCGTTAGACATTAAAACACTCAGTACTTTAGTGATGGCAACTCCTAAAACAGATATAGAACAAGCGGTTGGTCGAATTTTAAGAGTAAAACATTCTACCCCTATTGTTGTAGATATTATCGACTCTCATAATATATTTAAAAATCAATGGAGGAAACGTTCGGCTTTTTATAAATTAAACAAGTATAAAATACAAATGTGTTCTGAAAAAACCGAAAAAAAATGTTTGATTCAAACTGGGTGTACCGGTATCCATTTTTGAAATTTTGAATCAAAATTACAATAAACCATTGCTTCTTTTTTATATTCGAGTTCTTCGTCGTCGCTATCTTCGTATTCTTCAATATCTCTTACATTACTCGAAAATAATTTCTTCATCATGATGCTTGTTTTGTAACTCGGAATTAATGCAATATCAATAAAGGTTTGATTTTCGTCTAATAAATGATATATTTCTGTTTGTCCATGATATTGAGCTAAAAAAACACGACCTTCACTGATTTCTTTTTTTTCAAAATGTTTAAAAGGAATTTTTATGATTGTTTCATTAACATATTGAACATATTGTACTTTATAATCATCGTTGTATTCTTTTGTTTTACCAATATTCATCGGATTCATTATGATAGGAAGACCTATCATTATTTTATTTGACCGTATTTTTTGTTCTCTTAAAAGTTGAATAATTATTTCCCATTTTTCATGAAAGGGTTTGTCAATAAATGTATTTTTATAAAAAATGTTTTCAATGGTAATCATTTTTAATTTGTATGTATAATTCATAAATATGGTCCCATACAAAACCGTACCACTTCCTTTACATAGAGATGAATTATAATGCACACTAATGGGATAAACCTTTGTAATTTTTTTGTTTGACAACTCTAATACAAAACAAACATTACTATTATTATATCTGGTAAACCAAATGAAACATTTTACACCATACGGAATTAACATACAATCAGTTGAAACTTTGTTATGGGTTATTTTTTCATAACAAAGTTTAATATGAGGAAATAATTTTAAAACTGCGGCGGTATCATACATTTTATATTAATATCACATATCTTTTTAAATAAGTTACGTCATTTCATTTAAAAACATTGTCAAATTTTTTTTCATATTTTCTGGTTCCGAAACATTTGTTTCTATCGGTTTATCTATATATCGTATAATTGGTTCTGTAAATGCATCTTTTATATAATGAAGAATAAAATTTAATACTATAATAATTAAAAGAGAAAGAATAATTGTTTTCATTTAATATTTATAAATAGTTAAAGTGTGTCAATTTTAACTCATCAGAAACAATATAAAAATTTTTTACTAAATGTTTACAATGGAAAAAGTATCAATAATTATCGTGCAAAAAAATGGAGAAATAAAGCAATCCGAGACTGAAATTATTGAAGATGAATTATATAAAAAATGTGGCTATAAAAAAAATACTGGGTTTGAAATTCAACATGTATGGAAGTGTCGAATTAATGGAAAGTTAACCCTCATTACTCTTTTTGGAAAAATAAATGGACGGGTCGGTTCAGAAAATAAATATGAATTTCCTCCTCCAATAGATAAAGTTCTTTATTTTGGTAATTGTGTATTAATTGCTAAAATAAAAGATAATTATACACCTTTGACAAAAGATTTATGGAAAACTATCTATACGAGAATGTTTAATGGTTTTGAAAATTTAAAAGATACAGAGGAAGAAGACGAAAACGAAGAAGATGAATTGGCAAACATTGAAGACTCTTTAAAGACAAAAGAGGGGTATTTAAAAGATGATTTCGTAGTCAGTGACGATGAGATATTAAACTATGATTCTGAATTATCGGAAGAATCATACTCATAAACATTTTTTATCTGTTGAACATGAAGAATTGAAATATTTTGCATCGTTTTCATTATCTGGATTTATACATCCACCCGTTTTACACCAATAACATAATCCTCCTGTGTTATCATATCCATTATTCAAACAACTCGAACAATTTTTACGCAGAATTTCCTTTCATCCAATTTCTTGGTAATGCTGAAAAACTCTCCATTGTTTGATAACCTATACTTAAAATTATTAATAGTAAAAAAAGGCCGATTATTTTGATTTTTTTCATATATTATACATTTAATAAATTATAATTTATTCTTTTAGTTAATTAATGTTTCAAATATTTATTTTTTTTGTTGTATTATTGATTTTCTTACACATTCGAAAACATCGTTTAACATCAAACGATATGGAGGTTCTTCTGTTTAATGGTAATAAAAATGATTTGGAAAAAATGTGCGATTTAAAACAACCTATGATGCTTCAAATACATTCAGAAAATGAAAAACTTTTTTCCAATTGCAATTACGATTCTCTTGAAAAAAAAAATTATGATATGGTGCTTATTAAAGAGCATGGACTTTTATCTTTTTTTGAGACAAACTTTTTACGCCCACATTCCTTTTCTTATCCTACTTATTCCATTATAATGTCATCCACTGACTACATGTATCATATATCTTTTAGACAATATTTTTTATTAACACAAGGTTCTGCAAAAGTGGAATTAATTCCTCCAAATAATGTCATTAGTAAGAATGATTATTATGAAATGAAATTTTCATGCGATGACATTGAATCTGAAAAAAAAATACCCATTTCTTTAACCCAGGGTGATTGTTTATTTGTTCCATCTCTTTGGGGGTATAAAATTATCTTGGAAGAAAAATCGTCGATTTTATCATTTAATTATAAAACGCCCATGAACGCATTTTCATATACAGATTATTATATATTGCATGTTTTACAAAAATTAAATACTAAATATAAATTTTCAAAAAAAATTGAATGGGATTTGCCATCTCTTGAAAAATAAAAATGAACTGTTCTATTTGTCTTGAAGATATTGGCGAAACAAACTGTGTTTTAACAGAATGCAGCCACTCGTTTCATTCGAATTGTCTCATGAAAAATATTGCCTTTAATGGATTTGGTTGCCCTTATTGTCGAAAAGAGATGGCCACTGTTCCCGAAGAAACAGAATCAGAAACAGACGAATCAGATGTTCCAGACGAAGATTATCTTTTTCGCGGGTTAAGATTATTTATCAATCGGACGAATGGCGAAGTTCAAGACAGCGAAGATGTTGAAAATGAATTATACGAGTCTGGTGAAAGTTTGGATGGGAAACCAACAATATCATATATTACGGAAAAACTGGCGGAGCAGGGTGTTACAATGGAAGATTTTGTGAAAGCCATGCTAACGGATATCAATGAATACGAAGAGGAAGAAGAAGAATTTCTTCGGGTGGATGAGGACTTGTTTTCAAAAATGCGTAGAATAATAATTAATTATCAATTAAGTTTTTAAAATTATATTCTTATTTGGATTATAAAATATTTTTCGTAGTTTTGTTGTTTGACTTTTTCGATGCATTGGTTTTCGATGCATTGCTTTTCGTTTCTTTGTTTTGTGTTTTCCTCCTAAAACATGTTGAAAAAGAGTATCTAATGTAATAATTTCAATGCTTAAAGCTTCATCGCGTAATTCATCTACAACTTTTTTTACTATATCAAACGAATAAAAATTTGAAAAAGTAGAATGTCCAGGCATAGTTGCATACCAACATCTAATAAAACTTCTACGCGTTGTTATTGTATTATCAATAACTTCTTTTACATCTTCCATTTCATCTTCGGGCAATGGTTCCAAATTTAACGGAACTAAATCAATTTCATATTCTTCGGTATAATCGTGAATAAATGTATGAGGATTTTGTTCAGTCACTTCTAAAATCCCTACGCGCCGCTGTTTATAATCAGAAGGAATACGACAATTACCTTTTTTGGTTTTGAATGTTCGGCACGAGATGGGTGCTGGTGTAGAATGATATGTTTTATTATTCGTAATACCAACCGTGGTTAAATTTTTTACTGCAACACTAATTGAAGCATACTCATCCGGTTTTAACTGTCTGTCTAATTCTCCTCCGTATTCAACCAATAAACTTGCCCCTAGTACTACTTTATCTTCCGGTAAAATATAAGTTAATGTAAAATAATCAACACCAATTAAGTTGTCATGGTCTTGATGAAAAACATCACTTTGTGATAGCGAGCGACTATAATAAAAATCTAAAAAAATATGAAATTCTTGATAGTCGCTTGTTCTAACGCTCCTATCAAAAACAAATCTATCTTGTACAATTTTTGTTAAACATGATTCTATATATTTTTTAAAATCAGCGGAAGTTTCCATTAATTTATCAAATCTCGGTGTATCTAATATTTTTGAACCATCTTTGTCGCGGTCATCTTCCCAGTCTGTTCTTGCATAACTTATTGTTATAACTTCACCATTTTCATCTCGTCCATATTCTACAAAAATTAAAAATATTCCTAATACGATTATATTAGGAATTCTTTCAGGAGGAAGTGATTCTGGTGTTTTGGGCGAGTCATTTGGTGCCACAATTGGTCTATTTATTGTTTGGGATAATAAATGATAAATATCATCAAAATTATTCAATTCGTCATAGTTGCCAATATTATACCGTGCAAATGTTCCTGGCATACATATAGAATTTCTTGTATCTATACATTGTGGTACCTTTTTACTTGATGCACTTGGGTTAAAATCTTCGTCGTTCTCAACTAAAGCACTTGGATACCTTTCTGATAAGGCATGATAAATATAAGCTCTATCGTGACCATGACTCTTTAACATTTCTTTGTCTATGTTATATCTACGTTGTATTTCAAATTCTTCCATTTCTCTAGGATTCATTTTGCGTTCTCCAAAATCCATGTTTTTATATCATTATAAAATTTTTATAGAATGAAAACACTTTTGGGTTTCTTGGTTTTCTTGGTTTTATTTGTTTTTTTGGTTTTCTTCCTTGTTTTCGTCTTTTGTTTGGTTTGGCCAATATTAATAGCTAAAACATTGTCAAAATGATTAAGATGCTGTTTTATTTTTTCTCCTTTATATATTCGATTACTAATCGGGTCTATTAATATAACTTCCCTTCCTTTTGTCAATATCATAGTACTACCTTTTCCATTGGTTTCTCCAAAAAGTAAAATGGCCGAATTTTGTTCAGGATTTTTGTAACTGAATGGACGAAAACTGACCGAAATATTTTTTTGAAGAGACAATTTACTAAATATTTTTTCTATCAAATTTCCTAATACTGCAAATAAATTTTTATATTTCAAATTATTCAAATTTATAGAAAACGTGGATTTTGAACCACCCCATTGTTTTAAATCTGATATACTAAATTTTTCATTTGCGTCTGCATTTGTGTCATATGAATATGGAAGACCGAATCTTATATAACCATTGTCACGTAAATGTTGTTGTATAGCAGCAACACCATCTATTATTTCACCACTAGATGGGTCCAAAAATCGTAAAACATTATCTTCTGTTTTGGCAATAATCATCGCATGTCCAGTTGCCATATGTCTTTCTCCCATAAACATTATAGCATGATTTGGAGGAATGGATGAAATAACATCTGTAAATGTAAATAAATCCTTAGTTTGATATTGTATAGTATTATCGCCAGTTGAATTTACAGCCCATGAAATAGATTCCTCGTGATATCTAGGTCTGTTTTCCATAATAAATTTTTGAAATGTTTCGTGGGTGATAAATCCCAATGTTCTAAACACTGTTTCTGTACAAGAAACAGGTCTTTGGGCATATGGCATGTGTTTTTCACAAGCTTCTTGTCTAGCTGCAAACATGGTATCTGTTGCAGGTACATGCACGAGAAGTAATCTTTCTACCTTTCTTGAACGTTTTATAGAACGTTCTCTATCTATTGGTCGTCTTATAAAACCTTCCGAAGTATCTACTGAGCGTTTTGAACTTCTTGGGGGAGATTTTTTTGGCGAAGATACGGATAATTTTGAAAAATCGTATAAAACATCAGACGTTTTAGGAGGTGTTTTAGTGCGTGGTTTAGGAGGTGTTTTAGTGCGTGGTTTAGGAGGTGTTGTTTTAGGTGAGTGAAATTCTGCTAATTCCGGGTCTGACATAGCTAAATGTGCATACTCGTCAGTTAATCTAAGATAAGCATCGTATGGAGAAAATCTACCAAATAAAAATTTTTTAAATTCCTCGTAGCTTTGCATTTCATCGTCTGTTTCGTTACCATCCGTTTCGTTACCATCTGTTTCTACAAGTTTAGATGGTTCGAGTTTAGGAGGTGTTTTAGTGCGTGGTTTAGGAGGTGTTGTTTTAGGTGAGTGAAATTCTGCTAATTCCGGGTCTGACATAGCTAAATGTGCATACTCGTCAGTTAATCTAAGATAAGCATCGTATGGAGAAAATCTACCAAATAAAAATTTTTTAAATTCCTCGTAGCTTTGCATTTCATCGTCTGTTTCGTTACCATCCGTTTCGTTACCATCTGTTTCTACAAGTTTAGATGGTTCGAGTTTAGGTGGCTCGGAAGTCATTAGCTCGGAAGACATGCATTCTTTCATACAGGTTGGGTAAGATGTTGAGTCGGGTCTACACACTTTCATACACGATTTTTTTGAAGAAGGCTTATCAGACTTGTTCGCCCAATTATTTTGATATATTTGAAAATCATTATCAAACTTTGCAAATTGCGGATACTTATTATTTAATATAGAGTAACATTCATCCATCGGATATCTTTTTAATAATTTTTGTTTCAATTCATTATATTCATCCAGTTTTTTTGATTCCTCGTGTGTTAATTTTTGATTTCCATCCATATTATAAATAAATATAAAAAAAACATGGAATTATAAAAATGGAATTGGATACTGCTATATATGTATCTTATATAATATGGTATAGTTTTGGTTTATTTGTTACTTGTACAATTGTTATAAAAGTAATTAAAACTATGCAGCGATAACGCGTATTTTCTTAAATGATTCTTTATTAGCAATTAATAATATTTTTACTCGGAATTTTCCGTCATCCCCCTTCCATTTTGTAATTAAATTTAGTTCTGAAATATATATACATCCATTCATCGCAACTCCGTCAAAAACACGCTGGTCTTTAACAATGTTCATTAATTTACAATTATTCTGTACTTTTTTGATAGCCTTCATCTTTTCATTAATAAAATCGATACGTCTCAACCATTTTTCACAAAATTCTTGTCCTATATTTTGGAGAAGGGATAGATTTATTATATCTACTAGTCTTCGTATGGGTGATGTCACATGTGCATATACCACATTTAACATTCCATGAATCTTCTTTTCTTGTGTATATTCTCCGAACCAATTCATCCATACCGAAAAAATATGAGGTTGGTCTCGCGGAGCTATTTGCGTGACTGCACGCATAATTCCTTTGTCTAAAATTTTAGCACATTCATGGTTCATAAAAATCATTAGGTAAGTAATCATGTTATAACTATCTCTCGGGGTTTCCATTGAAAAAGGTTGCTTCTCTGATAATTCCTGGACCACTTTCAACATACGTTTATAATGTTTTGACGCCAATAGCGACGACTCTTCATAAACATAATTTTTATTTATTTTTACACATTTGGTGTAAAAACAAACTGATTTACCAATTTCCATTACATAGACATTTCTGTAACAATTTTCCTTTAAACTACAAATCGTTTCTAATGGCTGTGGTAACATGCTCCTTTTTTTCTCTGGAAGATAAATTGTCGAAACTTTGTCTGTAAATGCATCCCATAAATTAAATTTTTCGATGATTGCTGGAACATTTGATATATAGACGGATATAATGGGCTCACCATTTTCATAGTGAATGCTTACCGCATCATCAAAATCAGTGGTAGTTTCAGAATCAATTGTAAATACAAACTTGTCTTCTTCCCCAATTGTTTCTTCTGGAAGATTCTTTACACGATTAAAAAAAGGTTTAAGTGATTCTACTAATTTTTTACGATGTAGCTCAAATTCATAATAAGATTCGAGATTATTTACAGAACCTAGACAAGATTCCACAACACCATATTGTTCGCTTGTTTTTCTGACAATTGCATAATAATCCTCATTTAATTTTGAAAAGGATGGTTTTTGTGTATAAGTAATTAAAAAAGGGTCGTCTCCCTTTGGAATGAATTTATAAATTGTTTTACCGTTTTTTTTTCCAAAACTATTTTTAAAAGAGATAATACCAATCATTTATATATAAATACATTACTACCATTAAATTAATATTAAATAATACAAACAAATGACATTTAAAGTGTGGGATAATTATCTTCATACAACATTTCAGATAAAGATTGTGCAACAGGCAATTTTGGCTCAGATTGCGCTTCATATTCTCGTTTTAAATCGTCTGACAAGGCGAGAATATCACCATCGCTGTCATCCTCGCTGTCATCCTCAGAAATTTCCACTTTTCCATATTGCTTTTCCAAACGCGCGACAAGAGAATTCATTTCTTCCGTGTGTTTTTTTGCTTGTTCAAACAATATATTTTCTATTCTTTGCATTTCTTCTTCGTGCTTTTTTTCCTGCTTGACAAGTCTACCTTCAAATGCAAGATACTTTATTCTTGTCTCCCGTTGATATTTTGCAAGTACCGCTATTTCTTCGTAGATTGAACTAATTGTTGTAGTAAAAAGCTCCTTGGCGACATTTTTTTCGAACTTGTGAAAGCAGTCGTCAATCACTTCTTCCATTGCTTTACAATCCGAAGCAAGCCTCTCGTATTTAAGCTCCAACGTTTCCGTGCGTAATGTGGCAATTCCATGCTTGAACTCTAACTCCTTCTTCAAAAACTCGACTTCTTTTGAAACTTCTGGAAAAGCGTTCATTGCTGAATCGGACATTTTTTTACTCGATTCATTTTAAAAAATAAATTTCAATTTTTTGTATTTCATACATTTTTAAAAAAAATTGCTGGGTTCCGGAAACGCGCTCTAACCAATTGAGCTACAGAGGCATTTTGTACCTCTGGTGGGGTTCGAACCCACTACCTCGTGCTAATAATGCAAATTTAGTTGCTGAAAGAACCCAAGTATTCCTACTTTACTGATGGAACAACTTCAGTAAAGTAGGAATAAAATTTTATAACATATAAATATGAAAGGTGGTAAATTTACAATTCATCAATTGATGAATTTATTCAACATTTTTACAAAAGGTCAATCCTCCTCCAAAGGTTATCAATGAGGAGTTTTTGCATTCAGAAAAATTTAAAAAAGACATGAAAAGTGTGAGAATTATTGTTATACATCGTGGAACTATTCAAGTAAGCGGGTTTCGAACAAAAAAACGAAGATTTGATACTATAGCAAGAGTATTTGGTTCTTTAAAGGATTGGACAAACAATTTGCGGAATGTAACAACCTTTAAACATGATAAAACCCCAAAAACATATCGACAAGAAAAGGCAAAATTAGGACACGAAGCATTAACCAACTATTTACAAAAGTTAAAGGAAGAAAATGTAGGGTCTATTCTTCGCTCGAAAAACTACATGAAACTTTTACTTTTTTATTGTTTGAAAAAGAAAAGTGTGTCTGCTTTTTTAAAAGAACGACTCTCTACATTAGGTGCAAGCCAAGGGGCGGTTTATGCATATTTGTATGGTGGCGAAGGAAAAGAAACGATTGTTTATAATCCAGCACCTTTTCATGGCAAAAAACCTAAAAATACGTTTATATTAAAAACAAAAAATGACGTTGTTTCGTATTTTGTGGATAATAAAGGATTACCAATGACTGTTAAAAATGCCAAAAAATGGTATAATGTTGCGGAAAATCATAATAATGATGTATTATTAAATAATGACGAAAAAATAGGGGATGGAATATTTACAAAATAAAATCTTTGGAGTGATGGAACTGCGCCTGGAGAAGATATTAGCGATTTACTTGATGATATAACATTAGATGAATTAAAATACATGATATATTATTATAACGCGCAACCAATTAGAAATAGAAATATATTAAGACATGTTAAAGATGCTATTAATCGTAAAATAAGAAAGAGTTATAGGAGTCGTTCTAGAAGTCCATACACTCGCAGGGATAGAAGTCGGTCTAGAAGTCGGTCTAGAAGGCGAAGTCCTAGTGATATTCCTGGAACTAAAGAACATAGATGGAAAAATGCAAAAAAATTATGGCGTAATCCTAACGACGAAGAAGCCCTTTCTCCATAATTAAATACGTTAAAAATATTCCAAAAAAGTTTTTGGAAAAAAGGTCTAGTATATTATAACACATGTTTTTTGTTTTATAGGGTAAAACGGCAACTACCCCATAAAGTGACCAAATAATGAAAAAATAGTAAAAGAGTTGATTGCTGCCATAGTTTTTATAAATTAAATAATAATAAATTAAAAAGGGAATAAATCCCAAACCAACCCCGAGCATTACAGGTATTGCTTTCACTTCACCTAAATATCCAAACAAAAGCATCAACCAATTAAGCATTAGAATTGGAATAATAGTATAGAATTCGCGAGAAAAAACGTTTAAAAAATCCAATTCGGTATTTGTGCGTAAAAAAATCATATAAAAAATTAAATTTATTAGCATGACGGGCGTTGTGATGGTCCAATCTAAATATCGTTTGGGTGTAATATTCTTTATGGTTTTGAAATTATATAACCAGTAAATATAAAATACACCTTCAATAAATTGTACAATTACTTCTAAAACCATCATTTGTTTTAAAATAAGAAATCGAGGAGGTACTTTAATAAATAAAGATGCAAATTCAATGATGCCAGTAATAATTTGTAGTATTATAGATAAAATCAGGGAAGAATAAACAGGCATATAATATTGTTATATTATATGCCAGGAAGTCGTTCTGATGAATATGCATTATCTGACATATTAAATTTAAAACGCGATGGGGTTTGGGATGATAGTATAAAAGATAAATCAGTTAGTGTAGTTGTAGATGGTATTGTTACATCAACCGGGATTTTTCAAAATTTACAAATCAGTAGAGGTTTACCAGATGGTTCTTATGTATTAAGAATTATTCCAACAGGTTCAAATGGTAATCAAAAAGACATAGTGTTAACCTATGACGTGAGAAAGGATAAAAAGATAAGAATTAATTCAACTGGTGGTTCAAGAATCTCAGGAAAAATAAATTCAAAGTATCTTCCACAAAATCTTTCTTTATCCGACAAAAAAAAACAATTGAGAATGCTCCTAAAATCGCGTAAAATGTATAAAAAGGGTCAATATTATACGCGTAAAAAAGTTTTGTCATATAAACATAAACCATCAAAACACATTTTAAAAGCACGTAAAATGTATAATACAAATATTATTCCAAGCAAAGAATTGTCACGAAAAACAGGTTGTAGTGTTTCAGCTTTGAAGCAAATTGTCAGAAAGGGTGAGGGTGCGTATTATTCATCTGGTTCAAGACCTAATCAAACACCCCAATCATGGGGGGTGGCAAGATTAGCAAGTGCAATAACAGGCGGAAAAGCATCCAAAGTTGATTATCATATCATTGAAAAAGGATGCAATCCTAAAAAAATGGCCTTTAAATTAGCAGTTACACATAAATAGATATAGAATCATTACAAAATATTTTTTCACAATCATTATCCATCTCTAAAAATTGCGACGGAGACATACTTTGCATCAAATTAAAGATAATACGAATTGGCATATAATCAACAATCAATGTGATAATTTCTGAAGAAATTCCGCTTTTTGTGCGAGTCATCAAAGTAAGATATTCCGTATATTTTTCCTTTTGCGCAATTGTCTGTTCCCTTGTCTGATATATTTTTCGCGCTTCATTCATCATGTCTATGGCAACCGGGTCCATCCAACGCGGCAACCTCTTTTTTCCCATAATATATGGGAAATAATCATCGTTCAAAAATAAGTCGGGCGTTGCGCCAAAATACAGATGAGACGGCAATCGAATGAAAATTTCTGGCTGTCGTTCCCAAAAAGTGAGGATTTTTCTTCGTATCGTGCTCATGTATTCTGACATGTTATCAATTTCTGCGACGACTGCGTTGTTGTAGTTGTAATTCATTTTGTTTTGTGCGAGCTGTTTTTGCAAATCGTCGATTTTTTCATAAAACCTTATCAGCGACCTCGGCATGTATTCTTGCATCGTTCTCAATCCAATAGAGACTCTTGAATAAATATTTTTTATATGCGCTAAAATATTTATTAAACTTTGCGCGTTTCCTTGTACAGCTTCGATGCTTGTTCTATGAAGCAATGTTTTTAAATACCGCGATATTTCTTCAATATTCGTAAAACATTCCTCCCCCATTTCTTGAAGAACATGTCTTTTATATGGCAATTCGCGAAAAATGCGAATCGTTTGACTGCCTTGAACTTCTTGAGCTATTACTATAGGTACTCTTCCAAACATTTTTTATAAACAAACAATCATGTTTTTATTTCAATTTAATATATAAACATTTTTTTACAAGTTATGATAATGTTATTTCCAGAAGATGTGTGGATGATTATTAAAAAATTTTATATTTCAAAGGAAGCAAAATGGCTATATGCTATGAGAAATGCAGACATGTTCGGATTGCGTAGTTTTCTTTACAGCATTAATCTATCAAAAAAATATATCGAAAAAGTTGAAATAAACAAATTAAAAGGACAAATCATTAGATGTCTTTATAAAAGTCCTCTGCATACCAATCTTTTAAAAGAGGGAGTTCAAGCTGGAATTTCAAATTGTTTAAAATATTTACGAGTTGGTGAAGAAGTTTTGGTTTTTTGTATTGATTCGGTGGAAGATACCGAATCATTTGAATGTTATAGAAAAGGAGTTGTTCGCAAAATCAACCCTTTGCAAATTGCATTATATAATTTTGAATTGGTAATACGAGAACCAAGAAATGTGGATGATATGATTTGGTTGAATACATTTGATAAAGAAATAATAATATCAAAGGAAGAATTATTCCGTATAAAACTAAAAGGATTTATTTATCAAATACATACGTTAGCACGCAGTCATATTTCAAAAGTTTTTGACGATGAATTTGAAATAGGAAAAAGAAATTTTTATAGACTTAAAATGTGATTTACGGGAAATATAATAAAATATTTTTTTTAGGATTTCTCAATATTTTTATTGTTTCTGGTATTCTTGTCTTTTTTGTTTTTTTTCCACCAACAAAATAATCCGTTGCTCGTTCAATCGTTTTTTTTTCAATAGTTGATGTTTCTTCCACTAAGTCAATTAAAGAAGTATGAATTGTTTCGACATTTGATATATAATCAGGTGGTTGATAAGTATTCATTGTGATATATAATGTTCTCATAAAAGTGCGTCGTGTGTTTTTTGTTTCCACCAACATTTGTTTCATCAATGAAAAAGAAGAGTCTAATACCGATAATTTTGCTGGAAATAATTCAATGGTACGTTGTTCGGTTTGACGAGATGGTAAAACATATTCTATTTTTGCTATACGTCGTGCATCCGAAAAAGAGGTTTGACGACGTGTTTTTGTTTTTGGGTTTGTCCATGAAAATTCTCGTGATGTGCAACAAGCCGGCGTAGAATGATACAATTTATTCGACACCCCTAATGTAGTCATATTTGTTATAGGAACACTAACCGCACTTTTATCAGTTAAACCCAAAAGGCTTGCGCCTAAAATTGTTCTTTGTTTTGGCATTAAATACATAAGTGTAAAATAATCAACCTCCATTTTTTCTGCTTGGTCTTGATGGAAATAGTCTTTGACTTCAATTCCCCTATCCATAAATAAATCCAATAAAACAGCAAATGTTCCACTACACTCTCCTATAACAAATCTATCTTGAACAATTTTTGTTACATATAATTTCATAAATTCACGAAATATTGGTTCTCTCATTAATATTTCATATAATTCCATGGTAACAAATGCTTTATAATTGTCTCTGTCTCGTCCATCTTCCCATGATGCTTTTACAAATGATATATTTTCTTCTACTGTTATTAAAAAAATACCAAGATTCACTGGATTTGCAGTTGTATGTAAATGTTGTGCAATTATATCAAAGACTATATGAAAATGTCTTTCTAAAAATGAATAATCACGCAATGGATTATACCGTGCAAATACAGATTCCACTTTTATATTTTCTGTCTTTAAACATGATGGTATATCTAGACGCGGACACGTTTCGCTTTTTAAAATATTCAAATCGTCAATTAAATCGTCTATTTCTTCGTTTTCATTTGGAAGAACCGTTAATAAAGCCAATAACCGATTTATCATGTTACAGTTTGGTATTTCGGAAGAAATATAGGGAATTTCACTTATTTCTGGTATATCAAACCCGGGTAAAACAATTTCTAATAATTGACGATTGCTAATATAAACACGAGCATTTTCTTCCGTTAAATCATTTATGAATGATAAATTCATATATTATATGAATATTTAAAAACCTTAAAGATTACTCGTGGTAGTATGTTAATGAGACGCGCCTTTTCAACCAAAATATGCAGAGATTGTAAAAATTATAATGGTTGGGGTTGTAATAAATATGTTATTACTGATATCGTAACTGGAGAAAAATCATATTATTATGCAAGAGCCGTGAGGGATAATGAAAAAAAATGCGGCGAAACCGCGATTCATTTTGAAAAAAATCATTACAAGATAGTCACTGTTCCTTATTATTTTGTAAAAAATAATTTTATTGTATGCTTAGTGCCAGTTATTGCTGGTTCGTATGTTTCCATGTTATTCTGGTTGATTTCTCAAAATTAAATATAATTATATAATAATGTATAAATTACCACCTCACAGACCGGAATATAGAGATGAATTTATTAGCGCGATAAGAAACCGGAAAGAGAGTAAAGATATTGCTTATGGAGGTAATCACAATAAAGAATTTTCTGTAGATAAAGACAATGGGTGGAGAGTCAATGGCAAAAAATCGTCATAGGTAATTTCGTCTTCTGAAAAAACAGCATATCGCAATATGGCAGAAGCCTTGTTTGTTTCTTTTGCTTTGTTGCATGCCGTAAAAAAATCATAAAAACGAAAAATGTTGCCTTTACCATCGTGTTCATCTCTTTTTGACACCCCAAAAGTAGATTCAAACATTATTTTTTTTGAATGTGAACCATCATATTTTATAATTGGGTTTTTAAATTCTGAATAATAATTCAAACAGGCTTTTACTTGTTTTATTGTTCTTTCTGAAAAAGAAATGTTACAAAACTTATTTTCATTAATAATTTCATGCAAAGTCGCAAACCATATTTTTGTGGCGCTTGTAACTGCGTAAGAATTTTTATTATTCATATTTATTTCAAAAATCAGTAAAAGATTGTCATCCTCGTAAATTTCATCGACATACTCTATTTCAACATCTAAATAGGAAGAAAGCATCGGTTGTAAATATTCTTTGCTCAATTGTATTATATATTCATCCTTTTCATAGGGTATATCTTCTTCCAATTCTATGTCTGGTAATTCAAATGGTTGTCCATAAAGCATTCCGATGGTTACAAATGGGGTTTTTTCGCGATTTATGTTATAAATAAGTATTGTAATTTTTCTCATTCATTTATTCAAACGAAATTATTTAAGTTGTTTTGTAAATTTAGCAAATTATATTTTGTTCCAATTACTGTTTTATAAGAATACCTTGATAAACGAGTTCGCGTCTGTAATTGCTGAGGTCTCTGCGGCTAATTTGATTGTAGCGGCCATGATGTTCAACAAATGTACCATTTCCACATAAGTAGATAGCAGTAGGGATTTCATTTTCGGGGGCATGCTTTCCTCTCCAGTGAAAGTAATCCGTTTCTGTACCCCCTTCTTTTATTTGGTCAATGATAATGCGCCTTTGCTCCGGCGATACAGCCACATAAACATCGTCATCGGAGATTTTCGACATTGTATTGGTATTTCTTTGTGCCTTATCAAATGTTGAAAATCAAAATCAGTTTTTTTGCATTTTACGATTTTCATACTTTTACAAAAAAATTGAAAATTAATTCATTCTTTTTAAACAATAAAAAAGAATGAACGCTCTAGTAAAAGAAACAAACAGACAGTATGGCGCCAAGTGCAGAGATTACAAGCTTCAGCAAATTTATTCTGAAAACATTGAAGGAGACATGATTTTTGACCGCTCGCGACTTTTCTTTGGAACGGTACTTCCACAAACAGGGACTACAATGATTAACGTTCATGTTATTCAAGACGTGACAGATATGACATGGGTACTAGGCTCAGATTACCATGCAAAATATGGACCATATACAGTGGATGTTTTCGAAGAAAAATTAGACCGACTCTTTTTGGCCCACGCAATGTGCGGAAGCGACATGACCAGCCAATTCCGGAAAATGAATATCATAAAGAGAATTTACACGATATCATGTGAATCTCTTTTTCTCATCAAAGAATATTCGGAGCAATTATTGATGTTGCTCTATAATGACGCCTTTAATTATTGCGAGGTATTTAACGAGAATTACTTGAGTACAAGTGGAAGAGCCGAGACATATAAAGCAGAAACCGTTTCCCAGATTCGCGAGTTTATTGAAAAAGCAGATGCATTTTTCATGGAACGCCCTTATCTAGCTTTTCGCATGGACGAGTCTCTCCTTGACCGATTCCTGGAAAAAAAAAGTTACCGTCATTTACGTTACGGTCTTGACCAATTTTGGATTGACCCATTACGCGCTAGCATTGTTGCAAAACATTATGATTTGTATTTCAAGGACTTTTGGTTTTGCTGGATGAGTAGAAATTTCCATCTTCCTGAATGCATTTGCCTGCATATTATTGATTGGTTGTTATTTACCAAGACAAACAAGTTTGTGGGCGAATCGATTTTATCGTTATTGCAACGTACGCATAACACTTTTCTAGGAGCGACGGATATAGAAATGGCCACGAAATTTAATCGTATTACACGAGATGTCAATGCGCGTGCTGGTAAATTTTTCGATATAATCAACGTAGAAATTTTTATTTGAAAATCGAAAAACGTAAAAAAAAACAAAAGTTTTTCGGGGATTTCATTTTTGGACAAATTAAAAATGTCCAAAATTCAATATTTTTAAAAAAGGGTCAAAATTGTTTTAAAAATCGACTTTGTTATTTAAATGCTCAAACTTTTTGAAAACATTTTAAAATTTTATTATTGTAAAAAAACTTAAAAAAGTTGAATATTTTTATAAAAATGGTAAAAATGCTAAAAAATGCTAACAAAAAAGAACGCATTTTCTTTTGTGAAAAGTGTGACTTTACTACGTCACATAAACCAAATTACGAAAGGCATGTCCTTACGCTAAAACACGTTTCAGTCACAAATGGTTCCAAAATGCTAACAAAAAAGAACCAAAAAGAACCAAACCATAAATGCTCTTGTGGGAAAATATATAAACATCTTCCGAGTCTTTTGCGTCACCAAAAAGAGTGTTTTCTTCCAAACAAATTTGATGAAATCATAAAACAAAACAAGGAATTCAAAGATTTGTTATTAGAACAATCTCGTGAAAATAAAATTTTGCATGAAAAAATTACGAATATAAAATCAAAAGTAGTGATTAACCAATTTAATTTAAATGTTTTTTTAAATGAAACGTGCAAGGAAGCCATTTCGATTACTGAATTTATAAATACATTGTCTGTTGGCATTAGCGATTTAGAATATGTAGGAAAAAATGGTTACGTAGAAGGAATATCCAATATTTTTTTAAAAGGGTTGCGAAGTTTAGACATTACAAAACGCCCAATTCATTGCTGTGATTTAAAACGAGACACGCTTTATATAAAAGATAAAACATGGGAAAAAGACCACGAACGAAATAAAATAACTCTTGCTATCAAAAATATTGCACAGAAAAATATAAAACAAATTCCAAAATGGACAAATAAAAATCCAAGTTATGCTGACCCAAAAAGTAATAAAAATACAGATTACTTGAATATTGTAAAAGAATCTGTCTCAGAATTCGAGGAAGAAAACAATCAAAAAATTATTAAATTAATTTCAAAAGAAACTGTTATCGAAAAATAACCATTATCGTAGTATAAAAATACCAGTCATTCCGGTTTTTTTAATTTACATTAACTTTGGGCCTCATCCACCCAAATGTCTTTTGCGTGTTTTTGAGTTATGTGAACGAATATCTAATTGACGCGATAATTCTTTACTTGCAACCATGTTTAAATGTTTCTTGCGATTCTTATATTTAGTTTCCTCCTTTAAACACTGGTTTGAAGATACTTTCTATATGACAATTAAGAAATACATTGTTGTGTCTGTCAACATTAGATACGTCCCACCCCGAAATATTTTGATTAAAAAATTCACAATTTGCAAACATATATGACATATTTGTCACTCTTTTTGTATTCCAAACGCTAATATCTGAATTAAATTCAGGCGTATTTCTAAACAAATTATCCATTTCTGTAACTTGTGATACATTCCATTTATTTATATGTTTCATCCTTTTTTTATCTAAAACATTAATTTCAAATAACGAAAAATCAGGGTTTCCAACAATTTTATTCCCCTTTTCCATCTCATGCAATATAACAGCAATTCTTATCGTATTATTATTTAGATTATTCAAATCTATAATTAAATCTTCCATAATATAAAAAAATATTATTATTTAATTGATTACAACAAATTACAAAAACATTACAAATTATACTGAAACGGTTCGGCGTCTTTTGTATGCTGGTTCTTCGTACTCTTCGACCTCAAAGACAGTATCTGTTTCGGTGTATTCCAAATAGTTCTTTGCGCTTTCACAAAATTCAATTCTGGTATGAAGCGGTCGCGAAATATCTTGCACGACGTCGTGCAAAATGTCAGCGATAAGTTTTCCACTTTGCTTGATTTCGGGGTGACAAATCAAGCCTATAGTCATGGCGATGTAAAAGTTGTTTTTGTGAAGATAAAAATGGAAACCAATACCAGGTTGAATGATTCTGGTATTTTCTTTTTTCTGAAAGATAAATCCTAGCTGGTCGAGTTGAACCGTAATGCGTATAACTAGTGCGACAACATCACTGTATAATTCCGTAAGAGGCTTCATGCAAAACAAGGTCGATTTATCTAAATTCTGGAAAGCTGAGTCATCGAGGACACGTGCGCAGTAGTTGGTTTCTCCAATAAACGTCATTTTTATCCATCTCTTTTGAAATAATTTATTTCAATTTTTCCAAAAAAAAATATTTTTTACGGTGATTAGTTTTATTTTTATTTGTTGGGCGTTGGTAGGAGGTATTGTCGTGTTTCTCAAAAAACCTAAATTGTTCGATTTTAAAAATACCATTGTTTCATTGCTGGCGTTGTTTAATCT
>Ga0247831_1000739_pt1 | contig 70137 bp, 63 predicted proteins | sample LaCruzMarch2015__9_FD_192406 | JGI IMG/M metagenome (GOLD analysis project Ga0247831, IMG submission 192406) | Freshwater microbial communities from meromictic Lake La Cruz, Castile-La Mancha, Spain - LaCruzMarch2015_1m | ecosystem: Environmental > Aquatic > Freshwater > Lake | place: Spain...
TTGGAAGAGATCGTCAAGACCTCTTCGGGCGGCATCTTCAACAACGCCGCTCAGGTCTGGAACCACACCTTCTACTGGAACTGCCTGGCGCCTAACGCCGGTGGCCAGCCGACTGGTGCCCTGGCTGACGCAATCAACGCAGCCTTCGGCTCCTTCGACAAGTTCAAGGAAGAGTTCAGCAAAGTGTCCATCGGCACCTTCGGTTCCGGCTGGGGCTGGCTGGTGAAAAAGGCTGACGGTTCCCTGGCTCTGGCCAGCACCATCGGCGCCGGCTGCCCGCTGACCAGCGGCGACACCCCGCTGCTGACCTGCGACGTCTGGGAGCACGCCTACTACATCGACTACCGCAACCTGCGTCCGAAGTATGTCGAGGCGTTCTGGAACCTGGTGAACTGGGACTTCGTAGCGAAAAACTACGCCGCCTAAGTACCTGCGTCACCCACAAGAAACCCGGCCCAGTGCCGGGTTTCTTGTTATGTGGATAAGCTTTTTACAGCAGCTTGCGCGGTGCAAAGGCCAGGTGCAGCGCCTCTACTTGCTGCACAGCCTGACTCAGGCGTTGATCGGCAATAACCGGCCCCAGGTACTCGCACAGGCCGATATACAGCAGGTTGAGCAATTGCCGTAACTGCTCAAGGCCCAAGCCAGCGGCCTCCAGCGCCGCGCCCTGCTCCAGCCAGGCACGCACCAGTAGGCGCTGTTCGTTAGCCACGCCCAACCCGGCAAGATTGCCCGCCGCAAAGCGCCGCAAACGCGGCAGCAGCTCGGCCTCAAGCTCATTAAACAGCACCCGACTCAGCGCCTCGAAGGTATGCAGCGCCTGACTATCCGGGCCAACCCGTAGCGGCGCCGCCACGCCCATCCGCTGCCGCCAGCTGTGCAGCAGCGGCTCCGGGTCAGGCAGCAAGGCCGATAGTGGCCCGGTCAGCGCGCCTACCAGTTCGCGGTAGAGTTTGGCGCGTTCCAGCTTGCGTTCAGTGGTTGCAGCCACTTCACCGAGAAACTCATTGAGGGCGAACGGCGGTTTATCGGCATATTTGCTTTCCCACAGCGCCAGCACGGCCAGCAGTTCGTCCTCGGCAAAGTGCCCGGCCAGGCCGGTGTAGATCGCCCGTCGGCGAGTTGCCAGGCTCATCTCACACCCTCCTCGGCAGGTCGTTGCTGTCGAAGGTCACGGCCAGGTTGAACTCGGGATAACCCACCTCCGCATGCTCGGCATAATCCAGACCGCGCTGCTCATGCTGAGTGGAGGTGCGCAGGCCGAGAGTTTTCGCCAGCAACAAATAGAGCATCAGCGCCAGCGGGAAGGCCCAGACAAACGCCACACCGGCGCCCAGCAGCTGCACGCCGACCCGCGACCAGTTGAACAGGTCGCCATTGAAGAACAACCCAGCCGCCACAGTGCCCCAGACACCGGCAAAACCATGCACCGGCACGGCACCGACCACATCATCCAGCTGCCAGCGCTCCAGCAGGCGCATACCGAACACCACCACACCACCGGCCACCAGCCCGGTCAGCAGGGCAAACAGCGGCGACATGCTCGCGCAACCGGCAGTGATACCGACCAGACCGCCGAGTGAACCATTAACCGTGGTGGTCAACAGCACCGGACTGGAGGTGCTGCGCTGCGCCAGAAAAGCCCCCAGCGCCCCGGCCGATGCCGCCAGATGGGTATTCAGGGCAATCAGGCCGAGGCTGACATTCATCTCCAGGCTGCTGCCGGCGTTGAAGCCGAACCAACCGACCCAAAGGATAAAACCACCCAACGCGACCAGGCTGAGGTTGTGCCCGGGAATGCTGCGCGGCGAACCATCCGCCGCAAAACGTCCCAGGCGCGGCCCTAGCACCAGAATGCCGGCCAGCGCACACCAGGCGCCGATGCTGTGTACTACGGTCGAACCGGCGAAATCGATAAACCCCAGCGCCGCCAACCAACCCTGGCCGCCATAGATGCCGCTCCACACCCAACTGCCGAACACCGGGTAGATAAACCCGCTGATTACCACCGCACCAATCAGGTAGGCCGAGTAACGCGTACGCTCGGCCATCGCCCCACTGGCGATGGTCGCCGCCGTGGCCGCGAACATCATCTGAAACAGCAGAAAGGTGAAATCCCAGGGCTCGCCGGTATGTGGCGCGAAATGGCTCATGCCAAACCAGCCGGTGATATTGCTGCCGAACATCAGGCCGAAGCCCAGCAGCCAGAAGGTGATGCCGCCGACGCAGCCGTCCATGTAATTTTTCATCATCACATTGACCGCGTTCTTCGCCCGCGACATGCCGCTTTCCAGCAAGGCAAAGCCGGCCTGCATAAAGAACACCAGCACGCTAGCCAGCACCAGCCAGGCGGTATTGATCGCCTCGTCACTGGCCGCCTGGGCAAGAGGTGAAACCGCAAATGCAGCTATCCCTAACAGTCGAGTTTTCATCGCAGCGTCCCCCATGACGGTGAATACCAGGGGCTTCGCAACTCTCATGCCAAAGAAAAAGAATAGATGGGCGCGCGTTTTAACCTTGCCTAGCAACGGCCCAAAAGGTGGCCATCCCGGGATGGCAGGCCATAAAAAACCGCCCAACGGCGCTCAAGCCGCAATCACCGCGCACCGACACAGTGCAAGCGGCCAACACAGCTGCCGACTGTCGCGCCATCACCGCTCAGATAATTTGTTCGACAAACTTTGGTAATGGCCCTTTGACTGCAAGCGCGACTTTGCCAATACTCACTAGCGTCTGACGCCGAAGGCCTCGAACAAGGAACCGTCATTTGAAGCTGGAACTCAAAAACAGCTTGTCACTCAAGTTGCTCCGCGTAGTGCTGCTATCAGCGCTGATCGTCGGCGTGGTCTTGAGTCTTGCGCAGATTGTTTTCGACGTTTACAAAACACGTCAGGCAGTCGCCAACGACGCGCACCGTATTCTCGGCATGTTCCGCGACCCTTCCACGCAAGCGGTTTACAGCCTGGATCGGGAAATGGGCATGCAGGTGATCGAAGGCCTGTTCCAGCACGAGTCGGTGCGCATGGCCGCCATCGGCCACCCCGACGAACCGATGCTGGCAGAGAAAGCCCGAGAGCAGGTCGATATCCCCACGCGCTGGCTGACCGACCCAATCCTTGGCAAAGAACAGAACTTCACCACCCAACTAGTCGGCCGCGGCCCCTACAGTGAGTACTACGGCGACCTCAGCATCACCCTCGACACCGCCCCCTACGGCGAGAGCTTTGTCACCAATTCGGTGATCATCTTTATCTCCGGTGTACTGCGCGCCCTGGCCATGGGTTTGGTGTTGTACCTGGTCTACCACTGGCTACTGACCAAGCCGCTGTCGAAGATCATCGAGCACCTGACCAATATCAACCCGGACCGTCCCAGCGAGCACAAGCTACCCATGCTCAAGGGCAACGAGAAGAACGAACTGGGCCTGTGGATCAACACCGCCAACCAGCTGCTCTCCTCCATCGAACGCAATACCAACCTGCGCCGCGAAGCGGAAAACAGCCTGCTCCGCATGGCTCAGTACGACTTCCTTACCGGCCTGCCGAACCGTCAGCAGCTGCAGCAGCAGCTCGATCAGATTATCGAAGACGCCGGCCGCCTCAATCGTCGGGTGGCCGTGCTCTGCGTAGGTCTGGATGACTTCAAAGGGATCAACGAACAGTTCAGCTACCAGACTGGCGACCAGTTGCTGCTGGCCCTGTCCGACCGCCTGCGCAGCCACAGCGGTCGCCTCGGTGCCCTGGCCCGCTTGGGCGGCGACCAGTTCGCCCTGGTGCAGGCCGATATCGAGCAGCCTTACGAGGCCGCCGAACTGGCGCAGAGCGTGCTCGACGACCTCGACAACCCCTTTATGCTCGACCAGCAACAAGTGCGCCTGCGTGCAACCATCGGCATCACCCTGTTCCCGGAAGACGGCGACAGCACCGAGAAGCTGCTGCAGAAAGCCGAACAGACCATGACACTGGCCAAGAGCCGGTCACGCAACCGCTACCAGTTCTATATCGCCAGCGTCGACAGCGAAATGCGCCGCCGCCGCGAACTGGAAAAAGACCTGCGCGATGCCCTGGCGCTGAACCAGCTGCACCTGGTCTATCAACCACAGGTGGATTATCGCGACCACAGCGTGGTCGGCGTCGAAGCGCTGCTGCGCTGGCAGCATCCACAGCATGGTTTCGTGCCGCCGGACCTGTTTATCCCGCTAGCAGAACAGAACGGCACCATCATCCCGATTGGCGAATGGATTCTCGACCAGACCTGCCGCCAGCTGCGCGAATGGCATGACCAGGGTTTCACCGAGCTGCGCATGGCGGTCAACCTTTCCACTGTTCAACTGCACCACGCCGAACTACCACGGGTGGTCAACAACCTGATGCAGGTCTACCGCCTGCCGCTGCGCAGCCTGGAGCTGGAAGTTACCGAAACCGGCCTGATGGAAGACATCAACACCGCAGCCCAACACCTGCTCAGCCTGCGCCGCTCTGGCGCGCTGATTGCCATCGATGACTTCGGTACCGGTTACTCCTCGCTGAGCTACCTGAAGAGCCTGCCGCTGGACAAGATCAAGATCGACAAGAGCTTCGTGCAGGACCTGCTGGAAGATGAAGACGATGCCACCATCGTGCGCGCCATCATCCAGCTGGGTAAGAGCCTGGGCATGCAGGTGATCGCCGAAGGGGTGGAGACGGTCGAGCAGGAGGCCTACATCATCGCTCAGGGCTGCAACGAGGGTCAGGGTTACCTGTACAGCAAGCCACTGCCGGCGCGTGAGCTGACTGCCTACCTGAAGCAGGCGCGACGACTGAACAGCACCGCCAACCCGGCCACGCTCTAAACCAGCGACAAAAAAGCCCGCCAATTGGCGGGCTTTTTCTTGCGTGCTCGGTACTAGAAGCGGTTAACCCCCAGCAGCCAGGCGGTCGCCACTGCGCCCAACACGCATAGCACAACAGCACCGGCCGCCTGCCAGTAGAAACTCCGCACCAGCTCATCCTCGCCCGCACAGGACAAGATAAATGGCCGCGCCTCACTCGGCTTGGCCAGGTGGTGCTGCGCCGGTTGCGTGCTCTGCTGACGATGGCGATCCTCAGCCTCAAGAGTCGCGGCCAACTGCACACGATTCCACTCCTGCTCATCCAGCTGACCATTGCTGTCGCTGTCGAAGCGTTGCAGCAAGCCGCTGAAGTCACTTTTCCACTCGCGAATCACGGCACCCTTGGCCAAGGCCAGATCCAGCCCCTGACGACCACCACCGCTGCTGCGAAAATCCCCGATGGCATACAGCGGCTGCCCCGCATGCAGGCGTTCTTCGGTGTAGCGATATTGCCCACTGCCGCTGAAAAACCCACTCCAACCGGTTTTCGCCTGGCCCAGTGGATGACGCTCACTACCCCTCCACACCTCGCGCGTCAGCGGTCGCACTTGCGCCCCGCGCGGGTCGATCAAGCAGCTGCCAGTGCTGTCATCGAGTTGCAGCAACGCCTCACTGCTACCGCTCTCTACTGTGCGCCAGCTACTGCCCTTGTCGTCACTAGAGCGCTGCTCTTCCTCGATCTTGTAACGCCACCACAGGCACGGCGTATTGGTCAGCGGCCCACGCTGCTGTTCCTCGCCCTGCGGGTGCAACACACCGTAGAACTCGGCATAGCCCTGCGCCGCCGAGCGAATCTTTGAGGTGGGCGTATCGAGCAGATGCCGGGCCTGAGAGAATCGCCGCACAAACCACCAGGCACCGCCTGCACAGGCCGCCACACTACAGGTCAGCCCGAAAATCTGTCCTTGAATATCCATGACCTAGCCAAACAACGATTTAAGGTCGACATCCGCTTTTTCCGATTCGCTGAATTCCAGCAGCACGGCTTCCTTGAAGGCAAACATGCGGGCAATCAACACGTCGGGGAACTGCTCGATGCTCACGTTGTTCAGGTTAACCGCCTCGTTGTACAGCTCTCGGCGGTCGGCAATACCGTTCTCCAGGCCACTGATTCGCTGCTGCAGATGCTGAAAGCTTTCGTTGGCCTTGAGTTCCGGGTAGTTCTCGGCGAGGGCGAACAGCTGGCCGAGGCCGGCGCGCAGGCCCGTCTCGGCCTTGCCCAGAGCATTCATGTCGCCGCTGGCTTGTGCAGTGGAAACCGCCTGACGCGCCGTAATCACCGCTTCCAGAGTGGTGCGCTCATGCTGCATGTACTGCTTGCAGGTCTCCACCAGCTTGGGCAGTTCATCATGGCGCTGCTTGAGCAGCACATCGATATTCGACCAGGCCTTGCTCACGCCGTGCTTCAAACGCACGAGTGCGTTGTAGAGCATCACGGCATACGCCGCGAGCAGGGCCAACAGCACAATGACGACAACACTGGTAAGGCTCATGCGGGACTCCTGAGAGGCGATTGAGAGGCAGCTGTGCTGGCATTTTAGCCCTATCGAATTGCCCGATCGCAGACTTTGCCCACAGCTCGCAGTGAAAAAGCTGCATTGACCCTTTGCGCAAAATGAAAATCTTTCGCATTATGTTTCGGTTTTTGTACCCGCTTGCGTGGGTGCTTACTCTCACCAGCAAAGGATTCCGCCATGCTCCGTATGCCCCTGGCCTCTGCCAGTCTGCTCGCCATCGCCATCTCACTCGCCGGTTGCGGTGAAGACAAAGCGCCAGCCACCCAAGCTGCCGCACCTGCTGCCAGCAGCGCCAGCGCCCCGGCAGCCGCCACCAGCAAAGTCGATGAAGCCGCCAGCAAAGCGGTGGTCAGCCACTACGCCGACCTGGCCCTGGCCGTATTCAGCGACGCCGCCAGCACCGGCAAAACCCTGCAAGGCGCCATCGATGCCCTGCTCGCCAACCCGAATGACGACACCCTGAAAGCCGCCCGCGAAGCCTGGCTGGCTGCCCGTGTGCCTTACATGCAGACCGAAGTATTCCGCTTCGGCAACGCCGTGGTCGACGACTGGGAAGGCCAGCTGAACGCCTGGCCACTGGACGAAGGCCTGATCGACTACGTCGCCAAGGACTACCAGCACGCACTGGGCAACCCAGGTGCCAGCGCCAACATCATCGCCAACACCGAACTGCAGGTCGGCGAAGACAAGCTCGACGTCACCACCATTACCCCAGAACTGCTGGCCAGCCTGAATGAGCTGGGCGGCTCCGAAGCCAACGTCGCCACCGGCTACCACGCCATCGAATTCCTGCTGTGGGGCCAAGACCTGAACGGCAGCGGGCCAGGTGCAGGCGAGCGTCCCGCCAGCGATTTCGTCGTGGGTGAAGGCACAACTGGCGGCAACAACGAGCGCCGCCGCGCCTTTATCAAAGCCGCCGCCGACCTGCTGGTCAGCGACCTCGATGCGATGGTTGTGCAGTGGCAAGCCGGCAAAACCGACAACTACCGCGCCACGCTGGAAGCCGACACGGCTGAAAACGGCCTGCGCAAGATGCTGTTCGGCATGGGCAGCCTGTCCCTCGGTGAACTGGCCGGCGAGCGCATGAAAGTCGCGCTGGAAGCCAACTCCACCGAAGACGAGCACGACTGCTTCAGCGACAACACCCACAACTCGCACTTCTATAACGGCAAAGGTATTCGCAACGTCTACCTGGGCGAATACAAGAAGGTCGACGGCACCACCCTGACCGGCCCAAGCCTGTCGTCGCTGGTGGCCAAGGTTGACGCTGCCGCTGACAGCGCCCTTAAAGCCGACCTCGAAGCCACCGAAGGCAAGCTGCAGGCCCTGGTCGACAGCGCCGACAACGGCAAGCACTTCGATCAGCTGATCGCTGCCGACAACGCCGAAGGCCAGCAGATCGTCCGTGATGCCATCGCCGCACTGGTCAAGCAGACTGGCGCCATCGAGCAGGCGGCCGGCAAGCTGGGTATCAGTGATCTGAATCCGGATACCGCTGACCATAGCTTCTAAGCTGCGTAGGACTTGCTGCGACTTACAAAGTCCCAGCTTGTAGTGATGAAAAAGCCGCGACTCCTTACCCGAGTCGCGGCTTTTTTATACCAGCCATTTTTATGGCGAGACTTATGTGGGAGGGCTTCAGCCGCGACAACCACCGCCGAAAGCTCGCCGCTGAAGCGCCTCCCGCAGTGGATCGTTGGCTGGCTCCGATCACGACCAGGCAGGCCCCTACAGGGCCGAAATCGCCGACAACAGTCAGCTCGGATATAGCCTTTTTTGGCACCCTGCGACCTTTGACCACCAGCGATAATGCAAATCCGTCTTATTTAAAACGGGTCAGGCTGTTAAGATCGGCCGCCTGTTTTCTGTTGCGGATGTCCTTTCATGTTTGCCCCGCATCGCATTGCGCTGCTGTTGGTCTTGAGCCTGAGCCTGGTTGCCTGCGATAAAACGCCCCAGTTCACCCAAGCCGAGCCAGGCGAAGCCCTGTCCGCCGGAAGCGCCACCGTGCGCAAGGCGGATCAGAATGCCTTCTCCCTGCCCTCCGCCAACCTGTCGCCTTTGCGCCGTCTAGATTTCAGCGTCGGCAACAGTTTCTTCCGCAATCCCTGGGTCACCGCACCGGCCACCACCACCGCGCGCGATGGCCTTGGCCCGCTGTTTAATACCAACGCCTGCCAGAACTGCCATATCAAGGACGGCCGCGGCCATCCGCCGGCGCCTGATGCGATCAGCTCGGTGTCGATGCTAGTGCGCCTGTCGATTCCTGCCGGCAGCGAACATGCCGAGATTATCCAGCGCCTTGGCGTGCTCGCCGAACCCACCTACGGCGGCCAGCTGCAGGACATGGCCAACCCCGGCGTGGTCCCAGAGGGCAAGGTGCGCGTCAGCTACAGCACGCAGCAGGTCAGCTTTGCCGATGGCGAACAGGTCGAGCTGCGCAAGCCCAACCTGGAAATCAGCCAGCTCGGGTATGGCGATCTGCATCCCGAGACGCTGTTTTCGGCACGCATCGCCCCGCCGATGATCGGTCTCGGCCTGCTCGAAGCCATTCCCGAAGCGGCCATCCTGGCCAATGCCGACCCCGAAGACAGCAATGGCGATGGTATTTCCGGGCGCGCCAACCAGGTCTGGGAACGTGCGCAACAACGCACGGTACTCGGTCGTTTTGGCTGGAAGGCCGGACAACCAACCCTCAATCAGCAGAATGCCGATGCGTTTGCCAACGACATGGGCCTGACCAGCACGCTGATCGCCCATGACAACTGCACAGCAGCGCAGACGGACTGCCGCAGCGCGTCCCATGGCGGCGAACCGGAGGTCAGCGACAACATCCTCGCCAGCGTGCTGTTCTACACCCGCAACCTTGGCGTACCCGCAAGGCGCGGTGCCGATACGCCGCAGGTGCTCGCCGGTAAAAATCTGTTCTATCAGGCCGGTTGCCAGGGCTGCCATACCCCGCAATTCACCACCGCTGCCGATGCCGCCGAACCCGAACTAGCCAATCAGCTGATCCGCCCCTACAGCGACTTGCTGTTGCATGACATGGGCGAAGGCTTGGCAGATAACCGCCCGGAGTTTCTCGCCAGCGGCCGCGAGTGGCGCACCCCGCCACTCTGGGGTATCGGCCTGACCGAAACCGTCAACGGCCACACCCAGTTCCTGCATGACGGCCGCGCACGTAACCTGCTGGAGGCCATCCTCTGGCACGGCGGCGAAGCCGAGGCGGCCAAGCAGCAAGTCATGACTTTCAATGCTGATGAGCGCGCCGCGCTGTTGGCTTTTCTGAATTCGTTGTAAGGAGCCGCAGATGATTCGCTCACCCCTCACGCTCGCCCTGCTCAGCCTCACACTCACCGCCTGCAGCCCCAGCGACCCGCAGCAGCAGGTCAGCCGCGCACTCACCGATGGCGTATTGCTGCCGATCTACAGCGCCTGGAGCGAAGCCGACCGCCAGCTGGCCACCAGCGGTCAAGCCTTCTGCGCCGGCCAACAGAACCTCGCCGACGCCCGCCAGGCCTTTGCCAGCGCGCAAAGTGCCTGGGCCGCCGTGCAACCGGTGGCCTTCGGCCCGCTGGCAGAAGGCAACCGCGCCTGGCAGGTGCAGTTCTGGCCAGACAAGAAAAATCTGGTAGCGCGTCAGGTTGAAGCGCTGGTCAACAGCAAACCCGAACTGACCCCGGCTGATCTGGATAAATCCAGCGTCGTGGTGCAAGGCCTGACCGCCTATGAATACCTGCTGTTCGACCCGGCCATCGACCTGAACGTCGCCGAGCAGAAAGCCCGCTACTGCCCGCTGATCGTTGCCATTGGTCAGCACCAGCAAGTCCTCGCCGCCGATGTGCTGAGCCAGTGGCAAGCCAAAGACGGTATGGCCGCGCTGCTCAAGGATTTCCCCAACGCGCGCTACGCCGAAGCCCCGGAAGCGGTGGCCGAACTGCTGCGCACCCAGGTCAGCGCCATCGACGGGCTGAAGAAGAAACTCGGCACGCCACTCGGCCGCCAGAGCAAAGGCCAGCCGCAGCCCTATCAGGCCGAAGCCTGGCGCAGCAAAGCCAGCCTAGCCAACCTCGCCGCCAGCCTGGCCAGCGCCGAACGCATCTGGCTGGGTGCCGAGCAGGACGGCATTCAGGCGCTGCTCGGCAGTGATCAAGACGCACTGAAACAACGCATCAACGCCGCCTACAACGACACCCGCCAGCGCCTGGCCGCAGCCCAGCGCCCGCTCGGCGAGCTGCTTAGCGACGAAGCCGGGCGCACCGAGGTCAACGCCCTGTATGACAGCCTGAATGTGCTGCATCGCCTGCATGAAGGCGAGCTGGCCAAGACCCTGGGCATCCAGCTGGGCTTTAACGCCCATGACGGTGACTGAAGCATGCAGATCAATCGCCGCGCCTTTCTAGGCCTGAGCATCGCTGCTGTTGCCGCTACCGCAGCGGCCGCCAGCACTTACGGTGGCTGGACGCTGATGCACAGCGGCGCACAGCCGTTATTACTATCGGCGCGCAACGACAGCGCCGGTAAGCACTTCGCGGTCGGCTACCAACTGGATGGCCGCCAGGTATTTGCCACCCAGGTCAACGAGCGCTGCCACGATGTGATCGGCCACCCGTTCTTGCCCATGGCGTTGTTTGTCGGCCGTCGTCCGAGCACTCAGAGCTACCTGATCGACACCCGCGACGGCCGCCTGCTGCAAACCCTGAATTCGCCCAAGCAGCGCCACTTCTACGGCCATGCGGTATTCCACAAGGACGGCGAATGGCTGTACGCCACCGAGAATGACACCTCCGATCCCGGTCGCGGCGTACTCGGGGTCTATCGCCTGCAAGGTGAACAGTTGCTACGCAGCAGCGAACTGTCGACCCACGGCATCGGCCCGCACCAGCTGCTCTGGCTGCCAGACGGCGAAACCCTGGCGGTGGCCAACGGCGGCATCCGCACCGAGGCGGATAGCCGGGTGGAAATGAACCTCAACGCCATGGAGTCCAGCCTGGTATTGATGCGCCGCGACGGCAGCCTGATCAGCAAGGAACAACTGCCCGAACGGATGAACAGCGTGCGCCATATGGCCGTGGCCAGTGACGGCACCCTGGTGACCGGGCAGCAATATATGGGCGAGCTCAGCGATGTGGTGCCGCTGTTGGCGATCAAGCGTCCCGGCCAGTCCTTCCAGCACTTCCCCGTGGCCGATGCGCAGCGCCAGCTGATGAGTCAATACACCGCCAGCGTTGCGATCCACAGCGAGCTGCGCCTGCTGGCGTTGACTGCGCCACGCGGCAACCGGGTGTTTATCTGGGATCTGGACAGCGCCGAGCTACGCCTGGATGCGCCTCTGGCCGACTGCGCCGGCGTTGGCGCGGTAACCGACGGCTTTGTGGTCAGCAGCGGCGTCGGTCGTTGCCGGCTATATGACTGCCGCAGCACCCAAATCAGCAGCCAGCCACTGCAACTGCCTGCCGGCCTGTGGGACAACCACCTACGCCTGGCCTAGACCCGCGACGCTGAATCTGTAACACGCCTGCGGCATGCTAAAGAATCATGCCGCAGAGCCGATCTATACTCCAACTAGCCGCTGCTTTCAGGCAATCCGGCCCAGCTGATACCAGTCGATAGGGATCTTCGCAGTTAGGGCGCGCTCAGCGTCACTGGCATCCCGCCTTCCACACCCAGGGGTCTCACCCATGTTTCTGCAAAAATCCTTGCGCGCGCAAATTCTCGCCCTGCTCGGCGGTAGTCTGGCGCTGATCCTGATCACGGCACTGGCCTGCTTCAGCTTTCTTTCCAACGGTATGCAATCCTACCGCGGCCTACTCGACGGCCCGGTAGAAGCATCGCGCCTGATCGATTCGGCCAACGTTGAGTTCAAGATCCAGGTACAGGAATGGAAAAATGTCCTGCTGCGTGGCCAAGACAGTGAAAACCTGAACAAGTACTGGGGCCAATTCGAGGCACAAGAACGCAAGGTACAGGACACTCTTGACCAGCTTGCAGAACTTGCCGCCACTGATCCGCAATTGAAAACCCAGATCGAACGCCTACGCAGCGAACATCAAACCCTTGGTGCCAACTACCGCAAGGGCCGTGATGCTTTTGTCGCAGCCTCCGGCGACGCCAAGGCCGGTGACGCGGCAGTGAAGGGTATTGACCGCGCCGCAAGCGAACAGATGAGCATGCTGGTCACCCGACTGCGCGAGCAAAGCCTGGATCAGGCCACCATGCTCAATGCCTCCGGCGAGCGCACCATTCTGGTCGGCACAGTGGTCATGCTGGCCGCCACCATATTTATCGCGCTACTTAGCCTTTGGCTGGTCAACCGCAACCTGATCATTCCCATCCGCCACCTGATCAGTCATGTCGACGAGCTCAGCCACGGCCGCTTCGGCCAGCACATGGAAACCAACCGAGCAGACGAACTGGGCATGCTGGCAATTGCCTCCAACACCCTGCGCGACTTCCTAGCCAGCACCACCCATAGCCTGCAACAGAGCAGCAACAACCTAGATAACGCGAGTGGAGAGCTAAACAATATCGCCTCACGCATGACACAGGGCATCCAGGATCAGTTCAACCGCACCGATCAGGTAGCCACTGCCATGCATGAAATGTCCGCCACCGCTCAGGAAGTCGCGCGCCACGCGGCCGAAGCAGCAGGCGCGGCTGATGCAGCCGACAACGCCGCACGCCAGGGCGAAACAGTGATGCAGGCGACTATCAAGACAATCACCGATATTCGCAGCGAAATCAGCAACACCTCGGAAGTAATTCGCCGCCTGGAAAGCGACAGCGGGCGCATCGGCAAGGTGCTGGAAGTGATTCGTGGCATCGCCGAGCAGACCAACCTGCTGGCGCTCAATGCCGCCATCGAGGCCGCCCGCGCCGGCGAACAGGGCCGTGGCTTTGCCGTGGTGGCCGACGAAGTGCGCACACTGGCCCAGCGCACCGCCCAGTCCACCGCGGAAATCCACCAGATCATCGACACCGTGCAAACCGGTGCGGTCAATGCGGTGCGCGCCATCGAGAGCGGTCAGCAGCGTAGCGAGGAAGGCGTCACCCAAGTCACCGAGGCCGGCGCTACGCTGCAGTTGATTACCAATGCAGTGGAAGCGATTCGCGATATGAATCGGCAGATCGCCACCGCCGCCGAAGAGCAAACCTCGGTGGCCGAAGACATCTCGCGCAACCTCACCGAGATCACCGCCATCGCCGGCTCCAACCAAGAAAACGTCGAGCGCACGCAGGCCGCCAGCAAAAACCTAAGCACGCTCTCCGGCGAGCTGGGCGAGGTAACTCGACGCCTCGGTGCATGAGGCAAAACCGCCCGCCGCAACACACAAAATGCCAGCATATGCTGGCATTTTGCTTAAAAAGCGCTTGATCAATCAGGCAACTTTTGCACAACAATATTTTGCAAATGCGAATCTTTGACAGGCCTGTGCGCGAGGTCTAATGTGCCCCTCTTGCCTATTCCCAGGCTATCCAACCGCCTTGCCAAGGAACCGGAATATGTTGCTCCGCCGCATGCTGATCATGCTCGGCGCAGTACTCGTCGTGGTACTCGCCCTCGCCGCCTACAAAGGCTTCTCCATCTACCAACAAGTGCAAATGTTCTCGGCACCGCAGCCGGCCATCAGCATTGATGCCGCGACAGCAGAAGAACACCCGTGGCAGGGTCGCCTGCCGGCCATCGGCACGCTGAAAGCGTTCCAGGGTGTCGACCTGACTGTGGAAGTCGGTGGCACCGTGCAGCAGGTGCTGTTCCGCTCCGGCGAGCAGGTCACCCTGCAGCAACCGCTGATCCAGATGGACAGCGATGTCGAGCAGGCCAGTCTGGGCACTGCCCAGGCCGAACTGGGCCTGGCCCGTGTGGAATATGAGCGCGGCCGCAGCCTGGTCAATCGCCAGAGCATCTCGAAAAGCGAGTTCGACCGCCTCTCCGCCAGCCTACAGAAGGCCAATGCCAGCGTGGCCCAGTTGCAAGCGCAACTGGCGAAGAAACGCATTCTTGCGCCCTTTGCCGGCACCATCGGCATCCGCCAGGTGGATGTCGGTGACTACCTGGCCTCCGGCACCACCATTGCCACTCTGCAGGACCTGAGCAAACTCTACGTCGACTTCTTCCTGCCGGAACAGGCGGTGCCCAAACTGGCCATCGGCGAGCGCGTGCGCTTCAGCGTAGCGGCTTACCCAAATGAGGTGTTCGAAGGCGAAATCGCCGCGATCAACCCCAAGGTCGAGGACACCACCCGCAACGTGCAGGTGCGCGCCATGCTGGCCAACCCGGAAAGCAAACTGCTGCCCGGCATGTTCGCCAACCTGGAAGTGCTGCTACCGGGTGAGCAGAACCTGATCGTCGTACCGGAAACCGCCATCACCTACACCCTCTACGGCAACTCGGTGTACGTGATCGGCGAGAAGAAGGCTGAGGACGGCCAGGCGGTCAAAGATGACAAAGGCCAGGCTGAACTGGTGGTCGAGCGTCGCTTCGTCGAAACCGGCGAGCGCCGCGAAGGCCAGGTGGTGATTCTCAAAGGCCTGCAGGCCGGTGAGCAGGTGGTATCCGCCGGCCAGCTGAAGCTGGATAACGGTGCCCACGTCAGCATCGCCAATGCCAATGTCGAGGCCAAGCCGAGCGCCGAGTAATCGCGCTGGCGTAAAGGAACTTATTTATGGCTTTTACTGATCCCTTTATCCGTCGCCCGGTATTGGCGACCGTGGTCAGTCTGTTGATCATCCTGCTTGGCTTCCAGGCATTCAGCAAACTGACCATCCGCCAGTACCCGCAGATGGAAAACGCCTTGATCACGGTGACCACGGCTTACCCCGGGGCCAATGCCGAGACCATCCAGGGCTATATCACCCAGCCGCTGCAGCAGAGCTTGGCCAGCGCCGACGGCATCGACTACATGACCTCGGTCAGCCGGCAGAACGTCTCGGTTATCTCGATCTATGCGCGCATCGGCGCCAACAGCGACCGTTTGTTCACCGAACTGCTGGCCAAGGCCAACGAGGTGAAGAACCAGCTGCCGCAGGACGCCGAAGACCCGGTACTGAGCAAGGAAGCCGCCGACTCCACGGCGCTGATGTACATCAGCTTCTACAGCCAGGAGTTGAGCAACCCGCAGATCACCGACTACCTGTCACGAGTGATCCAGCCCAAGCTGGCCACCCTGCCCGGCATGGCCGAAGCCGAGATTCTCGGCAATCAGGTGTTCGCCATGCGCCTGTGGCTCGACCCGGTGAAGATGGGTGCCTACGGCGTGACCGCCAGCGACGTGAATGAGGCAGTGCGCAAATACAACTTCCTCGCTGCTGCGGGTGAAGTAAAAGGCGAGTACGTGGTCACCAGCATCAACGCCGAAACCGACCTGAAATCGGCCGAGGCCTTTGCCGCCATCCCGCTGAAGACCGTGGGCGACAGCCGCGTGCTGATCCGTGATGTGGCGCGGGTGGAAATGGGCGCGGAAAGCTACGACGCGATCAGTTCCTTCGATGGCACCCCCTCGGTATATATCGCCATCAAGGGCACACCAGGGGCCAACCCGCTGGACGTGATCAAGGAAGTGCGCAAGGTCATGCCAGACCTGGAAGCGCAGCTGCCACCGAACCTGAAAGTTTCCATCGCCTATGACGCCACGCTGTTTATCCAGGCGTCCATCGACGAAGTGGTGAAAACCCTCGGCGAAGCCGTGCTGATCGTCATCGTGGTGGTGTTCCTGTTCCTCGGCGCGTTCCGCTCGGTACTGATCCCGGTGATCACCATCCCGCTATCGATGATCGGCGTGATGTTCTTTATGCAGTTGATGGGCTACTCGATCAACCTGCTGACCCTGCTGGCCATGGTGCTGGCCATCGGTCTGGTGGTGGACGACGCCATCGTCGTGGTGGAGAACATTCACCGGCATATCGAAGAAGGCAAAACGCCGTTCGATGCGGCCATCGAAGGCGCGCGGGAGATCGCCGTACCGGTGGTGTCGATGACCATCACCCTGGCGGCGGTATACGCGCCTATCGGCTTCCTCGAGGGCCTTACGGGCGCGCTATTTAAAGAGTTTGCCCTGACCCTGGCCGGCGCGGTGATCATCTCCGGCATCGTCGCCCTGACCCTGTCACCGATGATGTGTGCCAAGCTGCTGCGCCATGAAGAGAATCCGTCGGGCCTGGCGCACAAGCTCGACCAGATCTTCGACAGCCTCAAGCAACGCTATCAGCGCGCCCTGCACGGCACCCTGGATACCCGCCCGGTGGTCCTGGTATTCGCAGTGATCGTCATGTGCCTGATCCCGGTGCTGCTCAAGTTCACCAAAAGCGAACTGGCCCCGGAGGAAGATCAGGGCATCATCTTTATGATGGCCAGCGCGCCGCAACCGACCAACCTGGAGTACCTGAACAAGTACACCGATGAGTTCGTGACCATCTTCAAGGAGTTCCCCGAGTACTACTCCTCGTTCCAGATTAACGGCTTCAACGGTGTGCAATCGGGTATTGGCGGCTTTCTGATGACCCCGTGGAACGAGCGCGAACGCACCCAGATGGAGATTCTGCCCGAGGTGCAGGGTCGCCTGTCGCAGATCGCCGGTCTGCAGATCTTCGGCTTCAACCTGCCGTCTTTGCCGGGCACCGGCGAAGGCTTGCCGTTCCAATTCGTGATCAACACGCCCAACGACTACCAGTCGCTGTTGCAGGTAACCGAGCGGGTCAAGCAACGCGCGGTGGAATCCGGCAAGTTCGCCTTCCTCGACGTCGACCTGGCCTTCGACAAGCCGGAAGTGGTGGTGGAAATCGACCGCGAAAAAGCTGCGCAGATGGGCGTGTCCATGGAAGACCTCGGCCTGACCCTGGCCAGCCTGCTCGGTGAAGGCGAGATCAACCGCTTTACCATCGACGGGCGCAGCTACAAGGTGATTGCCCAGGTCGAACGCGCCTACCGCGACAACCCGGAGTGGCTCGGCAGCTACTACGTGAAGAGCGAAAGCGGTGCGATGCTGGCCCTGTCGACACTGGTCAAGGTCAGCGACCGTGCGCGACCGACCCAGCTCAACCAGTTTCAGCAGCTGAACTCGGCAATCATCCAGGGCGTGCCCATCGTCAGCATGGGTGAAGCCGTCGATACCGTTACGCAGATCATGCAGGAGGAAGCGCCGGCCGGTTACGCCTACGACTTCGCCGGCGCGTCGCGTCAGCTGGTGCAGGAAGGCAACGCGCTGTACATCACCTTCGGCATGGCCCTGGCGCTGATCTTCCTGGTGCTGGCGGCACAGTTCGAGAGCTTCCGCGACCCACTGGTGATCATGGTCACAGTGCCGCTGTCGATCTGTGGCGCGCTGATTCCGCTGTTCCTCGGCCTGTCGAGCATGAACATCTATACCCAGGTGGGCCTGGTGACGCTGATCGGCCTGATCACCAAGCACGGCATCCTGATCGTCGAGTTCGCCAACCAGCTGCGCCGCGAAAAAGGCCTGTCACGCCGTGAAGCGGTCGAAGAAGCGGCGGCGATTCGCCTGCGTCCGGTGCTGATGACCACCGCGGCGATGGTTTTCGGCATGGTGCCGCTGATCCTGGCAACCGGCGCCGGTGCGGTCAGCCGCTTCGACATCGGCCTGGTGATCGCCACCGGCATGTCGATCGGCACGCTGTTTACCCTGTTCGTGTTGCCCTGCGTGTACAGCCTGCTGGCGCAGCCCGATGCGCCACCGACAACGGCCAAAGCCCACTAACCAAAAAGCCCTGCAATGCAGGGCTTTTTTCTGTCTGGTGAGTTGCTAGGTCAGCAGGATCAACCTTGCGATCGAGCGCCTTGGGACAGGCTGAACATAAACAACAGCAGGTCCTGATCCGGCTTGAGTGCCTCGGCCGTTCGCGCCTGGGGCGGCAGCGGGCAGTAGCCGCGCTCATTGAGGGTGATGACCTGGGGGCTGGCTTCCTGCCAGGCCGCCGCCGCGAGCGAGGCCACGCTGAGCGCGGTCACCAGAAACAAACCTCGTGCGATTTCTAGCTTCATCACTGCAACCTCTTGATAGCGCTGCCAAACGCTGTTTGTAGACCCTAGATCACTGATAACCACCGCGCCGTATAAGGCGACAAGTGGTCGTTACTGCCGGACGCTGCCGGCAATGCCATTCTGATCATCCTGATCCACACGCAACCATTCAGCAGGCCAGGCTTCGAGCCAGATTCGCACCGTTGGTTCAATCGTTGAGCAAACCAAGGATGGGGATCGCATCACCGCACCTGGCGGTAACACCTTCACAGTCACTTAATTGCCCAATTGCATCAGCGTGGTGCGCAATAGAACCTGTGGTTTTAAAACAACCGCAGGCAAAACCGTAACCGGCACAATCTCCAACCATCCATTGAAAACGGCGTGGTAGAGCACATCCAGGTGAGGTCAAAAAAAGAAGTGGCAATGCTGAGCAGCAGCACGGCGCAAATTGACAGGCTCCAGTCCGGGAGCGCGCATCACTTAAAGCAATTGGCGTACCGCTTTGTCGCGAGGACTGTTTATAGCCGAGAAAAATGAAAACCCCGTGACAGGCACGGGGTTTTCTTTACAGCGTGCAGGCCATCTGGCGATGGCCTGCGGGAGCCGGGCTGGCTTACATCATGCCGCCCATGCCACCCATGCCGCCCATGTCTGGCATACCGCCAGCGGCCGGCTTGTCTTCCACCACTTCGGCGATCATCGCTTCGGTGGTGATCATCAGGCTGCCGATCGAAGCTGCAGCTTGCAGCGCCGAACGAGTGACCTTGGCCGGATCGAGAATACCCATCTCAATCATGTCGCCGTAGGTGTCGGTCGCGGCGTTGAAGCCGAAGTTACCCGAACCCTGCTTAACCTTGTCGACCACTACGCTCGGCTCGCCGCCGGCGTTGGAAACGATCTGACGCAGCGGCGCTTCAACAGCACGACGCAGCAGAGCGATACCCACGTCCTGATCGGCGTTGTCGCCTTTCAGCTCGCTGATGGCCTGCAGAGCGCGAACCAGAGCCACGCCACCGCCAGGTACCACGCCTTCTTCAACGGCTGCGCGGGTCGCGTGCAGGGCGTCGTCAACGCGGGCTTTCTTCTCTTTCATTTCAACTTCGGTGCCGGCACCGACTTTGATCACCGCAACACCGCCAGCCAGTTTGGCCAGACGCTCTTGCAGCTTCTCTTTGTCGTAGTCGGACGAGGTGTCTTCGATCTGCTTACGGATCTGCAGTACGCGAGACTCGATATCAGCCTGAACGCCAGCGCCGTCGATGATGGTGGTGTTTTCTTTGCTCAGGATCACGCGCTTGGCGTTACCCAGATGCTCCAGGGTGGCGCTTTCCAGGCTCAGACCGATCTCTTCGGAGATTACGGTACCGCCAGTCAGCACAGCGATGTCCTGCAGCATGGCCTTACGACGGTCGCCAAAACCTGGTGCCTTAACGGCAGCAACTTTAACGATACCGCGCATGTTGTTCACAACCAGAGTCGCCAGGGCTTCGCCTTCAACGTCTTCAGCCACGATCAGCAGCGGACGGCCGGACTTGGCCACAGCTTCCAGAACTGGCAGCAGCTCACGGATATTGGAAACCTTCTTGTCAACCAGCAGGATCAGCGGGCCGTCAAGCTCAGCCACCATGGTGTCCGGTTTGTTGATGAAGTACGGGGACAGGTAACCACGGTCGAACTGCATGCCTTCAACAACCGACAGTTCGTTTTCCAGGCCCGAACCTTCTTCAACGGTGATCACGCCTTCTTTACCGACTTTTTCCATGGCTTCGGCAATGATTTCGCCGATGGATGTATCCGAGTTGGCGGAGATCGAACCTACCTGAGCGATGGCTTTGGTGTCAGCGCATGGCTTGGACAGCTTCTTCAGCTCAGCAACGATGGCGATGGTCGCCTTGTCGATGCCGCGCTTGAGGTCCATTGGGTTCATGCCGGCAGCGACGGCTTTCAGGCCTTCGTTGACGATGGCTTGAGCCAGAACGGTAGCAGTGGTGGTGCCGTCGCCCGCGTCATCGTTGGCACGGGAAGCAACGTCTTTAACCAGTTGCGCGCCCATGTTTTCGAAGCGATCTTTCAGCTCGATTTCTTTGGCAACGGAAACGCCGTCCTTGGTGATGGTCGGAGCGCCGTAGCTCTTCTCGATGATCACGTTACGGCCTTTCGGGCCGAGGGTGGCTTTTACTGCGTCAGCCAGAACATTAACGCCGACGAGCATTTTCTTGCGGGCGGAATCGCCGAATTTAACTTCTTTAGCAGCCATGATGGTTATTCCTTGATTCGTTCAAATAGAGCGGAATTCGTAGCGACGGAGCGCTGAAATCAACCTTCAACGACAGCGAGAATTTCGCTCTCGCTCATTACCAGCAGGTCTTCGCCGTCAACTTTGATGGTGTTGCTGCCGGAGTAAGGGCCAAACACCACTTTGTCGCCGACTTTAACGGCCAGGGCACGCACTTCACCGTTGTCCAGCACGCGACCAGTACCGACAGCGAGGATTTCACCGCTGTTGGCTTTCTCGGCAGCGGAACCTGGCAGCACGATGCCGCCTGCGGTTTTCTTTTCTTCTTCGCTGCGACGGATTACGACGCGGTCATGCAGAGGACGAAGCTTCATTGTCGATCTCTCCCAATAGTGATTTTTCGGCCGGTGCAATCACCGGCGGGTTAGCAAAGTCCGGCGAGGCCGGTAGCGCTACGCCAGGCGCAGCGCTGAAGTCTGAATCTGTCTGACGACAGAAAACCTTGCGGTGACCGCTACATAAGGGCGCACAAGGGGATTTCAAGGGCTGAGGGTGAAATTTTTAAGACTTACAGGCTTTTCTTATGAGCCGAAAATCAGTCGCGGCGCTCAAATTCGCCTTCCAGCACATTGGGACGAACCTGCCCGGAGCGTGCGGCCTGGTCGTCAAAAAAGGCGCGCTGACGCATGGCTTGTTCGGCGGCGCGCAGACGCACCTTGTTGACCAGCAAGCGGCGGGTGAACGGAATGAGGCAAAGCAGGCCGAAAATGTCGCTGATAAAGCCAGGCAGCAACAGCAGACCACCACCGACGGCGATCAGCAGGCCTTCGAGCATTTCCTGCTCGGGTAACTCACCTCGGGCCAGTTTCTCGCGTGCACGCCACGCGGTGGCCACCCCTGCAACGCGCAGCAGAATGGCGCCGAGGATGCCGGTTCCAATCACCAGCAACAAGGTCGGTAAGACACCGATGGCACTGCCCACCTGAATCAGCAGGGCCAATTCAATGAACGGGAACAGCAGAAACAGAAACAGAAACGCACGCATCAAAGGATCCTTAACGGAAGATCAGCTTCCTATGGGACTGAAGTATGGGGTGTTGAGCTGAATTCAAGCTGAAGCCTGACCGTCGGTCGGCCAGACTTCGGCGCGGGCCAGCGCCACCAAGGCCTGGCGCACCTCCAGCGGACTGTTACAGGATGTTGGAAAGGCCAGCCAATAAAGACCCTGACCGATCCTTAGGTGAAAGCCCTCACTGTCGACCCCGACCAGCTCAGCCGGCGCATGCTGGGGTAAACCTGTCAGCTCGACATAGTGAGCGATAGCCTTGGCATGGTCGCTGTTCATGTGTTCAACCATGCTGATTTCGCTGTCGCCGGCAAAGGGGTTGGTCTGGGCCACCTGATCCAGCCAGTGAATCGCACCAAACCCGCCGATGTAGCGCCAGCGCACCGGCTCCAGGCGCCAAAAATCGAAATCGTGGGCCTGATGGTAGCCGCGCGACTCCGGGAAATAGCGGTAATAGCGCTGCGCAGCCGCAACAATCTGTGCCTCGTCATCTAATTGCCGCGCCTCGGCGAGCAGCGTAAGACGACCGACCGCCTGCACATCTTCCGCCCCACGCTCCCCCACCAGCAGCGAGCATTTGCCGTCCTGCTTGAGGTTGTGGGTGTGCTGGGCGATGCGACTGATCAGCATCAGCGGATAACCGTCAGCATCCAGGCAATAGGGCACCACTGATCCGAAAGGGAAACCCGGCATGGCTTTGGAATGGGTGCTGAGCACGCCACGGTATTCCTTGAGCAGCAATTCTCGGGCATGCTTGCCGGCTTTCACGCTCACCTTATGACTCCTTGCATAGATTCCGTCACAGAACGGGAGGCGCCTAGATTAACCGCCGGCAAGGTCACACAACACCATTTGAGGGGACTCGCGATGCAACTCAAAGATAAAGTTATCGTCATCACCGGCGGCTGTCAGGGCCTGGGCCGCGCGATGGCTGAGTACTTGGCAGAAAAAGGCGCCAAACTAGCGCTGGTCGACCTGAATCAGGAAAAACTCGACGAAGCCGTGGCGGCTTGCAAGGCGCTGGGCGTAGAAGCGCGCGCTTACCTGTGCAACGTTGCCAATGAAGAGCAAGTGACCCAGACCGTGGCACAGATCGCTGAAGACTTCGGCGCACTCAATGGCCTGGTCAACAACGCCGGCATCCTGCGTGACGGCCTGACCATCAAGGTCAAAGACGGCGAAATCACCAAACTGAGCCTGGCGCAGTGGCAGTCGGTGATCGACGTCAACCTCACCGGCGTGTTCCTTTGCACCCGTGAAGTGGCGGCGAAAATGATCGAGCTGAAGAACGAAGGCGCGATCATCAACATCTCCTCCATCTCCCGTGCCGGCAACATCGGTCAGGCCAACTACTCCGCCGCCAAGGCCGGTGTCGCTGCCGACACCGTGGTCTGGGCCAAGGAGCTGGCGCGTTACGGCATCCGTGTCGCGGGCGTAGCGCCGGGTTTTATCGAAACCGAAATGGTTGCCAGCATGAAACCGGAAGCGCTGGAGCGCATGACCTCAGTCATCCCACTGCGCCGCATGGGCAAACCGGCCGAGATCGCTCACTCGGTGGCCTATATCCTGGAAAACGACTACTACACCGGTCGTATCTTGGAGCTGGACGGCGGTCTGCGTCTCTGATCGGCTAGATCGACACGCTGCAAACAAAAAGCCCCGCAATGCGGGGCTTTTTTTGCTTTTAATTTTTCAAGATCTAGCGAGCTAGAGACCTGCAAGGCAAAAACAGGCGAGGAAGCGGAGTGTACTGTTGTACATGAGCATTCCGAGCCTGTTTTTAACGCAGCAGGGCCGACGCGCAGCAGATCGACGGCCAAATACTTACCAACCCACGCCAAAACCTAGGCTATAACGGGTTTCGTCCAGCTCGCCTTCTGCACCGCTGACCAGGTCCTTCTCGGCCTTCATATTCAGCGAAGCCCAGTCGGTCAGTTTGTAACGCAGGCCCACGGCGGCATCCAGGGTGTAGTCCGCTGCGTTGGCCAGCGGCTTACCCACCTCGCCATCGCTGAACAGTTCGACACTCTTGCCGACCAGGTAGCGGTTGTAATCCCACTTCAGGCTCGCGGCGTAGAAGTTGTCGCTCTCACCATTGCTGTACTCGTAGTCGGTACGGTTAAGCAGGCTGGCCACCGAGAAGGCGCCCAGCTCGTTATCCCAGAACTGGTAACCCGGACCGGTACCCACGGTGCGCTGACGCTCAAGCTCTTCGACCATGTCGCGTTTGTACTCGAAGCGCCCCTGCCAGAACCACTTCTCGGTCAGGAAGCGGTCGAGGGCGTATTCGGCACTCCAGTTGTCAGTGGTGACCACATCGTCCTGGAACTCGCGGTTGTAGTCGGCTTGCGCGTTGTGGCGCCAGAGACCGTGGCGAGCCTGAGTCTTGAGGCTGACGTCGTAGTCGTCGGTGTCGCGCTCGGCACGTTTGTAGTCCAGCGCCGCATCGATATTGCCCTTCCAGACCAAATCCTCAACCAATGGCTTAGGCTTGAGGATCTGCTTGATGCTGGCCAGTTCGATGGTCTTGGGCGCATCGCCATTGGCCAGGATCACCTTACCCGGCTCGGCCGGCTGCAGGGACTTGGCGCGCTCACCGGCGATGGCATTTTCCTTGATCAGCAGTTCCTGGTCGCTTTCCAGGGTGGCGATCTTGTCCCAGTCGAGGGCAATCGCACCGCCGTAGTCGGTCACCAGCAACAGCTTGCCACCGTCGTAGAACTTGATCTTGCCGGTCAGGCGGTCGCCGTTCTTCAGCCAGACGGTATCCGCCAACACGGAGGTAGCAGCCACAGAAAGGGCCAGGCACAGCAGGGTTCTGGAAAACATAGGGATGAATTGTCTACTTCGGGTTCGCGGAAGGTCGCGCATTATCCGTAAGCACGACGCCAGAGCAAGCACTGACCGACAGAATCACCGCGAGTTCATCATTGCGTGACCTACCAGCCGACCCCTACCCCCAACAGATAGCGGCGCTCACTGCTGGTTTGCCCGAGCCCACGCGCCTGATCCAGCTCATACAGCAGCGATAAGCGCGCCCAATCTGTCAGCCGGTAGCGCAGGCCTATTTCACTGTCGAGCACGTAGTCAATCTCTTCTATCGCAGGCAATTGCAGCTCGGCTGTGCTGTAAAACTCCAGACGGGTACCCCACAGCAGACGTTTGTAATCCAAGGCAAGCGAGTAGGTATTGAACGACCGCTCAGCCTCACTGGACTCCAATTGCAGGCGATTGAACTGGCCGATCACATCCAACCGGCCCAGTTCGTTATCCCAGAAGCGATAACCCGGCCCGGTGCCCAGCGAACGCTGGCGAGTAAAAAAGGCAAACTCATCCTCGTCCTGCTCAGCCCCCACCCGCCAGAACCAGTGATCCGTGATAAAGCGGTCGAGGTCGTATTCCAGCTGCCAGTTGTCGGCGGTCTTCGCGTCATTCTTGACCTTGCGCTCCAGCTCACCGGCCAACACGTGACGCCAACGGCCGTGCTCCACACGCGTATTGCTTTTGAGCTTCCACTCGTCGGTGTCGTTGTCGTCGCGTTTCATATCCAGTTTGGCGTCCAGATTTCCCTCCCAGAAGCGGTCCTGCAGTACCGGGCGCGGTGGGATCAGACGCTTGATACTGGAGAGCGGCACGGTTTGCGTGTTGTCGCTGACCACCCGCACCATGCCCTTGCCAGCGGCTTCCAGCTGGTTGCTGTGCTCGCTATCGAGGCCCTGGCGGCGCATCAGCAAGGGTTTCTCCGAGCGCAGGGTGTCGATATCCTTCCAGGCAATCAGCACCTGGCCGGCGTACTTGGTTTTCAAGGCCAGTTTGCCGCCATCGAGCAGAACTATCTCACCGCTGAGACGGTCACCATTGTTCAACCACACCGTGTCCGCCCACGCAGATGTGGTCAGAGCAAGAACCAGAAAGCACAACAGAGTACGTATAAGCATGATGGGAAAGCCGGATAACGAGCCAGAACAGGTGCCGAAGCATGCCGCGCCAGGCCAGCCAACAGCAAGCCAGGTCGAGCGTCGTACGGCACTTTATGCGGTGCTGGCGCAGATTCCGGCCGGCTGCGTGGTGAGTTACGGGCAACTGGCTGCATACGCAGGCCTAGGTCGTGCCGCGCGCTGGGTCGGGCGCACCCTCAGCCAGCTACCGGACGGCAGCACCCTGCCCTGGCACCGGGTAATTGCTGCCGGTGGCCGCCTCAGCTTGCCGGCTGGCAGCCTCTCCGGCACAGAACAACGCAGTCGTTTACGTGAGGAAGGCGTGCAAATCCATAACGATCGGGTGGATATGCCGCGCTATGGCTGGCGCCCAATGGAGCACAGCGGGTAGAGTGCGCCCTTTATTAGGTCAATCTCAGGCTGATACCCCTTCAATGCCCCGTAAAAGCTGGCGTGATGCCATTGCTGCCTACTCCAGCCCCTCAACCTTGGTGCTGCTGCTTCTAGGGTTTGCCGCTGGCCTGCCCTATATGCTGGTGTTCTCCACCCTGTCTGTCTGGTTGCGCGAAGCCGGCGTGGCCCGCGACACCATTGGTTTTGCCAGCCTGATCGGCCTGGCATATGCCTTCAAATGGGTCTGGTCGCCGCTGCTTGATCAGTGGCGACTGCCGCTGCTGGGCAAACTGGGCCGCCGACGCTCCTGGTTGGTGCTATCTCAGATCCTGATCGCCATCGGCCTCGCTGGTATGGCCCTGTGTGACCCGCAAACCCATCTGACCTGGCTGATTTCCCTGGCCGTGCTGGTGGCCTTCGCTTCGGCCACCCAGGACATCGCCGTCGATGCCTACCGCCTGGAAATCGTCGACGACACCCGCCAGGCAGCGCTGGCCGCCAGCTATATGGCCGGCTACCGCGTCGCCGCCCTGCTGGCCACCGCCGGCGCGCTGTATTTCGCCGAAGGCTTTGGCTCCACCGCCCTGCTCTATCAGCACGGCGCATGGGCCGGCACCTACCTACTGTTTGCCCTGCTGATGTTGCCCGGCCTGCTGACCAGCCTGTGGATGCGCGAGCCGGATGTGCCACTGCGCACGCAGCTGGCCGCTGCGCGTTATGGCTTTAGCCACCAGATCGCCTCGGTACTGGTATTGATTGTATTGCTGGTATCGGTACCGGCGATGTTTACCCAGTTCTATAACACCGACTTCGCCAGCGTGATCAACGGCGAAGCCAGCATGCTTGACCTGCTACTGGAAGACCGCGCCTTCCTGCGCGCCCTGCTCTACACCATCCTCACCAGCCTTTGCCTGTCCACCATGGGTCGCCGCGGCCTGGCGCCGGTGCTGACGCCAGTCAACGACTTTATCGTGCGTTACCGCTGGCAGGCCTTTCTGCTGCTCGGGCTGATCGCCACCTACCGCATGTCGGACACCGTGATGGGCGTGATGGCCAACGTGTTCTACATCGACCAGGGCTTTACCAAGGATCAGATTGCCAGCGTCAGTAAGCTCTTCGGCTTGGTCATGACCCTGATTGGTGCAGGCTTTGGCGGTCTGCTGATCGTGCGCTTCGGTATTCTGCCGATCCTTTTTATCGGTGGCGCAGCCTCGGCGGCGACCAATCTGCTGTTCCTTATGCTTACCGGCATGGGCGCAGACCTGCAGATGCTGATCGTGACCATTTCCGCCGACAACTTCAGCGCAGGCTTGGCCACAGCGGCGTTCGTCGCCTACCTGTCGAGCCTGACCAACCTGAAGTTCTCCGCCACCCAGTACGCCTTGCTCAGCTCGATCATGCTGCTACTGCCGCGCCTGATTGGCGGCTACTCAGGGGTAATGGTGGAGAAGTTCGGCTACGCCCAGTTCTTCCTGGTCACCGCCTTGCTGGGTATTCCGACACTGCTGCTGATCATTCTGCAATGGCGCCGCGAACGACCGCAGACCAGCGATGCCAACGCGACTAACGCCGCAGAGCAGCCTGACTGAACAAACTGGCAAGAGTCTTGCTCTACCCTGCTATCCGCAAAAGGGCAGACCATGACCGTAGCATTCAGTAACGTCAGCAGCTTATTTAGCCCAGCAAGCCTCGAAAGCTGGTGGCAGATCCAGGGAGAATGGGTCGAAGAGCCCAACGACCGCCGCGGCGGTTACAGCGGCGTTCAGCGCATCTGGAAGGACGACACGCTGCTCTATGCCAAGCGCCAGACCGGGCATATCCACCGCAGCCTGCTCCATCCCTTTGGCCGTCCCACTGTGTTACGCGAACGCGATGCACTGCTCGGCGCTCGCAAGGCGGGAGTAACCGTCCCGGAGATCATCTACTGTGCGGCGGAACATAACGCCCAAGGCTGGCGCGCCTTGCTAGTGACCAAGGCACTGGACGGCTTTCAACCTATTGATGACTGGTATGCAGGCAATGGCCGCGAGCGGTACGGCGAAGCACTGCACCAACAAGTGCTGCAGAAAGTAGCGCAAAGCCTGGCGAGTTTGCACACCGCGCGCTGGCAGCACGGCTGCATCTATATCAAACATATCTTTGTCCGCATCAACGACGAAGGACAGACGCTGACTCCCGAGGTAGCACTGCTCGACCTCGAGAAATGCCGCCGTCGCCTGACCAGCAAGCAAGCCGCGTTGCACGACATGCTGCAACTGCGGCGCCATTCGCCGTGGGATCAGGCCGACTGGCAAAGCCTGATCAACCACTACCAGCTGGCGATGAGCCGCAGTTTCAAAACGCTCTACAACGCCACTAGTCGCTAACTCGGCGTTCTGTCAGGCAGTGGGTTGCTGCACCAGATGCACCACCCGCTGCGGGAATGGGATGCCGATGCCGGCCTCGCTGAGGCGCTCCTTGGCCTGCTCCGTGAAAGCGAAAGTGACCGGCCAGAAATCCGGCGTCGCCACCCAGATGCGCAGTGACAGATTGATTGCGCTGTCGCCCAGCCCGGTAACAAACACCACAGGCGCCGGGTCCTGGTGCACCCGTGGGTCCTTGGCGATATCCAGCAACACTTCGCGGGCTTGCTTGATATCGCTTGAGTAATCGATTCCCAGGTTGATATCGACACGGCGCGTGGATTCGCGCGAATAGTTGGTGATATGGCCGTTCGACAGACTGCCGTTGGGCACGATCACCACTTTGTTATCCGCGGTTTTCAGCGTGGTATGGAAAATCTGGATGCTGTCGACACTGCCCGAAACGCCCTGCGCCTCAATCCAGTCGCCAGCACGAAACGGGCGAAACAGCATGATCAATACCCCGCCAGCGAAGTTCGCCAGGCTGCCCTGCAAGGCCAGGCCAATGGCCAAACCGGCAGCACCGATCACCGCGATAAAGGAAGTGGTTTCCACGCCGATCATCGAGGCAACGCTGACCAGCAGCAACACCTTCAGCACGATACCGGCCAGGCTGCAGATAAAACTGCTCAGCGCGCGGTCGACCTGACGCATATTGAGCAAACGGCCAATGCTGCCGGTGAGTTTGCTGATCAGCCACCAACCGATCAGCATGGTGATCAAGGCCAGGGTCAGCTTGCCGCTGTATTCGAGCACCACAGGCAGCCAGGCTTCTGACATCTTCACCAGTTGTTCGACGTTCATATCCATCTGTTAATCCTTGCAAATCTTTGAAAATAAAACGCCACGGCAAGCCGTGGCGGTTTTACTGCACCAACACCGTTGCGACGCCTATACGGCGGCAAGGTTCAACGCCCACGCATCAATCGCGAAAGTTGTTGAACTGCAATGGCATGCCGAAGTCCTTGGCACGCAAGGCGACAATCGCTTCCTGCAGATCATCACGCTTCTTGCCGGTAATACGTACCTGCTCGCCCTGAATGGCAGCCTGCACCTTGAGTTTGATGTCCTTGATGTGCGCGACGATCTTCTTCGCCAGGTCCTTCTCAATCCCTTCACGCAGGATCACTTCCTGCTTGACGCTCTTGCCCGACGCGTAGGCGTCCTTGAACTCCAGGCACTGTACGTCAATCTTGCGTTTGACCAGGCAGAGCTTGAGAATCTCAACCATCTGCTCCAACTGAAAATCCGCATCAGCTGTCAGGTTGACAGTCAGCTCTTTCAGCTCAAAGCTACCTTTACCGCGCAGGTCATAACGACGATCCAGCTCTTTTATAGCGCTGTCGATGGCGTTGGTAACTTCATGTTTGTCCAACTCGGACACCACGTCGAACGAGGGCATGGGCTTACTCCAGATAGACGGCGCGCCCTGCATCACGAACGGGACACGCCTGGCTTGACGGTAAAAAAACCCGGCCATTATATAGCGGTAGCAACACACACTGCCCGGCGAAGTATCGGGCCCACGTGATTTCCCCCTAGCGAGCCTGCCCATGCCTAACCCCCACCTGAGCATTTTGGTCGTCGATGACGCCAAGTTCTCCAGCGCCATGATCGGGCGCGCCCTGACCCAGGCGGGCTATCAGGATCTCCGTTTTGCCAGCAGCGCTGCCGAAGCCATCAGCCTGCTAGAGCAGCGCCCGGCCAGCGTCCTGCTCGCCGACTGGCTGATGCCGGAGATGAACGGCCTGGAACTGACCGTTCAGGTGCGTCAGTTCGATGAAATGGCCCACCACTACACCTACGTCATCCTGCTCACCGGCAAGGAAGGCGAAAACGTATTGGGTGAAGCCTTCGACAGCGGTGTCGATGATTTCATCAGCAAGGCCGCGATGAATGAACAACTGGTGCCGCGCGTCTACGCCGCAGACCGGCTGTGTAATACCCTGCAGCGCCTGCTGCAGGAAAACCGCCTGCTTACCGAAAACATCGCCAGCCTGGAACAGCGCAACCTGATCGACCCACTCACCGGCCTGGGCAACAACCGCTACCTGCACCAGAAGATGCTCGACAGCCTGCGCCAGGTCGAATCCCGCGGCGGCGCGCTGTGCTACCTGCTGATTGGCCTGCAGGACATGCATGAGCTGCACCAGCGGCATGGCGACGCCTTCTACAACGAACTGCTTACCGGCGTAGCACGACGCCTGCAACAACTGGTGCGGCCGCTGGATGTTCTAGTACGCCTGGATGAGTGCCACTTCGGTCTGATTACCTTGCTGGCCGATCTACATGAATGCTCACCCAGCAGCTTCAAACGCCTGCATGAAGGCATCAACCTCAAGGCCTTCAAGACCAGCGAAGGCTTTATCAGCCTCAAGGCAGGTATCAGCCTGGTGGGTCTGGATGCAAAAGGTCTACCCATCACCCCGGACCAGATCACCGACCATGCCAGCCGGATACTGCCCGAATCACACAGCACCGGACTGGTGACCGCCCTGCGCCTGTCCTTGCCACAGTAACCCGCGCCTCGCATGTGGCATATCCTCGGCGCAGGCAGCCTCGGCACCCTGTGGACTACGCGTCTGGCGCGAGCCGGCCTGCCAGTGCAGCTGATCCTGCGCGACTCGGCGCGCCTGCATAGCTATCAACAGGCCGGCGGGCTGACTCTGGTTGAGCAGGGCCAGCCACAGCATTACCCCATCTGCGCGCAAACACCCGATCAGCCCCAGCCGATCCAGCGCCTACTGCTCGCTTGCAAGGCCTATGACGCCGCAGCAGCCGTAAGCCAACTGGCGCCACGCCTGGTGCCGGGCGCCGAAATTCTCTTGCTGCAAAATGGCCTGGGTAGCCAGGACGAAGTCGCTCGCGCCGCGCCCCAGGCACGCTGCATCTTTGCCTCCAGCACCGAAGGCGCGTTTCGCCAGGCGGATTTTCAGGTGGTGTTTGCCGGCCATGGCCATACCTGGCTTGGCGACCCACTGGATCTGCAGCCGCCCGCCTGGCTGGAAGACCTACGCCAGGCCGGCATTGTTCACGACTGGAGCCTGGATATCCTCAGCCGCCTCTGGCGCAAGCTGGCACTGAACTGCGCGATCAACCCGCTGACCGTGCTGCATGACTGCCGCAATGGCGGGCTGCATGAACACCCGGCGCAAGTCGCCTGCCTGTGCAGCGAGCTGAGCGAGCTGCTGCACATCTGCGGCCACAGCGCCGCCGCCGAAGACCTGCATAACGAAGTGCAACGGGTAATCCAGGCCACCGCCGCCAACTACTCCTCCATGCACCAGGATGTCAGCCAGGGCCGCCGCACGGAAATCGCCTACCTGCTGGGTTACGCCTGCAACGCCGCGCAACGCCACCAACTGGTGCTGCCACATCTACAGGCGCTGCACAGCCAACTGCTGGCCCACCTCGATGCACGCGGATTGCCCGGCTACTGAACCTCGCGTTAACCTGCCCGCACGCTCACCACCGACCACCTCGCCATGCCCTTGCGTCAGAGCCTCGAAAACCTACCGGTCGGCCGTAAACTGCTGGTTGCTCTGCTGGCTTTGCTCGCCACCGTGCTGCTGGTGGCCAACCTGGCCTTTATCAGCGCGGCCTATTGGATCTCCCAGGAAAGCGTCGCGCCCCAGGCCCTGCACACCCTCGGCCGGCTGATTGCCAGCCCACCATTAAGCAAGGAAGCGCTGAGTTCACCCGCCGCCGCCGAAGCTCTGCTCAGGCGCCTGGATGACTACGCGCCGCTGCGTGCGGCGGTGATCTATGACGCCGACGGCCTGAACCTGGCGCAGCTGCAGCGCGGCACCAAACTGCAGCTGCCGCAGCGCGTCGAAGAGGTCGAGTCCTGGCGCCACAGCGAGTTTCGTATCAATCAGCTGGTCGAACTGCCGCAGGCCACGGGTAATTCCGGCCACCTGCTGCTGGTAGCCTCCAGCGAACTGCCTGGGGTGTTCTACACCGGCACCCTGACCGCCAGCCTAGTGATTCTGGCCTTGAGCGTAGTGCTCTGGCTGATCGTCTCGCGCCAGGTACGCCGCCTGATCACCCGGCCGATCCGCCGCCTGGAAGAACTCTCGCGCCAGGTCACCCGCGAAGAGAACTACGCCCTGCGCGCGCGTCGCGGCAACCGCGACGAGATCGGCAGCCTGGCCGATGCCTTCAACACCATGCTGGTGCGCATCGAAGCCCGTGAGCAGCAGCTCAAACGTGCCCGTGATGACGCCCAGGAAGCCTTCGACCAGGCTCAGCACCTGGCCGAGGAAACCCGCCACTCCAACCGCAAGCTGGAGCTGGAAGTGCAGGTGCGCAGCAAGATCGAGAAGAAACTCACCGGCTTTCAGAAGTACCTCAACAGCATCATCGACTCCATGCCCTCGGCGCTGATCGCCCTCGACGAACAGCTCTACGTCACCCAGTGGAACCAGGAAGCCAGCAGCCTTTCCGGCACCCGCCTGGACGAAGCGCTGAACCAGCCGATCTTCCTCGCCTTCCCGCCGCTCAAGCCTTACCTGCCGCAGCTAAGGCGCACTGTCGAGCAGCATCAGGTGGAAAAGATCGAGCGGGTCACCTGGGGCAGCAACGAGCAACCGCGCCACTTTGCCCTGACCTTCTATCCACTGACGGGCGGCAGCGGTCGCGGCGTGGTGATCCGTATCGACGACATCACCCAGCGCCTCAACCTGGAGGAAATGATGGTGCAGTCGGAGAAGATGCTCTCGGTCGGTGGCCTGGCCGCCGGCATGGCGCACGAGATCAACAATCCCCTGGGGGCCATCCTGCACAACGTGCAGAACATCCGCCGACGCCTGTCGCCCGAGCTGGAAAAGAACCGCGAACAGGCCGCACAGGCCGGCATCTGCCTGGAAGCCATCGACCGCTACCTCAATGCCCGGGAAATCCCGCGCCTGCTCGACGGCATCCAGCAGGCCGGTAGCCGCGCGGCGAAAATCGTCAGCCATATGCTCAACTTCAGCCGCCGCAGTGACCGCCAGCTCGCGCCATGCCAATTGCCGGCGCTGGTTGATCAGGCAGTCGAGATCGCCAGCAATGACTTCGACCTGACCGAGAGTTTCGACTTCAAGAGCCTGACCATCCAGCGCGAGTTCGCCGCCGACCTGCCACCCGTGCCGGCCACGGCCAACGAACTGGAACAGGTACTGCTCAACCTGCTGAAAAACGCCGCCCAAGCCATCCATCAGCGTGACGACAGCACAACTCCAGGGCAGATCACCCTGCGTGTACGCCTGGCACCGCCCTGGGCGGAAATCCAGGTAGAGGACAATGGCGTCGGTATGCCTGAGTCAGTGCGCAAGCGCATCTTCGAGCCGTTCTTCACCACCAAAGAAGTCGGCCAGGGCACGGGGCTTGGCCTGTCGGTGTCCTACTTCATCATCACCAACAACCACAAAGGGCAGATGGAAGTGCAGTCCAAAGCCGGCCAGGGCACCTGCTTCACCCTGCGCCTGCCCATGACCACCGCCACCCCTGACACAGGTCTCTGAACATGGGCTACCGCCTCTCGAAAATCTACACCCGCACCGGCGATGCCGGCGAAACCGGCCTGGCCGATGGCCGCCGCGTGACCAAGGACCACCCTCGGGTGGATGCCATGGGCGAGGTCGACACGCTGAACAGCCACATCGGTCTGCTGCTGGCTGACCTTGCCGAGCACGCCGCCCAGTGCCCCGGACTGAATGAAATCATTGAGGTGCTCGCGCCCTGCCAACACCGCCTGTTCGACCTTGGCGGAGAACTGGCGATGCCCGACTATCAAGCCCTGCAGACACCGGAAATCGAGCGCCTGGAGGCCGCTATCGACCGCTGGAACGAAGAAGTCGGCCCGCTGGAGAATTTCATCCTGCCCGGCGGCTCACGCCTGATCGCCCAAGCCCACGTGTGCCGCAGCCTGGCCCGAGGCGCTGAGCGGCGTTGCCAACACCTGAATGCAGTGGAACCGATTCGCGGCGTCGGCCTGGCCTACGTCAACCGCCTCTCCGACCTGCTGTTTGTCGCGACGCGGCTGATTGCCAAACGCCAAGGGATAGCTGAAGTGCTCTGGCAGGCAGCGACCAAAGAAGCTCACAGCTAGAGCAGGCTGAGCTGACTTTCGAAGCTACGCCGCTCGCCGCTTAACGGGTCGATAAAGCTCAGCCCACGGGCCAGCAACTTGAGTGGTTTGCTGTAGTCGTCCGGTGCATCAGGCGCGTCCGTGACCTCGGGATAGAACGGGTCATTGAGGATCGGCGCGCCCAGAGCGGCCAGATGCACACGCAGCTGATGCTTTTTGCCAGTCACCGGATATAACCGGTACAGCCAGTGCTCACCCAGACGCTGGGCGACCTCGATACGGGTTTCCGTATTGGCTTCACCGGCGACTTCCTGCATACGGAAAAACGGCTCAGCGCCCTCCAGCCGCGTTGCCCGTAGCAAAGGGAAATCCAGCTGCGGCAAAGCCGCCGCCAACGCCTCGTAGCACTTGTCCATCTGCCGCAGGCGAAACAGCGCCTGGTACTGACCACGGCTCTGCCGATTGGTGGAAAACAGCACCAGGCCTGCGGTGTGCCGATCAATCCGGTGCAGCGGCACCAGGTCGGCATTGCCCAGACGCTTGGCCAACCGCGCCTGCAGGGTCTGCTCAACGTATTCACCGGCGGGCATCACCGGCAGAAAATGCGGTTTATCGGCCACCAGCAAATGCTCATCGACGTAAAGCAGCGTTTCCTCAAAGGGAATCGGCGTCTCCGCTGGCACTTCACGAAAGTAATGCACCTTGAGCCCTTCGCGATAAGCCGACGTCATCCCCAGCGGCTGGCCCTGGGCGTCCAGCACACGGCCACGGGCGATCCGCTCCTGCCATACCGCCGGCGAAATGGCCGGGAAGTGCGCACACAGGCACTCAAACACCGTCGCCCAATTGCCACGCGGCAGATGCAGGGTGCTGGGGCGCATATTCGAGGGGGAGCGGGCTTCAACAGGCATCAACGAACTCGGTCTGACAGGCGCATAAATGGATTCACTCAGACCAGAACGCGCGAATACCTGCCACGCCCTGAGCGCCGACCTGCCAGGCGCGCTCTACATCGGCCGGGGTAACGCCGCCCAGCAAATAAGCCGGCTGATTGAAGCCCTGCAGCAGCTCGGCAACCTGCGCCCAACCCAGCGGCTGCGCATCAGGATGGGTTTGAGTCGTCTGCACGGGTGACAGAGTGATGAAATCCACACCCATCTGCGTGGCCAATTCCAGCTCTTGCGCCGAGTGGCAGGAAGCCGCCAGCCAGCGCTGCGGCGGAAACGGCCGGCCGCCAGCACTCAGCTCACGCAACTGCTGCGCCGTCAGGTGCCAGCCAGCGGCGGGAAAATCGCCCAGCCACTCCAGCGGCCCCTTGAGCATCAGCTGCGCCTTGCCGGCGCACAAGCCAAGGGCATCCACGGCAATATCACGGTACTGCGCATCGAACATCGCTGGGGCACGCAGTTGCAGCAAACGAATACCGCTTTTCAGCGCGGCCTGGATACCGCGCAGCAGCTCTGGCCCACTCAGCCCCTCGGGGGTAATCAGATACCGCTCGGGTAAGCGCGCGGCCGCGACAATCGGCCGATTGGCTGCGGGAAACTCATAATCACCCAACTGTCGAGGGCTGACCCAGGCCAGCGGCTGACCTTCAGCGCCATGGGGCTCACCAGTAAACGCCGAGACCTCCCAGACATCCAGCAGCACCTGTTTGTCCGGGTAATCGTGGCGCACCTGAATCAACGGCCGCGCGGCAGTCGGGCGGATGCCCAGCTCCTCGTCCAGTTCGCGGGCCAGGGCTGCCTGCACCGTCTCGTTGGCCTCGACCTTGCCACCGGGAAACTCCCAAAGGCCGCCCTGGTGCTTATCTTCGGGACGTTTGGCGAGCAGTATCTGCCCATCCACACCGCGAATAACTGCTGCGGCCACATGAATACGTTTCACGCCAGATGTTCCTCCTGGGCAGCTTGGTACCAGCGCTGAAACGCCGGCCACTGATAGATCGTCTCGACATAGGCGGCAGCCTCTGCCGGCAACACCACCTGATAACTGCGCAGACGCGCTGCTACCGGGGCAAAGAAGGCATCGGCCAAAGTCGGCCGGCCAAACAGGAAGCCACCTTCCTTTCCATAGCGCTGCCGGCATTCGGCCCACAGGGCGCAGATGCGCTGGATATCGGCCATGGCATCAGCCGGAATTTCAGCCAGCGCCTGATTGCGTTTGAGGTCCATCGGCAGATGACTGCGCAGCGCGGCAAAACCGCTGTGCATCTCGGCACAGGCACTGCGTGCCAGCGCGCGGGCAGCCCGGGCTTGCGGCCACAGCTGGGCAGCGGGAAAGCATTCGGCCAGGTATTCGCCAATCGCCAGGGAGTCCCAGATGGCGCCGTCGTCGCTGATCAGCAACGGCACCTTGCCGGTCGGCGAGTGCTGCAAAATGAGCGCGCGGGTATCAGGCCGATTCAGGGTAATCAGCTGTTCGGCATAGGGCGCGCCGGTCAACTCCAGCGCCAGTGCCGCACGCAACGACCAGGACGAGTAGGTTTTGTCGCCAATAATCAGAGTAAGTGACATGGGCTGCGCTCGCTGCGGGAAGGTCGCATGACCTTAAAAGGCGACTTCCTCAATAGCAAATTCCCGTTGCTCATGGGGACATGAGCAACGGGAATGCGGGTCGTCAAACAGCCGGTACGTGACGGATCAGGTGCGGTACTCGGCGTTGATCTTCACGTACTCGTGGGACAGATCGGTGGTCCAGATGGTCTCGCTGCAACCACCGCGGCCCAGCTCGATGCGGATAGTGATCTCTTCCTTGGCCATCACTGCGGCGCCCTGCTCTTCGGTGTAGCTGACGGCACGGCAGCCACGGCTGGCAATGCACACGTCACCGAGGAATACGTCGATCAGGCTGACATCCAGCTGCGCCACGCCAGCGCGGCCCACGGCGGCGAGAATGCGCCCCCAGTTCGGGTCGGAAGCAAACAGCGCGGTCTTGATCAGCGGCGAATGGGCTACGGCATAACCGACGTCCAGGCACTCCTGATGGGTTGCACCGCCATTGACCTGCACGGTGACGAACTTGGTCGCGCCTTCACCGTCGCGCACAATGGCCTGAGCCACTTCCATGCACACGCTGAACACCGCTTCCTTGAGCTTGGCGAACAGGTCGCCGCTGGCCTGGCTGATTTCCGGCAAGGCGGCCTTGCCAGTGGCGATCAACATGCAGCAGTCGTTGGTCGAGGTGTCGCCGTCGATGGTGATGCGGTTAAACGACTTGTTCGCCGCATCACGCAGCAGGTCCTGCAGTACGGCCTGAGCCACCTTGGCGTCGGTGGCGATATAACCGAGCATGGTCGCCATGTTCGGCTTGATCATCCCCGCGCCCTTGCTGATGCCAGTCACCGTGACAGTCACACCATCGTGAACAAACTGGCGGCTGGCCCCTTTGGGCAGGGTGTCGGTGGTCATGATGCCGGTGGCTGCTTCGGCCCAGTGATTCTCGGACAAGTCGTCGAGAGCCGCCTGCAGCGCGCCTTCGATCTTCTCGACCGGCAGCGGCTCACCAATCACCCCGGTGGAGAACGGCAGCACAGCACCCTCATCCACACCAGCCAGCTGAGCCAAGGCAGCGCAAGTGCGCGAGGCATTCGCAAGGCCAGGCTCGCCGGTGCCGGCGTTGGCATTACCGGTATTGGTCAACAGGTAACGCACGCTGCCCAGCACACGCTTCTTGGCCAGAATCACCGGCGCGGCGCAGAACGCATTGAGGGTGAACACACCCGCTACGCTGGAGCCTTCGGCACATCGCATAACTACCACATCCTTGCGCCCTGGGCGCTTGATGCCCGCCGAAGCGATGCCCAGTTCGAAACCTGGAACCGGGTGCAGGGTAGACAACGGGCCAAGACCAACAGCCATAGAGAACGCTCCTTGAGGTGGTAGGACTGATTGCGATGGTAAAACGCCGCGAGCGGTCAGACCGTTCGCGGCGTTAATCAAGCTGGGCCAAGCATAGCCAACTTCACTGTCGGCTCAACCCGCTCTACACGGACTGTTTAACTAACCTGGCCGTGGCAGTGCTTGTACTTCTTGCCGGAACCACAGGGGCACGGCTCATTGCGGCCGATCTTCGGCTCGGTGCGCACCGGCGCCACGGCAACCGCTACATCACCCTCTTCTTCGGCGGCTTGCGGCAGCAGTGCTGAAGCTTCGGCGTGCTGGAACTGCATGCGCTCGGCCAAGGCTTCGGCCTCACGACGCAGACGTGCCTCTTCTTCAGCCGGGTCTTCACGGCGCACTTGCACATGCGACAGAACGCGGATGGTGTCGCGCTTGATCGAATCCAGCAGCTCCTGGAACAGGGTGAAGGACTCGCGCTTGTATTCCTGCTTGGGGTTCTTCTGCGCATAGCCGCGCAGGTGAATGCCGTGACGCAGGTGGTCCATGGTCGACAGGTGGTCTTTCCACAGGTCGTCGAGGACACGCAGGAGAATCTGCTTCTCGAAGGTGCGCAGGGCTTCGGCGCTGGCTTCGTTTTCTTTCTCGTTGTAGGCGCTGACCAGCTCTTCAAGAATGCGCGCACGCAGGGTCTCTTCGTACAACTTATGGTCATCATCGAGCCACTGCTGAATCGGCAGACGCAGGTTGAAACCGCTGTAAAGCGCCTCTTCCAGGCCAGCGATATCCCACTGCTCAGGCAGCGACTGCGGCGCGATATGCTGGTTGATGGTGTGATCCAGCACTTCCTGACGGAACTCGGCAATGGTTTCGCCGATGTTGTCGGCAGCCAGCAGAGTGTTGCGCATGTGATAGATCACTTTGCGCTGCTCGTTAGCCACGTCGTCGAATTCCAGCAGTTGTTTACGCATGTCGAAGTTACGACCTTCAACCTTGCGCTGGGCCTTTTCGATGGCGTTGCTGACCATGCGGTGTTCGATCGCTTCACCGGACTGCATGCCCAGAGCCTTCATAAAGTTCTTCACCCGATCCGAGGCAAAGATGCGCATCAGGCTGTCTTCCAGCGACAGGTAGAAGCGGCTGGAACCTGGGTCACCCTGACGGCCGGCACGACCACGCAGCTGGTTGTCGATACGCCGCGATTCATGACGCTCAGAGGCAATCACATGGAGGCCGCCCGACTCGATCACCTGCTGATGACGCTTCTGCCAATCGGCCTTGATCTGTGCGATCTGCTCAGGCGTGGGGTTTTCCAGGTTGGCAACTTCCACTTCCCAGTTGCCGCCCAGCAGGATGTCGGTACCACGACCGGCCATGTTAGTGGCAATGGTCAGCGCGCCCGGACGACCGGCCTGGGCAATGATTTCCGCTTCCTTCTCGTGGAACTTGGCGTTGAGCACCTTGTGCTCGATGCCTTCCTGATTGAGCAGCTTGGACATGTGCTCGGAGGTTTCGATGGTGGCCGTACCGACCAGCACCGGACGCCCCAGGGCCATGCTTTCCTTGATGTCGGTGACGATGGCGGCGTACTTCTCTTCCGCAGTCAGGTAGACCAGATCGTTGAAGTCCTTACGCGCCAGGGCACGGTTGGTCGGAATGACGATCACCGCCAAGCCATAGATCTGATGGAATTCGAATGCTTCGGTATCAGCAGTACCGGTCATGCCGGACAGCTTGCTGTACAGACGGAAGTAGTTCTGAAAGGTGGTCGAGGCCAGGGTCTGGCTCTCAGCCTGGATCGGCAGGCCTTCTTTGGCTTCGATGGCCTGGTGCAGGCCCTCGGACAGACGACGGCCGGGCATGGTGCGGCCGGTGTGTTCGTCGATCAGCAGCACCTGGTTATTCTGCACGATGTATTCAACGTTGCGGTTGAACAGCTTGTGCGCACGCAGGCCCGAGTACACATGGGTCAGCAGGCCCAGGTTGTGGGCCGAATACAGGCTCTCACCCTCAGCCAGCAGGCCGACTTCGGTGAGCATCTCTTCAACATACTGGTGGCCCGCTTCGTTCAGCTCGACCTGACGGGCCTTCTCGTCGACCTTGTAGTGACCTTCGTGCGTGACCACGCCCTCTTCTTCCTCAACATGCAGCTTGAGGCGCGGGATCAGCTTGTTGATCTCGGTGTAGAGACGCGAGCTGTCTTCGGCCTGGCCGGAGATGATCAGCGGGGTGCGCGCTTCGTCGATGAGAATGGAGTCAACTTCGTCGATCACGGCGAAATTCAGCTCGCGCTGGAATTTGTCTTCCAGGCTAAAGGCCATGTTGTCGCGCAGATAATCGAAACCGAATTCGTTGTTGGTACCGTAGGTGATATCGGCGGCGTAGGCTTCACGCTTCTCTTCCGGCGGCATAAAGGGGGTCACGATGCCCACGCTCATACCGAGGAATTCATACAGCGGACGCATCCAGTTGGCGTCGCGGCGTGCCAGGTAATCGTTGACCGTCACCACATGCACGCCCTTGCCGGACAGTGCATTGAGGTACACCGCCAGGGTCGCCACCAGGGTCTTACCCTCACCGGTGCGCATCTCGGCGATCTTGCCTTCGTGCAGGGTCATACCACCAATCAACTGCACGTCGAAGTGGCGCATGCCCATCACGCGCTTGCCGGCTTCGCGGGCTACCGCAAAGGCTTCGGCGAGCAGCTGATCAAGGGTTTCACCTTTGGCCAGACGAGCTTTGAACTCCTCCGTCTTGGCACGCAGTTGCTCATCGGAAAGAGCAAGCATCTGCTCCTCGAAGGCATTGACGGCTTGTACCGCCTTGAGCATGCGTTTGACTTCACGCTCGTTCTTGCTTCCAAAGAGTTTTTTCAACAAAGGCGCAAACATATCGACAGGATCTTCCAGGCGTATGGATTGAGGGCGGCTGAACAGCGACCCATGCAGCCTTTATGGCTGCGTGCGAAGGGGGCATTCTACCCGGAAACGCAAACGAGGAAAGCGGCGTTATTCGACGTCGTTAACCCGGGCTATATAGCTGGCTGGATTGACCACTAGGCCATCCTTGGTCACTTCGAAGTGCACATGGTAACCACTGGCGCGGCCGCTGCGGCCGACCTTGGCAATCGTCTGGCCGCGCTGCACCAAGTCACCAATCTGTACCAGGTTGCTCTGATTGTGCGCATACAGCGTGGTGTAGCCATCGGCATGACTGATCTCCACGGTATGCCCATAACCCGACTTGACCCCGGAGAAGCTCACAACACCCGCCGCAACAGACACCACATCGCTGCCCGGCTTGGCGGCGAAATCAACGCCTTTATGCTGAGTATTGCGCCCAGTCAGTGGGTGCACGCGGCGACCAAATGGCGAGGACATATAGCCATGACGTACCGGCATGCCCGACAGGTATTCGGCTTCATTCAGCTGTCGCTCGCCGATCAGTTGCTCCAGCACTTCCAGCAACTGTTCGCGACTGTCCAGGCGCAAGCTCAGGCGATCGAGCTCATCCATAAATGGCGGCGGCGCATACGCAGCATCGCCCAGGGCATCTTCCGCACCGCCCTGGCCAACATTGAGAGAGAAATCAAATTCGCTGGCATCCAGATCCGCCAGTTCGGTGAGGCGCGCGCCCAAGGCATCCAGACGAGTCAGGCGCGCTTGCAGCTCGGCCACATGCACGGCGAAGGCATCCAGCTGACGCTGGGCGTCACGCCGCACTTGGCCGACCTCGGCGCGCTGCTGGTCTATTGCTTGATTGAGCTGGGTGTCGTCATGCACCTCAACCGTTGCCGGCGCCCACCAGGCACCAACAGCTACGCCGCTGGCCAATGCCGCGCCGAGTGCCAGTAACAACGCCAGCAATAACCAGCGCAGATCCAGACTGAGCGAACGTGCGGCACCGTGATGCCGACTAAGTAGAATGATGTGCACGGCCTTCCCCTAGTGGTGAAGCGTCAGTCGGCAGCAGCGATTCTGCTACCATGGCGGCTCCACTTTTTCAGGCGTCCTGCCATGACTTTTCGTCCTTTGCCGGCCCGGGCTCCCGCCGCGCTGTTGCGCGAAGCGAAACCCCTGAAGGCGCTGTTCAATCAAGCGCAACGCATTGATCGCCTGCAGCACCTACTGGAAAGCCAACTACAGCCGGCGGCTCGCGAACACTGCCATGTAGCGTCGTGGCGCGAGGGTTGCCTGCTGCTGATAATCACCGATGGCCACTGGGCCACGCGCCTGCGCTATCAACAAAAACGCTTGTTGAAACAGCTGCAGGCACTCGAAGAATTCGCGACCTTAACGAAGATTCTGTTCAAGGTGCAACCTCCGACTGCCGAAAGGCGTGCACCGGGTCGCACAATCAGCCTGTCCAGCAGCGCCGCGGAAAACATCCAGGCCACCGCCGACGGCATCAGCGACCCCAAGCTGCGCGCTGCCCTTGAGCGTCTGGCCAAGCACGGCAAACCCAACGAATAAGTGCTTTTCGCCCACTGAAGCGCAGGTAATAAAAAAGGCCACCCGAAGGTGGCCTCGAAAAGCAAAGTAAGGAGGGTATTGCGTTACACGGCCGCAACCGGGCGCATGTAGGAGATTGGCGCGGTGTTGGGGTCATCAAAGGTGACGACTTCCCAAGCATCGGTTTGCTCGATCAGGGCGCGCAGCAGGCGATTGTTCAGCGCATGCCCCGATTTGAAACCCTTGAACTCGCCAATCAGGCTGTTACCCAGCAGGTAAAGGTCGCCGATCGCATCGAGAATCTTGTGTTTGACGAACTCGTCCTCGTAACGCAGGCCGTCTTCGTTCAACACGCGGAACTCATCTACCACGATAGCGTTATCTACGCTGCCGCCGAGCGCCAGGTTCTGTGAACGCAGGAACTCGATATCACGCATAAAACCGAAGGTCCGAGCGCGGCTGACTTCTTTCACAAACGAGGTGCTGGAGAAGTCCACGCTGGCCGACTGGGTGCGATTGCGGAACACCGGGTGATCGAAATCGATCTCGAAGGTCACCTTGAACCCTTCGAAAGGCACGAAGGTGGCGCGCTTGTCGCCCTCTTCAACTGTCACTTCGCGAAGGATGCGGATGAACTGCTTGTGGGCGTCCTGCTCTTGCAAACCAGCAGATTGAATCAGGAATACAAAGGGACCCGCACTGCCATCCATGATCGGTACTTCGGACGCGGAGAGCTCGACGTAGGCGTTATCGATGCCCAGGCCAGCCATGGCCGAAAGCAGGTGCTCTACCGTATCCACCTTGACATCACCATTGACCAATGTGGTCGACATGGTGGTTTCACCAACATTGCCTGCACGCGCGGGAATTTCCACGACAGGGTTCAAGTCGGTACGACGGAACACGATACCGGTGTCCACGGGTGCCGGCTTCAGGGTCAGGTATACCTTTTCCCCGGAATGCAGGCCGACGCCAGTGGCGCGGATAATGTTCTTCAGGGTGCGTTGTCTGATCATGGCTTTGGCCGCTATAGCACTAGTTGCGAATTGTTTTCAACAATGGCCGGCGATGATAGCAGAACCGGCCTTTGCTGAACACCAATCACCCCAATACTCCTGATACATTTCATCAATCGGCCTGACGACGCAGGAACGCCGGGATGTCCAGGTAATCCAGGTCATCCTGAGGGTTCAGCTTGGCCGCAGTGGCAGCGCCGCCGTGGCTTTGACGCTGAACGGTCGGACGCTCGTAGTCCTTGTAATTGACGCTCTGCTCGGCACGCGCCGGGGCTGCTGCGTTGCTGCCAGTGCTGGCAGAAACTTGCACAGTATTGTCGATAACCTTGACCGGCTTCTCGATACGCGCACCCAGACCAGTGGCAACTACAGTGACGTGCAGCTCGTCGCGCATGTCCGGATCGATCACGGTGCCGACCTTGACGGTGGCGTGCTCGGAAGCGAACTGCTCGATGATGTTACCCACGTCGGAGTACTCACCCAGGGACAGGTCAGGACCGGCGGTGATGTTCACCAGGATGCCGCGCGCGCCTTGCAGGTTGACGTCTTCCAGTAGCGGGTTACGGATCGCCGCTTCGGTGGCTTCACGTGCACGGTTCGGACCGCTGGCGCAGCCAGTGCCCATCATCGCCATGCCCATTTCGCTCATCACGGTTTTAACGTCAGCGAAGTCGACGTTGATCATGCCCGGACGCTTGATGATGTCGGAGATACCGCGCACGGCACCGGCCAGTACATCGTCAGCCTTGGCGAAAGCCGACAGCAGGCTGGCATCCTTACCGAGGATGGTCAGCAGTTTTTCGTTCGGGATGGTGATCAGCGAGTCGACACTTTCCGACAGCGCGCGAATACCTTCTTCGGCGATCAGCATGCGCTTCTTGCCTTCGAACGGGAACGGACGGGTCACCACCGCAACGGTGAGGATGCCCATTTCCTTGGCCACCTGAGCAATCACCGGAGCTGCACCGGTACCGGTACCGCCACCCATGCCGGTGGTGATAAAGACCATATCGGTGCCTTGCAGCACTTCAGCGATACGCTCGCGATCTTCCATGGCCGCCTGACGGCCGACTTCTGGATTGGCACCGGCGCCGAGGCCCTTGGTCACTGCAGTGCCCAATTGCAGCACGGTACGTGCGCCGATGTTTTTCAGTGCCTGTGCATCCGTGTTGGCGCAGATGAACTCCACACCTTCAATGTTGTTTTTCGCCATGTGATTGACAGCATTACCGCCGCCGCCACCCACGCCGATGACCTTGATAACCGCACTTGCTGGAGCGCTGTCTACGAGTTCGAACATTTTCCCTCTCCTTTACTTTCTAGTTGTAACGCCTACTGCAAAATCAGAAATTGCCCTGGACCCAGCGTTTCAGCCGTTCCAGCACAGGTTGTTTAGGTTCATCGCTGTAGCTGCCAAGCGCAGACATGGAGATGCCGTCGGCCTGCTTCTGCAGCCCATACAGCAACAGGCCCACGCCTGTGGAATAAATCGGGTTACGCACCACATCGGCCAGACCCTTGACGCCCTGGGGCACGCCCAGACGGACCGGCATATGGAAAATCTCTTCGGCCAGCTCCACCGCGCCTTCCATCTTCGCCGTACCGCCGGTGAGAACGATGCCCGCCGGGATCAGGTCTTCGTAGCCACTGCGGCGCAGCTCGGCCTGAATCAGGGTGAACAGCTCGTCGTAACGCGGCTCGACCACTTCGGCCAGGGACTGGCGCGACAGGTCGCGCGGCGGACGATCACCGACGCTCGGCACCTTGATGGTTTCGCCGGCTCCGGCCAACTTGGCCAGGGCGCAGGCGTAGCGGATTTTGATCTCTTCGGCGTACTGAGTCGGCGTACGCAGGGCCATGGCGATGTCATTGGTGACCTGGTCGCCGGCAATTGGGATTACCGCGGTGTGGCGGATTGCGCCTTCGGTGAAGATGCAAATGTCAGTAGTGCCGCCGCCGATATCCACCAGGCACACGCCCAGCTCTTTTTCGTCGTCAGTCAGCACCGCATAAGCCGAGGCCAGCTGCTCAAGAATGATGTCGTCGACTTCAAGGCCGCAGCGACGCACGCATTTCTCGATATTCTGCGCGGCATTTACCGCGCAGGTGACCACGTGCACCTTGGCTTCCAGACGCACGCCGGACATGCCCAGCGGCTCACGCACGCCTTCCTGGTTATCGATCACGTAATCCTGCGGCAGGGTGTGCAGTACACGCTGGTCGGCGGGAATGGCCACGGCCTGAGCGGCGTCGAGCACGCGCTCCAGATCTGCCGGGCTGACTTCGCGATCACGGATGGCAACGATGCCGTGGCTGTTGAGGCTGCGAATATGGTTGCCGGCCACACCGACGAAGGCCGAGTGGATACGGCAGCCGGCCATCAGCTGAGCTTCTTCAACAGCGCGCTGGATCGACTGCACGGTGGATTCGATATTCACCACCACGCCTTTTTTCAGGCCGCGCGACGGATGGGTGCCGATGCCGACGATTTCCAGTTGGCCGTCCGCATTCACTTCACCGACCAGCGCCACCACCTTGGAGGTACCGATGTCGAGGCCGACGATCATCTTGCCGCTCTGCACGTTTGCCATGGCTCTTGCCTTCTCCTGATTCACTGCACGACAGCGGTTGGTGCCGCCGTGGGCGCTACCGGCTCACGCCATGCCACGGCAAGGCCGTTGGCATAACGCAGATCGATCCGCGCAATATTCGTTTGTTGCTCTTTCAGGGCCTTGTCATAAATGGCCGTGAAGCGCCGCATTTTTTCCACCAGATGGTCACGCCCCAACAGCAATTCGATGCCCTGCCCGGTGGAAAGGAACCAGCTGCCGCGCTCACGCAACTCCAGGCGCGCCACGGAAAAGCCCATGGGTCGCAGCATCTGGCTGAGTACCTGGTATTGCTGCATCACCTGCTGCTGCGCACGCTTGGGGCCATACAGCTGCGGCAGGTGTGGGTAATTCGCCAGATCCAGCGGCGCGAACGCCTCGCCCTGGTTGTTCAGCAGCGCCTCATCGCCCCAGCGGGCAATCGGCAATTGTTCTTCCAGACGCACCACCAACTGATCCGGCCATACGCGGCGCACCTGAGCGCTGGCAATCCATGGCATCAGTTCCAGCTCGCGGCGCAGGCTGAGCAGGTCAACACTGAAAAAGCTCGCACTGGCATAAGGCGCAATGCGCTCCTGCACCGCCTGCTGGTTGACGTAGCTGAGGTCGCCCTCAACGCTGATCCGCGCAATCGGCTGATCGGCATAGGGCAACGCGCGCAGCGACAACTCGTAGGTGCCGTAGCCCAATGCCAGTAGCAACAGCGGCCAGCTCAAGCGCTTCAGCCAACCGCCCATGCCCGCAAAACGGGCTTTCGGCAGGCTCATGCGCAGGCTGATCGGCTCCTTGGCCACCAAACGGCTGGCGCCGCGCTGCGCAGGCTTACCGCGCACGGGGGCGCGGTTCGAACCTGGCTGGTGACGCAAGGTGGCCGTCATGACTTAACCCCGAGCCTCAAGGCTGTCGGCCAGAATCGCCAACACCAGTTGTTGAAAATCCAGACCGGCAGCACGGGCTGCCATTGGCACCAGGCTGTGGTCGGTCATGCCCGGTACGGTGTTGACTTCCAACAGCCAAAACTTGCCGTCAGCGTCCTGCATCACGTCGGCACGGGCCCAGCCCTGGGTGCCGACCGCTTCGCAGGCGCGCGCGGTGAGGTCCTTCAGCTCGGCTTCCTTCTCCGCCGAGAGGCCGCACGGAATGCGGTACTGGGTGTCATTGGCCAGGTACTTGGCGTCGTAGTCGTAGAAGCTGTGCGGCGTGCCCAGGGCAATCGGCGGCAACACCTGACCGCGCAGCATGGCGATGGTGAATTCCGGACCGGCGATCATCTGCTCGACCAGCACCTGCGAGTCGTAGCGGCTGGCGTCTTTCCAGGCAGCGATCAACGCGTCGACATCGCCCACCTTGGCCATGCCGATACTCGAGCCCTCATGGGCCGGTTTGACGAACAGCGGGAAGCCCAGCTCGGCAGCCGCCGCATGGCAATCGGCTTCGCAGGTCAAGGCCGCGTGGGCTGGCGTCGGTAGGCCGAGGCTGAGCCACACGCGCTTGGTGCGCAGCTTGTCCATAGCCAGAGCCGAAGCCAGGATGCCGCTGCCGGTGTAAGGAATCCCGGCACACTCAAGCAAGCCCTGCATCGAGCCGTCTTCGCCACCACGGCCATGCAGCACGATAAAGGCACGGTCGATTTTCTCGGCAGTAAGGCGCTGCAGCAGATCATCGCCAGCATCGATACCGAACGCATCCACGCCCGCAGCCAGCAGCGCTTGCAGCACGGCATTGCCGGACTTCAGCGAGACTTCACGCTCGGCGCTCTTGCCGCCGAACAGCACGGCCACGCGCCCAAAGGCGCTGACCGGAAATTGTGATTGCAGACTGGCAGCACTCATTTCGACTCCTCTGATGACTCGCCGCCGACTGTGGCGAACAAAGGGCTTTGCAACAGTTGTGGAGCCAGGCCGCCGATATCGCCGGCACCTTGGCAGAGAAGAATGTCGCCCGCGCGCAGCAGCGGCTTGACGATGGGCGCAAGGTCCACGCCGCGCTCGATATAGATCGGGTCGAGCTGGCCGCGCTGACGGATGCTGTGGCACAGGTTGCGGCTGTCCGCCCCCGGAATCGGTGCTTCACCGGCCGGGTAGACTTCCATCAGCAGCAATACCTGGGCATCACCGAGCACCTGAACGAAATCGTCATACAGGTCGCGGGTGCGGCTGAAACGGTGCGGCTGGTAAACCATCACCAGGCGACGCTCCGGCCAACCGCCGCGCACCGCCTTGATCACCGCCGCGACTTCGCGCGGATGGTGGCCGTAATCGTCGACCAGCATCACGCTGCCGCCGTCTACCGGCAGCTCGCCGTAGACCTGGAAGCGTCGACCCACACCTTGGAACTGCGAAAGGCCCTGGACGATGGCTTCATCACTGATGCCTTCGTCGCTGGCGATGGCGATGGTGGCCAGGGCGTTCAGCACGTTGTGGTTGCCCGGCATATTCACCGACACGTCCAGCGGCTCGCGGTCGCGGCGCAGCACGGTGAAGAAGGTTTGCATGCCCTGCTGACGCACGTTGATCGCACGCACATCGGCATCCTCATCAAAGCCGTAAGTCACGGTTGGACGGGCCACCTGAGGCAGGATTTCGCGCACAATCGGGTCATCGACACAGAGCACCGCCAGGCCATAGAACGGCAGGTTATGCAGGAACTCGATGAAGGTTTTCTTCAACTTGTTGAAGTCACCGCCATAGGTGCTCATGTGGTCCATGTCGATATTGGTGACCACCGAAACCATCGGCTGCAGGTGCAGGAAGCTGGCGTCACTCTCATCGGCTTCGGCGATCAGGTAACGGCTGCTACCCAGCTGCGCGTTGGTGCCCGCAGCATTCAGTCGGCCGCCAATCACGAACGTCGGATCCAGGCCGCCGGCGGCGAACACCGAGGCCAGCAGGCTGGTGGTGGTGGTCTTGCCATGGGTGCCGGCCACGGCAATGCCGTGGCGATAGCGCATCAGCTCGGCGAGCATCTCGGCGCGTGGCACCACGGGGATGCGACGCTCAAGGGCCGTGGCAACCTCTGGATTACTGGTATTAACCGCGCTGGAGACCACCAGCACGTCGGCCTGTTCGGCATTCTCTGCACGGTGGCCGATAAAGATCTGCGCGCCGAAGGTTTCCAGACGCTCGGTCACGGCCGAGGCCTTGAGATCGGAACCGGAGACTTCATAACCCAGATTGAGCAGCACTTCGGCGATACCGCACATGCCGGCACCACCGATGCCGACAAAGTGGATACGGCGAATGCGGCGCATGCGGCGGATTTCCGAACGTGCAGCGGCGGGAGACTTAGCCACGGGCCACCTCCAGGCAGATATCGACAACGGTGCAGGTTGCATCGGGCTTGGCTAGACGACGAGCCGTCTGCGCCATTTGAGTGAGTTGTTCGGGGTGCATCAAAACCTCGGTCAGCTGCGCGGCCAGCTTGGCGGCGTCAGTGGAACGTTGTGGCAGCAGTACGGCAGCGCCGGCACTGGCCAGATAATCGGCATTACGGGTCTGGTGATCATCGATCGCGTGCGGCAGCGGCAGCAGGAAGGCTGGCAGGCCGGCGGCGGCCAGTTCGCTGACGGTCAGCGCGCCGGACCGGCACACCACCAGATCGGCCCAGGCATAGGCCCGTGCCATGTCCTTGATAAACGGCGCGACCTGCGCTTCGACGCCAACTGCGCGATAGCGTTCAGCGGTAATTGCATCATGTTGCTTGCCGGCCTGATGGAACACTTCGGGGCGCAGCTCAGCGGCTACCAGCGCCAGGGCTTCGGGCAGCAATTTATTCAGCGGCTCGGCGCCCAGGCTGCCGCCCAGCACCAGCAAACGCGGCTGGCGGTTGCGCAGCGAATCACGCGGGGTTTCCAGAAACAGCTCTTCACGCACCGGATTGCCGGTGGTGCGGCGCTTGTCGCTGTTGCCGAAGGTATTCGGGAAGGCTTCGCAGACGCGACTGGCGAACGGCACCAGGCTACGGTTAGCGGTACCGGCCACAGCATTCTGCTCGTGGATGATCAACGGCGCGCCGCTCATGCGCGCAGCCAGACCGCCAGGGCCAGTGACATAACCGCCCATGCCCAGTACGCAGACCGGCTGCAGTTCGCGCATGACCTTGCGCGCCTGGAACAGCGCCTTGATCAGCTGGAACGGCGCTTTCAGCAGCGACAGCTTGCCCTTGCCACGCAAGCCAGTTACGTCGATCAGGTGCAGCGGAAGACCGGCCGCCGGCACCAGTTCATTTTCGATGCCGCGCGGCGTACCCAGCCAATGCACGCTGTAGCCGCGCGCCTTGAACTCGCGGGCGCAGGCCAGCGCCGGGAATACGTGCCCGCCAGTGCCGCCGGCCATGATCAGCACATTACCGCGCATGCTGAACCTCCTCGGCGGGCTGGCCTTCGAAGAAATCCGATTCTTTAAAGTCAACGTCTTCATTGCCCAACTGGGTACGACGCTCCCACTCGATACGCAGCAGCAGCGCCAGGCTGACGCAGCAGATCACCAGCGAACTGCCGCCGTAGCTGAGAAATGGCAGGGTCAGCCCTTTGGTCGGTAACAGGCCAACGTTCACGCCGATATTGATCAGCACCTGACCGATCCACAGGAATGCCAGACCGTAGGCCACATAGGCCGAGAAAAACTGCTTGGCCTTCTCGGCCCACAGGCCGATATACAGGGCGCGTACGCTGACGAAGACGAACAGTGCGACGGTAATCAGTGCACCGACCATGCCCAGCTCCTCGGCCAGTACGGCAAATACGAAGTCGGTATGTGCTTCCGGCAGGTAGAACTGTTTCTGCACGCTGTTGCCCAGGCCAACGCCGAACCACTCACCACGACCGAAGGCGATCAGCGCCTGGCTCAGTTGGTAACCGGCACCGTACTGATCAGCCCAGGGGTCGACGAAGTTGGTCAGACGCTCCAGGCGATAGGCCTGGCTGGTCATCACCAACACGCCAAGGCCGAGAACGCAGGCCGCCAGCGGAATAAAGCGCAGCAGGTTGACCCCGCCAAGGAACAGCATGGCGATGGCCGCGCCAACCAGCACCACGGTGGCGCCAAAGTCCGGCTCGGCCAGCAGCAGCGCGGCAATCGGGCCCAGCACCAGCATCGGCTTGATAAAGCCGGTGAGTTTCTCGCGTACTTCTTCCTGGCGACGCACCAGGTAGGCGGCGATGAACATCACGCTAAACAGCTTGGCCAACTCGGACGGCTGCAGGTTGAACACGCCCAGGCCGATCCAGCGCTTGGCCCCGTTGACCTCACGACCAATGCCCGGCAGCAGTACCAGAATCAGCAGCACCACCGCCGCCAGCAGCAACATGCCGCTGTAACGCTGCCACAGCGCCATCGGCACCAGCAGAGTCGCCAGTGCAGCGCCCAGACCAATGGCCAGATAAATCAGGTGGCGAATCATGTGATACAGCGGGTTGCCCGACTGCACTGCCGCCACTTCCGAGGAGGCCGAGGCGATCATCACCAAACCCAAACCGAGCAGCGCCAGGCAACCGGCCAGCAGCGGGAAGTCCAGATCGATACCGCGACGGGTATGCAGTGGCGACGGCAAGGCCATCAGGCGGGCAAGCATCATTGCAAAGCCTCCACGGCCTGGGCGAACAGACGCCCGCGCTCTTCGAAATTCTTGAACATGTCCAGGCTGGCGCAGGCCGGCGATAGCAATACGGCATCGCCAGACTCGGCCAACTCGGCAGCGCGTTGTACAGCCTCTTCCAGGGTCTTGACCCGGATCAGCGGGGCGGCGTCGCCCAACGCCTCAGCCAGCAACTCGGCATCGCGACCAAGCAGCACCACGGCGCGGCAGAACTTGCCGACCGGCGCTTTCAGCGCCGAGAAATCCGCGCCCTTACCATCGCCACCGGCAATCAGCACCAACTTGCCACTGATATCCGCGCCCAGGCCTTCGATAGCCGCCAGCGCGGCACCTACGTTGGTGGCCTTGGAATCGTCGTAGTAGCTCACGGCATTGCGCTCGCCAACCCACTGGCAGCGATGCGGCAGGCCAGCGAACTGCTTGAGGGTTGCCAACATCGGCTCGAACGGCAGGCCCACCGCATGACCCAGCGCCAAGGCTGCCAGTGCATTGGACTGGTTGTGCGCGCCGCGAATCTTCAGTTCACGCACCGGCAGCAGCGCAGCGAACTGGTACGCCAGGGATTTCTCGCCGTCTTCTTCGAGCAGACCGAAACGTTTGAAATCCGGTTTGCCCAGACCGAAGTACCAGCACGGCAGTTGATCGGCCACCAGCGGACGCGATAGCGCGTCGTCGCGATTTACCACCACCTGCCGCGCACCACGGAAAATACGGTGCTTGGCCAGGTGATAAGCGGGCAGATCGGCGTAGCGATCCATATGGTCTTCGCTGATGTTCAGGCAGGTCGCCACTTCAGCGTTGAGCTGGTCGGTGGTTTCCAGCTGGAAGCTCGACAGCTCCATGACGTACAGCTCGACTGCATCATCGAGCAGGTCCAGCGCCGGCGTACCCAGATTGCCGCCGACGGCGACCTTCTTGCCGGCCGCAGCCGCCATCTCACCAACCAGGGTGGTCACGGTGCTTTTCGCGTTGGAGCCGGTAATCGCCACGATCGGCGCCTTGGCATAACGAGCGAACAGATCGATATCACCGGACAGCTTGACGCCACGCGCAGCGGCCGCCTGCAGCGCCGGGGTGGCGATGGCCAGACCTGGGCTGACCAGCAGCTCGCTAGCGCGGCAGAGGAACTCCACATCCAGTTCGCCACAACGCACTTCCACCTGCGGGAACTGCTCACGCAAGGTGGCGAGCTCCGGCGGGTTGGCACGGGTGTCGACCACGGCAAACGGCAGGCCCTGGCGCGCGAGGAAACGCACCAGGGACATGCCGCTCTTGCCGAGGCCGACAACGATGCGGAAGTGGTCAGAAGCGATCAGGGTCATGCTGTTATAAGTCCTCAATCCTCAACGCAGTTTCAGGGTGGCAAGGCCGATCAGCACCAGAATCACGGTGATGATCCAGAAGCGCACAATCACGCGCGGCTCAGGCCAGCCTTTCAGTTCAAAGTGGTGATGGATCGGCGCCATGCGGAACACGCGCTTGCCGGTCAGCTTGAAGCTTGCGACCTGGATGATCACCGACAGGGTTTCCACCACGAAGATGCCGCCCATGATGAACAGCACCACTTCCTGACGAACGATCACCGCGATGGTGCCCAGGGCCGCACCCAGCGCCAACGCGCCAACGTCACCCATAAACACTTGCGCCGGGTAGGTGTTAAACCAGAGGAAACCGAGACCCGCACCGACCAGGGCGGCGCAGAACACAATCAGCTCACCCGCGCCCGGCACGTAGGGAATAAACAGGTATTCGGCGAACTTCACGTTGCCCGACAGGTAGCAGAAGATCCCCAGCGCACCGCCGACCATCACGGTAGGCAGAATGGCCAGACCATCGAGACCGTCAGTCAGGTTGACCGCGTTACTCGAACCGACGATGACGAAGTAGGTCAGCACCACGAAGCCCAGGCCCAGCTCCAGGCTGAAGTCCTTGAGCATTGGCAGAATCAGGGTGGTTTCCACCGGGCTCTGCGCGGTCATATAAAGGAAGAACGCTGCACCGAGGCCGAACACCGATTGCCAGAAGTATTTCCAGCGGCTCGGCAGGCCCTTGGAGTTCTTCTCGATCACCTTGCGGTAGTCATCGACCCAGCCGATGGCGCCAAACAGCAGGGTTACAGCCAGCACCACCCACACATAGCGGTTGGTCAGGTCAGCCCAGAGCAGGGTGCTGACGGCAATCGCCGAGAGAATCAGCGCGCCGCCCATGGTGGGCGTGCCCTTCTTCGACAGGTGCGACTGCGGGCCGTCGTTGCGTACCGACTGGCCGATCTGCCGAATCTGCAGAGTGCGGATCATCCACGGGCCGAGCCACAGCGACAGGGCTAGCGCGGTCAGCACGCCGAGGATGCCGCGCAGTGTCAGATACTGAAACACTGCGAAACCCTTGTGGAACTGTTGCAGGTATTCCGCCAGCAGCAGCAGCATTAGTGAATCTCCCCGGATGTGCCACACAGCGCCGCGACGACTTTTTCCATCGCTGCACTGCGTGAACCTTTAATTAGAAGGGTGGTGTCGCCCTGCTCGCCTTGCAGCGCAGCAATCAGGCTGGCCTGGTCGGCAAAATGCCGAGCCGCAGCGCCAAACTCAGCCACTACGTAAGTCGTCAGCGGGCCGACGGCATACAGCGCATCAACCTTGCCAGCGGCATAACTGCCGACCTGGCGATGACCCCGCTCGGCCCATTCGCCCAGCTCGCCGATATCGCCCAGCACCAGCACGCGGCGGCCCGGAAAGCCGGTGAGGATATCGATGGCTGCGCAAACAGATGCCGGGTTGGCGTTGTAGCTGTCGTCGATCACCCGCAGGCCGTTCGCTGCGATCTGCGCAACGGCTCGACCTTTGACCGGCTGCAGACTTTCCAGCCCGGCCTTGATCGCCGCAGGGGCAAGGCCCAGCGCCTGCGCAGCGGCCGCAGCAGCCAGGGCATTAGCAACATTGTGCTCACCGAGCAGGTTGAGCTGAATACGTGCCTGACCGCTGGCGCAATGCAGGGTAAAGGCTGAGCAGCCACGGGCGTCACGGGCCAGCTCGCTGGCATAAACGTCAGCAGCTGAATTACGCAGAGCGAAGCTGCTGATTGCGCGGCCCTGGGCGCGTTGCTGCCAGATGGCGAAAGCATTGTCGTCAAGATTGAGTACGGCCACGCCGCTGTCGCTCAAGCCCTCAAGGATTTCGCCTTTGGCTTGGACAATCTTTTCCGGGCCGCCGAACTCGCCGACATGAGCGTTACCGGCATTGTTGATGATGGCCACCTGCGGCTGGGTCAGGCCAACGGTGTAGGCGATCTCGCCGACATGGTTGGCGCCCAGCTCGATCACTGCGGCGACATGCTCAGGCGCCAGTTCCAGCAGGGTCAGCGGCGCGCCGAGGTCGTTATTCAGGTTACCGCGCGTCGCTAGCACCGGACCTTGCAGGCCCTCACGCAGGATGCTGGCGAGCATTTCTTTCACGGTGGTCTTGCCGCTGGAACCGGTAATAGCGACCAGTGGCGCGCTGAACGCCTGGCGATTGAGCGCGCCCAGTTGACCGAGGGCCAGGCGGGTATCGGCAACCAGCAGTTGCGGCAGCGGCGCATCCGCCACTTCACGCTCAACCAGGGCCGCCACTGCGCCTTTGCTGGCAACTTCGACCAAGTAGTCATGGCCATCGAAACGCGGACCGGCCAAGGCGACGAACAGCTGGCCCGGCTGAATCGCCCGGCTGTCGCTGCTAACTGCGCTGAATGCCACATCGACACCGATCACCCGGGCGCTCAATGGGGCAGCCACTTCGCTCAACCGCAGCGCCTTAAGCATGCGCCACCTCCCATGCGGCCAAAGCGTTGGCCGCTTCGACCAGGTCGGAGAAGGGCTGACGCACGCCGTTGATTTCCTGATAGTCCTCATGCCCCTTACCGGCTAGCACCAGTACATCATCGGCAGACGCGCTGGCGATTAGCTGAGCAATCGCCTGACCACGGCCATGGACGAACTGCACGGACTCAGGTGTGACGAAGCCAGCGCGAATATCACTGAAAATCTTTGCCGGCGCTTCGGTGCGTGGATTGTCATCGGTGACCAGCACCGCATCGGCCAGACGCTCAACCACCGCGGCCATCAGCGGGCGCTTACCGTTGTCACGGTCGCCACCACAGCCGAACAGGCACAGCAGGCGGCCTTTGACATGCGGACGCAGGGCTTCGAGAACTTTTTCCAAAGCATCCGGAGTGTGTGCGTAGTCCACCACCACCAGCGGCTGCTTGCCGCCACCCAAACGCTGCATACGACCGATAGGGCCCTGCAGCTGTGGCAGCACCTTGAGAATTTCATCCAGCGGGTAATCCAGGCCGAGCAGCGCGCCGACCACAGCCAGCAGGTTGCTCAGGTTAAAGCGGCCGAGCAGCGAGCTGCGCAGGCTGCCTTCACCGCGTGGAGTCACCAGCGTGGTGCGCACGCCCTGCTCGTCGAACTGCGCGTCGCGGCAATACAGATAGGCGTCAGCGTCGATCAGGCTGTAGCTGATCAGCCGCGACTCTTGCTCGGCAGCTGCCAGCTCACGACCAAAGGCATCGTCCAGATTGAGCACACGGCAACGCAGGCCCGACCAGGCGAACAGCGCGGCTTTCGCCTCGGCGTAAGCCTGCATCGAGCCGTGGTAATCCAGATGATCGCGCGACAGGTTGGTCAGCACCGCCACATCAAACGCCAGGGCAGCTACGCGGCCCTGATGCAGACCGTGGGACGAGACTTCCATGGCCACGGCGCGCGCACCAGCGTTTTTCATGTCCGCCAGGGTCGCCTGCACGCCGATTGGATCAGGCGTGGTGTGACGGCCCTGCTCCAGCGCGCCGTAGAAGCCATTACCCAGAGTGCCGACGATGCCGCAGCGCTCGCCCAGCAGATCCAGTGCCTGAGCCAGCAGCTGGCTGACGCTGGTTTTGCCATTGGTGCCGGTAATGCCGATCAGGTGCAGGCCACGGCTCGGCTCGCCATAGAAGCGCCCGGCAATTGCCGACAGCTGATTAGCCAGGCTTTTCAGCGCAACCAGCTCGGCGCTGTGCGCAGTCATCACAGCCGCGCCTTCGGCTTCATAGGCCACGGCGGCAGCACCACGGGCAACCGCATCAGCGATATGTACGCGGCCATCCTGCTGGGTGCCGGGTACGGCCAGAAACAGATCACCCGGACGTACCTTGCGGCTGTCCAGGGTCAATTCACGAATCAGAGTCGAGCTGGCGGCTTCAGGCAGCAACTGATTAAGGGGCATGGGCATCAGATACGCCCTCCTTTAAGAGGATCAACGGCTGCAGTTTCAACTTTGGCCGGCTCAGGTGGCGGCAGGTTGTCTGGGGCGACGTTCATCAGCCGCAGCGCACCGGCCATAACCTTGCCAAATACCGGCGCAGAAACCAGGCCGCCGTAGTAACCACCTTCGCTCGGCTCGTCGATCATGATCACGGCAGCAATACGCGGGTTATCGATTGGCGCAACACCGGCAAAAAACGAGCGATAGGCCTTATCGACATAGCCCTTGCTGCCGCCAGTCGCGGCTTTACGCGCAGTGCCGCTTTTGCCGCCGACGTGGTAGCCCGGAACCTTGGCCCGCGCACCGCCGCCACCCGGTTCTTCAACCACGGCCTGGAGCATGCCGAGCACGGTCTTGGCGATCTGCTCATCGATCACCTGGGTAGTCACCGGCTGGCGATCCAGGCGCACCATCGACAGATTTACGTTCTTGCCGTCATTGGCCAGCACCGAGTAGGCGTGCGCCAGTTGCACGGCGGTCACCGAGAGCCCGTAGCCGTAAGCCAAGGTGGCAGTCTCGGCCTGTTTCCAGACGCGGTAGTTAGGCAGATTGCCGACGCGCTCGCCGGGGAAGCTTAGGCCCGTGTCCTGGCCCAGACCGACTTGCTGCATCACGGCGTAAATCGGCTCAGCTCCGATATCGAAGGCCACCTTGCTGATGCCGACGTTGCTCGACTTCATCAGAATCTGGGTGAGGTTAAGCACGCCGCCGCGTGACACGTCACGAATGGTGTAACGGCCGATACGCAGACTGCCGGGGGCAGTGTCCACAGTCATTTCCGGAGTCCAGCGGCCAGAGCCGAGTGCGGCGGCGATGGAGAACGGCTTGACGGTAGAACCGGGCTCGAACACATCGATCATTGCCCGATTGCGCATGGCAGCCGGCTGCAGGTTACGGCGATTGTTCGGGTTGTAGGTCGGCTGATTGACCATGGCCAGCACTTCGCCAGTCTGCACGTCGAGCAGCACCAGGCTGCCGGCCTTGGCACCGAACTCGGTGACGGCGTTGCGCAGCTCGCGATGGGCCAGGTATTGCAGGCGCAGATCAATCGACAATGCCAAGGCCTTACCGGCCTTGGCATTCTGTGCAACCTGGACGTCCTTGATTAGCCGCCCGCGCCTATCCTTGAGTACCTGACGCTTGCCGGGCACACCGGCCAACCAATCCTCGAAGGCTAACTCCATGCCCTCGCGGCCGCGGTCATCAATGTCGGTAAAGCCCACCACATGGGCGGCCACCTCACCAGCCGGGTAGAAGCGGCGGAATTCTTCAATCCCGTACACGCCGGGGACTTTCAGGTCGAGAATGCGCTGACCCTGCTCAGGCGTCAGACCGCGCACCAAGTACATGAACTCGCGCTCGTGAGCTGCAGCCAGGCGCGCAGAGAAGGTCTTGGCGTCTTGCCCCAATGCAGCCGCCAGCTCGTTCCACTTGGCCTTACCGCTCTGCAACTCCTTGCCATTAGCCCACAGGGTAGTCACCGGAGTGCTGACAGCCAGGGGCTCGCCATTGCGGTCGGTAATCAGCCCACGGTGCGCCGGAATAGGGATATGCCGCACGCTACGCGCATCACCGTGAGCCTGCAGGAAGTTCTGATCGAACACCTGCAGATCGACAATACGCCAGGCAATCGCACCCACCATCAGCGCCAACAACAGCAGCACCAGACGGAAACGCCACGGGTAGAGCGCGCCCTCGAGCCCCATCATGGCGCCACCATACGCACTTCGGCGGCATCCGGGATACGCATGCTTAGGCGCTCAGTGGCCAGGGTTTCGATGCGGTTGTGCGCGGTCCAGGTGCTTTGCTCGAGGATCAGCCGGCCCCACTCGGCCTGCGCCTTATCGCGCACGCTGAGTTCGGCATACAGCTCATTAAGCAGCTGACGGTTCCAATGCGCGCTGTAGGAAACCCCGACGGCAGACACCAGCACAGCCAGAAACAGCAGCAGCATCAGCAGACTGCCGCCGGGCAATGGTTTGGCGAATAGCGCGCTCATCGCACCTTCTCCGCTATGCGCATCACTGCACTGCGCGAACGCGGATTGGCCGCCAGCTCGCCCTCGGAAGCAAATACCGGCTTGCCAATCAACTTCAGGCGCGGCTCGAAGGCTTTCGGAATGATCGGCAGATCGCGCGGCAGCTTGTCCATCTCACCCTTGGCATGCTTGCGCATAAAGAGTTTGACGATGCGGTCTTCCAGCGAGTGGAAGCTGATCACCACCAGTCGACCGCCCACTTCGAGGTTTTCCAGGGCAGCGTCGAGGCCGCGCTCCAGATCACCCAGCTCGTTGTTGATATAGATGCGCAGGCCCTGGAAGGCGCGAGTTGCAGGATTTTTACCTTTCTCCCAGGCCGGATTGGCGACGGTCAGCACCTGAGCCAGATCAGCAGTGCGGGCAAAGGGTTGCTCGGCACGACGCAGCACCACGGCACGGGCCATGCGCTTGGCGAAGCGCTCTTCACCGTATTCCTTGAATACCCGGGCGATTTCTTCTTCGCCGGCGCTGGCAATAAAGTCTGCGGCGCTGACACCGGCATCCGGGTTCATGCGCATATCCAGCGGACCATCGTTCATAAAGCTGAAGCCGCGCTCGGCGTCATCCAGCTGCGGCGAGGACACGCCGAGATCAAGCAGAATACCGCTGACTTTGCCTGCCAGAGCGCGCTGTACCAATTCGTCACCCAGCTCAGCAAAGCTGCGCTGCACAACGACAAAGCGGCCGTCTTCGGCCGCCAGCGCATTCCCTGTCGCGATTGCCAGGGGATCTTTATCAAACCCCAGCAAGCGACCGTCTGGCCCGAGCTTTTCCAAAATCAGCCGGCTATGCCCGCCACGCCCGAAGGTGCCATCCAGATAGCAACCATTCGCGCGCACAGCCAGCCCTTCGACAGCCTCGTCGAGTAGCACGGTGATGTGGCGGAAATTGCTAGTCATGGTCACAGGATCAGGTCACGTAGGTCGTCAGACAAAGCACCCGGTTGCTTGATCGCGGCCAGATCGGCATCGGCCACGGCATTCCAGGCATCTTCATCCCACAGTTGGAATTTATTGAGTTGGCCGACCAGCATTGCGCGCTTGTCCAGCTTGGCGTACTCGCGCAGACGTGGCGGCACCAGGAAACGACCACTGGCATCCAGCTCAAGGTCAACAGCGTTACCGATCAGCAAACGCTGCAGGCGGCGGTTTTCTTCGCGGAAGGAGGCGAGCTCGCGGAGCTTGGCTTCAATCAGCTCCCACTCGGACAACGGATAGACACACAGGCAAGGGTCGATGGCATCAATCGTGACGATAAGCTGGCCGGCGCAACGCGATACGAGCTCGTCCCGATACCGACTTGGCATCGCGAGTCGCCCTTTGGCGTCGAGACTGATGGCGTTAGCTCCGCGAAACACGATCGCGTTTCCCCTTTTTATTAGCTATCCGTGCCTAAGAAACCCACTTTGTGCCACTTCTTACCACTCGCGCACACTATAGGAACGCACGCACCCCACCGTCAAGGCGCGCTTGGCGGGAAAAATCCTTATAGAACGGCGATTTAGCGAACTTTGAGAGGGGCAAAACGGAGAAATAACGCGAATAAATGGATATAAAAATGAACATATGCAACGCGTTGAACTACGAAGTTAAAGTAGTTTGTTAAGAGTAAGATTTTTTCGGTCTTAGAAAGGAGGCGAAACAGTGAAGCGTATAAATGAGGAAGGTGGAGAGTCGATCTGTAAGCCGGGTTCTGTCGAGGACAGTCATTCCTCTACGACGTACATCACTGCACGCCTTTAGCAACCTACCCGGTTCCAGCGCGGGCCACGCCAATGGAACCCTATTTGGTCTTGCTCCGAGTGGGGTTTGCCTAGCCACGAGCTGTTACCAGTCGCGCGGTGCGCTCTTACCGCACCTTTTCACCCTTACCGGCACCGAAGTGCTTAGGCGGTTATTTTCTGTGGCACTTTCCGTAGGCTCACGCCTCCCAGGCGTTACCTGGCACTCCGCCCTATGGAGCCCGGACTTTCCTCCCCCGCATTACGCAGAACGCAACACGGCAGCGACTGTCCGATCGACTCTCCGCGGGCAAGGTTAACGGCCCGCGCCCTATAGAACAAGGTTTAAACGTCTTTCTGCTGCTCCAGGGCCACCTGATAGAGCAAGTTTTTGCGCACCCCGGTGATCTCCGCCGCCAGCGCTGCCGCACGCTTCAGCGGCATTTCCGCCAAGAGCAAATTCAACACGCGCATGGCTTCGGCGCTCACCGTGTCTTCGCCTTCCGGCGCCTGCCAACCCGCGACTAGCACCACACACTCGCCGCGCTGCTGATTGCTGTCGTCAGCCACCCAAGCGGCCAGCTCGGCCAGCGGCATACCCTTGAGCGTCTCGAAGGTTTTGGTCAGCTCACGCGCCAGCAAAGCCGGGCGCTCATCGCCAAATACCGACTGCATATCCTGCAGGCACTCGAGGATGCGGTGCGGCGCCTCATAGAAGATCAGCGTGCGCGGCTCTTCCTTGACCGATTCGAGGCGCGCACGACGCCCTGCCGCCTTGGCGGGCAGAAAGCCTTCGAAAATAAAGCGATCCGATGGCAAGCCTGCAGCAGACAACGCAGCAATCAGTGCGCAGGCGCCCGGCACAGGCACCACTGCAACACCGGCAGCGCGCGCCTGGCGCACCAGGTGATAACCCGGATCAGAAATCAGTGGCGTGCCCGCATCAGAGATCAACGCCACATCATCGCCGGCCAGCAGCCGCGCGAGAAAGCGCCCACCCTGATCGCGCTCGTTGTGCTCATGACAGGCTGCCAGCGGCGTACCGATGCCAAAATGCTGCATCAGCCGTGCGGAATGGCGGGTGTCTTCGGCAGCAATCAGAGCCACGCTGCGCAGGATAGTCAGCGCACGCGCGCTGATGTCATCCAGATTTCCAATGGGTGTAGCAACCACATAAAGACTGCCCAAAGGCGAATTCGCAGCAGCGGAAGTGGTCACAGCACAGGCCTCTCAAATCAGCAAAGCGCGCATTGTAGCCCGTTTCCAACCTTCGACATCGCGTCACCCGGCGGGCTTGGGTACAATTCGACGCTCAATTTGATCAAGTATCAGGAACGCTTACATGATCGCCTGCCTGCGCCCCATCTCTATTCTGTGCCTTGCCGGCCTGCTCGCCGCCTGCGCCAGCCAGCCTTCATCGACCCTGGGCGAGCTGCCACGCACGCCACAAGCCAGCATCGAACAACTGCTGCAGCAAGCGGCCGAAAGCCCCATCGAGCAGGCTGCAGCACTGCGCCTGTCGGCGGCCGACCTGGCCTATAAGCAGAAAGACCTGGCTCGCGCCAGCAGCATTCTTGAACAGGTGCAGCTGGAAAGCCTGAAGCCCGCCCAGCAGATCTACGCCAGCACCCTGCGCGCAGAGTTAGACATGGGCCGCGACAAACCCAAGGCTGCCCTGCGCGCCCTCAGCCACCCGAGCATGGAGCGTCTCGGCGAGCTACCGGTTGAACAACAGGTACGCAGCCAGCTGGTACGCGCAAACGCCCTGCAGGCCACCGGACAAACCCTGGCTGCAGCGCGCGAGCGCGCCTATATCGCGCCACTGCTGAGTGGCGCCAGCGCCACAGACAACCAGGAAACCATCTGGGCACTGGTTTCCAGCCTGCCACAAAGCGAACTGCAAGCCAGCGGTGATGCAGACCTCGACGGCTGGCTGGAGCTGGCCCGCGCCGCCAAGAGCGCCGGCACCCTGGAGCAGCAGCAAACCGCCATTGATGCCTGGGTCGCAGCAAACCCGCAGCACCCTGCCGCACAACAACTGCCGCAGGCGCTGGTCGAGCTGAAAAAACTCTCCAGCCAACCGCTGACTGAGATTGCCCTGCTGCTGCCACAGGATGGCCAACTGGCCAGCGTGGCCCGCGCCTTGCGCGATGGCTTCCTGGCAGCGCACTACCAGGCGCAACAAGCCGGGCAGAACCCGCCGAACATTCAAATTTTCGACAGCTCGCGCATCGGCTCGATGGACGCCTTCTATGCCCAGGCCCAGACTGCAGGCGTGCAGCTGGTGATCGGCCCACTGGAAAAGAACCTAGTCAGCCAGCTGAGCAGCCGTGAACAACTGCCCATCACAACTCTCGCGTTGAATTACAGCGAAGGGAGCCAGGAAGGCCCGGCGCAACTGTTCCAGTTCGGCCTCGCTGCCGAGGACGAAGCCCGCGAAGTCGCCCGACGTGCCTGGGCCGATGGCATGCGCCGCGCCGTAGCACTGGTGCCCAACGGTGAATGGGGCGACCGCGTGCTCGCAGCCTTCCGCCAAAGCTGGCAATCCCAAGGCGGCACCCTGATCGCCGCAGAGCATGTTGATCAGCCAGTCGAACTGGCCCGACAGATCGCCGACCTGTTCCAACTGCGCGAGAGCGAAGCCCGCAGCAAGCGCCTGCAAAACACCCTGGGCACCTCGGTTGCCGCTGCACCGTCGCGCCGCCGTGATGTCGACTTCATCTTCCTCGCCGGCACGCCGCAGCAGGCTCAGCAGATCAAACCGACTCTGGCCTTCCAGTACGCCGGCGATGTGCCGGTGTATGCCACGTCGCACCTGTTTACCGGCACCTACAACCAGGCGCAGTACATTGACCTCAACGGCATCATGTTCTGCGAAACGCCTTGGCTGCTGAACGTCAACGACCCGCTGCGCCAGCAGGCCAGCACGCAGTGGCCGCAGGCCGGCGGCAGCCTAGGCCGCCTCTACGCCATGGGCGCCGATGCCTTCCAGCTGGCGCCACGCCTGAACCAGCTCAAGGCTCTGCCAGAGACTCGCCTGCAAGGCCTGTCCGGCAACCTGAGCTTGAACCCCAGCCAGCGCATCGAGCGGCAACTGCCGTGGGCAGAGTTCCGTGATGGCCAGGTCCAGCCGCTACCCGATAGCATCAATTGAGCGAGCGCATCAGCACGCAACAACGCGGAGACGCTGCCGAAGCCCAGGCACGGCAGCATCTCGAGCAGCACGGCCTGCGCCTGCTGGCGCAGAACTGGCGCTGTCGCCTCGGCGAGCTCGATCTGGTCATGCTCGACACCGATACAGTAGTATTCGTAGAAGTTCGCTATCGGCGCCATAGCGCCTGGGGCGGCGCAGCAGAGAGCGTGGATGCACGCAAACGTGAGAAACTCAGCCGCGCTGCTCAGTACTTCCTGCAACAAGAATCACGCTGGGCCAAGTACCCATGCCGTTTTGATGTGATTGCCATAAACGCCGACAGCCAAGCCCCCGCGCAACTGGACTGGATTCAAAACGCCTTTGATACCTGAACAGAAGCCACACTGAAGGTTATATCTCCAATGGACATGCAAGCCCGTATTCGCCACCTGTTCCAAGCCAGCATTGAAACCAAGCAGCAGGCTATGGAAGTGCTCATCCCCTTTATCGAGCAAGGCAGCCAGGCCATGGTTCAGGCACTGCTCAGTGAGGGCAAGATCCTCTCCTGCGGCAATGGCGGCTCAGCCGGCGACGCCCAGCATTTCTCTTCCGAGCTGCTCAACCGCTTCGAGCGTGAACGCCCAAGCCTGCCGGCTATCGCCCTGACCACCGACAGCTCGACCATCACCTCAATCGCCAACGATTACAGCTACAACGAGGTGTTCTCCAAACAGATTCGCGCCTTGGGCCAACCAGGCGACGTGCTGCTGGCGATCTCCACCAGCGGCAACTCGGCCAACGTGATCCAGGCCATCCAGGCCGCACACGACCGCGAGATGACCGTGGTAGCCCTTACCGGCCGCGCTGCTGCCGGAAGACGTGGAGATCCGCGTCCCTTCAAAAGTCACCGCACGCATCCAGGAAGTCCACTTGCTGGCCATCCACTGCCTGTGCGACCTGATCGACAGCCAACTGTTTGGGAGTGAAGAATGACCCGCTCACCATTAATCCTCGCCGCTTTGGCGCTGACCCTTGCGCTGGCCGGCTGCGGCAACCGCAGTGTCGGCAATAAGATCGACGACCAGTTCATTCCCTCGGAAGTCAGCTCCAACGTGGCACGCGCGCACATCGACCTGACCAGTCCGACCTCACACATCATCGTCACCAGCTACAACGGCGTGGTGCTCCTGGCCGGCCAGACACCGCGCAACGAGCTCAAAGGCTTGGCTGAACAAGCAGCTCGCCGAGTCGGCAATGTGAAAAAGGTGCACAACGAACTGCAAGTCCTGCAACCCACCTCACTTCTGGTGCGCAGCAATGACTCATTGCTGACCAGCCGAATCAAAACCCAAATGCTGGCGGACAGCGCCGTGCCAGGTACACGCATCAAGGTGATCACCGAAAATGGCATCGTCTATATGCTCGGCCTGGTCTCGCAGGCGGAAGCCCGTCATGCTACCAACCTGGTACAGAGTGTCTCTGGGGTGCAGAAAGTCGTGAAGCTGTTCGAGTACACCAACTGATCGCTCTACAGCCGAACTGAATAGCAACAATAAAAAAGGCGATCCTCGGATCGCCTTTTTTAAGTTTACTTGACCACTTTAAGACTGGGCCTGCCACTGGGACGCGGCGGCTCATCATCCGGCGGGCTTTGCTCATCCGGATCTTCGATTTCATCGCCATCAAGCATCGGCGATTCCGCATCAAACACCATGCCCTGACCGTTCTCCCGCGCATAGATCGCCAGCACGGCAGCCGCGGGGATATACAGGCTTTGCGGCACCCCGGCAAAGCGCCCCTCGAAGCTCACCGCCTCGTTATCCATATGCAGATGACGCACGGCAGTCGGCGAGACATTCAGGACGATCTGCCCATCACTGGCAAACCCGGCAGGCACCTGCACGCCGGCAAACTCGGCGTTGACCAGCAGGTGCGGGGTGCAGTCGTTGTCCACGATCCACTCATAGAGGGCACGAACCAGATAAGGACGACTCGACTTCATCACTACCTCCTCAGGTTAACGCATATCACGTTCGGCAGGCGACAGACTGGCCTGGAACGTTTCACGAGCAAACTGACGGCCCATATAGTCCAGCAAAGGCTTGGCCGGCTTTGGCAACTCTATCCCCAGAATCGGCAAACGCCAAAGAATCGGCAGCAGACAGCAATCCACCAGGCTCAATTCCTCACTAAGGAAGTACGCTTTGTCGGCAAACAGCGGCGATACGCCCGTTAGACTCTCGCGCAGCTCTTTGCGCGCCAGGGCACGGGCCGGCTCTTTGCTGCGCGGGTCGAGAATCAGGTCCACCTGCGCGCACCAGTCACGCTGAATGCGATGGATCAGCAGACGGCTATTGGCCCGCGCCACCGGATACACCGGCAACAGCGGCGGATGCGGGTAACGCTCATCCAGGTATTCCATCACCACAGTCGACTCATACAGAGCCAAATCGCGATCCACCAGGGTCGGCAGGCTGGCGTAGGGGTTAACCTCCAGCAGCTTGGCCGGGTAGCGGTCCTTTTCGACACTGATGATCTCGGCGCTGACACCCTTCTCGGCGAGCACAATGCGTACGCGGTGGGAATAGTGGTCGGCGGGGTCGGAGTAACAGGCCAACCGATTGGTCACGCCCATGGCGGTCCTCCTCGCTTATAAAGTTATGTGAAGCAGAAAGACCTGCGCGCCCAAAGGGGCGCGCAGGTCAACAGCGGAGATGCAACGGATTAATGCACGTCCTTCCAGTACTCGCGCTTGAGCAGATAGGCGAATACGAAGAAGAAGGCAAGATACAGCAGAACGTAGGTACCGATGCGCTGACTTTTCAACTTGACCGGGTTAGCCGAGTACGCGAGGAAAGTCACCAGGTTCTGGATCTTCTCGTCGAACTCTTCAGTGCTCAGCGTGCCAGTCTTTGGTTCAACAGTCAGCTGGTCACAGGCTTCGTGAGTGATCGGCGTACCGGTCAGCGGATCGAACAGCTTCTTGCCATCCTCAACCACTTGCACCTGCTTGCAACCAATCACTTGCTTGCCCTGCAGACCTACCAGCACGTTCGGCATGCCGACGTTCGGGAAGACCTTGTTGTTGGCACCCAGCGGACGAGCTGGATCGTCATAGAAGGTACGCAGGTAGGTATACAACCAGTCATTACCACGCACACGCGCAACCAGAGTCAGATCCGGCGGCGCAGCACCAAACCAGGCCTTGGCATCAGCCGGCTTCATACCGATATTCATGTGCTCGCCAATCTTCGCACCAGTGAACACCAGATTCTCCAGCATGACTTCATGCGGAACGCCAATGTCATCAGCAACACGCTCATAGCGCTGGTATTGCGCCGAGTGGCAACCCATGCAGTAGTTAGCGAACGTACGCGCACCATCCTGCAGAGCCGCTTTGTCAGTCAGATCGATTTCCACTTTATCCAGCGGATAACCACTACCAGCGCCAAGAGCAAGGGCTGGCATTGCAGCAATTACGAGTGCAGCAAATAGCTTTTTCATCAGCCAGTCACCCTTTCCGGAACCGGTTTGGTCTTCTCGATTTTGGTATAGAACGGCATCAGGATGAAGTACGCGAAGTACAGGAAGGTACACACCTGCGACAGCAACGTACGGCCTGGTGTCGGCGCCAGTACACCCAGCACACCGAGAATCACGAAAGACACGCAGAAGATCAGCAACCAGACCTTGCTCATCCAGCCCTTGTAGCGCATCGACTTGACCGGGCTACGATCCAGCCACGGCAGCACGAACAGCACAGCGATAGCTGCGCCCATGGCAATTACACCCAACAGCTTGTCCGGCACCGCACGCAGAATCGCGTAGAACGGCGTGAAGTACCAAACCGGCGCAATGTGCTCAGGTGTCTTGAACGGGTTGGCCGCTTCGAAGTTCGGCTTCTCGAGGAAGTAACCACCCATTTCCGGGAAGAAGAAGATCACGAAGCAGAAGATAAACAGGAACACCACAACACCGACGATATCTTTCACGGTGTAGTAAGGGTGGAAGGCGATGCCGTCGAGCGGAATGCCGTTCTCGTCCTTCTTCTTCTTGATATCAACGCCGTCTGGGTTGTTCGAGCCGACTTCATGCAGAGCCAGGATGTGCAGAACTACCAGACCCAGAATTACGATCGGCAGCGCTACAACGTGCAGGGCGAAGAAGCGGTTCAGGGTAATGCCGGAAATCAGGTAGTCACCACGAATCCACTGAGTCAGGTCCGCACCGATCACCGGAATGGCACCGAACAGCGAAATGATCACCTGTGCACCCCAGTAGGACATCTGCCCCCATGGCAGCAGGTAACCCATAAAGGCTTCTGCCATCAGCATCAGGTAAATCAGCATGCCGAAGATCCACACCAACTCACGCGGCTTCTGATAGGAGCCGTAGAGCAGACCGCGGAACATATGCAGGTAGACCACCACGAAGAACGCCGAAGCACCGGTGGAATGCAGGTAGCGCAAGATCCAGCCGTACTCCACATCACGCATGATGTATTCGACCGAAGCAAACGCCTGTTCAGCCGACGGGGTGTAGCTCATGGTCAGCCAGACACCGGTAACGATCTGATTGACCAAAACCAGCAGCGCCAGGGAACCGAAGAAGTAGAAGAAATTGAAGTTCTTTGGGGCGTAGTACTTGGACAGATGGTCTTCCCACATCTTGGTCGCGGGAAAGCGCGCATCGACCCATTCCATGAATTTACTCATCATGCTTGCTCCTGATCCACACCGATGATGATCACATCATCCGACTCGTATGTGTGCGGCGGCACTGGCAGGTTCAAGGGTGCAGGCTGAGCCTTGTACACGCGACCTGCGAGGTCGTAGCGTGAACCGTGGCATGGGCAGAAATAGCCACCGACCCAATCAGCACCGAGGTCTGCTGGCGCCACTTCCGGACGGAAGGATGGCGCGCAACCCAGGTGGGTGCACAGGCCTACCAGAAGCAGTACTTCCGGCTTGATCGAACGGGTTTTCGGATCGACATAACTCGGCTGCTCGGAGGCCTTGGAGTCGAAGTCAGCGAGCTGGGCTTCGATTTTCACCAAGTTACTGAGAATTTCCTCGGTACGGCGCACGATAAACACCGGCTGCCCCCGCCACTCGGCAACCATCTGCTGGCCAGGCTCGATCTTGCTGACGTTCACCTTTACAGGTGCTCCGGCAGCTTTAGCCTTGGCGCTCGGGAACCAGGACCCTACGAACGGGACCGCGGCACCCACCGCTCCTGCAGCGCCCACCACAGAGGTGGCCGCTACCAGAAAGCGACGCCGGCCTGCATTCACGCCGTCATTGCTCATTCAGTCGTCTCCCATCAGCTTTATGGCCTGTTGGTCAGGCCTATACTAGGTAAAAATCGAGTCGCGCAAAAAATTTGCCAAATGGTAAAGAAAAGCCCCTCTACTGACAAGGTAATTACCCCGACAGAGCGGACTCAACCCCTTACAAATCAGGGCATTCACGGATGCGGCATGATGCCGCAGAGCAAATAAGCGCCCATAAAAAACGCCCAGCTCCGAAAGGAAACTGGGCGTTTTTTGTGAACGCAGGTAGCGAATTAACGCTTGGAGTACTGCGGACGCTTACGCGCCTTACGCAGACCAACCTTCTTACGCTCAACTTCACGGGCGTCGCGAGTCACGAAGCCAGCTTTACGCAGTGCAGGACGCAGAGCTTCGTCGTAGTCCATCAGGGCGCGAGTGATGCCGTGGCGGATTGCGCCAGCCTGACCACTTACACCGCCACCGATTACGGTAACGAAGATATCGAACTTCTCGGTCATCTCAACCAGTTCCAGCGGCTGACGAACTACCATGCGGGCAGTTTCGCGACCGAAGAAACCATCAAGAGTGCGATTGTTGATGGAGATTTTGCCAGTGCCCGCACGCAGGAAAACGCGAGCGGTTGCAGTCTTGCGACGGCCAGTGCCGTAATTTTGAGTCGCCGACATAATGAACTATTCCGTTAAAAC